>Ga0326597_10003354_pt1 | contig 23156 bp, 30 predicted proteins | sample RVTome_12_FD_203789 | JGI IMG/M metagenome (GOLD analysis project Ga0326597, IMG submission 203789) | Soil microbial communities from uranium-contaminated site in the Upper Colorado River Basin, Wyoming, United States - RVT100D185 | ecosystem: Environmental > Terrestrial > Soil > Contaminated >... | reverse complement strand
ATCTTCAAACTCCCAGCTAATAGTATCCATTATGATATTGGTCAGTTTCTCAATTTCTTCAGAACTTAGAGAATCTTTATCTTTCAAAATGGTACACACGTTTTCTTCATCCCTAAGATACGACTGATCATATTCAGCCTCCGAGTGTAGAGAAAGCAGGTCTTCCTGAATGTTTTTAGGCAACGAATCAAAAGTCATTTTATGAAGCACTGCTTCGTATTCAAAGCCTGTGTTTTCAAGCAGTATTTTTAATGCATCGCCCTGGTTTTGGTTCTGCATTTCATCGGTTAAAAACCTGTCGTATTCTTCAGGATCCTTAAAGACAAAATAAAGTAAGACTTTCTCAACCGATCCAATATCAATAATTGCGTTCAAGAATATAGTTTGTATATCAGTGTTTACAAACTTCAAAGGCTTCCAAACATCTAGATATTTGTTGTACTGTCTAGCCTCAAAGCCATCTTTCGGCTTCCATCCTTCTGCCAGATTGTATATATCAGATTCAGTGAGGATTGATTTTCCTGTTTGCATCTCATTGATATCGTCATGAATACGCAAAAGAATCCTGTCCTTTCCAGACAATTCGCTCCGCTCTAACATCTTAGATATACTTTTCATAATTTTTATTTCTTAATCTTTAGTCTGTATTCCAAAAACTCGACCCTTTCTTTGAGTTCGGTATTAACAATATTTTTGGAAAGTGCAGAAGCAAGCCTTGCAATTATTGTTGCTTTCTTGAGAGACATTTCTTTACTCATCACTTTTCTAATAGTGTCTGAAAGGATGTCATTTATTTCATCGAGTTTAATTGGTTCATTCATATTAATTGTTTTCAATTATTTCAAACCACGCTTTTACTTCATGAGCCCGGCCACCTTTAATGATATTTTTATAAAGAGCGAAGATAACATTTGGCGTTAGTTTTCTTGCCCAAGAATTGAGGTCTTTAATTAATCCGTCTTTCTCCAACCTTTTATTCCAATCAGTTAACGTTCCTGCATCAATTTTGTATTTTTTGGAAAACTCCAATTGAGTTTTTATCGAGAGCAACTCAAAGAGAGTTTCTTCCTCAATCCCGAATTTCTCAAGAGCTGGTTTTGGTTGACCTTTAAGAAATGAAGGAAGAGATTTCCAAAGAGCATACGTTTCGTATGCTTGTTTCTTATACGGTTCTTTAGAAAAATCTTCTTCATGCATAGTCTTATAGCTTTACCGATTTTTTTCCAGTCAGTTTTTCTAGTCTTGTGATCGTTGTTTGTACATACTTTTCATCAATATCAATACCGATACACTTTCGACCCAAGTGTTCGCAGGCAATAGCAGTTGAGCCACTTCCAAGAAATGGATCGTAGATACTATCTCCAATCTTTGTGTTATCAGGGATAAGTCTTCGGAGAAGTCCTATCGGCTTTTGGGTTGGATGAAGTTTTGATTTGTTAGGCTTGGGATAGAATATGACATTCTTAGATTTTGACCGTTCTATTTTGTGTTTCCCAAACCAACCATATGCAATCAGTTCATATTGTGAGAGATAATCTTTTCTGCTCATGACAGGTTGATTCTTAATCCAGATCAACATTTGGCTGTAGTAGAAGCCAGCTTGTTTCATCCCTGATCTGAGAGCTGAAAACATCAGGTCAGAGTTAAAAATGTAGACCGCATTATTTTTCTTAAGGTACGGAATAACTGGACCAAGATATTTTCTGGTGAAGTTCTCATATTCCGATTCACTTTGAAGATGATCTCCTTCAATCTTTTTCTCGTCTGTGACACTCAACTCTACAAAACCCTTTTTATTCTCGACATATGCAACTCCATAAGGAGGGTCACAGATTATCGCTCTGATTTTATTTGAACCAACAACTATCTTTACAAACTCCTTGTCAGTTGCGTCGCCACACCCAACAATATGATCTCCGATTTTGAATATTTCTCCTTTATTTATTTCCATGGATCTTTTTTGATTTAAGGTTGGTAAATTTCTCCCATCTTTCAATTACGATAGTTGCGAAAATTGGATCGTTCTCAACTCCTCGCCAAACACGATTTAATTCTTCAGCAGCAATTAAGTCAGAGCCGCTACCTGCAAAACCAGAGTAAATAATGTGTCCGGGTGCAGAGCATCTTTTGAATGGTTTTTCGTTTAAGGTGACCGGCTTCTGAGTAGGATGAAGATAGTTTTGAGTGTTGTCTCTTTTTACTAACCACAGATCTATCATTTCCTGTATCTCATCCAGTACCTGATTTCCTGAGGATACTTCCTGGTTAAGAACTTTATTGGCATTTCTGAAGTTAGGATTCAAATATGGTTTTCCGACTGTCCCATATGTACACGGTTCGTAGACTCTATTCCATGCAATTTTAGGGGTACAGTTTTGGTTTGATTTAACCCAAAAGCAAACTCTTCTTTTCTTGATTCCGTGTTTCTCATAGAGAGATTGGGTTAATCCGATACTATTTGGTTCTGACCAATAGAAGAAATGTGAATCTTTCTTTGAGAATTTTTTAGCTGTTGCGATACTTTTATCAATAAATTCTTCATATTCCTTCTCACTTTTATTATCTTTATACTCGCCACCGTATTTCCCTCCGTAGTTCCAAGAAATATTAAATGGTGGATCACAGAAGATAACATCTGCCAGCTCATCTTTCATGAGTTCTTTTATTTGCTTTTCATCTGTTGAATCACCAACAAGAAGTTTGTGTTGTCCTAACTGGTATATTTCTCCAGTTTTTACTTTTGCAACAGGAGTTTCTTTTAGTGCTTTTTCTAGATCAAAATCATCGTCGACTAATTCAATATCATCAAAGAAGTTTTGAAGTTCTTCATCTCCAAAACCAACATCAAGGAGCATGTTCATATCGAACTCTTTCAACAACTCTTCATTCCAAGACCCAGTATTTTTGTTCAGCCTTAGGTTCAAGGTTTTTTCTTCATTGAGAGTAAGTTCCCGAGAGGGCACCATACACTCAATTTCTTTAATACCAAGATCGGCATAAATCTTGATTCTTTGCTCGCCACCGATAATGACGTTCTCTCTTGAACCGATATTCAAGACAACAGGAACAACCGTTCCGAATTCTTTAATTGAATTTTCAAGGTCGCGCCTTTCATTTTCCTCAAGCTTCCGAGGATTGTATCCATTTTTAATTAAGTCTTTGGTCTTTTTTTGAGACACAGACCAATGTATCTTTTGTTTATTTGTCATAATGATTTTAGAGGCGGGTCTTATTAAACACCTCTACCCTCATTCGTCATTGAATGACAAAATGACAATTTTTATTTAGGCATTAAACTTAAATGACAAAAAACACAACAAAACAAGAGGCCTTCTGCAATTTCTGCAAAAGGCCTTCGTTTCGTCATTTTATTTAGAATGACTATCTGTCGGATTTTATGATAAATTTGACTTCGTACCCACGCTTTTTTGTGTAGTGAGGAATTGGAGGGTTGTCCATTCCAAAGAAACTCATCAATTTTTTATTAAGTTCGTATTTAACATTTCTACCAAGCTTTGGGTTATATTTTTTGTTAGTTAAAGACCCGTCATTATCGGCAATTGCATACAGTAGTGCCCATTTCATGTCTGGTCTCATTGTTTTTCCATTCAAAAACCCCATATCCTTAAAATCAAACTTTTTTGTTTCCATTCCTGGATAGGAAACTTTAACGACATGACCGTCGAGGAATTTAATCAGTAGAGATTCCCATGTTGCATTTTTAGGGAGAATATATGAAGCAGTTACAACTTGGACTTGTTGTTCTGTTGGAGCCGCTACAAGATCTTCTGCATTTACAATTCTTACGTCTTGAACGGGTCGTGTTAGTACGGGTAGAACAAGCTCATTTTCTTCGTCGTAAAAATGTGAAGGTATTGCAGGCAAAGTCGGCATTTCTGGGAAGGATATTTTAGAAAGTCTGTTCATTGCCTCCATTTGAGGTCTAAGGGTTTCAGCCATTGAATAGGCAACTTCAGCAGCTCGTTTCATTGGCTCGTGTAATGTCTCAGACAATTTACTGTACGACTCCATAGCATTGTTCAAAGGAGAAATAAGCCCCTTAGCAAGATTAGGGTTATATCCTTGTTCTACTGCCTGTTTGTATACTAATTCTCCAACTGTCATGTTTTTATTATATCAAAAATTGGCATTTGTTGGCATTTGGAGACCCCGACCCACAAACCCTAAACCCTTTTAAGAAAATGCGCTAAAATACCCTTATGTTGCTTGGAGGTGTGGGTACCATACCCGAGTAGCCCGCCAGTAGTTTTGAAAATGAGCAATAAAGTGTCCTTGTTTTAAGCTACATTTCAAAATCGAAAAGTGCTAAAATAGGTTAACCCTAAAGGGATTCGAACTACGGAAAATAATTTAAAAATCCAAAAATTAAGAACGGCCCTAGAACAGCTGTATTTGGAAAATAGTCAAAAGCTTCTTTTTCATGGATGGTATCATATTAATTTCGTAAGCAAGAAAGCAGTGGAGTTTGCTCACTCTATCAGAGCTGATGCTTTTTTAGCTGAATCGTCAGGATTGGTACATGATCTAAATTGCATAGTTGAACCAAACTCCGAACCAGGAGTGGGTCAAGAAATGCGAAAAGAATTTCTTGAAAAGGCAGGGTATTTGAAAAGGGAAATTGAACGAGGATGTTTTAGAGTTGCTTTCAATCGCTAAGCGATTGAAAGTTTTATAAAAGAATTTGCTGCCAAACCTGCCTGTCAGTCGGCTTTTTGCTTGTCTACTGGAAACCATCGGCGATTTTTTCGGACAGCGGGACCGAAAAAATAGTTGGCTTGTCCCACCAACTCCGTGCGGGCAAGAAATTTATCCCCAGTTCATTTATTTGACAGACAAAGTTAAATTTCATATACTTACAATATATCATGTATGCGAAACATTGCAAACAACATTTATGCCAAATAAAAACCCGCTAGAAAAAAGAATTTTTGATCTTCATGCGAGAGTGTGCAAAACTCTCTCACATCCTAAAAGGTTAGAGATTGTGGATTTACTTCGTAATGATAAAGAACTGGGTGTTACTGAAATAGCTAAAAAACTAGATGTTACAAAAGCTAATGCTTCTCAACATCTAGCGGTTATGCGACAGCAAAATATTGTAAAAACTAGACGGGAGGGTGTAGCCGCGCTTTACTCTCTTGCCAATCCTAAAATTCTTATTGCTTATGACGCGCTGAGAAAAGCGCTAAAGGAACAACTGGAAATTAACGGCAAATTATTAGAAAATTTTTAAACTTACTTATGGAATTTGATTACACTGTTATCACAACTAAAAATTTTGATTCCGCGGTTAAAAGCGTGGAAGAAGAAGTGGCTGGGGCAAGCATGAGAGTTTTGCATATTCACGATGTCCAAAAAACTTTGGCGGAAAAAGGATTTGAAAGAGATCCATTTAAGATTGTTGAATTTTGCAACGCTAAATACGCTGACGAATTTTTGAACGCTGATATTAAAATCGGACTCTGTATGCCATGCAAGATCAATGTCTATGTCAAAGACGAACAAACCTTTATTTCTGGCATGCGACCGATTGTTTTGCCGCAATTTTTCCCAGAAGCTAATTTAGGAAACATGCCGCAAGAAATTGATCAAATAATTCAAAACATTATAAACAATGCCAAATAATTTATGAAAAAATTACTTTCCCCTACAGTTTTAATTTTTGTTTTTAGTTTTGCTTTTCCAATTCCTTCTTTCGCCCAAGGAATGATGGATGGGAATAGCACAGCAACACAAAATGATGACGGACACACCGCGCGCGAGGAAGCTGAAGGAAAAGAAGTTTGGGAAAAACTACAAGCCAAAGAACTAAACTGCGAGGATTTAAGCGATGATGATTTTGGCGTGGTTGGCGAGTATTTCATGGGTCAAATGGCTGGCGAGTCGCACGCCGCTATGAACGCTATGATGATACAAACGCATGGCGAGGAGGGAGAAGAACAAATCCATATCGTCATGGGCAAAAGAATGAGCGGTTGCGAACCAGACGCGCCAATGCCTCAAAATATGATGGATAGCGGAATGATGCCGATGATGAATATGATGATGGGTGGTGGTATGATGGGAAACTTTACTGCAAATCCGGCAAGTTGGTTTGGCTGGGGGTTGGGCTGGATTTTCATGATTTTATTTTGGGGACTTGTTATTTTGGCCATTGTCGCACTGATAAAATGGATAATGAATCAGGGAAAGAGCGGGACCAAAAATAAATCCGCTTTAGACATTCTCAAAGAACGCTACGCCAAGGGCGAAATTGATAGAAAGGAATTTGAAGACAAGAAAAAAGATTTAAGTTAAAATAACCTTATAAATGTGCTTACCTGGTTAAGCACAAAGCCCGGGAGTTAGATTGGTGAAGCGGTATGAAGAAAAAATATAATCTGACCGGAGAAGTCTGGATTTATCCGGGAGAGGTCGCCTGGCATTTTGTCAGTGTCGATAGAGACGCCTCCGGTCAGATGAGAAAGGATTACAAAGATTTGCATCGGGGCTTTAGTTCTCTGCCGGTTACAGTAACGGTTGGCCAGACCAGCTGGCAGACTTCTGTTTTTTACGAGAGTAAATCAGCCAGATATATTTTGCCTCTTAAGGCTCAGGTGAGAAAGAAAGAAAATATTTTGGCCAAGGATAAGATTGAATACACCTTGTCTTTGCGAATCTAAGTTTGGTAGAATCAGATAATGATGAATATTATTTCTCGCATTACTAAAGATTTTGATCCAGAGATTGATTTAGATTACAAAAAAAGAGTGTGCATTAAGCTAGCGTTGTATATACTTTCTATAACAACGCTAAAATGTTAAAACCCGAGGTTTTAATATTTCTAAACTCTTACAAAAATATAATTATTTTACGGATCTGGAAGCTATTCAACGAAATAATATTGCTATCGCCATATTATTTCGTTGTTTGAATGCTCAACCTTCGGAATGTTCAACACTAGGTGTTGAACATAACGGTGGCCAATATCACAAAACACTCCCACGCTCCAGAGCGTGGGAGTGTTTGCTATGTAACGCTTAATTGACTTTTGAAGCCGGTTAAGTAAGGTGAAAATATGGAAAACAACAATATTACAAATGAAGAGTTGGCTCAGATGATTGGCAAAGGATTCGCCGGTGTGGATGAAAAATTCGCCGGTATTAACGAAAAGTTTGCCGGCATTAACGAAAAATTCACCGGTATTGATGAAAAATTTAAAGGAGTTTATACAAGACTGGAAAAAATTGAAAACATTCTTCTGGATAGCCACGGCAGAAGAATAGAAAAACTGGAAGATCGAATGAAGGAACCCAGAGAATCCTTGGCAATGAAATAAAAGGAAAAATTAGGGATTGATTATTAAGGGAGCAGGAAAGCTGTGGAAAAGTTTTTTCACAGTTTTTATGTTAAAATAAAGCAATCTGCTCTATTGGTTTTTTTTGAAAAGTTGGAGTGGAGAAGTTTTTCTATGCTAGACAAAATTGGTGAGTTCTTGGGAATTAGCTCCAAGCGTTTTTTGGGAATAGATATCGGTTCGTCATCAATCAGAATAATTGAACTTAGCAAAAAGGGACAGTCCTTGAAATTAGAAAACTACGGAGAGATGAATTTGGAAGGTGTGGAAAAAGAGAGAAGCGCTTTGGATAATCTGGGTAGCAAATCTTCTAAATCTTCGGACAAGGCCATTGCTGACAAAATTAGTTTAATTCTCAAAGAAGCGGAAATTAAAGAAAAGGACGCCGGTTTTTCGATACCTGACTTTGGCAGTTTCTTCACCACGGTTGATCTGCCGGAAATGGAAGAGGAAGAAATTGAACAGGCCTTAAGATATCAGGTCAGGCCATATGTTCCTCTTTCTTTAGACGAGGTTACTCTGGACTGGTCAGTGATTGAGGGACAACCCGGTGAAACCAAAATTAAAGTTTTAGTAGTGGCCATTCCCAACACCATCATTGCTTCGTACAAAATGATCGTCAGTTTTACCGATCTTAATTTGAGGTTCTTGGAGCCCGAAATCTTTCCTTTGGCCAGGGCGGTCGGGAGGCAAATAGATAAAAAAACGGTCGCTCTGATTGATGTCGGGGCTACCAGTACTACTTGTAGCGTTATGGACAGCGGACTGGTTAAGGTCAGCCACAGTTTTAATATTGCCGGCAATGAGTTGACTCAGGTTGTGGCCAGATCCTTGAATATTAACTATAATAAAGCTGAGGAGCTGAAACGAAAAGAAGGACTGTTGCCAAAAAGCGAATTAAAGAGCTCTTCCGGAGTCAGAGAACTGCTAATGCCTTTGACCAGCAACATTGTGGAGGAAGTAAAAAAAGCTCTCCGAAGCTTTTTTGTCGCCGAAGGCCGCGAGGTGGAAACCGTTATTCTCTCCGGTGGCCTTTCCATTATGCCCGGACTGAGAGAGCTTTTTGCCGTTGAACTGAAAAAACCGGTTTCCGTTATCGATCCGTTTGTCGGGATTGATGTTCCTGATTCTTTAAAAGGAATTTTAAAAGAAAGAGCTCCTTATTATAGCGTGGCTTACGGCCTGGCAATGAAGGGACTTCAATAATTATGGCTATAGAAATAAATCCCAGATTAAAATACTATCAACTGATCAAATCACCATTGAGCATAATTATTGCTGTTGTCATTGTTTTAGCTGTCATCATGCTCTCTCTTTATCTGTATTTTTCCTTTTCCATTTCCGGGATGAAGGAGGTTATTGACCAAAAAGAGGCCCAGGCCGCCGACTTGACCAAAAACATTAACGAAAGAGAAGAGGTTTTAATCCCTATCAGGGATAAGATTAACAATTTTAATTCTCTGGTTCTGGCTCATAGCACCCCTTTTGGATTTTTTACCGCTATTGAAGAAAACACCTTAGCCAAGGTCAGTTATACCGGCCTGGAGTTTAACAGGGAGCAAAGAAGGTTCTTTTTGGCCGCCAGGGCGGATGACCTTAGCGCTTTGGAAAACCAGCTTTCTTACTTTAAGGCCGACCCTTTGTTTGAAAGCGCCAGAGTTCATGAGGTTTCTTTTACCGATGACGGGGCCGTCAGGTTTAATCTCGAACTTATTCTTAATTCCGACAAAGAAATTCTATGAATAAGAGAAATGCTCCGATCATTATTACTGTTTCCATAATTGTGTTGTTGGCTCTGGGGTATTTCCTGGTTTGGCCAAAATATACCGAATTTAAGGCAACCCGCCTGGAGTTTGAGTTCAAAGATGAGGAGATTATAGCCAAGGAGGATTATTTGCCGAAATTAAATCGTCTGATCAGACAAACCGAAGAGATGTCAGATAAAATTGATATCGTTCAATCGGCCTTGCCAACCGATCCTTCAGCGGCAGCCCTTTTTGACTATTTGAAAGTTGCCAGTTCTCAGTCCGGCCTGATCCTGGCCGACATTTCGGTCAACGATCTTTTTGTTATCGAAGAGGAAGAAGATGTGAGCTCGATGATCAATGAAATAGTTTTTAACGCTGAACTGGTCGGAACTTATGAATCTTTTAAAATCTTTTTAAGCGAGATATACAAAAGTTCCAGGATTATAGAGGTGGAAAGCATTGATCTGGTCAGAGCAGTGGAAGAGGAGGGAGCGTCAGACAATTTACTCAATTACAAGATTAAATTTAAGACCCATTTATATGGGAAATAAACCATGGCTGATTTTCTAGCTGAAAAAAAGAAACAGAAATACCTGATTTGGTTAGTTGTTTTTGTAATTATTGCCACCGTCATTATTCTTTGGTACGGCTTTTTCAGAGATCAAGGTCAAACTGTTGTTGCCGAGCCTGTCCTGATTGAAGAAATAACTATTAATTTTGAATTGCTGGAAAATGAGATTTTCGATGACTTGAAGATTTTTGAAAAAAGCCCTTCGTTTGAGGGAGAAACGGGCCGAAGCAACCCATTTTTACCATAATAAAATGTTGATTGATCAATTAGTAAAAAAAAAGATACTCATCAAGGCAAAAGCCAAAGCCATTGCTGATGAGGTAAAAAGCTCCGGGAAAAAGGAAGAGGAGATTATTCTGGCCGAAAATATTGTGTCCGAAGATTTTCTCTTCGGTCTCAAGAGCGAAATGGTCAAGGTTGATTTGAGAACCGTCTCTCCTGACGACATAGTTTTGGAAGCCCTCGAAATCATGCCGGAGGAATCGGCTAAGTATTACAAGATGATTCCCCTGACCAAAAAAGGCAACAATGTTGAAATCGGCATGGTGTTCCCGGAAGATCTTAAGGCCAGAGAAGCCCTGGAGTTTTTAGCCAGGCAGAACAACTTTAACTACAAGGTTTTTCTGATCACCCTTTCTAATTTTGACGTTATTTTAAAAAAGTATCGGACTCTTAAAAAAGAGGTCAATACTGCTTTAGAGGAACTGGAAACCGAGATTAAAAAAGAAGAGGCCGATCAAAAAGACACCGTCTCCATAGAGCTTGAAAAGATTACCGAAGAAGCGCCGATTTCCAAGGTGGTAGCGGTGATTTTAAGACACGCCGTTGATGGTCAGGCCTCAGATATTCACATTGAGCCGGGGAAGGAAAAACTCAGAGTCCGTTTCCGACTTGACGGAATCCTGCATTCGTCAATCTTTTTGCCCCTTGATACTTTAGCTGCCGTGGTGGCTAGAATTAAGATATTGTCCAGTTTGAAAATAGATGAGACCAGAGTGCCTCAGGACGGCCGTTTTTCCGCTCAGGTCTCCGGTCGCAATGTGGACTTTCGTGTCTCAACCTTGCCTACTAATTTGGGAGAAAAGGTGGTAATCAGGATTTTGGATCCGAGCAAGAGGAAGATTAGTTTTGAGGATCTGGGAATTTCCGGCCGTAATTTGCGAGTCATGAAAAAGGCCTTTAAAAAAACCTACGGAATGATCTTGGCGGTCGGTCCGACCGGATCGGGTAAATCAACCACTCTTTACGCCATTTTATCGGTTTTTAACAAAGAAGAAGTCAACATTTTAACTTTAGAAGATCCGGTGGAATACTTTATTGACGGCGTCAATCAGTCCCAAGTCAGGCCGGAAATCAAGTATACTTTTGCCAATGGTTTGAGAAGCGCCTTGAGACAGGACCCCGATATTCTAATGGTTGGCGAGATCAGAGACACGGAAACGGCCGGCCTGGCGGTGCACGCCGCTCTGACCGGTCATATCATGCTTTCGACCCTTCATACCAGCAATACAATCGGAGTTATCCCCAGATTAATTGATATGGGAATCAAGCCCTTTCTTTTGCCCCCAACCCTTAACCTGATTATCGGTCAGCGGCTGGTCAGGCGACTTTGCCCTTATTGTAAAGAAAAGCAAGCCCCTAAAGCCGAGACCAGGGAAATGATTGACGAGATTATTGCCAAAATGCCCGCTGAGGCCAAGAGTGAGATTGAGGGAGGAGAAATGGCCGTTTGGCATCCGGTCGGCTGTAAGCGCTGCAATTCCTCCGGGTATAGCGGTCGAGTGGGGATTTATGAGGTTTTGGAGATGACCGACGAGCTTTCCGATCTCATTTTAAAAAATCCTTCCGAGGTGGACATTAAGAAAGAGGCGGATCGTCAGGGAATGATTTCGATGAAGCAGGACGGAGTTATTAAATTTTTAAAAGGTCTTACTTCCGTTGAAGAAGTATTAAGAGTAGCCGAAGAATAATCTTATGAGTTACAAATCCATTTTAGACGATTTATTAACCGTTGCCCTGGGCCAGCAGGCCTCTGATGTTCATTTTTCGGTCGGTCATCCGCCGGTTTTGCGTATTGGCGGCCGTTTGGTCAAGCTGGTTAAAAAGAGAAACTTAACCGCTGACGACACCAAAGCTCTGGCTGTCGAACTGATGTCGGACAGTCAGCAGGAGAAGTTTTCAAATGATAAAGAAATAGATTTTTCCTACAATTTTGTCGACAAGGCCAGATTTAGAGTGAACATCTTTTTTCAAAAAGGGAATGTTTCCTGCGCCTTAAGGTATATACCGACTAAGATTCCCAGTATTGAAGAGCTGGGACTGCCCTCAATTGTCCATGAGTTTATCAGGCCTAATCAGGGATTTTTTCTGGTAACCGGGCCTTCAAGTCAAGGCAAGTCTACGACTCTGGCCTCTCTGATCAATGAGATCAATAAATTAAAGTCGGTTCATGTGGTAACCATTGAAGATCCGATTGAATATATTTTTGAAGCCGACCGTTCCATTATCGATCAAAGAGAAATAGGCAAGGACACTCACAGTTTTGCCGGAGCCCTAAAGTCAACTTTTCGCCAGGATCCGGATGTGATTATGGTCGGAGAGATGAGAGACGCTGAAACAATCGCTACCGCCATTACCGCCGCCGAAACCGGTCATTTGGTCTTGGCTACTCTTCACACTAATTCAGCCGCTTCTTCTATTCATCGAATGGTTGACAGTTTCGAAGGGGCCGGCCAGAGCCAAATCAGAGCCCAGCTGTCGGGGTCTCTGCTGGGGATTCTGTCTCAAAGATTGGTCCCTCGGTCAGGCGGTGGCCTGATTCCGGCTTGCGAGATAATGCTTAACACTCCAGCTGTTTCCAATCTGATCAGAGACAACAAGATTCACGAAATTCCTATGGTCATTGAGACTTCAAGTGAGATAGGTATGATTTCCTTAAACCGCTATCTGTCCAACCTGGTTCGGGAAAAAGAAATTAGCATTGAAGCGGCTCAAAATTATTCCTTAAATCCGGCAGAATTAAGAAGTTTAGTTAACAGGCAATGAAGTTTCATTATTCGGCCAGAACCAGCAAGGGGGAGATAAAGTCGGGGATCGTTGAGGCGTCATCCCGCGACTCCGCTTTTAATATTTTAAAGTCCAACAAACTCTTTGTTACTACCCTCGACGAGGTTAAGGTTCCCTTTTACGCCAAAAGGATCAAGTTTCTGGAAAAGGTTAGCGCCAAAGATGTGGTAATTTTCTCCCGTCAATTGGCGATTATGATCAAGTCCAAAGTGCCGATTATCGAAACCTTGAGGACTATTGCCAAGCAGACCAAGAATCCCGGTTTTCGGGAAAATATCTTAAAAATTGCCGAAGCGGTTGAGGGGGGATCAACTCTGTCGGAATCTTTTGCTCTCTATCCCAAAGTCTTTTCCGCCTTCTATGTTAATATGGTCAAATCCGGAGAAGCTTCCGGAAAACTCAATGATGTTTTCTTGCATCTGGCCAACTATCTGGAAAAAGAGTATTCTTTTCAATCCAAGCTGAGGGGAGCGATGATTTATCCCCTGTTTATTATTTTGGTTTTTATGGCCGTGGTGGGGATTATTATGATCTATGTCATTCCTCAATTAACCGAGCTTTTGATCGGCACCGGCAAAGAACTGCCGGCGGCAACCAAGGTGGTAATCAATACCTCAAAGTTTTTGATCTCTTATTGGTGGGCCGTTCTTTTGGGACTGATAGCTTTAATAGTCGGAATTGTCCGTTTTGCCAAAACTAACTTTGGCAAAAATTTCTTTGACCGATTCTTTTTAAAAGTGCCCTTTTTGTCCGGATTTTTAAAAAAGCTCTTCCTTTCCCGTTTTGCCCTCAATTTGTCCACCCTTATCTCCGGCGGCCTGCCCATTGCCAACGCTCTGGATATTACCGGCAAGGTTGTCAACAACAATTATTATCAGGAAATCATTTTTGAATCTAGGGACGGAGTCAGAAACGGAGAATCATTGAGCTCGGTTCTGGAGAAGTATCCAAAACTGATCTCTCCGCTTTTTTATCAGATGATCGTGGCCGGGGAAAAGACCGGTTCCATTGACGATTCTTTGCTGAATGTGGTTTCGTTTTATTCCGATGATGTGGATAGATCTCTTGATATTTTTGTCAGATTGCTTGAGCCGATATTTATCATTATTTTAGGCGGTTTTGTGGCCGGTCTGATGGGAGCGGTCCTAATGCCGCTTTATACCGTTGGCCTGGTTTAGTTTTCCACATGTTTTCTTTGGAAGCAACCGATAGTATTGTGGTACAATTAAATAATTATTTTAATCAAAAAGAAAGGTCGGTTAAGTTAATTAGAATAAGGATAAAACAAAATGAAAAAAGGTTTTACTTTAATCGAACTATTAGTTGTTATTGCCATTATTGGAATCCTGGCCTCCATCGTCTTGGTTTCTTTGGGAACGGCCAGAAACAAAGCCAGGGACGCCGCCATTATTTCTGAAATGTCCGGGTTCAGGACTTCGGCTGAGATCGAGTTTTCAGACGACGGAGATTATGATGATGTCTGCGAGGATCCGTACGCTGATTTAGACACATCGGTCAGCGTTCATAATACATCGGGTGTTGTCTGTGATGACAGTCCTAATACCGCTTGGGCCGCCTGCGCTCAGTTGGTTGGCGCTTCCGGTGATTATCATTGCGTGGACAGTACCGGAGCTTCAACGACCATAACCGGAACCTGTGACGCTGACGCCATTTCTGATCAAACCTGTGATACCAGTGACTAAATTGGTTTTCTAAGACACCGCTTTTCCGGCGGTGTTTTAGTTGGTATAATGAACAAATGAGTTATTTTATTGTTGCTTTTGTCTTCGGCCTGTTTATTGGCAGTTTCTTAAACTCTTTGGCTTTTCGCCTGGAAGCGATTTGGCAGGCGGTTAAACTGCCTCGCGGGGCCAGCCCTTATTCCAACCGTTCTTTCTGTCCTGACTGCGGACACCTGTTGTCCTTTTTTGATTTGATTCCCATTGCGAGCTTTCTGTTTTTGCGGGGTAAGTGCCGTTACTGTCATGGCAATATATCTTTAAGATATTTGCTGGTTGAGCTGACGGTCGGCCTGCTTTTTGGGCTAATCTTTTATTCTTTGGGCAACACTCTTTACTCCTATTACTTGATTCTGATCTCTTTCTTCTTGATAGTTATCTTTTTGTATGATTTGCGTCATTTTATAATCCCTGACAGCGTTTTGATTCCGGCCATTTTGATTGCTTTGGGTTATCTTTTTATCTTTGACTACATTAATCTGTCGCAGTATATTTTTTCGGGTCTGGGAGTAGCGCTCTTTTTCCTTTTGATTTTTGTTTTTTCAAAAGGTCGGTGGATTGGTTTTGGCGATGTTAAGCTGGGATTATTGGTCGGTCTTATGACCGGTTTCCCGAATGTTTTAGTGGCTTTGTTTTGCGCTTTTCTGCTTGGCTCTTTGGTTGGGATTTTGCTGATTCTTTTTGGAAAAAAGAAGATTAAAAGCGAAGTGCCTTTCGGGCCATTTTTAATCTTTGGCATATATATTGCCATTCTGTTTGGCAACAGTTTCGTTGACTGGTATTTAAATCTAATTTTATGAACAAGGGCTATTCTCTGGTTGAAAGCTTAATAGTCATTACCATTATCATTATTCTGACTGTGATAACAGCTCCTTTTTATGCCGAAGCGCGAGCTCAATTGGCCCTGGACCGGTCAGCTTCCCGGCTGGCTCAGGACATCCGTTTTGTTTTGGAAAAAACTCTTTCAGCCGAGACGGCCTGTTCGGTTTTTCGGCACGGAGTTCATTTTGCCGAAGCTGATATTAACCAATATACTCTCTTTACCGACTGCAACAGTGATGGAGACTATGATTTGGGCACCGATGTCTTGATAGAAGAAATATCCTTAGAGGCCGGAGTCAGAATTCATTCTTTAACCACTCCTAACAGTATTGATGTGGTTTTTTACCCGCCCGATCCAACGGTAACAATATCAGGGTCATTAGTGGCGACTATGACCATTTATTCAGTTGACTATCCTGACAAAACCAGGACCGTAACGGTTAATGAAGTTGGTTTAATTGATGTAGATTGATGAAAAAGGGCTTTACCATAATTGAATTAATGGCCGTCATTCTGATAATCTCTATCGGTGTTTTGGGCTCTTATTCCGTGGTTCGGGATATTTTTGCTTCCACCAATCTAATTTCAACCAGTTTGCCGGCCGTTTATCTGGCTCAGGAAGGAGTGGAAATTGTCAGGAACATCAGGGATAGTAATTGGGTGGCTGACAATAACTGGGACGATGGCCTTTCTTTGGGATCCTGGCAAGCCGATTACGATGATCAATCTCTTTCCGCCTATAACGGAAGCAAGCTCAAGTTGAACAATCACCGGTATAATTATGCTATCGGATCTGACTCTCTTTATGACCGCAAGATTACGATCGGCAACGGGCCGGATTCAAATTCTTTGAATATATCCGTTACAGTTAATTGGTCGATTTTGGGGACAAGTCATAATGTAATTGTTCAGGAAAATATTTATGAATGGAAATAAGGGTTTTACAATTGTTGAGATGCTGGTGGTTTTTGCCATCTTTTCGATAGTGATTGGTATTGCGACCGGAGTTTTTGCCTCTATGATCAGTTTGCAAAGATTTAATCTGGCTAACAACCATCTGCTTAATCAGGCCAGCTATTTTGTCGAGTATATGAGCCGGGCTTTTCGGCAGGCGGTCAAAGATAACGGGTCTTGTATTCTTCCTTCCGGCCAGAATTACGAAGTTAGAGACGGCGGCTCAACCATAGAGTTTAAAAATTATCGGGGAGAATGCCAGACATTTTCTCTGTCCGGCGGCCGGTTAATGGTTTCGGGTGACGGTTTCTCCGGCAACCAACCTCTGTCTTCCGATGACTTCACAATATCTTATCTTAATTTCAACATTATTGGAGAAGGACCGGATAATTTACAGCCCCGGGTAACGGTTTCCTTAAAAATGACGGCAAACAATGTCGGTGATACCGACCCCAGCATCAATATTCAGACCACAATTTCTCAGAGAAACCTAGACCTATAAATTATTGTGTATTATTATGAATATAATGTTTAAAAATATTGATAAGAAGAAAGCAATCTTTTGGCTCGGAGTAGTTCTGATTTTGGTTGCTTTGGGCATTTACTATGTTGTTTATTTAAACAGTCTCAAGAGCGAGTCCAAATTTCAAGAGGGACGGTCAATGGAAGAGATGATTGAAAAAACTACGGCTACCAAAGAACCGGAGCCGGTTCCTCAGGATGTTTTGGACAGTTTAACTGCTCCAGGGCTATGAAAAAATATTTCTTCTTAATTATATTCAGCTTGTTTATCGCTTCCGGGGTTTCGGCGGCGGTTTGCGCCGATCATGATTTTTCCGGCTATGCCTGGTCGTCCAATATCGGCTGGATCAGTTTTTCCTGTCCGGTTGTTGATTCTGGTATTGATTACGGAGTCGATCTGGATGAGGGTACCGGTTTGATATCCGGCTACGGCTGGTCGTCCAATATCGGCTGGATCAGTTTTGAAAGCGGTGATTTATCCGGCTGTCCGTCAGGAGCTTGCGAGGCCCGCCTTGATGCCGATACCGGCAACATTGATGGCTGGGCCAGGGCTTTGGCTCCGGTGGGCCAACCCGAATCGGAGACCGGCGGTTTTGACGGCTGGATTTCTTTATCCGGAAACAATTATCAGGCCAATGTTGACTATGCTCCCAATCCTTCAGAATTGACTGATTGGGCTTGGGGGAGCGATGTGGTTGGCTGGGTCAGTTTTAATTGCAGTAATACCGGAACTTGCGGGACTTCGGATTACAAAGTGACGGTTGATTACAATAATAATAACGCGCCCGGCGCCACCGGCTTAAATGAATCCAGCGGAGAATACTGTTTTGTCTCGGCTCCGCCAATGATCTTGAACTGGACTTTTACCGACAGTGACAGCGGCGATTCCCAGTCAGCTTACCAGATTCAGGTTGACGATAATGCTGGCTTTCCAAGCCCTCTGATTGATACGGGCAAGGTGAGTTCGGCTTCGTCCTCTTATGCTCCAAGCGGCTTGAGTTTTAATACCACCTATTACTGGCAGGTAAGGGTTTGGGATCAGTCCGATGAACCGTCAGTTTGGTCCAGCGCCTCTTTTGCTACCGATCCTCGTTGGCCGGAACCAGGCTTTACTTATTTACCGGAAAATCCTTTAGCCGAAGAAGAGATAACCTTTAGCAATAGCACAAGTTATTGTACCGGTTGCAGTTATCTTTGGGATTTTGATGACGGCAATAATTCCAGCGATGCTGATCCGGTTCATGAATACCAAGACCAGGGTAATTATTCAGTAAAGCTGACCGCTACCAGCGGGCCAAGATCATGCAACTGGTCTGATAATGTTGATGTCGGAGCGGCTCTGCCTTTGCCGGTTTGGAACGAAATAGCTCCATTTTAATTAAAATGTTAAGATATATTAATGAGTTATAGGAATATATTGCTATTGATTGTTGTTTTGCTGGTTGTTGCTTTGGCGGTTAATTCGGCCTGGAGCGAGCCGACCGTTGATCCTGCCGGTGGCAACCCCTACCTCCCGCTTCATACCGGATCAATCGGTCAATCTAAATCCGGCGGCCTGGTTCTGGGCACCGGCAGTCCGACTGACGCTCTGATTTTGGAAAACGGCAACCTTTGTCTTAGTAGTGATTGCCGAGATACTTGGCCGACTAATTCTGATTTGGAAATCATCGCCGTTCACAGCCAGACGGCATCTACCCCATCCTGCCCTGCGGGTTGGGACTCTGTCTGGACGGGCTACAGTTTCGGGGGAGCTTATCAGGATAAGGGCCTTGGTTCCGGCCAGGATCTTTCCGGCCCCGGCTCCTGTCTGGAGCAGTTTATTCCAATGACTATTGTTGAGTGCAGTGATTATGATACTTGCGACTATTTTACCGCCAATGATTATGTGACCTGGTTAAGCGCCACTTCCGTTAATACGGCGCCAATTGACGGCGTTTCAAATATCGAGCCCTACATCAGCCGTTGCAATGTTTGCAAAAGTACCGCCCGGGTAATAACCAGGCACAGTTTTTCCACTTCTGTGCCAAGCTGCCCGTCCGGCTCAACAGAATTATGGAATGGATACAGTTTAAAAAGCATGAATTTAACCGATGGCATGTCTTCTTCTCAGGATTTGGGAAGTCCGGGATCCTGCCTGCAGCAGCTTTATCCCACTCCGTTTATAGAGTGCCAGGAAAGCGCCTTTAATCGATGTGATTATTTAACAGCAAGCGATATTTCCACCTGGCTGTCAACAACGGCTACTGACGATACGGGCTGGCTGACCGGAGAAGACATTGAGCCCTATATCAGCCGTTGCGCCGTTTGCGCTTATTAAATATGAAACAAATCACCGTTTTAACATTTTCAATATTGCTGATTCTGACTGCTTTGGCGGTTAATTCGGCCTGGACAGAGAGCACCGAAAATCCTCCGGGCGGCAGTGAAGCCGTTCCCTTGAATGACAGTTTGGAGAGTCAGAGCAAGATTGGAGGATTGATTTTGGGGACCGGAGAGCCGTCCCAAGCTTTAATAATCGATAATGGTAATCTTTGCCTTGGCGCTGACTGCAAAGATGCCTGGCCCGGTGATTCAAGTTTGGAAATCATCGCCGTTCACAGCCAGACAACATCTACCCCATCCTGTCCTTTGGGCTGGGACTCTGTCTGGACGGGCTACAGTTTCGGGGGAGCTTATCAAGAAAGATATATTGGAGGAGGTCAGGATTTGGGAAGTCCGGGATCCTGTGTTGAGCAATTTTATCCGATGCCGGTAGTTGAATGTAATGGAGAGGGAAGCGAGACCGGATGCAATTACTTTACCTCAGACGATTATGCTATGTGGCTGTCAACTTCCGGCGATGATACCGGTTCGATAAACGGCATTTCCAATATTGAGCCTTATATCAGTCGCTGTAATGTCTGTCAGAAAAAAGCAAAAGTCATAGTTCGGCACAGCCAGACTTCCGCGACCCCATCTTGTCCTTCGGGTTCGAGTTTGCTCTGGAACGGTTATAGTTTGAAGGGTCTTAATCTGACTGTTGGCATGTCTTCTTCTCAGGACCTAAACAGTCCTGGCTCCTGTCTTCAGCAGTTTTATCAAATACCTTTTATGGAATGTCAGCAACATTCCCTAAATCAGTGCGAACATACTACCTACAACGATCATGCTATCTGGATGACAGGGACATCCGCCAATACCGGAGAAATTACCGATCCGGCTGTGGCAGAACAATATATCAGCCGTTGCGCCGTTTGCGCTTATTAGTTTATGAAGAAATCATTGATAACAATTTTAATTCTTGGAGCGGCTCTGGCCGGATTTTATGCAATTTCGGCCTGGAATAATCCGGGATCCGCTCCAACCGCCGCCAACCCCGCTCTTTTAAATATTGGTCCGGATGGTCAGAGCAAGGCGGGGACCTTAACTCTGGGAACCGGAGGCCCCCCCAACGCTTTAATAATTGATAGCGGTGATGTTTGTTTTGGTGGCGATTGCCGGAATACCTGGCCGGGGAACTCTAATTTGGAAATCATCGCTGTTCACAGCCAGACTTCCTCGACCCCATCTTGTCCTTCGGGCTGGGACTCTGTCTGGACGGGCTACAGTTTTGCCGGCGCAGCTCTTCAGAGAGGAGTTAACGGCGCTCAGGATCTTTCCAGCCCCGGCTCCTGTCTGGAGCAGTTTATCCCTATTCCGGTTTTGGAATGTTTGGGCGATTATGAAGATCCGACCTATTGTGATTATTATACTGATGATGACTGGGGTTATTGGTTGAGTACCACTACTTCGCCAACTCCTCTGATTTCCGGAATAGCTCAGAATGAGCCCTATATCAGTCGTTGTAATGTCTGCAAGAGTACCGCTAAAGTTATCACTAGGCACAGTTTTTCTTCATCAATTCCGGCTTGCCCGTCCGGCTCAACAGAATTATGGAACGGGTATAGTCTAAAAGGAATGAATGCCAACCACGATGTTTATTCCGGCCAGGATTTGGGGGGGTCGGGATCCTGCCTCCAGCAATTCATGCCGATACCTTTTTATCAATGCTACGAAGATGACGGCCTGCACATTTGCGGTTATCAGACGGACGGTGATCACGGAATGTGGCTGACCGCTACCACTTCCGACACCGGCCCTATCAACGGCATTTCCAATATCGAGCCCTACATCAGCCGTTGCGCCGTTTGCGCTTACTAAGATTTTGTGTTAGTTTGAGGTATTATTAGTATTATTTAAATTTATATGAATATTATTATTTGGGCCATTTTAGGCATAGTTTTACTGCTTGTCTTATGGGTGGTCTTTACCTATAACAGTTTGGTTTCATTGAGGAATAGGACCAAGGAGGCCTGGTCGGACATCGATGTCCAGTTAAAAAGGAGATATAACCTTATTCCTAATTTAATTGAAACGGTCAAGGGCTATGCCGCTCATGAAAGAGAGTTGCTTGAAAAAGTTACTTCGGCCCGGGCCGCCGCCATGAACGCTCAGACAATGGAGGAACATTCCAAGACCGAAAACATGCTTTCTGAAACTCTCAAGAGCTTGTTCGCCGTTTCCGAAAACTACCCCGATCTGAAGGCCTCCGGTAATTTTCTGGAATTGCAAAGAGAGCTAAGAGATACCGAGGACAAGATTCAGGCCTCTCGAAGATTTTACAATGGTAATGTCAGGGATAATAACACCAAGATTGAGGTCTTTCCAAGCAATATTGTGGCTGGCCTGTTCGGTTTTTCAAAGTTTGATTTCTTCGAGATTGAGGAGGCGGGTCAGCGCGCAGTGCCGGAAGTTAAGTTCTAATGACGCTCTACACTCACGCCAGTAAAAATACCGGAAAAACCTGGCTTTATTTAACCGGTTTTTTGGTTTTTCTGATTCTTGTTGCCTGGATTATCTCCTATTTTCTCAGTTCTTCCTTAATTTTATACATTGCCGTCATTTACAGTGTTTTAGTCAGCTTCTTCGGCTATTTCTATTCTGATAAAATTGTGCTCAAAATGTCCGGGGCTCGATTGATAGAAAAAAAAGATCAGCCGGAGCTCTACCGTCTGGTGGAGAACTTAGCCATAACCGCCGGTCTGCCTCTGCCCAAGATATATATTATCGATGAGCGTCAACCGAACGCTTTTGCCACCGGCCGAAATCCGGAGCATGGCGTTATTGCGGTAACAACCGGATTGCTCGCCAAGCTGGAAAAGGTTGAGCTTGAGGGGGTTATTGCTCATGAGCTGGCTCACATTGGCAACAGAGACGCTCTGCTTTCAACCCTGGTGATAATTCTTGTCGGAGTGATAGTGATTATGACTGATTTCTTTTTCCGAATTGCTTTTTGGAGCGGCCGGGGTGATAATAGAGATAGTAGGGCCGGAGCCGTAATGTTTGTAGTCGCCCTGATTTTGGCTATTTTGGCTCCGATTCTGGCCACCTTAATTAAGCTGGCAATTTCGAGAAAAAGAGAGTTTTTAGCCGATGCTTCCGGAGCGCTGTTGACCAGGCATCCGCAGGGGCTGGCCAGGGCTTTGGTCAAGATTGCCCAAGACCCCAATCCTTTGAAATCAGCTAATAATTCCACCGCCCATCTCTTTATCGCTTCTCCCCTCAGAGGTCGGGAGAATAAGAGATGGTTAAATAATTTGTTTTCAACTCATCCGCCCGTTGAACAGAGAGTCAAAGCTTTGATGGGTAATTGAATATGAAGTGTCCAATTTGCCAAGATCAAAAACTGCAAAAAACCCTGATTAACCAGACCGAGATTGATTATTGTCAAAACTGTCTGGGTATTTGGTTTGACAAGGGAGAGCTGGACGAGATCAAGAACGCCAAAGATGAGACCCTGGCCTGGCTCGATGTTGATTTATGGAAGAACCCCAATAAGTTTAAAGTTGTCTACGGAATTCGTCTTTGTCCGGCCTGTCGGGTTCCGCTTTACGAGGTTCGCTATGGCGATTCGGATGTTATTATCGATGTCTGCAATATTTGTCACGGTCTCTGGACGGACAGAGCCGAGTTCAAAAAGATTATGAGCTGGTTGTCTTCTAAGGCGGATTATGAAATAATGCGTAATTACTCCAAGAACTTATTCTTAGAGTTTGTCGAAATATTTTCCGGACCCGAGTCAATCAGGGATGAGATTTTAGACTTTGTAATCCTTTTAAAAATCTTTGGCTACAGATTTGCCGGAGAAAACCCTCAGCTGGCCAGCTTAATGGCTCACATTCCGGTTAGGTAATTCTCTGGAGGAGTCGCATAGCGGCCTAGTGCAACGGCTTGGAAAGCCGTCCCGCCTTTGGCGGGCCGTGGGTTCGAATCCCACCTCCTCCGCCTTCGGTTCGCAGTAGCGAACCTTCGGCGTGACGCAGTCCGCCAAGGTTTGCGAAGGCGACCTTCGCAACCTT
>Ga0326597_10003353_pt1 | contig 23162 bp, 22 predicted proteins | sample RVTome_12_FD_203789 | JGI IMG/M metagenome (GOLD analysis project Ga0326597, IMG submission 203789) | Soil microbial communities from uranium-contaminated site in the Upper Colorado River Basin, Wyoming, United States - RVT100D185 | ecosystem: Environmental > Terrestrial > Soil > Contaminated >... | reverse complement strand
CAATCAGCTCTACAGACTTCCCTCAACGCCTTCATCCGCGCCGGCCAAAAGCTTGCTGCGGGGTCAGACCCGGCTCTCTAAACAATCCATAGACCATGCCACGAGCAAACAGCCGTGGTCGGCGCACTATAGAGTCGGAGCGACACCGTCAGCCTCAAACTGTCAACAAATCCATGCTGAGAACGTGAAGCCTTGCGTAGATGAGTTGCAAAGTAAAGCCAGTGCCTGACTTGCGAAACTTGCATACCTAAAAGTGCCGCCGCCCCCCGCGCAACGTAGGACGCAGAAAAGGGGGCGTCTCACCCTCTTGCCGCTCCAAAGAAGTATTTTTTTCATTGCAATATCTACTTCTCAGCAGTATGAAATTTTGAGTGAAAAGCGGACATGAGAGGCACCCTGTGAAAAGGCATCTATGGCCGAACTGTGCGAGCAGGCTGCTCAAGTTTTTCCTCCTTTATCTTCTAAGCTGCTTCCCTGCTCAAGCTGCGGAAATGCCCGCAGTGCGTATCACACAAGCGATCCTCAATGAAAAATCCTTGGCTTTGTGGATCGGTGTCGAGCAGGGGTTTTTCCGCAAGCACGGCGTCAGTGTTGAAATCATTCAGACCCGCACCAGCACTCAGACGATAGCGGCCCTGGCCTCGGGCGAAATACAGATCGCCGGCACCACCCCGTCCGTGGTCTTGAATGCCGCGCTTGCCGGAATGGATGTCGCCTTCTTCTGCGGCATCGTCAATCGGGCCGATGGCGACTTTATGGTGGCTCCCGGAATCCGTCGGGCCGAAGACCTGAGAGGAAAAAAGCTTGGCGTTCAAAGCATCGGCGGGGGGGTGTGGTCCTTGGCCATGCTGGCCCTGGACCACTTGGGCATTGAACCGACAAGAGACAAGATTTTTGTCATGGTCGTCGGTGATCAATCGGTTCTGACCCAGGCGATGGCGGCGGGCAGGATTGACGCCAGCTATTTGGGCTATACCTTCAGTGCGATCCTTAAGGAAAAGGGATTCCCCGCGCTCTTGGATATCGGCAGAGCGCCGATCCCTTACCAAGGCCTCGCGCTTGTGGCGCGCCGCTCCTACCTCAGACAGAACCCTCGGACAGTCGATGCGATTCTTAGAGGCGTGCTTGAGTCGGTCGCCTTTATCCAGAACCCCGCGAATCGGGACATAGCGCTCAAGTCGTTGGTGAAAAATCTGCGACTACCCAATACCAGGGAGGCAGAGAGCGGTTACGAAGTGTTGCAGTGGCTCTATAGCCTCGACATCAAGCCCCATCTTACAGGAATACAAAACATGCAGCGGCTGCTGGCCGTAACTAATCCTAAAGTGGCCGGGGTTAAGGCGGAAGACGTGGTGGACGACAATCCCGCCCAGCGGGTGGAGAAGACAAGCTTCTATCAAGACCTTCTGGCTCACGGAAAAAAGTAAATTCAACTCCGGTTGTCTCCAGGGCCAGCCTTTTGAGATTCTGAGGTCAGCGGGCGAAAATTGTCCAACCCGCCGCTAGCACCGACGCCGAAACAGTAGCGGCTGAACCAATATTTGATAGCCACTCCGCACATGGCGTTACAACTTGTAACCAATCTTTCGCAACAAATCCTTGCGCCAGGCGATGCCTTCCGGTCCTTCAAGTCCTTTGCTCTTGCCGCCGTCGATGACGCCCATGATGCCGCGTCCTTGATCGGTTTCGGCGATGACCACTTCGACTGGATTGGCCGTGGCGCAGAAGATGCGGCAGACTTCGGGGACCATTTTCACGGCGTTGAGCACGTTGACCGGGAAGAAGCCGGGGCCGAGAAAAAGAATAAAGCTATGGCCGGCGGAGAGAGCCAGGGCGTTTCGCTTCGCCAATTCGATCATCGCATCGTCGGTGCCCGTCCAGCGCACGAGCATTTCGCCGGAGGACTCACAAAAAGCCAGGCCGAACTTGATCCCGGGCACCGCCTGGACCATCGCTTCATGGATGTCCTCGACTGTCTTGATGAAATGGCTCTGTCCAAGAATGAAATTGATGTCGTCGGGTTTTTCGATCTTAACGGTGATGAGTTCCATGACGAAAACCTTTTACGTCCGATGACGATCGGCGTCAAGTGTCCCGTCAATCAGGCCGAAGCAGCAAGACGGGATTTCTCGAATGCTGAATTACTTTATCCGCGACGCTGCCCAAATGACCGCGCCGGTTTCCCGAGAGTCCGTGCGTCGCCATAGCAATTAGACAAGGCGGTACGAGGATCTACTTAAACACGGTCTGCTGTTCCCTGACGGATCGGACGTCATCCGGGCCGCACGATCAAGACCGGATCTTCACTGTGGCGCACCACGGTCTCGGTGACGCTGCCCAACACCCAGCGTTTCGCTCCCGATCGCCCATGGGAGCACATCGCTATGAAATTGTCCGGGGTATTCCGCCCCAGGGAGATGATTTCATCCGCGCCGAAGCCTTCCTTCGTCGTGCAGGTTACCTTGGCGACGCCCAGCTTTTTCAGCTCCGCGCTCTTCTTCTCAAGATATTCACGCGCTTCGTTGCCGACTTCGGCAACCAATTCCTCGATGTTGATCGCACTATAACCATCGCCGGTGCCGTACACGCTGTAAGGAATGTTGAACGCTCGGAACAATTCGACTTCGAGACCGAGATTCTTCGCAAGGCCGGCGACCATCGGTAGCACGCTTGCGGCGATCTCGGAGCCGTCCAGCGGCACCACGACAGACTTGAGGGTCGCTTCGCCTTCCGACTTCGCTTCGTCCGTCGCTCTCACCAGAAGAAGCGGGTTGGTAGTTCCGCGCAAGACTTTTTCCGCGACGCTCCCCAATAACCACCGGTTAATCCCCGAGCGGCCGTGGGTTCCCATCGCGATCAGCATTCCTGTGTCCGCCTCCCCACGGCCGATGATAGCGTCCTCGGCTCTACCCTTCTCGATGGTACACTTGACTCTGCTGCCCGCGAATGTCGCGGCGATTCTTGTGAGGTATTCTTTACTATGCCGAACGCCGTCTTCAATCATGGTATCGAGGAAACGGGCTTTCTCGGCGGAAATCTGGGCGGCCAATTCCGCAATATCGATGACCGCCACTAACTCCACCGGCATTTTAAGTCTGCCGGCCAGATAGCGAGCGTAGGGCAACACCTTTTCTGCCGTCTTCGAACCGTCCAGCGGTATCAGCATTCCTGTGTACATGATTTCCTCCTTGGTTACCGTCGCCCTACGCTCGCGCGTAACTCCCCTACTCCACTTTCACTTTGATCTCTTTGCTCTTCGCCTCTTCGGTCTTTGGCAGTCGCACCTCCAATATCCCATTCTTGAAGCTCGCTTTGACCTTGTCGGCATGGACGTCCGCGGGCAGCTCTAACGTCCTTATAAACGACCCGTAGGAGCGCTCGCTCCGATAGTAATTCTCCTCCTTGATCTCCTCCTCTTTTTTCTTCTCCCCTTTGATCGTCAGCATGTGGTCGGTCAACTTCACTTCCACGTTCTCTTTCTCCATCCCCGGTAACTCGGCTTTGACCACGATGTCGTTTTTGTCTTCGAACAGGTCCACCACCGGCGCCTCCAGTTCCATCCCTTCCCTCCTCAACCACCGCTCCGGCCACCACGGCCTCATCCTTCGATCAAAAAAACCCTCCATGATTTGGTCCATGTCCCTTTCCCAACGGGTGAGGTCCATAAACGGCCGCCAGGGCGCCACCGCCTTGGGTTCTTTCTCCTTTGCCTTGTCTGCCATTGTCGTTACCCCCTTTCTGAATATAGTGCTCATTTACCCATGAACGATGTTCCGCAATCATTGTGCCAGCACATGACCTCAATTTTCTGCCACTCACGCCGCATCTTTTCGCATTGTTGAAAAAATTTCTTTGCCGCCATCGCAAGAGTGCAAGATGGAAGCTCGCGCCGTGGGGATACGGCGCAAAATCTTCTTGTAGCTCACCTCCCAAATCTGAGAGTCCGTGGCACTACTCTTGCGGAATTATCAGGTGGATCTATCGAGGTAAATTGATGATCGAAATTCGCTTTCACGGACGCGGCGGCCAGGGAGCAAAAATCGCCAGCCGCATCCTTGGCCGAAGCGGTTTTCTATCGGGGATCTACGCCCAGGACTTCGCGCTGTTCGGCGCCGAGCGGCGCAGCGCGTGAGAAATGCCATGGGTTACCACCGTTGACGAACAGAGAAGCCGGTGCTGATATGGCATAGAGAGAATCTTTCCTGACAGTCGCAGCGAAAGGACCAGTATCATGCTTATGAAAATCCCGCCGGGTCGGATCGTTGGATCGCTCATCGCCGCGGCGCTGCTGTTTGGCGGCTGCGCGGCGACGCAGATCGTCAACCAGTGGAGTAATCCCAGCTACGCGGCGGTTTCTTTCAAGCGGATCCTGGTGATCGGCGTAAGCAAACAGACCACCATCCGCCGCAATTTTGAGGACGAGTTCGTCGCCCAACTCAGAGCGGCCGGCGCAGATGCGGTGCCCAGTTACGAATTCACACCGGAAAACGGACCAGTCGAGGAATCGCGCTTGGCGCGGGCGGTAAAACAAGCCGGCGCCGATGCCGTGATCACGACGCGGCTGGTGCGGGTCGAAAAGAAAGCCGAATACATTCCCGGAAACTACGGTCCGTACCCAGGCTTCGGGTTCTATCGGTGGTACTCCTCCGCCTGGGTGGGCTTCTATGAACCGCCGCGCCTCCACTATTACGACATCTACACCTCAGAAACGAGCCTCCATGACGTTAGAAATGATCGGTTGGTGTGGAGCGGCATCGCCAAGACGACGCAGCTCGGTGATATCCGCCAAGAGACCAAGGAGTATGTCGAGGTCGTCATCGCCGCCCTGCGCGAAAAGAATCTCCTCGCAATAGCGACGGGCAGGTAACGGTCGAGAAGGATATTTAGACCCAGGAGCGCGTCGTTCATGCGCTGAGAGCGCGGAGAAAATCGGCTGAAGAAATCATCGTGAACGAATCCTCTGTGAACTCTGTATAGTTATAGTTGACATTTTTCGCAGCTCCGACAAGTTTTCTAATGGCGATTCCTGCGAGAAAACAACTCACCGCAGAGGCGCCGAGAACGCCGAGAAGAGGCAGTACAAAGAAACCTCTGCGAACTTTGCGTCTCTACGGTGAATACTTCCCCACAGGAAACTGGCATGAATACTTGAACTGAGGCGGAACGTGAAAGAGGGCAGACCTAATATGAGGGCACCCGAGTCGAGGGGTCGAATTAACGACGATCACCGGCTTGAGGCGCCGAATCGGCGCCTCAAGTTTGATTCTGATCTGTGAAATCTCACCTTTGTCCGGCTTCGATTCCTAGTTGGAAATCTTCAGCGAGACGCCGAGCGTCAAGGGATTATCCCCGATGCTCAATGCCGTGCCTAATCTCTCAAGCTCCCAGGATGAGACCTTTTCTTTCGAAACGGCTTCAGTTGCGGTCGCCTCCAACTTGTCGGCTTTGGGCAACTTGATGAGGTATTTAACATTGTTCCCGTCGCTCAGAGTCACCGAGAGAACCATTTCTTTCCCTGCTTCTGTTCCCAATGTCTGAAGCGCGGCGATTCGGCTCGAAAGGCTGGTCTTATTCACGGTATCCGTGTAGAGCCAGATAAAGGTGCCGATAAAGGCGGCCATGAGCAGCCAACTATATTGGCCGACCCTTTTCTGCCTTTTCATGATTCGGCTTCTCTGTAGATCAAACAGCTTTCGGTAAGTTTCCTTTTCCGCCGTCAGCCTTTTGACCGGATCTTGCTCTGCTGAACTTGGAGGATGATCGGAAGAAAGCCCAATACTATTCAGTAACATACCCAGGATCACCAACCCTAACGGTATGGCGATAATCAAAAGAGGGTTCATAACTCTCCTTATTCAGGCTCTCGATAGCCCGTGAACATTGGAAGAGGGAGCGGTCAGAACCAGGGATACGTTCGCTCGAACTGGAGCCGAAGTCCATGCCACCGCTGAGTTTATGGCCCGGCCGTCTACCTCTTGCGCGACATTAAGCGGAGGACTGCTATATGCCGGTTTGCTTACTTGCCATCACCCTATAGGACCCGGGTCTACCTAGCAAGCGGTGCTAGTATCAATTATGAGTCTGCGAATCGCGCCCAGAGCCCTCTCTCAGTTCTGCAACGCGACCCTTCGACTCGACCCCGGCGTTGGCCGCGGGCTCTCGCTCAGGATTTCGCCCGACGGGCGTACTGAAAGTTGCCACACGGGCTTGCCCGGTATGGCTCCATAAAAAACGAGCCGGGCATCGAACGCGATGCCCGGCTCGGGAGTCAGATCACTCGAAGCAAAAACTGCGATTATTTCGCTTACTCGTCGGGCGGGATGACGATTTTTTGTCCGATGAATATATAGTGGGGGTTCTTCACGCTGTCCCTATTGGCGTCGTAAATTCTCTGCCACTTGTTCATAGAATTATAGAATCGTTCGGCGAGTTTGCTTAGAGTATCGCCCTGCTTGATTATGTACTCTTCGGCGGCCGGTTTGACGGTCCTCACAACCTTGGGAACCGCGGGCTTCTCCTCTGCCGAGGGCGGTTGTTTGGCTGTGAGCTGTTTCTTTTCGTCAATGCTTGCTACTGCTTTGACTTTGGATTCCGGCGGGGCGGCTTTTTCCTTTGCCGGAGCCGGCGTCGCCGCGGGTTCCGTGCGTGGCGCCACCTTGGCCACCGCGGTGGGTTTGTACAAGCGGTCGATAAAACCGGTGCTGTCGAGTTCCTTGACAAGAGTCATATCCACGAACTGCTCGGGGCGAGCCGCGCGCGCGGCCGGGTCTTTGATGCCCATTTCGCGCAACATGATTTGAATGCCTTTAAGCGTCGGGTAGGGCTTTTCTGGAATCAAAGCTTGGCCAACGGCTTCGTAGGCCTCGACCAGCGCTTCCGGGTCGTCCGTTTTTAAATATTTCCCGAGTATTGCGATGGCCTCCTTCCGATGGGTTTTCATGTAGTGGATAGCCTCAACGAAAGCTTTGAGCACATTGCGCACCAGCTCCGGCTGTGTCTTGATCACATTTTGCGTTACCGCTAACCCCGTGTGTTGATATTCAAGCCCGAGCATCTGCAAGTCCGCCAAGGTATTATATCCCATCTTGGCGGCTTTGGCGGTCAACGGAACAGAGATCATCACGCCGTGGATTTTCCCTGTTTCCAGCGCGCTGAAACGAGCCGGCTGGCTGCCGATCTGGAGAATGGAAACATCCTTGTCCGGGATCAGGCCATATTTTTCCAGCGCATAGCGTGTCGCAAAATCGGATGACGATCCGATTCTACTCACGGCGACGACTTTTCCCTTGAGTTGATCCGGGCGCGTAATATCCCGGGAAACGATGAACTTGTAATCCATCGTGTTCAGGATCCCGGCAATCATAACGACGCCGGAGCCCTGCAGGTTGCTCTGGATCACTGATGGGCCTGCGACCTGCGCAGCCACCACATCACCCGAAATCAGCGTTTGAACCGTTCTACTTCCGCTTTCCACGAATATAAGCTGAACATCGAGTCCGTACTTGCGAAATATTCCCGCTTCGTGAGCGACCCAGGCGGGGGCTTGGCTCGTGGAGATGGCGCTGTAGGCGATGACGACTTTCTTGAGGGCCTGCGGTGCGGGAATCTCGGCAGCCGCCGCCAAGAAGACCTTCCCCCCCGCCAGCCAACCCAAAAGAAAACTGACGATTAAGAAACTGAGCGCATTTTTTTGCGTCTTTTCCATTGCCGTTCTCCTTTACAAAGAAATCTTAGGGTGTAACTTGCTCCTCGAAAAGATGAATCGCTATAGGGCCTAATGCCTGTCCACTGGATCATTGATCGGTAGTTATCGGAATGAAATCCACAGCCATTGATCCCTTACGCTCTGTTTAAACGCGTCATCGCCGCCTTCAAGCTAGCCCTCATTCGCTCGAGTGAACTTGCCAGGTCGCCGATCTCATCGTTGGAATGAAACGAAATCGCGGTGTCTAACTGTCCCCGACTGATACGATCGGCGATTGATTTTAGCTCAAGGATCGGGCGTGTCGTTCTGCCGGCAAGCACCGCCGCCGCAAGAATCCCCAAAAAGAGGCAAATGCCTACGAGAGCGACGATTTGTAGAACGGTAGCGTGTACCTCCTGCTGAACCGCGTCGGCCCACAGGCCGACGTGAGCGGTTCCCAGCTGACCGTCAAGGAGGGGCACTTGGGTTTCCAGTACCGGTTTGCCGCGCATGTTAGCAACGCGCGAACTTGAAACCCGGCGGTTGGTGATCGCCGAGGAGTCTTTTATTTCGGATGGGAAAGGTTGAACGCTGCTCGCAACGATGCCTCCCTTAGGGTCTTGAATATAGGCGTAGGCCACGCCTTCTAGTCGGCCATATTTCGCGATCAATGCATCGGCTTCCAAAGCGCTTTTTCTCGAAACAATTCCGGCGGCGGCGTCGCTCAGGTTCGTGGCGATCGCGGTCGCACGCAAATCCACCTGTTTCCTCAGTGCGTTCCCGGTCAGGTAATAAACAACGCTTATAACCAGGATACCTAGAACCAAAATGAGTCCGCTAAATGTCGTGATGATTTTCCGTTTCAGCCCCCCTTTGTGCGAAGGTACCGAAATGGCCTTGCCGACTTTCAAAGTTTCAGGCGACACGAATTCCTGAGGCATGTTTCCTCCCAATAGAAAATCAAAAGGCTTTTAGAATTTCTTGAAATTTGCGATTTCACGGCGCGCGGGCTCGACAAACCGGCGTCTCTGGTTGGGATCGGTGATCTCACGGCTCACCGCGGCGATGAGGTCGTCAAATTTCGAATCGGGAACCGTACGCGGCGACTCCCCCAGCGATTCGATTTGGTCGCGCAATACTATGGTTGCCATGGGACCTATAACCTCCGTAAGAATGTCGGCTAACCGGTTGATCAGCGCCTCCGGGACGAGTTCCCCAGCGGGTTTGGACGACGGAGCGATAATATCAATTAGCCCGGATTTGTAAAGGTTGAAAAAGACTTTCGCTGCGTAGGCGTACGGTATGCGCAACAACTCGGCGACCTCCTGGACCGTGCGCGCGCCATTAAGCTTGCTTAAGGCCCTCCATGCCACATGTGGAACCGTGATCGGGTCGGCATGGCCTTCGTCCAGGTCCGCGATGCAAAAGATCGTTTTCCCCGATGGGATGACTGCGAGAATCGTTTCCCATTCCCGGCTCATGGCCTTGACTTCATCGAGTATTTCCGCCGTAGACTTTTGAATGGTGGCGGTCGGCACCGTGCCGTTGGGCACCATGGTAAACGTCCCCTCGCCCCAGGTTACTGGATAGACTAACGCTTTTTCACCATCGCCGATGGGGCAGGTCGCATGAACGATACTGCCGTCAACGAAGTACACGTCGACGCTCTCCTTGCCGCGAGAAAACTTAAGGACCCCGGACTTCTTAGCGCCGGTGGCCAGGAGGAGGATGTCGTTGAGGCTAATTTGCGAGAGGTTCCCCTGCATGATCATCGCCCGTCAACCGATCTGCCCCGCTAACGGTCCTCCAAGGAGCGACGAGTGCCGGTTGGCTGCTCGAGTTTCTTAGCGAGGTCCTTGATATCGTCGTGATCGCTGAAAGTCACTTTCAGGGTTTTGATCACGGCCAGACTCTTGCTGATGCCGACCATCTGTTCAAGCGTAGACCGGATCTGGCTCTGCAACAACTCGATCTCTTCCGCGGAGATGCTCTGCAGTTGCGCTTGCAGCTCGTCATAAAGACGAGTGATGCTGTCGATCTGTCCGAGGGACTCCGTTTTTTGAGTGATGTCCTCGTAGAGCCGGGAGATATCTTCGGTGAGATTTTGTAATTCGTTTTTCATGTCGGTATTCCGCCCTCTATGATGGATTTCGATCTTCCAAATTTTTCTTTGCCGGCGACTGTGAATCGCCTCGTTCAACGGTTCGATCCGATTCTCCCGGCGTCACTTTCCGGTCCACAATGCTCTTTTCTCCCGTGGACTCCTTCGAGGCGTCGCTCTCCATCAATGACTGATCCACGGTCGAGCGTACCCCGGGCGCATGGTCCACACCGGCTGTATTCGGTGAATAAAAGAAATAAAACCCGGCGATTAACGCTCCCAGCAACAGAAACGCGGCGATCCCTGCGATCTTATACTTAATCGGGCTTTGGTGGGAATAAAGATCAACCTTTCCGTAGTCTTTGATAATTTTTTTCAACTCACGGTCTAGTTGACCCTCCTTCCTCACGTTTGGAACGTTAGGGTCCAGGGACTGCTTCGTTTCGGGCTTTCGCAATTCACGGTGGACAGTTTGAGCGCGCGGGGGACGGCTTGGAGCGGCTGGCGCTTCAACCTGGGCCGAAGAAGCCGACGACGCGGCGAATTCCCCATAATTCTTGATCAGGTCATCCAATAGCCGTTGATCGAAATCCAGCCCGCCTGAATCCCCGCTCTTCGTCTCCGTCACATGCTCTTCCTGCTTGGCAAACTCGAATGGTGGAGCAGTCGCAAGAAATTCCGTCGCCTCGCCACCCGGCATGTGGTTGAAGTCCTTGGCGAATATTCTTGCAATCTCCGACCTGGTTAAGTCTTCTTCAGTCGTGTGAGAAGGGAAATCCTCTTGCGGAACAGTTAAATCGTCGGGCGTCGACACCGGAGTAGCCAGCGCTTCGGTCGCTTCCGGTTGGATTGCAAGCGCTCGTACGCTGGTGAGATTGGGGGCAAGAGCCTCTTCGATCTCTCGATCTTGATTCTCGGCGTCAATGTCATGGGTCTCTACCCCGTGATCAGCGGGCCTGTCTGCTTCAACTTGATCGAACTTCAATTCAGCGGCCGGCGTCAGGTTCTCGCTATTTTCCGTTAACACCCTCTTCACCCTCGGGAACGGGATCAGGTTGGTTGGCTGAGCGATGGCGTGAATGGGGAATGAGTTAGCAAAAACATCTTGATTGGGAATCTCGGCACTTTCGCTCCCGGCTTGGGTGGCTCTTTTCCGAGCGTCGGCCACTGATCGCTGTACTTCGGCTATGCGATCTAGTTTTCTTACCACCTCGGATAAACGGGCAATAAGCGTTCTAACCGACGCCTCGGCTTCGCTGATCTCCTCGACCGAAAAGTCTCCCAACCGTTTTTGCAGACCCTGAACCGAATTGAGCACCGTGCCGAAACTACCTGCGGAGGCAGTTTCGCTGACCGGGCCGATCGACGAGATCAGCTTTTCCTTGCTTTGCGCGTTCAATTTTCACCCGATGTGGCGAACAAAATTTGCAGATTGTCCCCGATTCAATGGGAATTAAAAGCAAAATGGTTGCCATCGGCCCGCGCGGTAAAAAGTTCGTAGTTTCAGTAGGATAAATACCGATTTGTCCTTAAATTGCTAGATAGTTACCACAATTCTGTTAGTTTTTAACAACATTGTACAGTTATCCCCGAGAACGAAAACCCTGAGATAACAGCTTGGGGCGGCTCCGTTGGACGAAAATTGCTTACCTTGGAGCTAAGATGAGCAACTGGCGTCGTGAGTCGATTGAGGTGTGGTAACGACTGAGAAAATCCAAACCCAGTAGCCCACCCAGGGCCGGGGTGGGTAAAAAGTCTTGAATCACCACGGTGAGATTTGTTGCTTCGGCCTCTCCGACTTTCAAAGATCCCAGCGGCGCCAAGGGCGCACCGACAGTGCCATTGGCCGTAACGAGCGAGACTCGTCTTGTCGGCTTCAAACCAAGACGGCCAGCGAGCTGCTGTGAGACCACGGTGAATGAAGCACCGGTGTCCAGGATCATGTTTGTTTGAACCGCGCGATTCAAAATAACCGGCACAATGACAGCCGATCCGTTCGTCTGAATGGGAACGACGATGGTGTTGGAAGGAGCCGAATTCGGACCAGATAACGGAATTTCGCTCGGAGAGGAAATCGACAATTCGGCGGGGATCGATTTAAAAACCCGCTCGAATGTACTCCCAGCATCGACATCCCCTGCAGTAATCCAGCCCGCGATGCCGTTTTTGGTTTTGACCAGGTACCATTTGACCCCGCCCGTTCCGAGGACTTGCGCCACCGGCGACGAAAGTATCTCATCTCGCGGAACCGTGGCTACCGGCGCCGAGGTCTCATCCGGCGCTGCAAGCAATTGTACCTGGGATATTTCCCTCTTGATCTCGGCATCGGATTGCGATTGAGCGCGCGTCGAATGATGGAAAAAAAGGACGAGGCACGCGGCTAGCACGGTGACGCCGATTTGCATCCGGATCGAAAGCTGGGTCATCTTTTCTTATCCAGCCCCGCAATGGGACAGACCGCCTTGTCAATCTTCCCGGCTGATGTCGAGCCGGGTTGTCGTGAATTTCTCGATTTTCCGGTAAAGCGTCCGCGTGGAAATCCCCAACGCTTCAGCGGCTTTGGCCTTGTTACCCTGGGTGTACCGGAGCGCCTCTTCAATGAGATTCCTTTCGCCTTCCTCAATATTCCTTATCGCCTTGGTGGCGATTTCGTCTCGATGCCCGGCGGCGTACTGCTGCAGGTTCATCGGCAAGTCGCTGATGGTGATGTAGTCCCCGTTTGAAACCATAGTAGCGGTTTCGATCACGCTTTTTAGTTCGCGTATATTGCCCGGCCAAGGATAGTCCAAGAGAAGCTCATTGGCAGAACTGCTGAGTTTCTTCAGCGCGGTCTGGTACTGCTGGCAGGCCTGATCGATGAAATTGGCCACAAGCAAAATGATGTCTTCTTTTCTTTCCCGCAGCGGTGGAAGGATGATCCGTGCGCTGTTGAGCCGAAAGTAAAGGTCCTTTCGGAACCCAGTACTCTTAATGGCATCTTCCAGTTCTTTATTCGTTGCTGCAATGATCCGAACGTCACTCGTTCTCGGCGAGGCATCTCCTACTTTGTAATACTCCCTGGTTTCGAGAAAGCGCAGGAGCTTCAGTTGGATCGCCGGTGCCAAATCGCCGATCTCGTCCAAGAAAAGCGTTCCCCCTTCGGCCGCTTCAATCAGCCCTTTCTTGTTTCGGTCGGCGCCGGTGAACGCGCCTCGAGCGTATCCGAACAGTTCGCTTTCCACGAGCGTTTCTGGGATCGCCGTCATATTGCAGCCCACGAAAGGCTTATTGGCTCTTGAGCCTCGACAATGGATGAACTGCGCCATCACTTCCTTTCCCGTACCCGTCTCACCGGTGATGAGCACGGTAATATCGTGATTGGCGTAACGGCTTGCGAGATGCAATGTTTCCCGAAACTGAGGGGCCTCGCCGATCATCTCTGGGCTTTTGCCGTTGATGGCCGGCCGACCTTCATCGGCCGATGGACTCGGGTGGCCGAGCAAAGTATGAAGCTGCTGTGTATGCCGGGGGTGGTAGCCAACGATAACAGTATCGGCGGAACCGTCGCGAACTCGCTCCTCGAATCGTCGCCAGGGATCTCCGCAACAAACGGTTACGTCGGCGAAAATAAATTTGACTTGCTCGATCGGAAAAGCCGAATAAACCCGTTCCGCCTCGGCCAAACTGCGGCTCATATGAACCGAAAAATCCCGCGCCTCCAACAGCTTGGCAACCGACGCGAGCGAGGAGTCGAGCGAATGAATGACGAAAACGATCGGCTTGGCCATTCAGGCTTATTCCTTTGAGGACGAAGCCGGGAGAATGACCATGTTTTCCAGAGAATCCGCCAAAAGCTGACGTGTGATCCGCGCCGGCGTGCCGAGGTAATTGCACGCGGCGATCACGTGTTCGGCGATAAACTTCGGATGAAATCCGGCGAAGGGCACCTTATGCTTGTTATAAAACGTGTTCAGAAGATGGGCGATGATGTCCTCGGAAAACTCCAGGCCGTAGGATTCGCAAATCCTGCGGAAAATCTCTCGATACTCATCCGCGCTCGGAGGATTGATTTTCATTTTGTAGTGAACGCGGCGCAGTTGGGCCGGGTCCATCAGCTCTTCCGGCGGAAAGTTGGTCGCGAAAATGACCAGCTGGTCGAACAGGATCGAGAATTTTTTCCCCGTGTGAAGGGTCAAATAATCGAGTTTTCGCTCGAGCGGAAAAATCCATCGGTTCAACAGCTCGTGGGGGCGCACGCGCTGACGCCCGAAGTCATCGATGACGAAAACCCCGCCGATGGCCTTCACCTGCAAAGGCGCCTCATAGTATTTCGAATGGGGATCGAACGCGAGATCGAGCATTTCCAGGGTCAATTCACCGCCGGTAATCAGATAGGGCCTCTTGCAGCGCACCCAGCGCGGATCGTGATCCATTCGCGGCAGGAAGATCGGGTGGCCGTGGCCGTTATTTGTGTCAGCGGCGGATGGGAACGGCGTGTGCACGGACGGATCGAAGATTTTTATGATCTGTCCGTCGGCTTCGATGCAATACGGGACATAGACCGGCTGCTCGAACGCGCCTACCAGAGCCTCCGCGATCGAGGTCTTGCCGTTGCCGGCGGTTCCGTAGATCAGGATCGCGCGGCCGGAATTGGACGCCGGCCCGAGGCGTCGGACGATATCCTCGGAAAGCACAAGATGAGAAAGCGCTTTGCGAAGTTTTTCTATGCCGATCACTTCGTTGGTAATCGTCTGTTTCTGCACTTGCACCTGATAGCTTTCGAGGGGAATGGGCACCGGACCGATGTATTCGCACCGACGCAGCGCTTCGCTCGCCCTTTCTTTGCCCGCGCTGGTAAGAGCGTAGCGCATGATGTTGACATTCTGTTCCGAAGGGCCGCGAATCTCCGCCAGCGCCTCTTTTTTTGCGAACGTCAAGAGTTGCTCGACGACGCCGCGGGTGAGCTTGATCTGCTCGGAAAGCTCCGGAATAGTCTGCAGGGCCGAGATGTACATCGTCCGCAGCAGGCAGTTTAAGAGGAAGTTGCCCTCCAGGCCGGTTTCCGCGACCGTTTTCGCGAGCGGTGGCGGTTCTTGAAGGATCGCGTCAAGGTCATCTCGGGTGATGTAACCGAGCGCAACCAGATTGTCGCTCAGACGGCCGCCGGCGATCTTCTGTTGGTGAAGAACCTTGTTGAGTTGCGCTTCGTCGATGACGTTTTTCGCAAGTAGCAGTTCGCCGATCGCCATTAAATTTGCCCCCGTTTGGGAAAAAAGTTATTTTTGTCGTGGTCTGTGTCTATATATCTGTTATAATCGTCATAAACTATTTAATTATAAGTCATGGCGAAAACCTGTCAAGGAAATGATTGTAAAGAAGTCCGGGGCGCTGGCAAATCGACGATTGCGGATCGATTCCCAAAAGCGTGGATTCTCGCTTTGGCACTGGCAGTTTTGGGCTGCAATCTGGTGGACGCCCCCCCCAGGAAGTCCGGTATGTCAGGGCTAATCGCCACCCCCGCATCTTATTACAGCACCCCTAAAGGGAGATTTCTCGGTGCAAAGTATCGGGAAAATCTGGACCGGCTGGTGGAGAGCATTGTGCGCAATCCCACCACGGCCAAGCTCCAATTCGCCAATAACATCGCTTCGGTAGGCGGCATCGGTTTTTTTTCCCACGGCGCCACCAAAACACCCGACGAGCGCTATTTAGAAGTTATCCTCGGCGCGCCGGAAGTATTCGAATCCAAGGGTGACTACCGCGCCAAGGTGGACCGGATCTTTTCTCTCTATGGCCGCGAACTGTTGGGAATCCTGGCCGGAGACCCGGGCATCGAGCAGGAAACGGAAGTAACCGGGTACGGTCTGAATTTTTCTTGGCGCAACGTCGGCTCCAAAGAGAGCGCTTCCGGGGTGTTCTTGGAACGTACGGTTGTCTATTTCCCCAAGGAGAAGGTACGGGCGTTTCTGGGACAACAAATCAAGCAGAATGACTTGCTCGGCGACTCAACCATCTTTGCCGCCGAGCAGGACGGACCGATGAATTTGGTTTCCTACCGGGCGCAGGGAACGATATCGACTGCCCAATCCTCCGCGGAGCAACCGGCGATAGCCGAGCCGAAACCGGCGGCCGGCGCCTCTTTACAGCCGGTGATCGTCGAGACACCCTTGAATGCGCCGGTGGGCGAACCATCGAGCCGGCAGCTATCAGGAACGAAGGCTCAGGCGACGACGACGAAAACGGCGGCGGGCACCGTGCCGGTGAAGCGAACTGCGGAGTCAAGGACCACGGATAAAGCGGTCGTCGTAAAAACAGAGGCTAAAATTCCGGAAGTGAGACCCGCACCGCCGGCCAAAACAGAAACAAAAGTTCTAGAAAACATTGCCCCCGAGCCAGTCGCTTCGGCCCGAGTCAAACCAACGGACCCGGCGCCGGAAAAGAAAACCTCGGGCCGTCCGGTAGCGAAGAACCTGGAGGGGTTCGTAATTCAACTCGCGTTCACGGAAGCGAACGCGGCGCAGCACTGGGCCAAAGCGCTGGAACAGCGCGGCTACACCGTTTCGATCACTGAAGCGGCCGGCGACGCGTCCATTCGCGTGCGCATGGGCAATTTTGTTCTGCGCGAGGAGGCCGACCACCAGCTTCGCTCCTTGCGCCAAGAAGGATTGTCCGGGATCGTCATCAACCTGCCGCAGGCTTACCGGCCTGAAGTTCGTTCGGTGTCGCCTCCAGCAACAGACAATCCGGTTTCGATTGGGCAGTAAGATTAGAAAGCTTTGGCAGGGAAAATCCCGACGTCGTAAATTCCGTTATTGATCCGCTTTTAGATTCTTGCGTGTAAAATGTTAAACAAAACCACTGCAAGAAAATTTATCCCGCCAGGCAACCAGGGAAACAAATCCGAAATCCGAATATCGAAATTCGAAACAAACCGAGGCCAAAATAAATCCCAAATTCGGAAAACCTAAAACACCGAATCCGAATGAATCTCGTTTCGAATTTTCTCTTTTTTTGGTCTTTTGAAATTGTTTCGAATTTCGTGCTTCGTGCTTCGAATTTTTTCTTCTTGGCGCCTTTGCGGGAGACATGGTTTTTGCGATCTCGTCTTGGTTTCCGAATTTCAATTACTTTTGGCTAGTTTTTGTCTTAAAATCTCGTTGACCTTCTGCGGGTTGGCTTTGCCTTGAGTGGCTTTCATGATCTGGCCGACGAGAAAGCCAAGAATTTTTTCGTTGCCGGATTGGAAGTCTGCAACCTGTTTGGTGTGAGCCGCCAAGATTTGCTCAACGGCGGCTTCGATGCTCCCCGTATCGGAAACCTGTTCGAGATTTTTCTCGGCGACAATTTCTCTCGGCGCGCGGTCCGAATCGAGCATCGCGTCGAAAACGGTCTTGGCGATCTTACCGCTGATCTTGCCTCCGTCGATCAACTGCACCAGCTCCGCGATCTGCTGGGCGCGCACCGGCCAGTTCGTAATCGTGAGCCGCTCGTCCAATCTTCGTTCCTTGAGGACGCGGAACAGGTCACCGATGATCCAGTTGGCCACGGATTTGGCATTGCCGTGCGTCTTCAGCGCGGTTTCAAAATAGTCAGCGATGTCTTTGCGGCCGGTTAGAAGCTCTGCGTCATAAGCCGGCAGCCCGTACTCGGAAATGAAACGGCTCTTACGCGCCCCGGGGAGTTCCGGCAGCGACGCGCGAACCTCATCGATCCACGCATCATCGATCACCAACGGCAGCAGATCGGGATCGGGGAAATAGCGGTAATCGTGGGCGGATTCCTTGGAGCGCATGGCGCGCGTCTCTTCACGGTTCTCATCCCACAGGCGGGTTTCCTGAATCAACGTTCCGCCGCCGGTGAGCGTCTCGGTTTGTCGTCCGATCTCGTAGCCGAGCGCCTTTTCCACCGCCTTGAAGGAGTTCAGATTTTTAATCTCGATCTTGGTGCCGAGGGCAGCGCTTCCTGCGGGCCGAACCGATACGTTGGCGTCGCAGCGAAAACTACCCTCCTCCATGTTACCGTCGCAGATCTTGAGATATTGCAGGATCGTCCGTAGGGTTCGCAAATAGCTCCCCGCTTCCTCGGCGCTGCGCAGGTCGGGCTCGCTGACGATCTCCAAGAGCGGCACGCCGGCGCGGTTGAGATCCACCAGACTCCAGGCGCCATGGAGATCGTGAATATTTTTTCCGGCGTCCTCTTCCATATGGATGCGCGTTAGGCGCACCCGCTTGATCGCGCCGTTGACGGCGAAGTCGATGCAGCCGTTGGTACAGATTGGCAGTTCGTATTGGCTGATCTGATAGCCCTTGGGCAAATCGGGATAAAAATAGTTCTTGCGCGCCAGAATGCTTGATCGAGCAATTTGACAACCGGTGGCCAGGCCGGCGCGTATGGCGAACTCCACAACCCTTTTGTTCAATACCGGCAGGACGCCGGGGAAACCGGTGCAGACCGGACAGGTGTTTTGATTGGGCTCGGTGCCAAATTTGGTCGAACAACCGCAAAAGATCTTTGACTCGGTTAGAAGTTGCGCGTGGACCTCAAGGCCGATGACGGGTTCGTAGTTCATGAGCTTTCTCAAGTCGAGGATTGAGGATAGACGATCGAGGATCGACGATCGAGACCCCACCGCCCTTGTCTCCGCAACCCTTTTTTTATTCTCCATCCTCGATATTCCATCGTCCTCTAATTATCCATCCTCAATCCTCTGTTCCCGGCTTTCTTCTATGCCACTCCGTGGCTTGCTCGTAAGCATAGGCCAAGCGCATGATGGTCGATTCATCGAAGTGTTTGCCGATGACTTGCATGCCGATCGGCAAACCGTTTGCGTCGAATCCACATGGGAGCGAAAGCGCCGGCAAGCCAGCCAGGTTAATCGAGATCGTGTAGATATCCGACAAGTACATTTGCAGCGGGTCTTCGATTTTCTCGCCGATCTTGAACGCCGTGGTCGGCGCCGTCGGCGTGAGGATTGCGTCGCAGCGCTGAAAGGCGGCGGCGAAGTCTTGCTTGATCAATGCGCGCACCCGCTGGGCCTTGAGATAATAGGCGTCATAGTAGCCCGCCGACAACGCGTAGGTGCCGAGCATGATGCGGCGCTTGACCTCCGGGCCGAATCCTTCCTCGCGGCTTAGCATATAGGTTTCCAGCAAATCCTTTGCGCCGGCGCGATGGCCAAAGCGCATACCGTCGTAGCGCGCCAGATTCGAGCTTGCCTCGGCGGTCGCGACGATGTAGTAGACGGCGACGGCGTAGTCGGTATGCGGCAACGAGATCTCCTCGACGACGGCCCCGTTTTTCTCGAGAAACCGGATCGCGTCACGAACCGCGTGTTCGACCTCAGGCGCTATTCCGGCGATGAAATACTCTTTGGGTACGCCCAGGCGCAGTCCTTTGACATCGCCGGTGAGGGCATCGCTATAGCGTGGCACGGGGCGATCGGCCGAGGTTGAATCAGCTGGATCATGGCCGGCGATGGCTTCGAGCATGAGCGCGCAGTCGCGGACGTCCTTGGTGATGGGTCCGACCTGGTCCATCGAGGAAGCGAAAGCGATGATGCCGTAGCGGCTGACGCGACCGTAGGTAGGCTTGAGGCCGACCACGCCGCAAAAGGCGGCGGGTTGGCGAATCGACCCGCCGGTGTCCGTGCCCAGCGCAGCGACGCACTGGTCGGCAGCCACCGCGGCGGCGGAGCCACCCGAAGATCCTCCCGGCACACGCTCCCCATCCCAGGGGTTGCGCGTGGGAAAAAACGCCGAATTCTCCGCGGACGAACCCATGGCAAATTCATCGAGATTGGTCTTGCCGACGATCACGGCGCCGGCGGCGCGAATGCGTTTGATTGCCGTCGCATCGTAGGGCGGCATGAAATCACCGAGGATTTTCGACGCGCAGGTGGTCCGCAGGCCACGGGTGAGGAAGTTATCCTTCACCGCGATTGGAATCCCCAACAGCGGCTGCGCGTTGCCGTCCTGTTTTAGACGTTCGTCTGCCTCTCTCGCCTGAGCTAACGCGGCGTCACGGCACAGGGTAATGTACGCGTGAACTTTGTCATCGGTTTCGCTGATGCGTTGGAAAGCCGCCAGAGTCAGTTCTTGCGACGAGAGTTCCTGTTTTCGTAGCTTCTCACCGGCATCGTGAAGCGTGAGTGCGGCTGGATTCATTCGATGATCTTGGGAACCTTGAAGAAAGTTTGATCTTTGTCCGGCGCGTTGGCCAATAGGGCCTCGGCGTTCGGATGATTGGTTACTTTGTCTTCGCGAAACGCATTGACGACATTGACGGCGTGGGTGAACGGTTCCACTCCGGAAGTGTCTAACTGGTTGAGCTTCTCCATGTAGCGCAATATGGCATCGAGCTGCTCTGTGAGACGCTCTTCTTCCTCGGCTGTCAAACGCAAACGGGCCAAGGTCGCGACCTTTTGGACTTCTTCACGGGTCAATTTCATGGAATTTTTCTAACACAGGGAGAAGGGCAATGCCAATGCGCTTGACGCGCATGCGTCAATCGAAATTATGGGGAATTATTTGCAGTCGCAGACCCTTTTAGCTAAGAATGAGAAGCGATGAGAGACAGCCAGATGCCATTGTCGGCGGAGTTGACTGAATCCGTTTCATTCTGCGCCATCGAAGAAGACGGGTATGCGCGCGGATTTAGTTACATCGCCGGGTTAGATGAGGTCGGGCGGGGACCGTTGGCGGGGCCGGTGGTGGCCGCCGCCGTGGTCCTGCCGCGGGGATTCTCCCATGACGGCATCAAGGACTCGAAGCTGCTGACCGCGAAGCAACGCGAAACCGTGGCGCCGGTGATCAGAGCGCAGGCGCAAAGTTGGGGAATTGGCGTCGTGGAGGTCGAGGAGATCGACCGGATCAATATTCTCAAGGCGAGTCTTTTGGCGATGGCAAAGGCGTTCGCTGGGCTGCGGCCCCGGCCCGATTATCTGCTTATCGACGGGAATCAACGGATTCCTGCGGAGTGGCTGCAATTCTCCCGCCGGTCAAGGCGCGTGCCGCCGCAGCAAAGAACCATCGTCAAAGGAGACCGCCTGTGCGTTTCGATAGCGGCGGCTTCGATACTGGCGAAGGTCGCGCGCGATGCGATGATGATCGAGCTGGATGAGCATTATCCTCAATATGGTTTTGCCGGCCACAAGGGTTACGGCAGCGCCGCCCATCTCGAAGCTCTGCGCCGATTCGGGCCGTCGCCGGTGCACCGCCGGAGCTTTAAACCGGTCCGCGCTGTCTGCGGCGAACATGGGAACGACGAGAGCGATCATCTGTTCAAGGGGTGAGCGTGAACAACGCGAAACAGGTGCTCGGCAAGGAGGGCGAACGGATCGCCGAGCAGTATCTCAAGAAAAAAGGGTATAAGCTTGTTGAGCGCAATTACCGCTGCGCTGCGGGAGAAGTTGACCTGATCGTCTTAGATCGGCGCGTGATCGTGTTCGTCGAGGTGAAAACCCGCACGGGTCACGGATTTGGCACACCGCTTGAGGCCGTCCAGCCGAGGAAGCAACGAAAAATGATGCTGGCGGCGCAGTTTTTCTTGAGTCAAAAGAAGCTCCACCAACGCGACGCGCGCTTCGATGTCGTCGGTATTTCCTGGCCGGGGCGCGAGCCGGTCATCGAACATGTCGAGAACGCTTTTGAACTATCCTAAGGGATTTTCATGTTGGATGTGAAACTCTTGCGCGAAAACTTGGACCGGGTGAAAGAGCGCATGGCGACGCGCGGGGTCGAGATCGATTGGGCGGCGTTCGTCTCCTCGGATCGCGAGCGGCGCGATGCGTTGGCGAACCTGGAACGGCTCAAAGAAAAAAAGAACCGGTTCTCCGGCGAGATCGGCAAGCTTAAAAAGAGCGGCCACGACGCGACGGCGCTCATGCGCGAAGTCGAAGAGGTGAGCGAGGCGATTCGTAACGGCGAGCGGCCGCTGGCGGAAATCGAAGCGCGGTTTGAGAGCTTTATGCTGAGTCTGCCAAACTTGCCGAATGTCGACGTCGCCATCGGCAAGAGCGCGCAGGACAACCGCGAAATTCGCCGCTGGGACGAGCCGCCCAAGTTCGACTTCCCGGCGAAAAATCACTGGGAGATCGGCGAGGAGCTGAACATTCTCGACTTCGCGCGCGGCGCGAAGCTGGCCGGTGCGCGTTTCACGCTGTACAAGGGTGCAGGTGCGCGCCTGGAGCGCGCGCTGATCAACTTTATGCTCGACCTGCACACCGGCGAGCGCGGCTACCAGGAAATGCTGCCGCCGGCGCTGGTCAATCGCGCCGCGTTGATCGGCACCGGGCAGTTGCCGAAGTTCGAAGACGACCTCTTTCGCATCGACAGCCCGGAGTACTTTCTTATCCCGACGGCGGAAGTGCCACTCACCAACGTGCATCGCGAAGAGATGCTCGAAGGGGAAGATCTGCCGATCAAATATGTCGCCTACACTCCTTGTTTCCGCCGCGAAGCAGGCTCCTACGGGCAGGACGTGCGCGGGCTGATTCGGCAGCACCAGTTCAATAAGGTCGAGCTGGTCAAGCTTAGCGAGCCGGAGACTTCTTATGATGAGTTGGAAAGCATGGTCCGGGACGCCGAAGAAGTCCTCAAACGACTGGTACTCCCCTACCGCGTGATCGAGCTCTGCACCGGCGACCTGGGCTTCAGCGCCGCAAAGACTTACGATCTGGAAGTCTGGCTGCCCGGCCAAGGCGCCTACCGAGAAATCAGCTCTTGCTCGAACTGCGAAGATTTCCAAGCACGCCGTGCGCAGATCCGCTACCGCAAAGACAAGAAAGGCCGGCCGATCTTCGTCCACACACTCAACGGCTCCGGATTGGCTGTCGGCAGAACTTTCCTCGCCGTGCTGGAAAACTACCAGCAGAAAGACGGCAGCGTAGTAATTCCGGATGTCCTGAGAGCCTATATGGGTGGATTGGAACGGATCCGTTAGGATTGAGATTTAACGGAACTCAACGGCTTGAACGTTTTGAACGACTGGAACGATTTGAACGGAAGTTGCTTCGACCGAGGGTTTGTTTGATCGCTATGGCTAAACTGTTTCTTGCCACACTTTGTGACGACGTAAGGGAAGAGAAGAGCGGGAAATTCAGCCTGATGGGAATTTTTGACCGCTTTATCGTTACCGATTTTCGCGCGCCACTGCCGTCTTTCTGGCTTTTTGCCCAAATCGGCTTCGACGTCGAGGGCCATCACTCCCTCACCGTCGAATTCAGGAGAGTCGAAGGCGAAGTCGTCCTCAAGGCGGAAACCACTCATCAAGTCATAGGCAAGAACGCGGTGACAGGTCTTTGCCACGCCAACGTCAATCTACGGTTGCAGAACTTGACGATTCCAGGGCCGGGAGCTTACGAATTCGCCCTTCACAGCGACGGCCAGCATATCGGCTCGC
>Ga0326597_10003352_pt1 | contig 23173 bp, 21 predicted proteins | sample RVTome_12_FD_203789 | JGI IMG/M metagenome (GOLD analysis project Ga0326597, IMG submission 203789) | Soil microbial communities from uranium-contaminated site in the Upper Colorado River Basin, Wyoming, United States - RVT100D185 | ecosystem: Environmental > Terrestrial > Soil > Contaminated >... | reverse complement strand
GCCCTCCCCTCCCCGACGCCGGCCTCCCCGATGTGGGAGCGACCGAGTGACCCTGCGCGTGTGCACCTTCTCCGGTGCCTCTTCGCTGCCACTGGTCGTCGCCCAGGAGCAGGGCCTCTTCGCGGCGGCCGGGCTCGACGTCGACCTCGTGGAGACCCGCAGCTCGGACGAACTGATGGGCGGGCTGGTCGACGGGACCTTCGCCATCGTCCATGCGGCGCCCGACAACTTCATCGCCTGGCGGGACAGGATGGGCGCCCCGATCGTGGCCTGGATCGGCGGCGCCTCAGGCCCGCTCGCGCTCGTCGCCCGACCGGGAATCGGCTCAGTGGCCGAGCTGCGCGGCCGGTCAATCGCGGTGGACGCTCTCTCGAGCGGTTTCGTCAGCGTCCTGCGCAGGATTCTCCGCGATTCCGGCGTGGACCCGGAGGATGTCACCCTCGACCCGCTCGGCGCCACACAGCTGCGGGCGGCGGCACTGCGCGAGGGCCGGACGGACGCGACCATGCTCACGCTACCGTGGTCGGCGGCCGCGATCCGCGAAGGCATGCCCGTGCTCGCTGACGGTCGGGCTGTGGCGCCTCGCCTGCAGGGCGGCACCGGTGGTTCGCTCGAAGGCTGGCTCTCAGCCGAGCCCGAAACAGCCGACACGTACCTGCGGGCGGTGGTTGCCGCGCTCACCTGGCTGCAACTGCCGGGCAACCTCGTTGCGGCTCGGGAGCTCGTCGGTCGGCGCTACTCGGTCGATGCGGAGCTCGCCGAGGACGTCCGCGCAGCTTTCAGCGACCCCAAGGCGGGCTGGCCGCCGTCGGCGCTCATCGACCTGGCCGGGATCGCAGCCGTCTGCGAGTTGCGAGCGGGGAACGGCCAGCCGCCGCTCTTCGCGCCGGCAAGCTACGTCTCGCTGGAGCCCTACCGCCGCGTCTTCGGGTTCGGGCTCGTCTCGTGACCGCGCCGACAACCACCGGACCGGATCTCGACGGGTCGCCGTACCCGCGCTTCACCGACGGCGAGTACGGTCGCCGTTACTCCGCGGTCGAGTCCCTTCGGGCGGCCGCCGACCTCGATGCGGTGGTCGTCCACGGCACGGGGAACGCCCGCCATGAGCTTCAATACCTGACCGCCTGGCCGCCGCGCCAGGAAGGCTACCTCGTCCTCACGCCGGACGACGCTCCGGCCCTCTTCGTGCAGCTCTTCAACCACGTCCCGAATGCCCGCGAGATGGCCATCGTCGAGCGAGTCGAGTGGGGCGGCGCCGACTCCGCAGCGACCGTAGCAGCCGAACTCAAGCGGCGGGGAGCGCGTCGGGTGGGTCTCGTCGGAGCGATCTCGTACCAGGCTCACGCGCGCCTCGTGGCGGCGCTGCCGGATGTCGAGCTGGTCGATCTGACGCCGGCCTTCCGCCGGATGCGCCTGATCAAGAGCCCGGAGGAGATCGCCTGGACACGGCGTGGCGCGGAGCTGTGCGATCTGGGCATCCGGGCGCTGGTCGCGGTGGCACGGCCCGGCGTTCGCGAGTACCAGCTGGGTGCAGCCGTCGAGGCGGCCTACGGCGCCGTGGGCGGCCAGCACGGGATCTGCTTCATCGCGACGGCGCCGATGCGCGGCGGCGGCCGGTTCGTCCCCGCCCAGAACTGGTCGAGCCGCCGGCTGGAGGACGGCGACGCGATCCTCATCGAACTGAGCGCGGGGATCGGCGGTTACACCGGCCAGGTCCTCCGGACGATCGCCCTCGGCGATGTCCCGGCGCCATTCGAGCGGCTGCACGAAGTGGCTGCGCGGGCGTTCGACGCGCTCGTCACGGCCATCCGGCCAGGAGTGCGTGCGGCGGACCTGCTGGCGGTCGCCGGCCTCATCGATCGCGAGGGCCTGTCCGTCTGCGACGACGTCGTCCATGGATACGGCGGCGGGTACCTCGCCCCGGTCCTGCGCACGCCGGCCACCGCGCATGCCGCCCCGCCCGACCTCGCGCTGGAGCCCGGCATGATGGTCGTCGTGCAGCCCAACGTCATCACGCCCGACGCTTCGCTCGGCGTGCAGACCGGCGAGCTCGTGCTCGTCGAGCCACATGGCGCGGTCTCGCTCCACGGCGTGAAGCGAGGGCTCCTCCGGGCCGGCGCGGCGGTCTGAACGGCGGTCGGCGAGCTCGTCGTCGCGCCCACCCTCGCCTCATCGTCGAAGCGGTTCGCGCCGCTTCCGGCGGCCCGAACGCCGACGGCGACGGCGACGGCGAGGTTGTGCTAGGCGGCCATCACGGGCGCCCGACCGGCCGGTGGCCGCAACCGGTCAAAGAGCAACCCGACGAGCGGCAGCGTCGCCAGCACGATGAGCCCGGTCGACGCCCCGGGCAGGGCCCGGCCCGCGAACGGCTCGAGCTCCAGGCGGGCCTGGACGAACCCGGTCGCGATCGCGCCACCGCTCGCGGTACCAAGGAAGAAGGCCAGGTTGTAGATCCCCAGGGCGATCGAGCGCCGGTCGTCGGGGAATCGCCGGCTCACCTCATTGACGAGGGGCGCACCGAGCAGCCCGAAGCCGAGACCGGCGAGGAGGAGCCCCAGCTCGAGCACCGTGAGTGGCGCGCCGGCACCCTGCCAGGCGAGAAACGTCGCCGCCAGGCCGATGACCGTCAAGGCGATCGCTGTTGTGGCGCGACGCCCGATCCGGTCCGCCAGCCGACCATTTCGGGGCGAGACCATGGCGATGAGGATGGCCATCGGCAGGAGCAGCAGTCCGAGTCGAAATCCGCCGATCCCGTGGACGCGAGCGGCCATGATGGGGGCAAGGATGAGGATCCCGAAGAACGCGGCCTGGCCGACATAGCCGAGGAGCATCGCCCTGCGCAGGACCGGGTCGGCCAGCTCCGCGAGCGGCAGCGCGGGCGCACGCTGGCCGCGGCTTCGCACCACGAGCAGGCCGAGCGCCAGTGCGGTTGCCGCGATGGTTGCGACCATGGCCGGGGCGACTCCCAGGAGCGGCAATCGGTTGATGAGCAGGATCAGCCCACCGACCCCAACCGCCAACAGCGCGATCCCGGGCAAGTCGAGGGGCGCCTTCGGGTCGCCGGGCTCCGGGGCGAGGCGGGGGAAGAGCAGGCCGGCCGGCGCGACGAACAGGCCGAGCGCCATCGCCCCCCGCCAGCCGAAGGCCTCCAGCAGCAGCCCGCCGACGAGTGGGCCGCCCGCGAATCCCATCCCGACTGCCGCCACGTTGATCCCGAGCGCCCTGGCGCGTGCAGGCCCGGAGAGGCGCCGGGAAATGAGCGCCATCGTGAGGGTGGGGATGGCGCCGGCGCCGAACCCCTGCAGGACGCGCGCCGCCACGAGCATCGGCAGATTCACCGCGAGCATCGCAACCGCAGCGCCGACCGAAACGAGCAAGACCCCGACCGTCAGGCAACGCCCCAGGCCGAACCGTCGGGCCAGCGAGCCGTAGACGGCGGTCATGATCGCGAACGTCGTGCTGTAGCCGAAGACGATTGCGCCGACATCGGCTGCGCCGGCGTCGAAGGCGTCGGCGATCTCTGGCTGCGCGATCGCCCCGGATGTGGTGTTCGCGACGGCGATCGCGAAGGTCAGGAAGACGGTCGGGACGAGCAGTCGTTGCCCGCTCGGCGTATCCAGGGCCGCTGTGGCAGTCGGGCTCAACGGGCGGCGGCGGAACGGGAACGAGGCTGGCGGGCCGGATGGGGGGCGCGGACGCGCTCCTCGCGGCGAAGGACCGTCAACAGTTCGTTACGCGAGGCGCGTAGGTGGTCGCGCATCACCCGGACAGCGCGGTCGGCGTCGCGGGTCGCGATGCACTCACGGATGCGCTCATGGATCTCGACCGAAAGCGGCAGGTCCTTGAGGGCGTGGTAGCGGTTCAGCTCGTGGCGCAGCTGAAGGATCAGGCTGACCATCCGGCGCCGGCCACTCCAGCTGTAGAGCTCGGCGTAGAACCCGCGCCGGCTGACGCCACCAGGGCGCTCGTGGCCGGCGTGGATGTCCATCATTTCGCCCATCGCGATGAGTGTCGCCGCGCCTTCGTCGGTCAGGTTTCGGATCGCCAGTCGGATGCAGTGGATCTCGAGCATCCGGCGGATCTCGTACAGCTCGGCGACGTCCTCCGTGCTCAAGCTGGCCACCCGCGCTCCGCGGCGCCCGTCGATCTGGATGAGTCCTTCGGCCTCGAGCCGCCGGAACGCGTCGCGCAGGGGGATCCGGCTGACGCCGAGCTGAGCGGCGAGGACCTCCTGGCGGAGCCGATCGCCGGGGGCGAGAACGCCCTTGAGGATGGCGCGCCGGAGGGTCGTGGTGGTCGCCTCCTCGGCCGATGTGTCGGGGCTATCGTCAACCCCGGCTTCGGCCATCATCGCGCGCAGCGCGCCGGCGGCGGACGAGCTCACGCGACCATCCAGCTGAACATCCCCAGTCCTCCCCGCGGTCCGACTCCCGCTCCCCGGGCCACCGCCGCGTCGTACGATGTGGACCCCACCAATCTACGGCATCGCTCGTCGGTCGTTCCCGCGTTCGCGTCCGACCGACCTCGCGGCCACGCCCGGCGGTCGGTCATGACCATCGCGTTTCCATGCGCAGCACGATCTTTCCTCGGTTGCGTCGCCCGAGCAGCTCGCGGAAGGCGTCGACGATCGCCTCGAGAGGGAACTCGCGGTGGACCTCCGTGCGGACCGAGCCGTCGGCGACCAGTTCGAGCGCGCGACGGAACTCGTCCCTGGTGGTACCGGCAGTCGCCAGCAGGCGCAACTGCATCCGATAGAAGAAGTTGAGGTCGACCTCCACGTGACCGCCGGCATGCGCCCCGCATGTGAGGATCCGGGCACCCTTGTCGAGCGACGCGAGGACGCCAGCCCACAGCTCCGGCGAGCCAACGTTGTCCACCGCCACGGTTGCGCCCAGTCCGCCGGTCGCCGCCCGCACGGCCGCCCCGAACGCCGCCGGGGCATCGTAGGAGACCACGTGGTCCGCGCCAAGCCGCTCCAGGGCGGCCCGCTTCTCGGCTCCCTGCGCAGCCGCGATGACCGTGGCCCCGAGTAGGCGCGCGACCTGCACCGCGGCCATGCCGACGCCGCCCGCGGCGCCGACGATCAGTACGCGGTCGCCCACCCCGACCTGCCCGACCGTCTCCAGGAGGTGGAGTGCGATCGGCACGCTGTGGGCGGCGACGGATGCGGACACATGGTCCACCCCGGTTGGAACCGGAAAGACCGCACGGGCGGGCAGCGCAACGAGCTCCGCGAAACCGCCCGGCCGGTGGACGCCAACATAGGATGGCCGCTCGCAGACGGACTCGCGGCCATCGAGGCAGAACCGGCAGGTCAGGCACGGGATCATCGGCCGTGCGACGACGGCCGTGCCGGGCGGTGGGCCATCGACGTTCGGCCCGCAGGCCACGATGACGCCCGCCGGATCGAGGCCTCCGATGTGCGGCAGCTCGATCCCGCGGCCGATGTTCGTGCCCTCGAGCACATGCACATCCGTCCGGTTGACGCACACGGCATGGACCTGCACGAGCACCTCACCGGGTCCAGGAACAGGGTCGGGCCACGTCTCGACGCTGAAGCCGTCTGGGCTGCCGAACGCCCGCAGGATGGCCGCTCGCATCAGTCCCCATTTCCGTCGTTCGTGACCGCGCGCCCCGTTCGCGACATACTGGAACTGTATACTGATTGCCCGCGCCGGACCCCCCCGTTCCAGTCCCTCGGGATAGGTCAGCAGGTGGATGACATGGCCCTAGTCGACCGCGACAAGCTCCGCGAGAACCACCAACAGGTCGTCGCCCGGCTCGACTCCGAAGCGAGCTACGGCCTCATGCGACCAGCGGTCTCCGCCCGCCTCGTACGGGACGTTTCGGTCGAGTCATCGTTCGTTCAGTACGACCGGCCGTTCACCTTCCTCGGTGATGAGGCAGTGGACCGCGCCGGGCACGAGACCGGCCCCAGCCCGATGCGCTATTTCCTCAGCGGCATCGCGTTCTGCTCGCTCGGCTGGTGGGCCAAAGGTAGCGCCATGCTCAACGTCGAGCTCACCTCGCTCGAGGTCCGGCTGCGTTCGTTCCTCGACCTGCGCGGCGAGCACGGTTTTCCCGACGTCCCGCCGAACCCGCAGTGGCTGGTGCTCGAGATCGAGGTCTCGAGCCCCGCCTCCCGGGAGCGGGTGCTCGAGCTCATCGACTGGGGCCTCGCGCATTGTCCGCTCTCCGTGCTCGTCGGCCGGGCCGTCCCCGTCCACCAGCGCGTCGTCCTCGACGGGGCGCCGATCCGCGATACGGTGCCACCTGAGGCGCTCTGAACCAGCCGGCTGAATGGGCGGCAGCAGCCGCCGAAAGGGTGCCATGACCGACGTCCACGAGACCAGGATCGCGGAGCGCCTCGATGCCGGCCTCGACGACGCGCTCCGCGACGAGCTCGTGACGATGACCCGTGAGCTGGTCGAGATCCCGAGCCCGACCGGGGAAGAGGCTGCGATGGCGGCGTACGTGCTCGAGCGCTTCCGGAGCCTCGGTCTTGCCGCCGAGCTGCAGGAGGTCGAACCCGGCCGCAGCAACGTCGTCGCGCGCTGGGCGGGTCGGGATAACGGCCCCAGCCTGCTCTTCAACGGGCATTTCGACACGGGCATGTCCGGGCGTGAAGAGGGTCTTCCGTTTGGGCTGCGCCCGCGGGCCACGATCGTCGACGATGATTGGATCTACGGCCTCGGGGTCTCGAACATGAAGGTGGCGTTTGCCTGCTATTACGGTGCGATCCGGCTGCTTCAGAAGGCCGGGGTGGAGCCGTCGGGCGACCTGATCGTCGCGGGCGTCGTCGGCGAGACGGAGAAGGCGCCGATCAACCAGCACGCGGGACCGACCGTCCGGGCGGGCGGCTGGGGCACGATCTATGCGTCGTACCACGGCGTCCTCGCCGATGCCGCGATCATCGGCGAGCCCACCGGGCTCCGGCTGCAGACCGGCAACTCGAGCTACATCTTCGCCCGCGTCCGGACTCGCGGCGCGTCGCAGCACACCTGGTCCAAGGAGCGCGGCGACGACGCCATGGCCAAGGGAATCCGGGTCCTCGACGCGCTCCGCGAGTGGGAGGCGACCTTCGAGGCGAGTCACAAGCATCCGCGGATGGGCAGTCGGATTGGCTTCGGCGGGATCGCCGCCGGCAACGCGTTCCAGCCGGCCGTCAACCCGCCGCGGGCGGCGGACGTCTTCCTGGACCTCCGCTTTCCACCGACGGCGACCATCATGGACGTGCGGCGGCAGCTGGGCGGCTTCCTTTCGGACCTGCGCCGCGAGTCGCCCGAGCTGGCCACCGAGCTGACGCTGTACCTGTGTCGCAATGGCTACGAGATCGATGACGGTGAGCCTGTCGTGGCAGCGATGGAGGCGGCACACGGGGAGGTCTTCGGCGAGACCCCCGGACGCCCGGAGCGCTACCGCTACGACGTCTCCGCCGACACCTCCATCCTTCATGAGTTCGGCGTCCCCGCGATCACCTACGGTCCCGGTGGGCTCCGTCGAGACGGAGGGCGGAGTGTCTATGACGAGCACGGTGAACTGGTCTCCATCCAGAACCTGGTGGCATGCACCCGCGTCTACGCGCGGGCGGCGGCGCGGCTGACGGCCGCCACACTCGCCGCGTCCAGCCCAACATGAGCGCGGCGCCGCCCCTGGGAAAGGCGCGGCGCGTCCCCGCCGTCGCACCAACCCACGCTGGGGTCGACGAGGCGCCGGACCCATACCCGTACGTCACGACGCGCCGCCTGCGCGAACAGCGCTGGCTGCTCGAGGCGACGATCCGGCAGATCGGCATTGACTGGGACCAGGGCCGCTCGCGCTACACGGCGTACGCGGCCGGCCTCGACGCCGAGCCCGACTTCGCCCGAATTCGCGAACGCGTTCGCAAGTTCGGCGATATCCACCGCGAATTCGCCTCCGCGGCGGCTCGTCGCGAGCGACTGTCGGAGGCCGCGGAGTCCGACGGTCGGACCGTCGAGGCTCGCGAACATGCCTTCGTGGCCTCGATCCTGTGGGGCAACGCGCAGTGGCCGCTGTTCGGCAACAGCCCGCTCGTCCTCGAGCTGGGCGACCGGAAGACAGCGTGCTTCGACCGGTTCATCCGTCATGCGCCCCACCCGGTCCGCCGGGTTGAGGTCCCGTTCGGCGAGGCGACCCTGCCGGGAATTCTCCATCTGCCGCGTTCCGGCGAGCCGCCGTTCCCGCTGTTCATCCAGATCGGTGGAATGGACAGCTTCAAGGAGCACCAGGTCGCGATCTACGGCGATAAGGTGCTCGAGCGAGGGATGGCGCGCCTCGCGATCGAGATCCCGGGCCAGGGCGTGGCACTCGAGCGTGGCCTGTTCGCGACGGAGACGAGCGCCGCCGAGGCGGGGCGAGCATTCGTTGCATGGGCGCGGGGGCAGCTCGATCTACGACCCGATGGAATCATCGTCGCCGGCAACTCGTTCGGCTCGTTCTGGGCGACCCAGATCGCGGCCGCGGTCGATGGGCTGGCCGGGTGTGCCGTGGCCGGCCTCATCCACGAGCCCGGGATGCACGAGATCTTCGAAACGGCCTCACCGACGTTCAAGGCACGCTTCATGTACATGTCAGGGTTCGACGACGAGGACGCGTTCGACGAGTTCGCGGCGCGCCTCGATCTCCGGCCGGTCGCGTCGGCGGTCGATTGCCCGTACCTCGCGATCGCCGGCGAGGATGACGAGCTGAGCCCACTCCAGCACACCTTCGATTTGCTCCGGCGGATACCGGCGCCGGTCGACCTCGTCGTCTACCGGGGCGAGCGGCACAGCATCGGCGCCGGGGCGGCAGCGGCCTTTGGCCCGAACAGGCACCACCTCATCGCGGGCTGGGCGCAGGATCGGCAGGCGGGCAAGCCGGTACGCGACCGCTACCGGGTCGTGGACACGACAGGTGCCGTCACCGACCGTGAGCCCGTCTGGCGGCCGTGACCGGATGGGGCATTTCGCGAACCCCGGCGCCACGGCTCGTGCGCGGCGTCCCAAGCCGAGGAGGCGGATGGAGGCGATCCTGATCATCGGTGCGCTCGTGATCGCGATGAGCGCCGTCGCGCTGGCGCAGGGCGGACCGGGCCGTGTGTCAGAGGGGTACCGCGCGGGCGCCGAGCTCGCGCTGAGCGTCATCCCCCAAGTCAGCCTCGGGTTCCTCCTCGCCGGTCTGATCACGGTCGTCGTCCCGGCCGACCTTATCGGCGGGTGGATCGGTGAGGGATCGGGTCTGCGCGGTCTCGCGGTCGCCACGTTCGCGGGCCTCCTGACCCCCGGTGGCCCGTTCCTGCAGTTCCCGCTCGTCGCCGCGCTCGGGCGCGGTGGCGCCGCCGTCGGACCGCTCGCGGCGTACCTGACCGCGTGGTCCCTGCTCGGGCTCAATCGGGCGATCGTCTGGGAGATTCCGTTGCTCGGAAGCTCATTCACGCTAGCCCGTTGGGTCATCAGCATCTCGGTGCCGGTGATCGTCGGCTTGCTCATGCCGGCGGTCATGCGGCTCTTGAGCCGGTGAGCACCCGGGCGAGCCGGTGAGCACACCGGGCGAGCCCGCGGGAACGCTGCGGATGAGCGTCCGCCTGCCTCACTCGCGCTGCTTCGCCAGCCCCGACGCGATCGCGCGCGTCGCGGAACTCGCGGAGGAGCTCGGGTTCTGGGGGCTTTCCGTCGAGGACCACTACCTCCTGCCGAAGCACCCCTGCGCCAGTCCCGACGCGGTGGATGGCCGGACGATCTACGAGAGCCTCACGACGCTCGCGTTCGTCGCCGCCCGGACGAGCCGGATCCGGCTCGTCACGGGCGTCCTCGTCCTGCCATACCGCCACCCGATCGCCGTGGCCAAGGAGGCGGCGACGATCGACGCGCTGTCGGGTGGGAGGCTCATCCTCGGCGCGGGGGTCGGCGCGCTCCGCCAGCGATTGAGCGCCGAGGGTGTCAACCTGGTCTCCAGCGCCACACTGGCCACACGCGAATTTGACGCCCTGAACGTCATCGGGCATCGTGGCCGGCTCGCCGACGAGTACCTCGAGGCCCTCGTCGCGCTGTTGTCAGAGGATCCCGCGTCTTACCGCGGCGAGCACGTCTCGTTCGATGGTCTCGACCTCTACCCCCGCCCCACCCAGGACCGGATCCCGATCTGGATCGGCGGTCGATCGGAGGCAGCGCTCCGGCGGGCGGGCCGGCACGACGGATGGTTCCCCAGCCAGTGTACGGTCGACTACCTGCGCACGGGGCGCGAGCGCGTGCTGGCCTTCGCGGCCGAGGCGGGAACTCCCCTGCCGGCCGACTTCGGGCCGTCGAACGCGGCCTGCGTGCTCCCCGACGACGCGGTCGCCCACGACGCGATGGAGCGCCTGTACGGCTACTACTTCACGTCTCGCGAGGCGCTGCTGGCCGGGACCTTCACGGGCGCCCCGGAGCGGGTGGCCGAGCGGATCCGCGCGTACCGCGAGGCGGGCGCGACGTTCCTCGACCTCCGGCTGCTCCCGATCAGCCTCGAATCCATCCTGGATCAGCTGCGGCTCATTGCGCGAGAAGTCGTCCCGGCCGTCGGCTAGCGCCGCGCCGCTGCGCCCACTACTCGATGTACGCCGGTCCGCTGTCGCCGCGCAACATGAGCCAGATTTCGTGTCGCAACTCGGCGAACCTCGGATCCAGCTTGACGTCACCCTCGGTCCGCGGGTACCCGAATGGGACCTCGAGGATCTCCTTGATCGTCCCCGGATGCGAGGTGAACACCGCGATCCGTTTCGAGAGGAAGATCGCCTCATCGACGGAGTGGGTGACGAAGACCACCGTCTTGCCCGTCTTGCCCCAGATCTGGAGCAGCTCGACCTGCATGAGCTCGCGCGTCTGCGCGTCGAGGGCCCCGAACGGCTCGTCCATCAGGAGGATCTGCGGGTCCGTCGCCAGCGCGCGCGCGATCCCGACCCGCTGCTGCATCCCGCCCGAGAGCTCGTGTGGGTGGTGTTCGATGAACTTCGTCAGCCCGACCATCTCGATGTAACGCTTGGCGATCTCCTCGCGCTCGGCCTTCGGTCGGCCAGCGGCCTCGAGTGGCAGCAAGACATTGCCGAGCACATTGCGCCACGGGAAGAGCCCGAAGTTCTGGAACACGAACGCGCGGTCGCGGCCGGGCCCGGTGATCGTCCTGCCGCCGACGCGAATCTCACCGGCCTCGATCGGGATCAGCCCGTCAAGCGCCTTGAGGAGGGTCGTCTTCCCGCAGCCGCTTGGGCCAAGGAGGCTGACAAACTCGCCCGGCTCGACGACGAGGTTCGTATCGCGCAGGGCGTGGACACGTTCTTCCTGGCCCGACCGTCCGACCTTCGTATAGAACTTCTCGACGTGGTCGATCTCTATCCGGCCGGCCGTCCCTACCCGGGGAGCGACGCGACCTGCCTGGTTGGTCGCCGGCTGTGTGACGGTCATCGACTGCTCTCACCGCTCCGAACAGGCCGCCCGGCATGGATGCCTGGCGAGGGATTCGTATACAGGACTCCACCACGACCAGGTGCCGGTGTCAAGCGGGGGTCGTGGACGACGTTCCGGTCATTTCACGCCGGAGCTCGGGCACGATCCGCTCGGCGATCAGCTCGACGAGCTCTTCGAATCGATCGAACTGGAACCGGACGTCAAAGGCGAAATGGTCGAACCCGCGCTCCCACAGCTTGAGAACGCCCTCCACGATGTCCATCGACTCGCCGGCGAAGACTGCGCCCTCGACGTCCTCGAGCGAGTCCCACCAGCCGGAGGCGGGCTTCAGCCAGTGGTGTTGCCCGTCCTCGACCAGGCCGGCGACGTTGACCGCAGCGCGCGCCTCCGCACGGTTCGTCCCGATCCGGATGCGAGGGACAGAAACGAGCGACATGCGTCGTCCGAGCTCCGCCTCCCGCTCGTGCAGATACGTGAGCCGGTCGTCCATCGTCAGGAACGGCAACGTCCCGACGATGTAACCGTCGGCCTCCGCCGTCGCGATCCGCACCGCGCTGCGCGACGGACCACCGAAGAGGATGGGCAGCGGGCGGGCGGGCTTGGGCTCCAGCGTCGCCTCGCCGACCTTGTAGATCTCGCCGTCGAACCGGACCGGCTCGTCGGCGAGCGCCGCCTTGACGATGCGGATCATCTCGATCGCCGCCTGGCGCTTCCTCGCCGGATCGACGCCGCCGAGGATCAGCTCGCCTGAGTCGTGGCCCGCACCGACCCCGGCCACCACTCGTCCGCCCGTCAGGTACGACAGCGCGCCGAGCTCCTGGGCCACCTTCAGCGGGTGGCGGACCGGGATGAGCACCGAAGTCGCGAGGTGAAGGCGAGTCGTCCTGGCGCCAAGCGCGGCGAGGGTGATGAGCGGCTCGACGAACGTCAGGCTCGAGCGTGCCTCGTGGGCGTGGGGCCGCCACAGGAGATGGTCGCGGACCCAGACGGCGTCGAAGCCGAGACGCTCCGCCAGCTTGCCCGCATTCATCAACCGCTCAGCGGTCACGTGAGGCCCGAAATGCGGGAGCATCAGGCCGAACGTCATACCCTGGTCGGTCCGGGCGAGCGGGTTCGGGACAACGGGGGTGGTCACGATTTCCCTCGACACTTGCGCCTGCGGAGATCGACTCCCAGGCGTTCGTATACAAACAGTACGTGAAATGGGTGGTGCTTCGCACGGTGAACCGGCGGAATCCCCCGAGGCGCACCGCCAGGCAAGGCGATCGCGGACCCGGAGGAGACGGGCCGTGGAACGCTGTCTCCGCGGGCGACCGCTCCTATACAGTTTTCACGAATCTCATGGGCAGCTCACGGAGGTACACGTGTCGCAGACGTGGAATGTCCGGCCAGTTGGCCATTCCGACCTCGGCGGCTTTGGCGACGGGATGCACGTCCAGCTCAAGGACGGGTACGCGTTCGTCGGGCACATGGGGGAAGCCGGCACCTCGATTGTCGACGTCCGGGACCCGTCCGACCCCCGCGTCGTCGGGCGGCTCCAGGGGGCGCGGAACACCCATGCCCACAAGGTCCAGATCCAGGGCGACGTCATGCTCACGAACCGCGAGTTGATCCCTCGCCATTCGCCGCCGCACGAGCGGGGTCTCGCAATTCACGATATCTCCGATCCCGTCCGACCACGCCAGATCGGCTCGTGGCCGTGCGGCGGGCTGGGCGTTCACCGGATGACGTGGTGGGAGGGCCCATACGCCTACGTGACCGCGGGCGACGATCAGGTCGAGAAGCAGTTCCTCGTCATCCTCGACCTGAGTGACCCGTCGCGGCCGCGTGAGGCCGGTCGCTGGTGGTTCCCGGGACAGCGCGAGGGTGAAGAACGGACCTGGGACGACACTTGGTGGGTGAAGCTCCATCATGCGATCGTCCGCGACGGCATCGCATACTGTGGGTACTGGGACCAGGGAATCGTCCTGCTCGATGTACGCGACCCGTCGGCTCCGTCCCTCCTCTCCCACCTGCAGCCCGGCCACGATGTGCAGCGGGCTACCCATACCGTCTGTCCCCTGCCCGGCCGGGCCATCGCCGTGACCACGGAGGAACGGATCCCGGCGGGCTGCGTCGGCGTCGCCCCGAACATGCGATTGCTCGACATCTCGAACCCGAGCAGCCCGAGCGTCATCACGACCTTTCCGGTGCCGGAGGGCAAGTTCTGCGATGCCGGTGGCCGGTTCGGCCCGCACAACGTCCACGAGCCGAAACCGGGCAGTCTGGTCGACGGCACGACCGTGTACGCAACGTACTTCAACGCCGGGCTGCGCGTCTACGATGTGTCCGACGCTGCCGCGCCGGTCGAGATCGCCCACTACGTCCCGGACCCGCCGGTCGGGCAGCCGGCGGTCCAGTTCAACGACATCCTTGTCGCGCCGGACGGCCTCATCTACGTTACGGACCGGCTCGCTGGCGGCCTCCACATCCTCGAACTGACCGCCGGGGCTGTGACGGCGCGACCGGCGCGGGCGACCGGCAGCTGACCTGGGAGGCTGCACCTCGCACTCGAGAGGGCCAGAAGCCTCCGGCCGAGGGCCTTCGGCGACCCGCGATGTCTGCGCGGCGTGAGCCTCAGGCCGCCGGGTGGACCTCAGCTCCCTTCGTCGGGCCGGACGGCTACCTCGTGCGCCGAGCGCCGCGCAGGTCGGTCCGACGGATACAAGCGATGAAGGAATGGGTACAATCTAGCAGCAGGACCTGACCCTCCCGCAGCCGCCCCAGACCGGAGACCCGTCGATGCCCAGGATCGGCTATGCCGCGATGCTCGAGCAGTTCCACCCGACCGATCTGCTCGACTACTGCGCCGCGGCGGAGGACGCCGGCTTCGATGCCGGGTTCATGGTCAGCGAGCACTTCCACCCGTGGACCCCGCAGCAGGGCCAGAGCGCGTTCGCCTGGTCGTTCATGGGCGCCCTCGGGACGCGCACCAGGCTGCCGTTCGGGACGGCCGTCACCTGCCCGGGCTTTCGCTATCACCCGGCGGTGATCGCCCACGCCGCGGCCACCCTGGGCGCCATGTTCCCGGGTCGCTTCTGGCTGGGCCTCGGCGCCGGTGAGGCGCTCAACGAGCATATCCTCGGCGGCGAGTGGCCCGAGGTCGGGGTCCGCAGCGCGATGCTGTTCGAGGCGATCGAGGTCATCACCAAGCTGTTCAGCGGCAACGTGGTCAGGCACCGGGGCGAGCACTTTCGGCTCGACAGCGCCAAGCTCTACACCCGGCCCGAGACGCCGGTCCCGATCTACGTCGCCACGGCCGGACCGGTCAACGCCAAGCGGACCGGCCGGTTCGCCGACGGGCTGATCACGGTCGGGGCGGCGGACGACAAGATCGGCCTGCTGTGGGCCAAGTTCGACGAGGGCGCGCGCGAGGCCGGCAAGGACCCGGCGGGCAAGCCCAAGCTCCTCCAGGTCCACCTGTCCTGGGCACCGACCGACGAGGCGGCGCTGGCCAACGCCATGGTCGAGTGGCCCAACGGCGGGATGGCCTTCCCCAAGCAGGACATCCGCAACCCCGAGGACTTCGCGGCCATGGCCCGCCTGGTGCGCCCCGAGCACTTCGCCAACCGGGTCCTCGCGACCAGCGACCTCGAGACGCACATCGGGCACCTCCAGCACTACGTCGACATGGGCTTCGACGAGATCCACCTGCACAACGTCGGGCGCAACCAGGCCGAGTTCATCGAGGTCTTCGGCCGCGAGGTGCTGCCGAACCTGCGCCTTGGCGGGTGACCGGCGGTGGGCCGCGGCCGCCGGTCGAGGCGAGCGGCTTCGAGGTCCTGGGTTACACGGACGTCGGTCACCGCCCGCCGTTCAAGCTGGCGCTTCAGGTCGTCGGCAATCAGTGGTACCTGTACACCGCCCACCTGTGGCACCGCGGGTGGTCCATCGTCGACGTGACCGACCCGGCCCGACCGGCGCCGGTGGCGTTCGTCCCGGGCCCGGCGAACACGTGGACGCACCAGGTGCAGGTCGCGGACGGACTCATGGTCACCGCGCTCGCCCGTATCCCCCCGCGGTGGGGCGGTCGAGCGGAGGAGGGCTTCGCCGAGGCGGCGATCGTCTGGGACGTCCGTGATCCGGTCGCACCGCGCGAGCTAGCCCGACTTTCGTTCGGCGGGACCGGCAGCCACCGCAACTTCTGGGCAGGTGGGCGGTACGCGTGGCTCGCGACGAACGCAGCTGGCTACGCGAACTACCTGCTCGTCGTCATCGACCTGGCGGACCCGTCACGACCCCGCGAGGTGGGTCGCTGGTGGGTCGAGGGCCAGGGTCCCGGCGAAACCCCCTCGCCGGGCGAGGACGGGTTGTCGCTCCACGGTCCGGCGTACGTGGTGGGATCGCTCGCCTACCTCGCCTGGGGTGGCGCCGGAATGATCGTCCTGGACGTGGCGGACCCGACCCGGCCGCGGCTGGTGAGTCGACTCGACGTCTCGCCCCCATTCAATGGAGGCCTGTACGGGGCGGGAATCCACACGGCCATGCCGTTCCCGCGGCGGGGCCTCGCGCTGGTGAACGGAGAGGCCCACGAGGAGCGCTGCGCGGAGCCGCTGACCTTCGCCGGCATTCTCGACATCGGCGACCCGGCGGATCCGAGGCTGCTGTCGATGCTCCCGTTGCCGCGGCCGACGAGCGGACTGCCGTACACGAGCTACTGCGACAAGGGCGGCCGGTTCGGGCCGCACAACTCGCATCTTCCGCAGGGTCAGTACGACCTCGAAGACCGCGACGACGTCGCCTACATGACGTGGTTCAATGCGGGCCTGCGGGCGTACGACCTGACCGACCCGCGACTCCCGGTGGAAATCGCCCACTTCGTCCCTGCCGATCCGGTGCGGCGATACGGCCCGCTCCCGGAGACTGCGCTCGTGACCCAGTCGGAGGACGTGCTCGTCGATCGGCGCGGGGTCGTCTACCTGTCCGACAAGAACCAGGGGCTGTACCTGCTTCGGCTGACGGCCACGCCCGGCGCGTCCTGACGACGCAGTCCGTCTCGTCCGACCTGCCTTCCGGGGACCTGGCTGGGCCGCGAGATCGCCGGGCGGATCCGGTCGTTTGTTGGATTCCGGCCCGGCGCTTGCCGGTCACGATGCCCCATCATCCAGCCACGCGATAGGCTCGCCGACGGCGACGTCCGCTCCGGCGTCGTGGACGATCTCGATGAGCACGCCTGAGGCGAGCGCCTCGAGCTCCACCGTTGTCTTCTCGGTCTCGATCTCCGCAACGGCCTCGCCTCGCTCGACCCGGTCGCCGGGGCGCTTGAGCCAACCGATGATCCGGCCTTGCTCCATGTCGTAGCCGGCCTTGGGCATTTCGATCGCGATCCGGGCCATGTGCTCCTCCTCAGCCGATATCCTGCGCCGGCGCTGTGTCGTGCGAGACCTCGAGGATCACCTTGCCGCGGTTCTGCCGAGCCAGGAGGCGCTCGAAGCCGGCGCGGACGTCCGCCAGCGGCCGACGCGAGTCGATCGCCGGCCGCAGCCGCCCCGCGACAGCGAGCTCCAGCACCCGATCGACGTCCGCGATCGTCGATCCGGAACAGCCGTGGATCGTGACCCGATTCCGGAACAGCCAGCTCAAGTCCAGGTCGACCCGCGGACCGGCGTGGGAACCGCAGACCGCGATTCGGCCACGGCGGCCGACCGCCTTGACGGCCTCGGCCCAGACGGTTGGATTCCCGGCGGGCTCGACGTACAGCGAGACGCCATCTGGAAACGCGTCAAGGATCCGCGCCGCGAATGCGGGCTCGGCGCCGTAGTCAACCACCAGGTCGGCGCCGTGATCGCGGGCGATCGCCGCGCGGTCGGGGCCGCCGACCGCGGCGACGACCGTCGCGCCCTCCAGCTTGGCGAGCTGGACCGTGGCCGATCCGATCGCTCCCGCGGCGCCGGTGACCAGGACGACATCGTCCGATCGCAGCTCGGCACGGGCGGTGAGCAGGTGCAGGCCGACGGGAAAGCTGTGGGCGATGGCGGTCGCCTCGTCGTACCCGTAGGTGTCGGGGATGAGGAAGGCGTTCGTCGCTGGGACCGCGACGTACTCGGCCATGCCGCCGGGCCGGTGCACCCCGACGTTCTCGAGGCGCCGGCAGGCGTCGTCCTCACCCGCCCGACACAGGTCGCAGTCACCGCACGCGATGGCCGGCTTGACCAGGACGCGGTCGCCGATGCGGAGGCCGTCGACGCCGGCACCGACCTCGACCACTACCCCGGCCGGGTCGATTCCCGGCGTGTGCGGCAATCGGAGCTCGCGGACGTTCGCCTTGCCGTACATCGTGAACACGTCCTGTCGATTAGCGGCAACCGTCCGGACCTCGATGAGGACCTCGTTCGGCTTGGGCGACGGCGTCGGGAGGTCCGCCAGCTCGAGCCGGTCCGGACCGCCGACCGACGTGATGACGACAGCTCGCATCGTGGCCGGCACCTGGCCGCTCACGGCCGACGGCGATCCATGACGTCCTGCGCTGCGGCGACGATCTTCGCGAGCGTCGGCTCGACAAACGCCTCGAGCGGCGGGCTGAACGGGATCGGGACGTCGAGCGCTGCGACCCGTCGAATGGGGGCTCGAAGCGAGTCGAACACCTCCTCCGCTACAAGGGCGGCGATCTCGGCAGCGACGCCGGCGGAGCGGTGGCCTTCGTCGACGACGACGAGGCGCCCGGTCTTTGCCACCGAGCGCAGGACGGCGTCGCGGTCGAGCGGAACGATCGTCCGTGGATCGACGACCTCGGCGGAGATCCCGTGGCCCGCGAGAACGACAGCCGCCTCGAGCGACCGGACGACCATGTACGAGGTGGCAACGATGGTGACATCCGTCCCTTCGCGCTTGATGTCGGCGACGCCAAACGGGATCGCCTCGACCTCGTCCGGCACGGGACCGGTCACGTCGAACAGCTTGACGTGGTCGGCCCAGAAGACAGGATTGTCGTCGGCCACGGCCGTATGGATGAGACCGCGGACGTCCCGCGGCGACGACGGCAGCATGATCTTGATGCCAGGAGTGTTCCAGAGCGCGGCCTGGGGGCTGTGGGAGTGCTGGGCCGCGCCGCGGCCGCGTATGCCGTGGTTGACGTGGATCACCATCGGTACGGAGGTCTGGCCGCCGGTCATGTAGTGGACGTTCGCGGCCTCGTTCACGACCTGGGACCAGGCCTGGAAGATGAAGCTCGCGGTCGCCACGTCGACGATCGGCCGTAGCCCGGAGATCGCGGCGCCGATGCCGGTTCCCACATAGCCGGTCTCCGCGATGGGCGGATCCCAGATCCGATCGCCGAAGCGCTTCCGGATCTCGACCGTCTTGCTCCGGTGCTCGGTGAGGCCGAAGAAGTACTGGCCCATGAGGCGGACACGATCGTCGCGCTCGAGAACCTCGGTGAGGCCGCGGGCCATCCCCTCCGCGTACGTGATGTCGCGCATGACCGAAGGCTCAGGCGAAGACATGTTCGAGCGCCTCCCGCGGCTCCGGGTACGGGCTCTCCAGCGCGAATCGGACGGCGGATCGCATCTCCTCCTTGGCCGCCTCGTCGATCGAGAGGATCTGCTCCCGGGTCGTGGCACCGGCTGCGAGCAGCTCGCGGGCGAAGCGCAGGACTCCGTCCTGGCGCTCGTGCCAGGCACGGTACTCGTCGCCGATCCGCCCCGCGTCCCAGGCCATCGCCAGGTCGGTCGGGCCGGTCAACAGCTGCGGCCAGAGCGGCCGGCTGCCTGGCCAGCGGACGGTCTGGGCCTCGATGAAGCTTGGGCCCTCGAGCGCCCTTGCCCGTCGCACGGCACGGCGCATGGCGATGTGGACCGCCCGACTGTCGGTGCCATCCACGACGGCGACCGGGAGGCCGAACGGGCGCGCCAGATCAGCCAGGCGGGCCGAGGCGAGCGTCGAGGAGGGGTACTCGTTGGCCTTCTGGCCGAGCGCCTCGAGGCTGTTGTTCTCGACCAGGAAGATGACCGGCAGCTGGCGCAAGGCGGCGATATTGACCGACTCGTGCCAAGCCCCTTCCTCGAGCGCCCCGTCACCGAAGAGCGCCACGCTCACCCGCCGGTTGCCGAGCTCTCGGAACGCGAACGCGGAGCCGACGGCGATCGGGATCGGACCGCCGACGCTCGACGACGTGGTCGGGAAGCCGTGTTCCGCCGACGCGAGATGGAGTGTTCCGCCCTTTCCCCGGTTCGTTCCGGTTGCCCTGCCGAGGATCTCGGCGAGCATCGCGGCGGGATCGACGCCGCGGGCGATCAGGTGGCCATGGTTGCGGTGGGTCGTGTAGCCGACGTCGCCGTCCTCGAGCAGGTCGAGCGCGGCGACGCCGGTGACCTCCTGACCGACGTAGACGTGGAAGTGGCCGACGTCGTGGGTGCGGGCCAGCTCGATCAGCGCCTCCTCGAAGCGCCGGATCCGGAGCAGCGTCCGGAGCTGCGCCATGAGGCGGTGCGACGGCAGCCTGGGAATGGCCATCGTTCCTCCGAGTGGCTGCGGGGGTCAGGCGGGCGCGGGGGACACTCCGACGGACGCGGCCGCCGGCCCGCGCACGAGCGCGCGAGTCGCTTCGACGACGCGATCGACGGATGGCACGAACAGGGCTTCGAGCTCCGGTCCGGCCGGCGGCGGCGCGAACGGCGCGCCGATCCGCAGGACCGGCGCGGCGAGGTCGCCGAACGCCGCCTCGGTGATGGCAGCGGCGATCTCCGCGCCGAGCCCGCCGGTCGTGACGGCCTCATGGACGACCGCCACGCGACGAGTCCGGCGCGCGGACGCCACAATGCCCTCGAGGTCGAGCGGGCTGAGCGCTCGAAGGTCGACGACCTCGGCCTCGATGCCGTCCTCCGCCAGGCGGTCTGCGGCCTCGAGCGAGAGCGGAACCATCCGGCTCCAGGCGAGTATCGTCACGTCCCGGCCCGGCCTCCGGACTCGAACCCGCCAGGGATCGACGGCGGCGGGATCGGCCTGCTCGCCGCGCTGCCAGTACAGGCCCCGGTGCTCGAGATAGAGGACGGGGTCATCGGCACGGATGGCGGCGCGCAGCGCCGCGTACGCGTCCGCGGGCGTGGACGGTGCGAGGACACGCAGGCCCGGCACGTGGGCAAACCAGGCCTCGAGACTCTGGCTGTGGTGGGCCCCGAAACCGCCGGTGGCCCCGAACTGCGCGCGAATCGTAAGCGGGACGCTCAATGCGCCACCGGACATGTAGCGGAGCTTGGCGGCGTGGTTGACGAGCTGGTCCATTGCCAGGGTGATGAAGTCGATGAACATCACCTCGACAACCGGTCGCGCTCCGGCCAGCGCCGCGCCGACGGCGAGCCCAACGACCGTCGCCTCGCTGATCGGCGTGTTCCGGATCCGCCACTCGCCGAACCGGTCCACGAGACCCTTTGTGGCGCCAAACGGTCCGCCCAGGGTGATGTCCTCGCCGAGCAGGCACACGGCTTCGTCGGCGGCCAGCTCGTCCTCGAGCGCGGCGCGAATCGCGTCGACGTAGCGGATGTCGGCCATTGTCAGGACGCGTACACGTGACGCGTCACGTCGTCCGGCGCCGGGAGCGGCGCGTCGAGCGCTTCGCGGGTCGCCGAGTCGACGCGTCGGCGGGCCTCGGCCTCGATCCGGCCGATCGTCGTGCCCTCGGCGTCGAGCAGCCCGTCCGCCTCGAGCCGGTCGCGGTAGCGGGTCAGCGGGTCCTTGGCGCGCCAGTCGGACAGCTCGGCGAGCTCGCGGTACTTCGCCGGATCGCCCTCGTAGTGTCCGCGCAGGCGGTACGTCAGGGCCTCGACGAAGCGCGGCCCCCCGCCGCCTCGGGCCGCCTCGGCGGCGCGCCCCACGGCATCGCGAACGGCGACGACGTCGTTCCCGTCGACCGTCTCGGCCTCGATCCCGTAGGTGCTCGCGTGGGTCGCGATTCGCTCGACGTTCGTGTGCGCGGAGAGCGGTGTGAATTCCGCGTACCCGTTGTTCTCGCAGACGAGGACGATCGGCAGCCGCCAGAGGGACGCGATGTTGAGCGACTCGTGGAACGAGCCGGTCTGCCCGGCGCCATCGCCGAAGAAGGCGAGCGCAACACGGTCGTCCGGACGAGCGCGGCTCGCGTAGGCTGCCCCGATGGCCAGCGGGATATTGCCACCGACGATGCCGGTCGCGGTGACGAACCCGACCTCCGGCGCCGAGATGTGCATCGAGCCGCCCTTCCCGGCGCACAGGCCGGTGGTCCGACCGACCAGCTCGGCAAGCAGCCGGACCGGGTCGACGCCTTTGGCGAGCGCGTGCGCGTGCGCGCGATGCGTCGCGAATACGAGGTCTCCGGCGCGGAGAGCCGACGCCGCCCCGACGGCCACGCCCTCCTGCCCGATCCCAAGGTGGAGAAGGCCCCGGATGATGCCTTTCCCGTAGAGTGCGGACACTTGTTCCTCGAACGCTCGGATGAGCCACATTCGGGCCAGGATCGCCAGCGGGTCGGCCCGCGGCTCGAGCGCCTCGCGATCGTCGGTCATTCGACGCCCGACAGGTCCGCGGCTGGCGCGCCCGGCTTGCCGCCATCGCGGCGCGAGGCGCGCAGGGCCAGGGTGGCACTTTCGTCGACCGAGGGAGCGGCCGGGTCGATGACGACGCCGTACGTCTGGCGGGCGGCCCCGATCGTCACGACCTCGTGGATGACATCGCGCAGCACGGCCGCAGGGTCGCGCTCGAGCGGGTCGCCGACGCCGCCGCCACCACCGCTGACCTTGCCCAGGATTTCTCCGTGCAGGACCTGGATCATGCGATGCGTCCGGGCGGGTGTCACCTCGTCGCCGTGGCGGATGTACATCCGCGATAGAGGGCCCGGATCGCCGCCGCTCGCCCCGGGCGGCTGGGTCAGGTCACCGTCGGAGCTGCCCGTTGCCACGCCAACGTCTCCGCCGAGGTTCTCGACCTCCCACAGCATCCCGTTACCGCCGCGCCACCGTCCGGCGCCCGAGAGGTCGGGGACGAAGTGCCAGCGAACCGTCCGCCAGGGAAAGCGGATCTCGATCTCCTCCACCGAGCCACGGTTGATCGAGCCGAGACCGGACATGCCGAGGGCGCCTTCGAAGCCGTCGAAGCCGGTCACGGCGCCGGCGCCACCGTCCGCATCGGTCGTCGTCTGGACGTAGCGCTCGCCCGTCCGCGGGTCGACGCCCGCGATGTAGTGACCGCGCCGTCGTCCCCAGCCGGCAATCGACTTGTCCGGCATCGCCTTGGACAAGGCGCTGACGGTCGCTTCGAGGACCTGCGTGCCGACGTTCACCGGTGATCCGCCGACGGTCGCGGGGTACGTCGCGTTGACGACCGTGCCCTCTGGCGCGATGACCGTGATGGGCCGCATCGATCCTTCGTTGTGGAACTCTGCGAGCGCCGAATCGAAGAACAGGAGGCTGCCGGCCACTGCGCGGCTGTAGGTGGAGCTGTAGGTGCAGTTCACGAAGCCTTTGCGAAGCCCGTCGCTCTTGCTGAAATCGAGCACCAGCTCATCATCCTCGACGGTCGCCTCGAGCCGGACCCAGACGTTCTCGTCGAGTGTCGTGCCATCGTCGTCCGTCGCCGACTCACCGTAATACGTGCCGTTCGGCACCTTGGTCAGCTGCCCACGGACGCTGCGTTCCGTGCGGTCGAGCATCTCGTCGACTGAGGCCAGGATCGTGTCTCGGCCGTACTTGTCGAGCAGCGCGACGATCCGATTCTCGGCCACCTTGAGC
>Ga0326597_10003351_pt1 | contig 23175 bp, 25 predicted proteins | sample RVTome_12_FD_203789 | JGI IMG/M metagenome (GOLD analysis project Ga0326597, IMG submission 203789) | Soil microbial communities from uranium-contaminated site in the Upper Colorado River Basin, Wyoming, United States - RVT100D185 | ecosystem: Environmental > Terrestrial > Soil > Contaminated >... | reverse complement strand
TGGTCTGCATGATCGACACCGGATTTCGGCGCGATCACGAGGCGCTCAGCACCCGTCCGGTCTTGGCCGAGCGCGACTTCATCTTCCGCGACGGCGATACCGGCAACGGGACCGGCGATGTGGCAACTCAGTGGGACCACGGCACCGGCACTTGGGCGGTGCTCGGCGGCTTTGCGCCCGGTATGTTGATCGGGCCCGCTTATGGCGCCGAATTCCTGCTGGCCAAAACCGAGGATGTGCGCTCGGAAACCCGGGTCGAAGAGGACAATTTCGTCGCCGCCGCCGAATGGGCCGACAACCACGGCGCCGATGTCATCTCAACCTCGCTCGGATACCTCAGCTTCGACGACGGCTTCAGCTACGCTCCCGATCAGTTGGACGGCGCCACCGCGGTCACGACCCGAGCGGTCAACGCCGCCACCGAAGTCGGAATCGCCGTCTGCGTGGCCGCCGGCAACGAAGGGCCGGCACCCTCTTCACTCGGCACGCCGGCGGACGCTTTCAACATCCTCACGGTCGGGGCCGTGAAGAGCGATAAAACTATCGCGGACTTCAGTTCGCGCGGCCCGACCGCCGACGGTCGAATCAAACCCGAAGTCGTGGCCCAGGGCTTTCGCACCTACTGGGCCAACGCCAGCGCGGTCGGACGCTACGCGTATGCCAGCGGTACTTCGCTCGCGACACCCTTGGTCGGCGGCGGTGTCGCGCTGCTGCTCGAGTCCCACCCGGATTGGAGTCCCTTGCAGGTGCGGGAAGCGCTGATTCGAACCGCCAATCGCAAGAACGCGCCGGACAACATTTACGGCTTCGGCCTGATCAATCTCAAGAAGGCCAATCGCTACCGGTTCCGCTAGTGCTGTTCCAACTATTTCCGCCTGAGACCAAAGCGTGACACGAAGCGACAGTCGCTGGGAAGTGGAACGGTCGTGGATAGGTGGAACAAGTTGGACCGGCACTAGCAGAGCTGCGCTTAACCGCGCTTTCGTTGACAACGCTTCGAGTAGGTGCTAACTACTACTGTGGCTATCTAGCTCGGATTCATCGGTTTAGCTGCCACGGCCAAACCATGGAGCCGGCTTGAAAGCTCGAAATGGAGGGACGAGTCATGAAGGTCCAGTGCGGTTTCTCGGGAATCGGGCGGTGCGCCGCGTTTCTAATCGGTTCAATCTCGACCATGGCCTGGGCGCAGGATGCGGTCAAGGTCGCCCCGGATCAATTCAAGGTGCTGGCCGAAAACACCCGCTTGCGAGTGGTCGAGTCCAATGTGGCGGCCGGTACCAAGACGGCGATGCATTCGCATCCGGATATGGTCGTTGTGGTGCTAGAGCCCGGCGAGGGCAAACATACCCGGCCAGATGGCAAGGTCGAGATGACCCCGCCGACGAAGCGCGGCGCGGTGTTCTACCGGGCGGCCGAGAATCACGCCTTTGAGAACGTGGGCAAGGTCGCTTCGCACAACATCCTGGTGGAGTTCAAAGGCAGCGCGCAGACCGCCGGCAAGGGCCGGGAGCCGATGCTGCCCGCGCCCTACAAGCAGGTTGCGGATGGGGCCTTCGCGAGGGTCTTCGAGATGAGCGTCGCGCCGGGCGGGAAGGTTGGCGAGCACACCCATGGCGACCATGTCCTGGTCGCCCTCTCCGATGGAGTCGCCGAGGTGACGGACCAGGCGGGCAAGAAAGAGACGCTGCGGTTCAAGAAAGATACCCCCATCGTCGGCGGGCCAACGACCCACTCCGCCGTCAACACGGGCGCGAGCAACCTGGACTTGGTGGTGATCGAGCTCAAGTAGAGTCGAGCTCTTCAACTCCGCTCAGCCGCCGGGGACGATCACCGGCTCATCGAGCTGGACCCAAAGACCGGTCCCGGGAGGCAGCGTGACGTCCTCGCCTTTGGTGGCAATGATCGAGCCGGTGCCGCCCACGATCAGGCCGGCCAAGGCGCCCTTGCCGCCGCCCAAGATCGCGCCAATGATCGTCCCGATCGCCGAGCCGGCGATCACCTTGTCGGTGTCGCCTTTGAAACCCTTGCCTTCCAGAGCGTTCGGATCGTCCTCACCGCTGATCACCGAGGAGGCAAGCGCAATGCGCTGGTCTTGGACGGTGACGGCGTCAAAATCGAGGAACAGTCTGGCTTTGCGATCCATCCGTCCGGCCCGGTCGACCCCGGAGACCACTCCGTGGAGTACCGTGCCGTCCGGGATTGCCATGCGGGTTCCGACCACCACCGGGTCGACCACCGTGGCTTCGAACTCATCGCCGCGGTTGGCCGTCTTGCTCGAGATGTAGTCATCGATGCGGACCAACAGGCGGGTCCCGGCCGGGACTTCGATCGAACCTCCCTGCTCTTCGAAGCGGCCACCCGCGTCCAGCTGGCCGCGCAGGCGGTCGAGCTGCTGCTGGACCTCGGCGACCTCATCGAGCCGGACCGGCTCGGCCTCTCCGCCCCGGGCGCGCTCGGCCCGCACCTTCAAATAGGTCACTTGATCCCGCAGCTCATCGACATCGCGCTCGAAGTCGCGGGGGATGTTCGGGTTGCGGCTCCCTTCGAACCGCAGTTCGAGATCCACCACCGAGCGCTCTAGTTGGGCCAGCTCGGCTTCGGCCTCTTCACTTTCGATCCGATCCAGCTCGCTGGAGAGGTCGCTCAGCTCGCTTTGGACGCGGCCGATCTCCTGCTCGCTAAGCTGATCGCCGCGGCGCGCCGCGACCTGCAGGTAGGTTACTTCTTGGCGGAGCTTCTGGGCCCGCTGCGACATCTCCATCGACTTGGCAGCGGCCGGCAGCGCCGCAATCCGGGCCTGGAGCGCATCCGATTGGCGGGACAGCTCCTCTAGATCGGCGGCCGGCTGGGCCAGAAGAAGTGTTGGGACCGCCAGCAACACAAACCAGATCCGGGTTCTCATGGTATCACCTCGCTGGAAGACGCGTCCGCTGCTTTTTTTCTCAAAGCTTGAAGGATAACCGGGCAGAATGAAAAAGGCTTCGGAAGCCCTTCCCGAAGCCTGCTCGCGCCCATGGTAGCGGGGACAGGATTTGAACCTGTGACCTTTGGGTTATGAGCCCAACGAGCTACCAGACTGCTCCACCCCGCACCGCTTAAGTTCAAGTTGAAGTCTAGGGAGCTGCCGGAGGGGTGTCAAGGCCCGTGGGGGCCGGCAGCTGCGCCAATACCAGGTCTCCGGGGGAAACCAGACCCAACTGCTCGCGGGCCAAGGTCTCGATCGTCAAAGGATCGGAGCGTAGCGCCTCGATCTCGGTCTCCAGGGCGGCATTGGTCGCGGCCAGGCTTTCCACTTCGAGGACCAGCCCCTGATAGGCCAGACGGGTCCGGTAAAGCTGAAGAAAGCCGCTATCTCCGAAGATTGCGTGAAGCAGGATGAGGGCACCGATCAGCATCAGTCCCCAAGTGACCAGACGGCCGTGCGCAGACATGCGCAGCGGTCGCGGCGCCGCAATCAGGCCGGGGCGGGCGCCGATGGCTATTCTCACATTCACGCTGTTTCTGCCCTCGCCACCATCTAAAGTTACAATTGAGCTTTATAGCAGAAACTATTGACGAATACAAGGAAATCGGATAATCATCCACCCATGGCCAGCCAGCCAGTCGTCGGTCCAGGCCGGGGGGCGGTAGTGGCTTTGTCGACCGCCGGATCCGAGGAGGAAGGGGCTCGCATCGCCCGCGCGCTGATAGACCAGCGCCTGGCGGCCTGCGTCAACCTCGTTCCGCAGCTCCGCTCTATCTACCGCTGGAAAGGCAGTGTTTGCGACGAGAACGAATGGCTGCTGGTGATCAAGACCCAGCGGCGACTACTCACGCGCTTGAGCCGAGCGCTGCAACAGCTCCACAGCTACGAGGTTCCCGAGCTGATCGCCTGGCCGATTCAGCGCGGCTCGCGGGCCTATCTCGCCTGGCTACACGACTGTCTGAAATAGAGACTGACTCCTGAATTAGCTAGTAGCGGCGCAGCAAACCGATCACAACTCCCTGAACTCGGACGCGTTCGGCAGGGACCCGAATCGGTTGATGCGTCAGGTTGGCCGGTTGGAGACGGACCTTTTCCCCCTCGCGATAGAACTTCTTGAGCGTGGCCTCGGAGTTGTCCAGCAAGGCGACCACCATCTCGCCATCGTTGGCCTGGTCGCGGCTTTCGACGATCACCCAATCGCCGTCGCGGATCTGCTCATCGATCATGGAGTCCCCTTTCACCCGCAGCACGTAGGTGGGCAGGCGCCCGATCATCTCGTGGGGAACCTGCAACGTGGTGCGCTCTTCCACCGCCTCAATCGGGTGCCCGGCGGAGATGGTGCCGAGCAGTGGCAGGTCGACGGTCTTGCCGGGCTCGCGCGGCGGAATCAGCTCGATCGCCCGAACCCGATTCCAGTCGCGGCGGATGTAGCCCTTGGCCTCCAGAGCGCTCAAGTGTTTGTGGATGGTGGCGAGAGAGGTAAAGCCAAAGCGACGTCCAATTTCAACGAAAGTGGGCGCGTAGCCGTTTTGTCCGATAAACTCGGTCAGGTAGTCGAGCAGCTCCCGCTGCCGTTTGGTTAAGGGCTGAGTCATTCGCCTTCCTCCTATCCTGGAATTACCCGCTATCCTGGAATTACCTGCCTGCATTTGCTTTTCCAGCCTATTCTAACGAAGAGATGTCAAAAGTCAACAAGTCTTCGCTATTTCTTTGCGAAGATGAAAACCGGAGCAGGCAGCGCGCCACAGCAGCCAAAACCAGGCCTCTAGCACTTGCTTGGCGATGGCCTCTTTGGTGCCGGCATTGTCGATCACCAGATCCGCCCGGCTCGCCTTCTGGTCGAGCGGCATTTGGGCAGCGATGCGGCGGCTGGCCTCCTCGGCACTCAGATGGTCGCGGTCCTGAAGCCGCTGCTGTTGTTGCTCCGGCCGGCTGCGGACCACCACCACCACGGCGTATTTCTTGTAGCTGCCGGTCTCGAACATCAGCGCGGCATCAACCACTGCCAGCGCATGGCGGCCGCCGGCCGCGCAGTCGAGCAGAAAGCGGTCTTGCAGCTCGAAAATGCGCGGGTGCAGTATAGCTTGCAAGCGGCTTCGCGCGGCCGCGTCTTCGAAGATTCGTCGCGCCAGCCGCAGCCGGTCGAGCTGCCCATCGGGCAATACGAACTCCCGGCCGAACGTCTGGACGATCTCGGATAGGGCGCGCATGCCAGGTGCCACCAGCGCGCGGGCGGCTTGATCCGAATCGAAGGTCGCGCAGCCGAGCTCGGCCAGCAGGCCGCGCACCAGGGTTTTACCCGATGCAATCCCACCGGTCAGGCCGACGGTCAGCACGGTCATATGCCGGCCGCCTGGACAATGTTCTTGAGCAACATCGCCAGCACGACAGGTCCAACGCCGCCGGGCACCGGGGTGAGGTAGCCCGCAACCTGCTCGACCTCTCGCCGCGCGACCGCACCGGCCAGCAGGTAGCGTTGCTTCTGATAGAGGGCCAGCGCCTCCGAGTCGGCGGGAAATGTCCGGCGCACATCCAGCTCGCCAGTGAGTCGACTGACCGCCGCATCGACCACCACGGCCCCGGGCTTGATATGGCGGGCGCGCAGCATTCCCGGATCGCCGCTCGCCACGATCAGAATGTCGGCATTCGAAGTCACCCGATCCAGGTTCGGCGTGCGCGGATCGCACAAGGTGACGGCCGCGCCCTGGTCCAGCAGCAGCAGCGCGGCCGGCTTGCCCACGGTGTGGCTAGTTCCCACCACGACTGCTTGCCGGCCGGCAACCTCGATCCGCAGACGGTGCAGCAGCTCGAGGATGGCCGCCGCACCGCACGGCACCAGCTTGGGCTGGCCCAAACACAGGCTGCCCAGATTGGACGGGTGGAGGCCTTCCACGTCCTTGCGCGGATCGAGCATATGCAGTACCCGTTCTTCGGGCAGATGGCGCGGCAGCGGAAACTGCACCAGGACGCCGGCCAGGTCGGCGCGGGAATTCAGTTTCTCGAGGGCGGCCCAGACCTCGTGCAGAGTGGCTTCCCCGCCCAGCCGCACGAGCTCTGCCCGGATGCCCACCTGCTCGCAGGCCCGGATCTTGTTGCGCGCGAAGACCTCATTCGGTGGATGCTCCCCCACCAGCACGAGAGCCAGGCTCGGCGTGATGCCACGCTGGCTCTTGAGCTCGACCATCTCCTGCCGGAGCTCGCGGATGATCTGCTGGGCAATCCCCTTCCCGTCGATGAGGGTGGCACTCACACAACCTGCCTGCTAGGAGCCGGCTCCTAGGTCAGAAGATCAACCGTATCGATGATCCCAACGATGGCGGCATCCACCGGGCCTTGCGGCTGGCCCAACACTTCGCTCGCGCCCCGGCCTTCGCGCAGGACCAAGACCCGTTCACCCGGCCCGGCACCCAATCGATCGATGGCCAGGAAGGCATCTCCAGCGCTGCGGCCGTCCAACTCCAATGGCTGCACCAGCATCAGGCGCGCACCCTCGAGCTTGGAGTGCTTCTGAGTCGCCACCACGTGGCCCATAACGCTGGCGATGATCAAGCTTTCTGCTCCACCACGACGTGATCCACGATGCCCACGATCGCGGCGTCGGTGGGAACCTGCTCGGGCAAGGTGGCAAAAGAGGCTTCCTTGCCGATCACGAACACCACCAGCTCGCCGGCGCCGGCGCCGACCGAGTCGGTGGCCACCACCGGCTCTCCGCTGCTCCGGCCGGCTGGATCGAGTGGCTGGATGATCAACAGCCGATGGCCGTTCAACGACTCATCCTGTTGGGGACAAACCACGTTTCCGATGATGCGGGCTAGCTGCATGAAAATAGGTTGTGGGCGCCTCGCGCCCGTTTCACCGGCATGCGCTGAGCTACTTCCATGGGTATTCCCGGCGCTAATCCAGGAAGTCGATGGTATCCACTATGCCGATGATGGCGGCGTCGATGGGGCGGTCTTTGCAACCGCTGGCCATGCGGGCAGAGGAGCCGCTCGCGATCAGCACGGTCTCTTTGTATCCGGCGCTGACTGTGTCGACCGCAACCAGATAGCCCTTTTCGTCTTCCCCGGTCGGAGCGACTCGCTGGACCACCAGGAGCTTGAAGCCGCTAAGCCGCTCGTCCTTCTTGGTCGAGACCACCGAACCGATGACCCGTCCGAGGAACACGCCGCTTAGCTTTTGGGCCCGATGGGCAGAGTATCTTCGAGACTCCCGTGCGGGCGCGGAATGACGTGGACCGAAACCAGTTCTCCGACCCGCCGCGCCGCCGCCGCTCCCGCGTCGGTAGCGGCCTTGACCGCCGCCACATCGCCCCGTACCAAGGCGGTGACCAAGCCGCTGCCGATTCTCTCGTAGCCGACCAGCACCACTTTGGCAGCCTTGACCATCGCGTCGGCGGCCTCGATCATCGCCACCAAACCACGGGTTTCGATCATCCCCAACGCCTCACCGATCGGTTCGTCTTTCACCGCGCGCCCTCCCGTCGCTCATGCATCTTAGGATTTCACGCCCGGCCGTTCAACCCGCGCGCCGCGGTCCGGTCAGCGTTTCCAGCGCTCGCGCGACCAGCTCCACCAGATCGTCTTCGGAAAGTCGGCTGCCGCGCTCCTGGGGGTACGGGCCGCGGCCCGAGCGAGCGCTGCCGAGCATTTCGCAACGCGGGCATCCCGGAGTGGCCGGCGGCAGCCCGAGCTGCTCGCGAATCCGGAGCAGCTCCGCCACCTTGTGAGACGGCAGATCGCGGGGGCCGCCCAGCAAGACCGCGGTCAGGCTGATGCGGGCAAAGTGTTCGATCGTCTCCATCCGGAAGTAGGCCTCGAATAGGTCGCGGCCCAGCGCGACCGCCCCGTGATTGGCCATCAGCAGGGCGTCGTGCTGCTGGATCCAAGGGCGAATCGCCTCCGGCAGCTCATCGGTCGACGGCGTACCGTATCCGGCCAGCGGAATGCAGCCGAGCGAGACGATGACCTCGGCGAGCGCGGGCCGGTCGAGCCCGAGGCCGGCCACCGCAAAACCGGTCGCGGTTGGCGGATGGCCGTGAACCACCGCCGCGACGTCGGGCCGGCTCTGGTAAATGACCACGTGCATCTTGATTTCGGACGAAACTCGCCCTTGGCCGGGCGCCGGCCGGCCCTGCAAATCGGTCCGCACAATCTCCTCGGGCCGCAGAAATCCCTTGCAGGCCCCCGCCGGGGTCACCAGCAGCTGATCCTCACCGAGGCGAACGCTGAAATTGCCGTCGTAGGCGGAGATATAGCCGTTGCGGTAGCAGCGGCGGCCGACCTCGACCAGGCCTTCCCTTAGCTCGCGCTCGCTCACAGTTGGCCTTTGAAGTATTGCTTGCGGCAGGTCTCGGAACAAAAGAAGAATCTGCGCCCGCCAACGGTGGCGATTTTGGCGTCCCGTTCCAAGATGTACACCTTGCAGACCGGATCCTGGACCAAGCGTTTGCTGCCCGCGCCCGTGATCCGGGGGGATCGGCCGGCATCGGGCCGGACCTTGCGGAAGACCCAGTAGAAGGCCAGCACCAACAGAGCCACCAGAATCAGTTTGGTCATGGAGTGCTCAGCCGCCCGGGCCGCCCAACGGACCGAACCAGCGCGTCCCGCGAATGAATCTTCCGGGTCCGAGCCAGGCGCCGGAACCCGAAGATTGTAGCACCAAAGAAAGCCACCACCGGACTAGGGATCGGGGAGGCCGCTGCGGCCCCAGCCGGCCCCTCACGATTTCGCCCACAAGTTTAGTGCGTTCAGTAGGTTGCCCGGATTGATGTTTCCGTACAATTGTGGTACCAAATAGCCGTAGCGTCGTTTGCGTCGACCGCCATGGCAGGCAAAAGCGGAAAAGCTCCCTCGCCCTATTCGATCTACTGGGAGGAGGTTTCCACCACCACGCTAAAAGTCTACCTCGGCGGGATCCTGGCGGTCGGGGTGGTGGTGGGCCTGATGATCTGGCAGCGGGACACGCCGCTCAAGCGGGCGCGCAAAGAGATCGAACAGGCCAGACAGCTAATCAGCCAGGTAACCCAGATCGACCGTGAGGCGCTGGGGCTCCAACCTTTGCCGCAGCGCAAGCTCGATCAGGCGCGGGATAAATTCGGCCAAGGCGATTACCAAGCTTCCTATACGCTGGCGATCGAGTCGCAGCGCGCCTCCCGCGACCTGCTCGCCAAGCTGTCGCAAAGCAGCCCTGGCGGCGACCGGGCCTACCTGATCGCGATGGAGGGCGTAATTCAAGTCCGGCGCAGCGGCACCACGACCTGGCTGGACGGCCATGACAACATGCCGCTCGCGCCGGGCGACGAGATCCGTAGCGCCGAAAAAGCCTCCGCCCAGGTGGTGTTCTTCAACGGGGCGGATTACACGGTCAAGGCCGACTCGCTGATCAAGATCCAGGAGAGCTACCAGAATCCGGTCTCCAAGGAGAAAAATGTCGCGGTTCGGGTGAGCTCCGGTCAGGTCGACCTTTCGACTTCGACCTTCACGGCCGACGAGGGGTCGTCGCTGGTCAAGATCTCGAGCCCGACCTCGGTGGCGACGGTCGGGGACTCTTCCAACGCCTTTCTCTCTTTCGACCGCAAGCGTCAAGAAACCAACTTCACCCTCTACCGCGGCTCGGCCAACGTCCGGCACGGTGGCCGGGAGTACCAGGTCGGCGTGCACCAGGCGCTGACCTTGAAGCCCGGCGGCAGCGCGCCGCTGCGCACCGACCTGCCGACCGAACCCCGGATCCTGTCACCCGAATCGGGCAAGAAAATCGAGTTGCAGGATCACGGCTCGCAGGCGGTGACGTTTTTCTGGAGCGAAGTGAGCAGTTCGGCCCGCTACGATTTCGAGCTGTCCCGCACCAAACTGTTCGCCGACCCGCTGCGCCAAGCCGGCGATCTGAAATCGAACACCATCACGGTTCAGGGACTCAGCGAAGGGCAGTATTTCTGGCGCGTTCGCGCCGCCACCGCCGCCACCTCGGCCAGCGGATTCACCGCTGCGGCCTCCTTCGAGATTCTGCTGCGCAGCGCGCTGGCCCAACAGGTCGACCGCAGCCCGCCCGAAATCGAAATCGAATCCCTGGTGCCGTTCGGCCCGCATATCCTGATCATCGGTAAGACCGAGCCGGGCACCACCGTGGTGGCCAACACCAAACCGCTGGTGATCAACGAGGACGGCACTTTCCGCGATTTGCTGACCCTCTGGGAAACCGGTCGCAACCGCATCACTTTCAAAGCCACCGATCAGGCAGGCAACCGCACGATTCTCGACAAGTACGTTTTCATAGAAACGCTGCTTTAGGCGACCTCTAGGAGGGTCTGCCGAATCAGCCCGGAGAAGCCCGATGAACCTACGCAGCCTCACTTCGATGTTTAGCAATGATTTGGCGATCGACCTCGGTACCTCCAACACCTTGGTGTTCGTCAAGGGCCAGGGCATCGTGCTCAGCGAACCGTCGATCGTCGCGATCGACCGCCGCAGCGGGCGGGTCGAAGCGGTCGGCTGGGAGGCCAAGAAGATGCTGGGCCGCACCCCCGGCAACATCGTGGCGATCCAGCCGCTCAAAGACGGAGTCATCGCCGATTTCGACATTACCGAAAAAATGCTCTCCTACTTCATCCAACGGGCCCACAATCGCAGACTGTTCGTGCGCCCGCGGATCGTGATCAGCGTTCCCAGCGGTATCACCCAGGTCGAGAAACGCGCGGTCAAAGACTCCGCCTATCGGGCCAAGGCGTCCGCGGTGTTTCTGGTCGAAGAAGCGATGAGCGCCGCGATCGGAGCCGGGCTACCGATCACGGAACCGAGCGGCAACATGGTGGTCGACATCGGCGGGGGGACTACCGACATCGCGGTCATCTCACTGGCCGGAATCGTTTACAGCCACACCCTGCGAGTCGCCGGCAACGAGATGGACCAGGCGATCATCCAGTACATCAAGTCCAAGTACAACCTGCTGATCGGCGAGCGGACCGCCGAGGACATCAAGGTCACCATCGGCAGCGCCTACCAGCTCGAGGAACCGCGTTCGATGGAGATCAAGGGACGCGATCTGGTGCATGGCAAACCGAAGATTTTGGTGATCAGCGATGAAGAGGTGCGCGAAGCCATCAGCCAACCGGTGGAAGCGATCATCAACGCGATCATGGTGACGCTGGAGCGCACCCCGCCGGAGCTGTCCGCCGATTTCGTCGACAAAGGTTTTGTCCTGACCGGTGGCGGCTCGCAGCTGCTCAACCTTGACAAGCGCTTGCGCGAAGAGACCGGTGTTCCGGTGACGGTGGCGGAAGACCCCCTGACCTCGGTGGTGCGGGGCACCGGCGCGATGCTGGTCGATTTCGACCTGCTGCGAAAGGTCTCCATCGATTGATGCGGGCGAGCGCCGTTGGCTCGCATTTCTCACCACCTGTCGTAGCGAGGCGGCGTAGCTGTCGGTGGCTGCAAGGCATGCGCAGGCCGGGCGACGCAGGCATACTGGACAGTATGTCGAGCAGTACGGACCAGCATAACGCAGCAGACGCCGGCAGATACGTCGCCGCAGCAGTTACGTGGTGAGAAGTGCGAGCCATCCGCCAGAAACGGTTGCTGCTGCTGGCTTTGCTGCTGGCCCCGCTGGCGCTGCTCACGCTCCAGGTCCAGTCGCCCTCGCTGAGCGGCGCGCTCGACCGCGTGGCGCTCGAGCTGCTCACACCCCCCCAGCGCCTGGTCGATCGGGCCAGCGGCTGGGTGAGCGGTTGGTTCGCCCGCTTCTTCCAAACCGGCCAGTTGGTGGCTGAGAACCAACGTTTGCGCGCGCGCCTGATCCGTCTCGAAGCGGAGCGGCGCCAGACCGGCCGATTGCGCCGTGAACTGGGCCGCTTGGAGGAGCTGTTGGAGCTGCGCCATGCCCAGAATGTGCCGATGGTCGGCGCTCGGATCGTCGCCAAAGAGGCCGACACCTTGGACCGCACGGTCGTGATCGACCGCGGACGCAGCGCCGGCCTGCGCGCCAATCTGCCGGTGCTGGCCGCCCACGGCCTGGTCGGGCGGATCGTGCAGGTGGCGAGCGAAAGCGCTCGGGTCCAGCTGCTGGTGGATCGCCGCAGCAGCGTTGCCGCGGCCGTGCCCGACAGCGCGATCTACTGCATTCTCGCCGGTGACGGGGACCGGGCCCTGCGAGTGACGCATGTATACGGAAACGTCTGGCCCCAGCCGGGCCAGGCGCTGTGGACTTCGGGCCTGGACCGCCTCTATCCGGCAAGCCTCCAACTCGGCGTGGTCCGCCGGCGGGCCGCGCCGGATGGCGATACACCGAATCTGGAGGTTCGCCCGGCGACCGATGTTCTCGGCCTGCAAGAGGTCCTGGTCCTGCTCAGCCCAGGAGCACGGGACCAGCAGTAGAGCCGATGAACGCACCGTCGCAGAGCCTGTTCCCGCGAGCCGCTTGCAGCGCGGCCCGAACCGACCGGTCATGAAGAGTGCGCTGGGCTCAGCCGCCCTGCTATGGATCACCGCGGTGCTGCAAACCACGCTGGTGCCGCGCCGCTGGCCGCTCGATTTGTTCTTGCTGCTGGCAGCGCTCAACGCGTTGCGGCGCCCGCCGGCGCGGGCCGCGGCGGAAGGAATGGTCGTGGGCCTGGTGCAGGACTTCGCCGCCGGCGGGCTGCTGGGAGTCAATGCCTTCAGCAAGGCACTGGCGGCCCACTGGGTGGCCTGGCCGCAGCGCAGATTCAGCGGTTATCCGGTGCCGGTGGGAGCGGTGCTGGTGTTTACCGCGACTCTGGTGGAGCGGCTTGCCAAGCTACTGCTGTTCGCCGGGTTGGGAGTCGCGACCAGCGGATGGAATCGGTCCCTCGTCTCGCTGCCCGCGCTCCACGCGGTGGCGGCGATCCTGCTGCTCGGTCTCGGCGGGTGGGCGGTGGCGAGAAGTCAGCGCGGCTCACCCCTGCTGGTGCGCTAAAGCGATGCGCGACGAAGCCCGCGAACGTCAGAAGTTCGAGCGCCGGCTGCGCTGGCTGGGACTTTTGGTGCTGGCGGTGTGCGCGGTCCTGCTCGCCTCGTTCTTTTATCACCAGATCCTGCGCCGCGAATACTACTTTCAGTTGGCCGAAAACAACCGCCTTGACCGCCTGGTACTGCGGCCGGCCCGCGGCCAGATCCGTGACTCCAACCAAAGGCTGCTGGCCACCAACCGCACGGCCTACGAAGTCTGGGCCGATCCGGCGCACCTGAGACCCAAGCAGGCCCGCCTGCTGCTCTCGCGAATGGTGTCGGACGGCGCAGCGGTGATCATCCGCGCGCTCGAGGTCGGGACCGCCACCCGAATCAGCGAAGACATCAGCTTTGCCAACCTCGCTTATATAGAGGCTCGGCGCCTGGAGCTTCCCGGAGTCGAAGTGCGCGAGCGACGTCTGCGCTACTACACCTACGGCGCGACCGGGGCACACCTTCTGGGTTACGTTGGAGAGGTCACTGCGGCTCAGCTCAACTCCTCCGTTTTCGAGTTCGCGCGCCCCGGGGATGTGGTCGGCCAACTGGGCCTGGAGCGCAGCTACGACCGGTTGTTGCGCGGCACTCCCGGTTTTGTGACCGTAGTGGTGGATCACCTCGGACGTCAGGTGGATACGGTGGACCGGCAAGCGGCGATTCCCGGCAGCGACCTGGAGCTGCACTTGGACCTGGAGCTCCAGGACGCGGCTGAAGCGCTGCTCGGTGAACAGGCCGGCGCCGTAGTTGCGCTCGATCCCCGCAGCGGCGCCGTGTTGGCGATGGCAAGTCACCCGGCCTTCTCCCCCAACCAGTTGGTCGAAGGGCTGCGCCAAGAGGAGTGGAAGCAGTTGGGCAGTGGCAGCGCCCTGCTCTTCAACCGCGCGATCCAAAGCGAGCTGCCGCCCGGCTCGGTCTTCAAGCTGGTGGTGGCGGCGACCGCGCTCGAGGAAGGCGTGATCACGCCCTACACCGTCCTACACTGCAGCGGTGGAATCACCAAGGGCGACCACTTCTTTCACTGCACCCGGGCCCACGGCGATCTCAACCTGCGCGGCGCCATCACGGTTTCCTGCAACAGCTTCTTCTACCAACTGGGCGACCGGCTCGGCCGCGAACGAATGGTCCGCGGGGCGCTGCGCCTGGGCCTCGGCCACCCCACCCGCATCGATCTGCCGTTCGAGCGCTCGGGCGCCTTGCCGCTCAAGAGTTGGCTCGAACGCAGCCGTCAGGGCCGTTGGTACGGCGGCGATAACCTCACCCTGGCGATCGGTCAGGGTCCGGTGTTGGTGACGCCCCTGCAGCTTGCTAACCTGGCCGCCATGATCGCCAACGGCGGCACGCTTTACCGGCCTCAGATCGTGCAGCGAATTGGGACCGAACCCGAGCTGGCGCCGGTTGTGCTGCGCGGCAGTACGCTCCAGCACCACAACTTGGCGGCCATCCGCGAGGGCATGTGGGGGGCGGTCAACTCGGGCGGCACCGCCTGGCGCGCCGCGGTGCCGGAAGGCGTAGCGGGAAAGACCGGCAGTGCCCAAGTGGTCACCCGCGAGAAGCAGAAAGAGGGTGAGGGCCTCAAGGAGCATTCTTGGTTCATTGGCTTCGCCCCTTACGCGGCGCCCCGGATTGCGATCGCGGTGGTCCTGGAAAACGCCGGCGAGGGCGGCAAGGCGGCCGCTCCGCTGGCCCAGGAGGTCTTTACCCGCTTCTTTGCGCTCGAGGCCCGCCGCCTGGCCTCCGCCGCTCCGGAGGCCTCGTCCCCAACTCCCCCGCCTGCCAACTCAGCCGGTTGGGCCCCCAAATCGCAGCCGCCCGCGGCTTTGGAGCAAGCCGGATGAAGCGCAATCTCATCCACATGGACGGACCGCTGGTCACCGTGACCCTGGCCCTGTTGGTGGTCGGGCTCGGCATGATCTACTCGACCACCGCCGCCGATCAGCCGGAGCTGTTCCGGCGTCAAGCGATCGCCTGTGGCATCGGCCTGCTGGGCATGGTGCTGACGCTCAGTATCGATTATCACCTGCTCGCCAAATGGAGCCCGCTGTTCTACTTGCTGTGCCTGGCACTGCTCTTGGTGCCGCGTCTGTTCGGTCAATCGGTGCACGCCACCTACGGCTGGATCCAACTCGGATCGATCCGTTTTCAGCCGGCCGAGCTCAGCAAGATGGCCGCCATCTTGCTGCTGGCCTACTCGCTGGCCAATCTCGAGCGCGACCGGGTCGGCCTGCGGGAGCTGATCCTGATCGGCGCGCTGTTGGGCCTACCCACGGCCGCCATCTTGCTGCAGGCCGATGTCGGAACCGCCACCACCTTTCTGCCGCTGCTGCTGATCGTCGGGTTTGTCGGCGGACTGGAACGCCGCGCCCTGGTGGTCTTGATCCTGGTCTTTCTGATGCTCTTACCGGTGATCTGGTTTGGGGTGTTCAAAGACTACCATCGCGAGCGGGTTACCATGATGATGTCGGGGCACGCCGATCCGCTGCGTTCCGGTTATCAACCCCGCCAATCCCTGATCGCGATTGGATCCGGCGGGCTGACCGGCAAGGGTTGGTTCACCGGCAGTCAGAGCCAACTCAAGTTCGTTCCCGAGCAGCACACCGACTTCATCGTTTCAGCGCTGGCCGAGGAGGGCGGGTTCCTTGCGGTCGCGGTGTTCTTGTCTCTCTATGCCGCTCTGCTGCTGCGCATACTCCTGGCCGCGGCATCGGCCCGCGACCGTTTGGGACGCTTCCTAGCGGTCGGGGTGTTTGCGATTCTGTTCGGCCAGTTCGTAGTCAACTTGGGAATGGTTTTGGACCTGACCCCAGTGGTAGGCATTCCGTTGCCCCTGATTTCATACGGCGGGTCCTCCCTGGTGTCGACGCTCCTCAGCTTGGGGCTGGTCCAAAACGTGCGCATGCGCCGCTTCGTGAATGGTTGATCCGGTCGCGCCGCCATGAGCTCGCCTGCGGCTCTCGGCACCAAGTCGATCCTGCTGATCCAAGTGGCGCCGCATCTGACCCGGGTCGCAATTCTAGAAGACCACCTGGTGCGCGAGGTCCTGCTCGAACCCAATCACCAGCGACTCACGGTCAGCAGCATCTACAAAGGACGGGTGATGAAGGTCCTGCCCGGAATGCAGGCGGCCTTCGTCGACATCGGAGCCGACAAGGACGCTTTTCTCTACGTGGCCGACGTGGCCGAGGATCTTTCAGGATATGTCGGGCTGTTCGGCGACGAGGACGCCGAACCGCGCCCGCGTCAGCTGCGGTCGCTGGCGCCGATCGACGACCTGCTGCGGGTCGGGCAGGAAATCCTGGTGCAGGTAATCAAGCAGCCGATGGGGGCCAAGGGGACTCGGGTCAGCTCGTTCATCACTCTGCCCGGCCGCTACCTGGTCCTGATGCCAACCACCCAACACATCGGTGTCTCGCGCAAGATCGAGGCCCCGCAGGAACGCGAGCGCTTGCGCAGCCTGGCGGCCGAGCTCCGTCCCGGCGGAGGCGTGATCTTGCGCACTTCGGCGCTCGACCGCGGCGCCGCCGAGCTGCTGGGCGACTTGGAACAGCTAACCCACCAATGGAACCATGTTCAAGCCCGCGCCGAGCGCGCCCATGCCCCTGCGTTGATCCACCAGGACCTGGCTCTGCCGCTCAAGGTCCTGCGCGACCACATCGCCGATGACTTTGCCGTCATCTTAGTGGACCAGCGGGAGATGTATCAGCGCTGTCTCGAGTTCCTCGAAGCGGTCCGCTCGCCTTTGGCCGAACGCCTCGAGCATTACGACCAGGCCGAGCCGCTGTTCGAGCGCTACGGGATAGAGGCCGAGCTGAACCGCGCGCTGCAGCCCAAGCTCTGGCTCAAGTCGGGCGGCTATATCGTCATCCAACCGACCGAAGCGGTGGTGGCGATCGATGTCAACACCGGCAAATTCGTGGGCACCGACAATCTCGAAGACACCTTCCTGCGCACCAACCTCGAAGCGGTCAAAGAGATCGCGCGGCAGCTGGTGTTGCGCGACCTGGGTGGGATCATCGTCGTCGACCTGATCGACATGGCCGCGGAAAGCCATCGCGATGAAGTGTTCGCCCTGCTGACCCAGGAGCTGCGCCGCGACCGGGCCCACACCCGTCTGCTGGGAATCAACGAATTCGGCCTCGTGCATCTCACTCGCCAGCGGGTCAAACAGAGCCTCGATGCCACCCTGCGCCAGCCGTGCCCGGTCTGCGGCGGACAGGGGCGAATTCCCTCGGACCTCGCAACTCTTTCGGCCATCCGCAGCGAGGTGTTGCGGCGCCGGCGCGAGGGGGCGCTGGGAGCCGGGCCGACGCCGGTTCTGCGCCTGCACCCGACGCTCGCTCAGGCGCTCAGGAGCAGCGAGGCGGCCCTGCTGGAGGAGCTCGAGCGGATCTTGCAGACCCCGTTGACGCTCCGAGCCGACCCCACGCTACCGCTCGATCGGTTCGAGCTGAGCCCCGGTTCTTAGCCGTCCGTCACCCCTGGGAGTCGGCGCCCGCGACCTCCGAAGCGCGCCGAACGCCTTATTTCGGCCCTTTCGACCCAGCCGAGGTATAATCAGTTGAAGTTCATCTAGCGATGCGGGACCCTTATTGATCTCGAGGCCGCGTCTAGAAGACACAAGAAGGGGCCACCAGCTGCAGCCAACGGACGATACGGATGGCGGAATACCTTTGTAAACTGGGAACCAGCTCGGGACAGGTCATCGAGCGCACGATTCACGCCTCCAGCGAGGAGGATCTGCGCCAGGCGCTGCAGGACAAAGAGTATTTCGTGTTTTCGATCCGTCCGCGAAGCAGCGGCGGCCTGCTCGGGTTGGCCTCCAAGCGGCGGCGGATTCGACACCGCGATTTCATCATCTTCAACCAGGAGATAATCGCGCTGATCCACGCCGGCCTGCCGATCCTGCGTTGCCTGGAGCTGCTGCTCGAGCGCATGCGCGACCCGTTGTTCAAACAGGTGCTCAATGATGTACGCGAGCGAGTCGAGGGAGGGGCTTCGTTGTCGGAAGCCTTCGAAGCGCAGTCCGGGCTGTTCAGCCGGGTCTACACTTCGGCCTTGCTCGCCGGCGAACAGAGCGGCGACCTGGAACCGATCCTGCGCCGTTATCTTTCCTATCTCAAAGGCCTGTTCGCGCTGCGCCGCCGGCTGACGCAAGCTTTGATTTACCCGGCCATTCTGGTCACGCTTTCGATGGGACTCGCGACCATCATGATGACGGTGGTGATTCCCAAGTTCAGCAGCTTCTACTCCAGCTTCGGCCGCGATCTGCCGTTGATCACGCAGATCCTGGTGGGAACCGCCACCTTCGTCCGCCTGAATGTTCCCTGGCTGGCGCTCGCCGCGATCGCCGGCCTGGTCGGCCTGCGGTTTTATGCCCGTTCGGAGGCCGGCGGGATCGCCATCGACGCGTGGAAGCTGCGCCTGCCGTTCGCCGGGCGGCTCCAGGGCCAATACGCGATTTCCCAGTTCAGCCGGACCCTGGCCACCATGCTCAGCGGCGGGATTCCGCTGGCCCACTCGCTCGAGGTGGCGCGAGGATCGATCGCCAACTCCCTGGTGCGCGAGCGCATGGGGGAGGTGGTTCGCAAGGTGCGCGAAGGCGACAGCCTCCACCATGCGCTCGAGGGCACCGGCCTGATACCTTCGCTGGCGGTCGAAATGGTACAGGTGGGGGAACAGACCGGGTCGCTGGAGGCCATGTTGGTCAACGTCTCCGATTTCTACGATGAGGAGATCGAGGCCGCGCTTGCCACTTTCATCGCCTGGCTCGAGCCGGCCTTGCTCTTGATCATGGGCGGTCTGATCGCCTTCATGCTGATCGCTATGTACCTGCCCCTGTTCCGCCTGATCACACTGCCCAACGTCTAAGACGGAGTCGATTGTCATGCCAGAACCCAGTGCCTTGACCGTAATCAATGGTCGCAAGAGCCTCGAGCAGGTGGTGGAGCGCAGCCGCGTCGACGATGAGGCGGCAGCCCGCGCGCTGGCCGAACGCACCGGCCTGCCGTACATGAACCTGGAAGACCAGCCGGTCGACCACGAGCTGTTCACCAGCATCCCGGTGGATCTGATGTTCCGCTACAACTTCGTGCCGCTGCGACGCGAGCGCGGCTACCTGGTGATCGCGGTCGCCGATCCGACCGATGTGCTCAAGCTCGACGAGCTCGAAGCACTGCTGGGCGCCCGCCTAGCGGTTCAGGTGACCACCGCGGGCGGGATCGGCGAAGTCCTGAAAAAGAGCGAGTCGTCCCAGCGCGTGCTCGAGCAAGCGACCGAGAATTTCCGCTTCCAGCTGGTATCGGAGGACGAAGGCGGGGCCGAGACGATTTCGATCGAAAAGCTCGAGGCCGAGGCCTCCCCGATCATCAAGCTGATCGATCTGACCATTTTCAATGCGCTCCAGCGGCGCGCCAGCGACATCCACATCGAAACCCGCGACCGCGATGTCACCATCAAGTACCGCATCGACGGCGTGCTGTATCCGGCGATGGAGCCGCTCGACAAGAGCTACAACCTGCCGATCATCTCGCGCATCAAAGTGATGAGCGAGCTGGACATCGCCGAGAAGCGGATTCCCCAGGATGGCCGGTTCAAGCTGCGTTACAAGGGCCGCAACATCGACTTTCGCGTTTCGATCATGCCGACCGTGCATGGCGAAGACTCGGTGATCCGAATCCTCGACAAGGAATCGATCAACGAGGAGTTCGCCAACCTCAGCCTGGATGTGCTCGGCTTCGAAGGCGAAGTGCTGCGGCGCCTGCGGCGGCACATCAGCCAGCCTTACGGCATGCTCTTGGTTACCGGGCCGACTGGCAGCGGCAAGACCACCACCCTGTACGCCGCGCTCAACGAGATCAAGACCGAAGAGGACAAAATCGTCACCATCGAGGATCCGGTGGAATACCAGCTGGTCGGGGTCACTCAGATTCCGGTCAATGAGAAGAAAGGGCTGACCTTCGCGCGCGGCCTGCGCTCGATCCTGCGGCACGACCCCGACAAGATCATGGTCGGCGAGATCCGCGATCCGGAGACCGCCCAAATCGCGATTCAGTCGGCCCTCACCGGCCATCTGGTGTTCACCACCGTCCATGCCAACAACGTCATCGATGTGCTGGGGCGGTTTCTCAACATGGGGGTCGAGCCCTATAACTTCGTGTCGGCGCTGAACTGCATTCTGGCCCAGCGGCTGGTGCGGATCATCTGCCCGAACTGCAAGGTGATGAGCCCGGCCAGCCCGGAGCTGTTGGAAGAATCCGGTCTCGATCCGGACAAGTACCGCGACTACCTGTTCGCCACCGGCCGCGGCTGCATCGAATGCCACGGCACCGGCCACAAGGGCCGGACGGCGATCTACGAGCTGCTGGACCTGACCGATCCGATTCGCGAGCTGATCATCAGCAAGCGACCGGGCTCGGAGGTCAAGCGGCTCGCGCGCGGGTCGGGGATGCAGTTTCTCCGCGAATCGGCGCTGAGCAAAGCCCTCGAGGGGGTCTCGTCCCTCGCCGAGGTCAACAAGGTCACCTTCGTGGAGTCGACCTAGGATGACCCCGACCCTGCACTCCTGGTGGGTCCAACTCAAGTCGCGTTTGCGGCCGATCTACCCGCGGCTGGTCTTGGAGCTGTCGTTCGACCGCTGGACCTTGCTGCGCGGCGAGCACACCCCTCAAGGACCCTCCCTGCGGCGGACCCGTACAGTGGCCTTCGATCCCCAAGCCATCGTGGTCGAGGGCGCCGGCACCTGCGCCTTTGACCTGGAGGCGTTGCGCGCGGCCCTCGCGGAGCTGCTGGCCGGCGAGGACGAGCTCCCGCGCCGGGTCAGCCTGCTGCTGCCGGACCTGACCGCGCGCGGCACGCTGCTGGACTTCGAAACTTTGCCGGCGCGGCGCCATGAACGCATCGAGCTGATCCGTTGGAAGCTCAAGCGCACGACCCCTTTCCGAGTCGAAGAGGCGCGGATCTCGTTTCAGGAGCTGCCCTCCGCCAACGGGCACCGGCGCTTGCTGGCGGTGGCGGCCCCCGAGGCCACCCTGGCGCCACTCGAACAGTTGGTCGCGAGCTTCGACCTCGAGCCGGTCTTGGTGGATCTGTCGACCCCCAACTTATGGAATCTGGTTGCCGACTTGGCCGCCGACCAAGACCTGCTGCTGATCAATCGCGATACCGGCTTCTTTACGATTAACTACTTCCGGGCCGGGCAGCTGAGCTTCTACCGCTGCAAAGCCAGTGCTAACGCCTCGGACCAGGAATCCTCAGAGTACCTGCTGCAAGAAATCCACGCCTCCCAGCTCTACCTGCATGAGCGCCTTGAGCTGCCCAGCTCCAAGTATTTCCTGGTCCGCGATGTGGTCGGTGACGGATTGGACCGAGCGCTGCAGCGGCGCTTCGACGCCACCGTCGAGCTGGTCGACCCCCGTCCGCTGATCGATCTGGCCGGCTGCGCCCACCTGCCAGCGGCCCAGCTCCAGAAACTGCTGCCGCTGATGGGCGCACTCAAAGGCCGCTAGCCGATGCGTCTCGATCTCAATCTGGCTCAAAGGCCGCTGCGCAACGATCCCGCCTTCCATGCCGGGTTCGGCGCCGCGGCAGCCGTGGTCCTGGCGCTGATGTTCTATAACGGCTGCGCCACCGCCTCCTATCTGCGCCTGACCGCGCAGGCGCGCGGCCAAATCGAGCGCGCCGAGCAAACCACGGTGGCCTATAGCACCCAGGCGCAGCAGCTCAAGCCCCGGCTTCAAAGTCGGCTGCAACCGGCGCTACTCCGCGAAGCCCTGCTGATTCGGGACCTGATCGTCCAACGCACCTTCTCCTGGACCCTGCTGCTCAACCAGCTCGAGCGGGTAGTGCCCGACGACGTGCTGCTGACCGCGGTGCAGCCCAAAGTCGACCGCGGCATCATCGAGCTGTCGCTGACCGGCAAGGCGCGCAACTCGGAAGCCTGGCGGCGCTTGATCGACGCGCTGGAGACGGCCGAGGTTTTCCACGATGCCTATCCCGATAACCGGCTGCTCAAGGATGGTGAGATCGAATTCAGGCTAAGGGTGCGCTACCGGCCGGAACGCGCGGTCCGAGCCACCGCTGAGCCGGTCGCCAAACCGAGCGTCCGGGCCGAGCCGGCGCAGCGGAGGGTCGGATGATCGACCTCGACGCCCTGCAAGAGCTTTGGCAGGAACGGCGCGGCTGGATTCTGCCGCTGGCCGTGCTCTTTCTGATCAACTTGGTGCTGATCTTCGCCTGGACCCTGCCGCTGCGGGCCCGCATCGATGCGGTCGAAGCACGGCGCGCCCGCAGCCAGCACGAGCTGGCACAGGAACGCGTCCGCTTGGATCAGATGCGCTCCGACATCCGCAAATTGGTGCGGGTGGACCAGGACAGCGGGGTCTTTTTCCAGCAGACTCTCGCCACCAAGACCGCCCGCATGACCGACCTGCTGCGCGAGCTCGAGAGCTTGGCCGGCGATTTCAACATCCCGCTCGAGTCGGTGGTGTTCTCCGAGAATGAACCGCGCGACGGCACCCGCGGACTGGTACGCTTCACGATCAAGCTGCCGCTGACCGGCGACTACAACAGCCTGCGCGAGTTCTTGGCCCGAATCGAAAGCTCCTCCAGTTTCTTCATCGTCGACGGCATCCGTCTGGCCGAGAGCGAGCGGAGCAGCGGCAGCGCCCTGAACCTTTCGATCGAATTGTCGACCTACTTTCTGCAGCCCAGCGCGGTCGAGGGCTGATCCATGACCGCCGCTGAGCGCCAGAAGCTCAAGCTGCTCGCCTTGGTGGCCGTCATCGGCGGCGGATATCTGCTCCTGCGGCCCGGGCCGGCTCCGCTCTCCACGCTCCCGACCGGGCAGAGTCGTGCGCGCAATGGACGGCCGCCCGCCGATTTCAACTTTGTCGCTCGGCTGCCGGAGATCCCGCTCGATCAGCTCGACCAGCCGCGCACGCGGTTTGCGCTGGGCCGCAATCTGTTCCGCTATCCGCCGCCGCCGCCGCCCCCGCCGCCCAGCCCCGAGGAGCTGGCCCGGCTGCGCAAAGAGGCCGCGGAGACCGCGCGGCGCCGCGCGCTCGAACCTCCGCCCAAGATTTTGCCGACCATCGACTTCAAATTCGCTGGTTACGTGGAGACGCCCAAAGGCAAAATCGCGGCGCTTAGCCGCGGCGATCAGATCGTGCTGGCGCGGGAGGGCGAGGTTCTGGACCACCGCTTCAAGATCGTGCGCATCGGCTTCGAATCGATTACCGTCGGTTTCGTCGGCGAGGATGCCAC
>Ga0326597_10003350_pt1 | contig 23177 bp, 14 predicted proteins | sample RVTome_12_FD_203789 | JGI IMG/M metagenome (GOLD analysis project Ga0326597, IMG submission 203789) | Soil microbial communities from uranium-contaminated site in the Upper Colorado River Basin, Wyoming, United States - RVT100D185 | ecosystem: Environmental > Terrestrial > Soil > Contaminated >... | reverse complement strand
CCGCTTCGCCGATGAACACGATCAGAAGGAGCGTCACGAACATCGCCATCAAGGGGAAGAAGACCAGCCACCACTTCGTCAGGTTCTCCATGCCCTGCCCGATCAGCTCGCCCCAGCTCGGCGTCGGGGCGGGCAGGCCGAAGCCCAGGAAGTCGAGCGCGACGAGCGCGCCGATGTTCGCCACCACGATGAAGGGCGCGAACGAAACGACCGGAGTGAGCGAATTCGGCAGAATGTGCTTGAACATGATCGTCCGGTCGGAAGCCCCCATTGCAATCGCCGCGCCGACGTAATCCTTGGCCTTCTCGCGGTAGAACTCGCCGCGCACGTAGTAGGTGATGCCCATCCAGTCGAAGACCGTCATGATGAAGATCAGCAGCCAGAACGACGGCTGCAGCAGCAGGCTTCTGCCGGGAAGGTAGATCGGCACGACAATCGAGCTGACGATGATGATGGTGTAGAGGAACGGCAGCGAGGACCAAACCTCGATCAGCCGCTGCCCGAGGATGTCGAGCTTGCCTCCGAAGTATCCGAGCGCCGCGCCGACGGCGATCCCGATCACGTAGCTCAGCGCCAGCACCAGCAGCGCGAAGGTCATCGAAACATTGAACCCGTAGGCGAGACGCGCGAAGATGTCCCGCGCCCGGTCGTCGGTGCCGAAGATATGCACCCACGAGGGAGCATGCGGGGGAAAGCCCGGGAGGCCGAGCAGCGATTCCGTCGCGCTGTAGGGATAGAGCGGCAGAATCGCCCAGTCGCCGCTCGCCCGCTCGCGAAACGTCTCGGCCAACTGCCGGTAATTCGGCTCCCCGAACGCGTCCTGCCCGAACTCCGACGCCGGATAGTATTGGAGCAAGGGAAAATAAAACCGGCCTTCGTAGCGCACCACGAGCGCATGGTCGTTGATGAGGAACGGCAGGAAGAACGAGACGCCGTACGCCAAGGTCAGAATCACGAAGGAGTAGTAGCCGCGCTTGAGCGCCCGAAATTTGCGGACCCGCTTGCGGAACAGCGATACCGGGGGCCGGTCCACGGGCTGTCCCGGGGGCGTTCCCACCGGCGGCGGGAGAGAGATTTCATCGAGTTTGGTAGCAACGTTTTGCGCCATATGACAACTCAGGAGTCAGGAGTCAGAAGTCAGAATGAGCCATGAAAGCTGGTCATCCTGAGGAGCGCAGCGACGAAGGACCTGCACTTCTTCCAACTTCCAACTTCCAACTCCTATCTTCTATCTTCCAACTTCTATCTTCTAACTTCCGTCTTCACTGAAACCGAATCCTCGGGTCCACCACCACGTAGATCATGTCGGAAAGGATATTGCCGACCAGCATCAGCAGGCTCGAGATCACCAGGATGCCTAGCGCCACCGGATAATCCCGCTGCAGAATCGACGTGTACCCGAGGTAACCCATGCCGTCGATGTTGAAGACCTTCTCGATCAGGAACGACCCGGCCAGGATGATGCTGATGATGTGCCCCAGGCCGGTGGCGATCGGGATCAGGGAGTTGCGCAGCGCGTGGACGAAGATGACGCGCCGCTCGCTCAGCCCCTTGGCAAACGCCGTCCGCACGTAGTCCTGGCCGAGATTTTCGAGCAGCGAGTTCTTCATCAGGATCGTCAGCGTCGCGAACGACCCGAGCATGTAGCACAGCACCGGCAGGCACATGTAGTAGAGCTGCTGCACGATCTTGTCGAAGAAGCCGAGGAATTGCCAATTGGGCGGGCGGAATCCACCGAGCGGGAAGACGTTCCAGAAGCTTCCCCCGCCGAACAGCACCAGCAGGGCCGTCCCCAGCGCCCATCCCGGAATCGAATAGCCCAGGAAGACCAGCACGCTCGACGCGAAATCGAACCGCGAGCCGTGCCGGATCGCTTTCCACACTCCCAGCGGCACGCACACGATGTAGCTCAGGAAGAAGCCCGTCAGCCCCAGGAAGATCGAGATCGGGAACCGCGACTTGATCACGTCCCAGACCGGGTCCTGATAGATGTACGAGTTTCCGAGATCGAGGTGCAGCAGGTTCCAGAGCCACAGCGCGTAGCGGATGTGCACGGGCTTGTCGAACCCGTAATAGCGCCGCATCTCCTCGAGGGCGTCTTCCGGAATGTCCAAGGTGGCCCCGCCCGCCGCGGCCCCGCCTTCGGTGGCGATCGCCATCTTGTACTGCATGATCTGGCGCTCGACCGGACCGCCCGGGACGAAATGCATCACCACAAACACCGCCAGCGTGATGCCGAGGAAGGTCGGTATGATCAGCAGGAATCGGCGGATGAAGTATCCGGTCATGAAGATGAGCTGTTTACGCGGTCATCCGGAGGAGCCCTTCGCTTGTCATCCTGAGCGGAGCGAAGGATCTGCTCTTGTGGCCGCTCAGGGTAAACTCCGCGACGAAGGACCTGCTTGTTCCGCAAATCTGCGGGCCGTTCACAGCGACGACCGCTGCTCCCGCTCCGCATACTCCAGCCAGAAGCGGTCCTCCGTCGGCCCGACCTCCAGCTTCTTGCCGGGATCGCGCAGCGCCTCCTGCAGGCCCCGTTCTTTCTGCGGCTCGATCCACCACATCATCCAGATGGCGCCGTAGTCGCCGATCCGCGAAAGGTATCCCGGAGGGGCTCCGAACTTGTTCCAGTAGACGACGCGAGTGAACGGGGCGGACCAGCTCAGGATGTACTGGTAGGAGTTGGCCAGTATCCCGTCGACTTCCCGGATCGCGCGCACGCGGTCCTCGGTGTCGAACATCCGGTCGTACTCGCCCAGAAGCTGGTCCACGCGCTCGCTCTTGAAGCCTGTGATGTTGTTCGTATTGTCCACGTCGGCGAGCCGGGAATGCCAGCTCGTCTCCGGGTTCGGAAACAGCAGCCCGCCCCAGGCCAGGTTCGCCATCTGGAAGCTCCGCTCGTTGATCATCTGGAACTGTGTTTCCGGGGTGATCAGGCGGAGATTCAGCGTGATCCCCACCCGGCGCAAGTCTTCCTGATACACGGTCAGGTGCGGCTCGAAGGTCTGGCTGTAGTACAACAGCTCCAGTTGCAGCGGAACGCCGTTCTTGACGAGCCGCCCCTGAGCGTCCCGCTGGCTCCAGCCGGCTTCGGCCAGCAGCTTCAGCCCTTCCTCCGGGCTGTACTCGTTCTTCGGATTGTCGGGGTTTTCGTACGGGGTGTAGGCGTAGTAGGAATTCGCGGGCTCGTACTCGTTGTACATGATCTTCTCGATCAACTGCCGCCGGTTAAACAGCAGCGTCAGCGCCTTCCGCACCCGAATATCGTCGAAGGGGGGCCGCCGCGTATTCAGCGCGAACCCCCCGAATCCGTGCGGCTCGCTGTTGAATATCTTGCGCTTCTGGATGAGCCCCCGCTGAACCTCCTCGAAGTTGAGCTCTTCCACCCACTGCCGCGCCCGACCAACCGCAAACGCGTCGAGCTCGCCTTTCTTGAACATCTCGAAGGCGAGATTCTCGTCCCGTACCACCACGAACCGCAGCTCATCGAAATTCCCGGTCCCGACGTTGGCGCGCGCGTTCCCGGCCCAGTAATCCTTCCGCCGCCGCGCTATGATCGACCGGCCGCGGTCAATGTCGGCTTCCAGGATCGTGTACGGCCCCGAGCCCGGCAGCAGCTTATAGTTGTACTCCTTCAGGTAGGCCTCTCCGTTCATGGTATTCAGGACGTGCGCCGGGAAGATTTGCATCCCGGAGAAATACAGAAAATTCCGCCAGTTCAGCTCCTTTGCGCGGATGCTCACAATGTACTTGCTCTCCGCCACCGGCCGTTCGAGCTTCCCGAACGTGATCTGGTTCGAGGGCGATTGCAGCGTCGGGTCCATCAGGAAATCGAAGGTCGCCACCACGTCCTGTGCCGTGACCGGCTGGCCGTCCGAGAACCGCGCATTCGGATTCAGACGGAACCGGAACGTCATCTTGTCGTCCGACACCTGCCAATGCGTTGCCAGCGCGGGCATAAAGTCGAGCGTCGTAGGATGCAGTCCCAGCAGGCTCTCGTACGCCATCGTTGTCACGGAATAGTTGAAAAACGAGTTCGATTCCGGCCCTTGCATCCGCAGCGTGCCGGGGAAGTCCTGCAGATGGTCGCGGAAGAACCCGCCCTTCAACGCGTGCGGGTCTCCGACCAGGTCGAAGTCCGTGTTCGTCTCCCAGCCTTCGCCCGTGAACCCCTTGCCGCCCTGCTCGGCGGGCACCGCCGGATCGGCGTCGGCGTCGGCGTCCGGGAAGACCGGGTAGTCCGTTTTGTTTGTGGACACCGGCCCGGTGCGCTCCTCGACCCCGGACAATCCCGCGCCATCCTCCGGACCCGTTCCCCGGCTGCAACTTGCCGCGAGCGCCAGAGCCAGCGTCGGGATCAGTACAAGGAAATTTCGCTTCATAACACTCATGGGTTCGGTTCCTCCGCGAGATGGTTCCCGCCTTAGGGGATATCTCATTCTAACAGCAGCCGTGAGACCCCAGGAAGCCCCAAATGGCGTTTGCGTTTGGGCAGTCCGTTCGGGGTTTTTGCCTCTGCGTCCCGCTCGTCGCTCGAAACACTTGCATTGCTGGCGTTTCGCTTGTCACTCGTCACTTGCTTTCGGTACACTTTCCCTGGGTGAATTCGATGAGTTCCCGCTCGGCCGTTCTGCCCGAGATCGAAGACGAGACACGAGACCAGAGCAAGGATCGCCTGGAGCCCTTGTATCACGTCATTCTGCTCAATGACGACGACCATACCTACGACTACGTCGTCGAGATGCTGCAGAAGATCTTCCGCTTCTCGGCGGCGAAGGCGTTCTCGCACGCCGTCGAGGTGGACACGCGGGGCACGACCATCCTGGCGTCCTACGCTCTGGAGGAAGCCGAGCGCAAGCGGGACCTGATTCATTCGTACGGTCCCGACTGGCGGCTGGAGCGCTCGCTCGGCTCGATGGCGGCGCTCATTGAGCCCGCCGCCTAACATGGCGTTTGGGTCCTGGAAGGAAGGCTTTCACTGGAGGGTTTTGGAAGGATTTGCAAGGAAAGGAACGTCCCATGCATTGTCGTCTTGTTCGTTTCATCGGTACGCTTGTGGCCGCGCTGGCCATCTCGCTGGCCCCGGAATCGATCTCTGCCCAGGTCCTTGTGGGCAACTACCCGGACCTGACCGGAATCTGGCTCGCGGATTTCACCGAGTATGGCGGCCGCTTCACCCGGGAAGACCCGCCGCTCCAGCCCCAGGCCCTGGCGGTTTTCAATCGCAACCGCGAGGGACTCAGCTTCGGCGACACCGGCCTCGATCCGCTGGATCCGCTCACGTTCTGCTACCCGGTCGGCGCATTGCGCCAAATGCTGCTGCGCCATTTCGAGATTTTCCAGACGCCCAAGGAAGTCCTCTTCATCCACGAGTTCGACAGCGCGGTGCGGCGCATCTACCTGGACGGCCGCGCGCATCCGGACGGCTGGCCGTTCGGCTGGATGGGCCACTCCGTCGGGCACTATGACGGCGACTCGCTCGTCGTGGACACCGTCGGGTTCAATGACAAGACCTGGTTCGACCGCGCCGGCACCCCCCACAGCACCGAGCTGCACGTCGTCGAGCGCTTCCGCCGCCCCAGCCACGAAACGCTGGCGGTGGATTTCCGTTTCGAGGACCCCAGGACGTTTACCCGGCCCTGGACGGCAACGCGGACCTATCCGCTGCGGACGGACCTCGAAGTCCTGGAGCACGTCACCTGCGAAGACACCTTGCGGATCGGGCGCTTGTCAGAGCCGCGACCGGGAGGGAGCGGTGGTTTTGAAACAGAGCCGCGCGCGCAAGCAAGCGGTGGTTTTGAATCCGAGCCGCGACTGCCTGCCCTGAGCGAAGTCGAATGGGTAAAGGAGCGTCCACCCAATGTTGAGCGCGAGTACACGCTTAGGTCCCTACGAAATCCTCTCCCAAATCGGCGCGGGAGGCATGGGCGAAGTGCTGGGTGGTCGCTCGGTTACCCTCGCGGCTCTGATAAAAGCCCGACGGCCAGCGGGTCCTGATGATCCGGCCCGTCAAGCCGGGAGCAGCCCGCGACACAGATCAACGTCGTGCTGAACCAGGTTGAGGAACTGAAACAGAGAGTCCCTGCGGGACAGTGAGTCTTCCAAGGAGGTGCAAGATGGGATGCAAGATGGGATGGAGGATGCGAAATCGGCTGGCAAGGAAAATGGCTCAGCCAATCCTGGCGGGTTTGGCTTGGCTCCTGACTTCGGCCGTGGGGCTTGCGCAAAGCGGCCCGCCAAGGAATCCAGTCATGGGCCCCGGCCCCGGCCATCCCGACCTGTCCGGCTATTGGACCTTCACGGACGGCGGCGGCGCCGGGACCGTCTTTAGCGAGGATCCTCCGATGACTCCCCGCTACGCCGCGATCCGCGCCCGCAACCGCGCCGGCTTGACCAGCCCCAGCGACCAGGGACTGGATGAGCTCGACCCCGCGACCTGGTGCTATCCGATCGGGCCCATGCGGTCGATGGTCCTGCGCCAGTTTGAGATCGTGCAATCGCCGGCGAAGACTTTGATCCTCACCGAGTGGGACTCGCTCGTCCGCTACATTTATACTGACGGCAGAGAGCACCCCGACGGCTGGCCCTTCGGCTGGATGGGTCATTCCATCGGGAGGTATGACGGCGACACCCTGGTGGTGGATACCGTGGGTCTGAACGGCATTCCGTGGCTGGATTTCTCGGGGACCCCGTACAGTGACGCGTTGCACATCGTCGAGCGGTACCGCCGCCTGGCCGCCGACCGCCTCGAGATTCGGTTCCGCTTCGAGGACCCCAAGGCTTTTAGCCGTCCGTGGGAGGTCACCAAAATCTTCCGCCCCGCTCCGGAGGTTCTGGAGCACGTCACCTGCGAAGAGCACCTGCGCATGGGGACCTACCGGGAAGCGCACTGGCCCCCCGAGTAGGGACAGCATAGCGATTGGCGTGAACGGAGCTTCCTGGCGGGATTACAGCGGCTTGCACTCGGTGCTGGAGGGAAGCATCCCTGCGCACCGAAACGCTTCGGCCCGGCCGACGGTTACAAAGGAGCAGGCGTTGTCCTTGCCCGTCTGGATGGCCTGCTCCTCATCTTCGCCGCGCACCAGCAGGCACTTGGTCCGCCCCTCGAAGTCCACGCAGACGTTGCACTCCACCTGGCGGATCGACATCGTCTGATAGAGGATCACTCCGAACAGCAGGACCGCGAACACAACCCCTGCCATGGCTGGTTTTGATATTGGGCGTCCGATGGGTCCCTCCGAAGGGAACAGTTGCGGCAACTCGGTCTTCCGCCGCCTGTCCCACATGATATTATACTCCGCGGGGCGGTTCCCTTGCGGGTGCCTAGCATTTTGAATGTAGCGAAACCCTGGATTTTGTCAACACGGATTTTGGGAATAATGGATTTTGGCAACGTGGATTTTGGGAACACGGGTTTTGGCAGCACGCATTCGCGCCGCACGGTCGCCGGATCGAGTTAAGAAGCACCCGAAGCCTTCCAGATGCGGCTGAGCATGCCGGTCTCCTTATCGGGCGGAACCGATGAACCTTATTTCTCACCCCCGCACGGCTTGTTGCAATGTCTTGGTCCCCCCGGCCGATATAGTCTGGGAGAGGTGAAACAACCGGTATGGTACATTCAGACCCTGGCGAACGCCGCCAACACAGGCGTCATCTTGTTGAAGGAAGAGCGATTGTAAAGAGGTCTTCGGGGAAGTTCGAGGCCCAGATGGTGGACCTCGGCAGAGGCGGCGTGCTGGTGCTTGCCCCTGTCGGCTCGGTCACGGTTGGCGAAGAGGTCCGGGTCCGCTTCGCCTTGACGGGCTACCCTTTGGAGATCGAAACGAGCGGCAGGGTGATCCGGACGGATGATCATGCCCTTGGTATCTCCTTTACGGATGTCCCGGTCGACCTTGATGAAGCCATCCTCTGGCTCGAGGCCGGGTTCCTTGCGACGCTGTTCTAAGCCCGACAGCTTGCCCGTTTGACGCGAAGTTCTATACCTCTCCCGTTTCGAGCCCCGGCGGCAGGCAGAGCCGGCGCTGCTTTTTTTGTTGCTGCGATCATCCATTGATCCGCTACCCCGCCTGCCCCGTCTTCCGTCCAATGCCGCCTCTGTGCTATCGTACCCACTGACGCAATCAGCCCGACTCCCGCATCGAGATCGCGTGGTCGCAGAATGGCGAAACCCAAGACCAGCCGGAATGGAACCTCTTCTTCGAACGGTCGCAAGCCCGCCAAGGCAAAGAAGTCTCCGGATTACGACGTCGCCATTCTTGGCGCCGGCCTCGCCGGACTCTCGCTGGCCCGCCAGTTGACGCTTCGCACGGACAAGCGAATCCTGCTCCTCGACCGCGCCGCGCAGGTCCCCTCCGCCCGTCAGAAGCTCGGGGAATCCACCGTGCAGCTGGGCGCCTACTACCTCTCGCGCGTGCTCGACCTCGAAGAGCACCTCTTCCGCGAGCAGTTCCTGAAGTACAACCTGCGCTTTCACTACAAGCGCCCCGGAGAGGCCAACCGCTCCTTTGAGGAATACAGCCAGTCCTACATTGACGCGCAGTCCAACATTGCCGGCTACCAGTTGGACCGCAACACGTTCGAGGCCGAACTGCTCCGACTGAACACCGGCAACCCGAACGTGACGTTTTTCTCCGGGGTGAAAGACCTGACTGTTTCTCTCTCCGAAGGCGGCCCCCATACGCTGCGCTACACGGCTGCGGGAGCCGAGCGGACCGAAACCGCCGAGTGGGTCGTGGACGCAACCGGCCGCGCCAAGTACCTCGCCCGCCGCAACGACCTTGCCAAGCCGAGCCCCATCCGTCACGGCTCTTCGTATCTTTGGGTTGAGGGCCTGATGGACGTCGAGCGACTCACCGACCTCTCCCTGGACGAGATTCTGCTGCGCCGCGACCGCGTCCGGACCGGCCACTTCCCCGTCTGGCTCGCCACCAACCACTACGTCGGCGAAGGTTTCTGGTTCTGGGTGATTCCGCTGCAGGGCAAGACCAGCCTGGGCGTGGTCTACGACACCGCTCTGTTTCCGGCCGCCGAGGTAAACACTCCCCAAAAGCTGGTCCAGTGGGTCTGCCGCGAGTTTCCTCTCTTTGCCCGCGACCTCCCCCACCGCAAGATTCTCGATCACGGCTCCTTCCGCACTTTTTCCTACGACTGCGCGGAAACCTTCGGCGCTGCCAAATGGGCGCTCTCGGGCGAGTCGGGCCGCTTCTCCGATCCTTTGTACAGCCCCGGCAGCGACTTGATCGCCCTCCACAACACCCTGATCACGGACCTGATCCTGACGCCGGACGGCAGTACCCGCGCCGCCAAGGTCCCGCTCTACGAAACCCTGGTCCGCTCGCTCTATCAGGCCTACGTCCCAAGCTATGCCGAGAGCTACGACGTCCTCGGCGACCAGGAGGTCTTCGCCCTGAAGTACACCTGGGAGCTTGCCATCTACTTCGTGTTCTACGTCTTCCCCTTCATCAACAATTTGTTTACCGATCAGAAATTCCTGCTGCCGTTTCTCAGCAAGTTCGCGCGCCTGGGCCGCATCAACGCGAACTTGCAGCCGTTTTTCAGCGATTTTTACCAGTGGAAAAAGCGCCAGCCCGCCGCGCCCGGCCCTCCGGTGTTCTTCGACTTCACCGACATCGCCCCCTTGCAGGATTCCAAGCGCCTGTTCTACAGCGTGGGAGTCTCCGCCGCCGACGCGCTCGATGTGCTCGACGCTCACCTCGCCAGCCTCAAAGACCTCGCGCGTTTCATCCTCGCCCACGCTGCCTCGCGAGTCCTCGGCGACGACCGCGCCCTGACTCATCGCGCTTTTGTCGAGAGCCTCGATCTGAGCGGAACCCGCTTCGATCCGGATGCGTTTCGCAACCGCTGGGCCAAGGTCTCGAAAGTCTCGCGGCAAAAGGCGAGTTACGAGTGGCCGTTCGACTCCTCTGTCCTCAATCCCTTCCGCCCTGCATCCAACCAATCCATGCACAAACCAAAGGGCCGGGACCGGATGGTTGCTGCCGGTATGCTCGCACGTCCCTGACGGCACACCCCCGCTTCTCTATAACGCTCAGACAAATTGTGCCGCCGGCCTTTCTTTTTGCGGTCCAGCGGCTGTCCCGCACCTATCTGCGTCAAGTACATATGCCGTATTTTCTCTCTTCCCAAACTTCCGGAAAGCTGTTATAAATATATTCCCCCGGTATCCGCGTATTTGATTGTGTTATGAACTTTGATCGCACTAGTAAATTTGTTCCCGGAACTGCCCTCCTCTCCGTCTCGGCTCTCGCTCTGGTAGCGGTGTTCGTGGGCTCATCCTTCCTGGTTGGCCGCGTGGAAGACACCGGTCGCCGGTTCTTTGAAACCGGGTCCGCTGTCGTGGTTTCTCTCGACCGCTTCGCGGGGGAGCTTTCCTCCCGCAACTTCACCAAGGCCGGGGCTTTTTATTCGGACCGGTTCACCGGCACGCCCCTGGGCCTCTCCCGGATCGAACCGGCGGCGGGACCATCCGATGAAAGGAACGGCTTGCGAAGGCTCCGTTTCCAAGCATCGGAAACGGCGCTCGACCGCGCCGGGGCGCTCGACGAGTGGCGCAGCTATCTCGACTCCTTTGAATCCGTGGAGGAGCTCCGCCTGCACCTCCACCGTCTGCCCTCCTGGGAATCTCCCGGCCGCATTGTCGCCAGCGTCCGCTTTGAGCTGATCGGCAAGCCCAAAGGCGCCCTGCGGGAAGGCGTGGACCGCGCCTATTTCGAGTTCGAGCTCGAATCGATTGACGGCGAGCTGCGGATTCTTCGAAGCTCGCTCGCCGACGGCGAGCGGATCATCAACGACCAGCCGCAGTTCCTGGATGTCTCGAGCGCAGCCGGCATTGATTTCGAGAACCGGTACTACCCGCGGTTTTTGAGCGAGGATCTCGCGTTCGGCATGATTCGCTACGGCCCCGGCGGCATCTCCACGGTGGACTACGACAACGACGGCTTTTATGACCTCTTCATCCCGGACGGCGTCGAGTCCAGGCTCTTTCGCAACCTGGGCGCCTCTTCGGGAGAAGCCGCGTTCGAGGACGTGACGGCCCACGCTGGCCTGACGGGCCTCGACGGGGTCAGCGTCGGCGTCTTCGGCGACTTTGACAACGACGGCTGGAAGGACCTGTTCGTCAGCCGCACCTTCACCCCCAACCAGCTCTACCGCAACAACGGTGACGGCACCTTTACGAACGTCACCGGGAAATCCGGCATCGCCGCCGACTGCTGCACCACGGTCGCCTCCTGGGCCGACTACGACAACGACGGCTTCCTCGACCTCTATGTCGGCCGGTATCTCGACCCCCGCGAAGTCATCCCCACGACGTTCTACGCCCGCAACGGCGAGCCGAACCAGCTGTACCACAACAACGGCGACGGCACCTTTACCAACGTCACCGAGCGCGCCGGCGTCGGGGAGCCCGGCCTGTGCCTCGGCAACGTCTGGGGTGACTACGACGATGACGGCGACGTGGACCTCTACGTCGTCAACGACTTCGGCCGCAGCACGCTCTACCGCAACAACGCCGACGGCACCTTTACCGACGTGACCGTTGCGACCAACACGCTCGCCTACGGCGCGGGCATGAACGCCTCCTTTGCCGATTACGACAACGACGGCCGGCTCGATATCTACAACACGCAGATCCGCTCCGACCATTCCTGGTTCGCCGAGTCGCCCACCGTCTACCGCTACATGATGACCTCGTTCCGGCAGGGCGTCTGGACGACCGACATGCCGCTCTACTGGGAGATGTTCCGCCAGTCCGGTTTCGGCTTCGTCGGCATCTTCCAGAAGATGGCTTCCGGGAACACTCTGCTGCACAACAACGGCGACGGCACGTTCGAGGACGTGAGCTGGGCGGCGAGCGCCAACCCGCCCGGCTGGTTCTGGGGCGCATCCTTCGCGGACTTCGACCTCGACGGCTGGCAGGACGTCTACGTCGCCAACGGCTGGGTCTACAACGACCCCGACACCGAGATCGAGATGGACTTCCTGAACAACGTCGTCAGCCGCCAGAAGGAATACAAGACCGGAATCTTCTTTGACCCCAAGCATTTTGGCGACACCTCCTGGCATGGCTACGAGCGCAACCGCTTCCTGCACAACAATGGCGACGGGACCTTCGTCGAAGAAGGCCGCGCCTCCGGAACCGATCTGCTCACCAACAGCCGGGGTGTTGCCGTCGCCGATTTCTGGAACCGCGGCGTGCTCGACATTGCCGTCTCCGCCTCGACCGGCCGCCACGCTTTGCTCAAGAACGAAATGGCCCCGGAGCAAGCTGGGCCTAACGGCCGGAACTGGCTCGCGGTCGAGCTGGTCGGCACGGAGTCCAACCGCGACGCCGCCGGCGCGCGCATCACCATCCGCGTTGCGGGCAACCTCCAGATGCGCGAGCTCACGCTCGGCGACGGCTACGGCTCCCAGAACTCGCTCCGGCAGCACTTCGGACTCGGCGACTCGGCGAGCGTCGACGAGCTGACCGTCCGCTGGCCCCGCTCCGGAGCCACTCAGACCTTCCGCAGCCTGGCCGCCAACCGCATCATCGAGATCACGGAAGGCGCCCCCGAATTCGCGGAAAAACGCTACCCCACTCCCATAGAAAGAGAGATTCGGTGAAGAGAATCATTCTGACGACGGCCTTGCTGGCCGTGGCGGCAGCGTTTCCGATGGCCGGGGCCCTTCCCGCCGCGCTCTCGGCCGCGCCCTCAGCCCCGGAAGAGGCGCGCCCAGGGTTTGAGGACATCACCGCGAAGGCCGGAGTCGCCCACAAGCACACCAACCGCTCGTTCCAGAATCCCTACGCGCACATCATGGAAGGCTACACCGCGCTCGGAGCCGCAGCCGCCGTCGCCGACTTCGACGGGGACGGTTTCGAGGACCTCTTCGTCACGGACTCGAAAGACGGCGGCAAGAATCATCTGTACCGCAACAACGGCGATCTGACCTTCACGGACGTGGCCGTGCAGGCGGGCGTTGCCGACGGCAATGACCCCGAAAACGCTTCCGCCGACGCCCTTTGGTTCGACTTCAACAACGACGGCCGCCCGGACCTTTTCGTGGTCCGTTTCGGGCACAATCAGTTGTTTGAAAACCTCGGCAGCGGCAAGTTTCGGGAAGTCACCAGGCAGGCCGGTTTCGACCGTTACAGCAACGCCATTACCGCTATCGCTTTCGACTATGACCGGGACGGCGACCTCGATCTGTTTGTCGGCAGCTACTTCCAGCCGGTCAACATCTTCCAGCCCGACACCGTGCGCTTTTTCCCGGAAAGCTTTGAGACGGCCAACAACGGCGGCGGCCTCGCGCTCTACCGCAACAACGGCGACGGCACCTTCACCGACTCGACCGCGGCTGCCGGCCTCACCCTGAGCGGCTGGACGCTGGACCTCGGCCACGCCGACGCCGACAACGACGGCGATGACGACCTCTACGTGGCCGCCGACTTCGGCACCGACCGTTTCTTCGTCAACAACGGCGACGGCACGTTTACCGACGCCACCGAATCCGCCATCGGCATCGATTCCAAGAAGGGCATGAACGCCGACTGGGGCGACTACGACAACGACGGCCTGCTCGACGCCTACGTCACCAACATCACCGACGACTACATGCGCGAGGGGAATTTCTTCTGGCGCAACAACGGCGATCTCACTTTCACCGACGTTTCCCGCGAAACCGGGACGTTTGACACCGGCTGGGGCTGGGCCGCGAAGTTCTTTGACTACGACAACGACGGCTGGCTCGATCTCTACGTCGTCAACGGCTGGGTCTCCGCCAGCAAGGAAAGCTACGTCCCCGACATTTTCGCCATGGTCATCCAGCCGGGCATCGACTTCGCCGACCTGCGCAACTGGCCTCCCATGGGCAACAAGAGCCTGAGCGGCTATCAGAAGAAGAAGCTCTTTCACAACGAGCACGGGCAGATCTTCCGCGAGGAAGCCGCCCGCCACGGTCTCGACTCCGTGCGCGACGGGCGCGGCATCGCCGTCGCCGATTTCGACAACGACGGCCGCCTCGATCTGTTCGTCTCGAACGCCAACTCCGAGCCGTTTCTCTACCGCAACACGCTCCCGGAGGGAGCGCACTGGATCGAGTTCCAGCTCACCGGCACTGACTCGAACCGCACCGCCGTTGGAGCGCAGGTCCGCGTTACCGCCGGGGACCGGACGCTGCTCGGGTTCGTCAACGGCGGCAACGGCTTCGCCAGCCAGAGCACCTTGCGCGTGCACTTCGGCCTCGGCGATGCTGCCAAGCTCGATCGCATCGAAGTCCGCTGGCCTTCGGGGCGGAAGCAGCAGTTCGGGCCGCTCCCGGCGGACCAAATCTACGAGCTGACCGAAGGGGCGCCCGCTCCCGCGGTCTTCTCACCGAAAGCGAGCACGGAATGAAACCAATCGGCAAGTCGCGGGGAAACAATTCCTGTGGTCATCCTGAGCGCAGCGAAGGACCTGCTTTTGCTTTGTACTCAAGAGTTGCCCTCCCCGGCATAGTTCTTATAATCCTTTTTGTTGCGCCATCCCTGCGGGCCTTCCAATTGGATGTTGCCCCGGCGGCTGCCGCCCTCGCGGCTCTCGAAGCCCGCCTTACGGCCGACGCCGACAACCTGCAGCTCGGCAGCGAGTACCGCAAGGCCGTCGTCCGCCTGGAGGCATACGACCGCGCCATCGAGTTCTTTAAGAAACTGGTGGATTCGCATCCGAACGCCGCGTACGCGCACCTCAATTACGGCTTCTCCTATGTGGATAAAGTTCCCGCCGCCGGCTCGATCACCCAGGTGATCCTCGCCAATAACGCGCTCGGCGAATTCACCAAGTCCATCGAGCTGCGCTCCTCCTGGATCGCTCTCTACACGCGCGGCAACAGCTATCTCTACTGGCCCAAGATTTTCGGCCGCGCCCCGCTCGGAGTCGCCGATCTCGAAGCCGCGATGAAGATCCAGAAGGCCGATCAGAAGCGCCCCTATCACGTCCGCGCCTACGTCGCGCTCGGCGACGCGCACTGGAAGACGGACAATCTCGACAAGGCCCGCGCCGTCTGGCAGCAAGGACTCCGCGAGTTTCCCGGCAACCCCCAGCTCACCGCGCGCCTCTCGAAGACCGGCGACGAGCTCGAGGCCGTCATGGCCGACGCCTACGACATCACCAAGCGCATCGACACGTCTCTGGAGGAACTGTGGTCGGATTAGCAACCATCTCAAACCGTGTCATCCCGAGGAACGCAGTGACGAGGGACCTGCACGTTCTTCTGGCTGCGGTCACATTGCTTCTGCTCTCCTCCCCCGCCCGCGCCCAAGCTCCCGCCCAGATCCGTTTCGACGAGATCTCCGAAAAAGCCCATGTCCGCCATGTGCACCGCACGCGCCGCTTCAGCGGCAAGAACGGTGACGTTCTGCGCATGTTCACTTCCGGCGGCTCGTCGGCCGCGGTCGGCGACTTCGACAACGACGGCTTTGACGATCTGTTCGTCACGAGCTCCGACAACGGCCAGCCGAACCGTCTGTATCGCAACAACGGCGATCTGACCTTCACCGACGTCACCGAGACCGCCGGCGTTGCGGGCGGCAACGATCCGCTCTCGATCGTCGCCGACGCGCTGTGGTTCGACTATGACAATGACGGCTGGCGCGATCTGCTCGTTGCACGCTTCGGCACCCCGATTCTTTATCACAACGAAGGCAATGGCCGTTTTCGCGACGTGTCGCAGCACTCCGGCCTCGACAAGTTCGGCAATACGATCGGCGTCATTGCGTTTGACTATGACAGCGACGGCCGCCTCGATCTTCTCTTCGGCAATTACTTCCAGCCCGTCAATCTCCTCGATCTGGACACCACCCAAGTCCTGCCCAACAATCTCGACAACGCCATCAACGGCGGCGGCGTGACTCTGTGGCACAACAACGGCGGCGGCGCCTTCGCCGAAGTCACCGAGCAGGCCGGCCTCACGAACCAGATGGGCTGGATTCTGGACGTCGGCCACGGCGACCTCGACAACGACGGTGATCCGGACATCTATCTCGCCGGCGACTACGGCACCGACCGCCTCTATTTCAATAACGGCGACGGCACCTTCCGCGACGCCACCACCGACGCCCTGGGAGGCTTCGACACCAAGAAGGGCATGAACTCCGAGATCGCCGATTATAACAACGACGGCTTCCTCGACATCTACGTCACCAACATCACCGACGAGTACATGAAAGAGTGCAACATGCTCTGGCACAACAACGGGGACGGCACTTTCACCGACTTGTCCAAGGAAACCGGCACCTGCGACACCTTGTGGGGCTGGGGCGCCAAGTTCGCCGACTTCGACAACGACGGCTGGCTCGACCTCTTCGCCGTCAACGGCCTCCGCTCCGGCGGCGAGGACAACTACATCCCCGTGCTCTTCCAGATGATCGCCACGCCCGACGTCGACTTCAGCGACCTCAACAACTGGCCCGACATTCAGGACATGACCTGGAGCGGCTACCAGAAGAAGAAGCTTTTCCACAATCTCTCCGGCGACCTGTTCAAGGAAATCTCCGGGCCCGCCGGCGTCGACAACGAGATGGACGGCCGCGGCGTCGGCGTCGCCGATTTTGACAATGACGGCCGCCTCGATTTCTACCAGACCAACGCTGACCAGCCCGCGCTGCTCTACCGGAATCAGACCGAGTCCGCCGGCAACTGGATCGCTCTGCGGCTCACCGGCACCAAGTCCAACCGCGACGCCATCGGCGCCCGCCTCACCATTCGCGCCGGCGGCAACACATGGATTCGCGAAGTGGACGGCGGCAACGGCTACGCCAGCCAGAGCACCACGCGCATCCACGTCGGCCTCGGCCGCATCGCCAAAGTCGATTCCGTCGAAATCCGCTGGCCGAGCGGCGCCACCGAGACGGTTTCCGTTCCCGTCAACAAGATCAGCTTGATCGAAGAAGGGAAAGGCGTCATCGCGAAATGATGCGGCCCACCAATCCGGATTTTGGCGCAGGCCGTCAGGGCACGGCTTCAGCCGTGCCGCAAAGCCCGCTACAAAAAAGGGCTGCAGCCCCTGCGGTTCGTCTTGCGTATGCGAGTCGCTTCGGTTTGTTCACCTGGATTCTTGGAGCCGCGCTTGCCCTCTCCTTCGCGCTCCAGAGCGTCTCGCAGCAGGCCGCGCCCGCTTCCAACGACCAGCTCACGATCCATCGCAACCTTGGCCGCGCCTTCTATGAGAATCCCACCACGAGCCAGCAGGCCGTCGAGGAGTTTCGCGCCGCGCTCGCCCTCGCCCCGGACTCCGTTCGCGAGCGGATCAATCTCGGCCTCGCTCTCCTTCGCGCCGGCATGCCCGAGGAAGGCATCGCCGAGCTCGAGCGCGCGCAGCAGGCGGACCCCTCGATTCCCCACACCTGGTTCAATCTCGGCATCGAGTTCAAGAAGGCCGCCGAATACGACCGCGCGATTCCGCAGTTCGAGCAGATGGTCCGCCTCGACCCCGACGAGCCCATCTCGCATTACAACCTCGGCTATCTCTACCGCCTGAACCAGCGCACCGACGACGCCGTCCAACAGTTCGAGGAGGCCGCGCGCCTCGATCCCAATCTTGCCGGACCGCACTTCCAGCTTTATAACGCCTACCGCGCCGCCGGCCGCGCCGCCGATGCCGCCCGCGAGCTGCAGACGTTCCAGGCGTTGCGCCGCAGCCAGGCGGGAGCCGCCATCCCCGAGGACCTCGACTGGAGTTTCTACTCGGAAGTCATGGACGCCGTCCAGCCGCTCGCCGACCCCGGCCCTCCGCCCGCGGAGCTGCGCTTCGCCGACACCGAGCTCGCAGCCGGATTCGACGCCGCCTCCGCCGGTCTGGCGGTGATTGATTCGAATGGCGACGCGCAGGTTGACCTGCTCGCCTGGTCTTCCGCCGGCGCCCGCCTGTTTCAGGGCGGGACGGCCCTCGTTCAGACAACCGGCCTTGAGAATATTGACGGCATCCGCTCCATCTCGGCAGGAGATTTCAACAATGACGGCCTCGCCGACCTCGCCGTCGTCACCGCGTCCGGCGCCGCGCTCTATGTCAACCAGCAGGGCCGCTTCGCTCCTTCGCCCGCCGCGCTCCCCGAAGGCAATTACGCCAAGGCCGTTTGGATCGACTACGACCACGACTACGACCTCGACCTGATCCTGCTCGGCGAGCGCCAGGCCCTCGTGCGCAACAACGGCGAAGCGGGCTTCAGCGACCTGACCTCGGACTTCCCCTTTGTCAGCGGCCGCGCCACCGACGGCGTTGTCTTCGACGTGGTTCCCTATGACATCGCCTTCGATCTCGCCGTTTCCTACGCGGACCGCGCGGGGGTCATTTACCGCGACCGCCTCGGCGGCCGGTACGAAGCCGAGCCGCTCGACGCTCTGCCTTCCGGCGCGGCCGCCGTCTCCGCGCGCGACTTCGACAACGACGCCTGGACCGACCTCGCCGTCCGCGCACCCGGCGCGACCGTCCTGCTTCGCAACGCCGACGGCGTGTTCCAGCCGCTTGCCTTCCGCCCGCCCTCCGGGCCGGTTGCCTGGGCCGATTTTGAGAGCCGCGGTTTCGCCGATCTCGTCGTCGCCGGCTCCGTCTTCCGCAACCGCGGCGTCTCGCAGTTCGTCGCCGCCGAAGCAGCCACCGCCTCCGCCGCAGCCGCTCTCGCCGAGGCCGATTTCAACCGCGACGGCAAGCCCGATCTCGCCGGCGTGCTCGCCGACGGCTCGCTGCATCTTCTCCGCAACGACACGCCTTCGCTGAACTCCTGGCTCCAGGTCTCGCTCACCGGCGTCAAGAACTTGAAGCTTGCCCCGGCCTCCAAGGTTGAGATTCGCGCCGGCTCGCTCTACAACAAGCAGCTCTATACCGGCACCCCGCTCACCTTCGGCCTCGCCTCGCGCACCGATGTCGAAACCGTCCGCACCACCTGGCCCAACGGCCTCATCCAAAATGAAATCAGCCAGCCCGCCGGCATGGTCCATTCCTACCAGGAAGCCCAGCGCCTCTCCGGCTCCTGCCCCATGATCTTCACCTGGAACGGAAGCCAATTTCAGTTCATCACGGACGTGCTCGGCGTGGCCCCGCTCGGCGCCAGCTCCGGCGACGGCGAGTACTTCCCCGTCGATCACGACGAGTACATCCAGATTCCCGGCGACGCTCTTGTCTCGGAGGACGGGCAATACGAAATCCGCATCACGGAAGAGCTGAAGGAAGTCGCTTTTCTAGACCAGGTCCGCTTGATCGCCGTCGACCATCCGTCGGAGGTCGAAATCTTTACGAATGAAAAATTCACCGGCCCGCCGTATCCCCAGTTCCGGCTGTACGGCGTTGCGCGGCGCGTCTATCCCCGCGCAGCGCGCGATTCGGAGGGCCAGGACGTATTGCCCCGCCTCCTCCATCGCGACCAGACGTATCCCGATGGCTTCTCCCGCGACTACAACGGCGTGGCGGTGCTCCATCACCTCGACCTCGATTTCGCCGGAGCCGCCCCGGACAATCGCGCCGCCCTCGTCCTGAGCGGCTGGCTCGACTGGGCCGACGGCAGCACCTACCGCGCCGTTTCCCAGGAGTCCAACGCCAGCCTCGTCATGCCCTACCTGCAGGTCAGGAACGCCGCCGGCCACTGGCAGACCGTGATGGAAGACATGGGCTTTCCGGCAGGGAAACCGAAAACCATCGTCGTGGACCTCGCCGGCAAATTCCTTTCTGACTCGCGCGAAGTGCGCATCGTCACGGGCCTGGCCCTTTATTGGGATGAGATTTTCCTCACCGAAAACTCCGACGCTTCGCAGGCGGTTCTCACGGAACTGGAGCCCGCCACCGCCGACCTCCGCTTCCGGGGCTTTTCGCGCCCCGTGATCCACCCCGAGCGCAAGCAGCCCGAGCGCTTCGACTACCACGACTGGATGCCCGTTTCCATGTGGAACCCCACACGCGGCCTCTATACGCGCTACGGCGACGTGCGTCCCTTGACGCGCTCGGTGGACGACCTGCTGGTCGTCATGGGGTCGGGCGACGAGCTGCGGCTGCTTTTTCCTGCTTCGGGCCTTCCGCCCCTCCGCCCCGGCTGGCGGCGCGATTTCCTCTTGAAAGTCGATGGCTGGGCCAAGGACGCCGATGCCAACACCGCCTTCGGACAGTCCGTCGAGCCGCTTCCCTTCCACGGCATGAGCCAGTATCCCTATCCCCCGTCCGAGCGGTTTCCGGACGATGAGCTGCATCGCCGCTACCGCCAGGAGTACAACACCCGCCCGGCGCTGCGCCTGCTGCGTCCGTTGGCGGAAATTTCGAGCGGAGCGAGAAAGACGCAATGAACAAACTCGCAAGATACACCGCAATCTGTTTCGTCGTGCTGCTGGTGAACACGGCCTACGTGGCGTCGTTTCCCTCGGCCACGATTTTCTACATGATGAACGTCCTGGCGCACTTCGTCCTCGGGCTGGCGCTGCTCGCGGCGTTCGCCGTCCTGCTGCTGCGCAATCCCGATCTGCGGCGCGGCCTTCCCGCCGCCTCCGGATTCTTTCTGCTCGCGGGCGGGTTCGCGCTCTATCTGGCCGTATTCGGCAACCTCACCGAGCATCGCTGGGCCTTCTGGTCGCATATCGCAACCGCGGCGCTCGGAACCCTGTTGCTCGCCGTCTACGTTCGCGGGAAGGCGGTGCGGACCGGCGGCGGCTGGCTGCAGTTCCAGAAGGCGCTGGTGCCCGCACTCATGCTGGCGGCGCTGCTGCCCGGAGCGGCGGCGCTCTATCATCGGGCCTATCCGAACCCTTCCGACGAGATCCGAAACCCCATGATCGTTCCGACCACGATGGAGGAAGAAGGCGGCGGCCCGAATTCCCCCTTCTTTCCCGCTTCCGCCAACACCAACACCGGCGACATCATCCCGTCGAACTTCTTCATGGACTCGGAAGCCTGCGGCGAGTGCCACAAGGACATCTACGACCAGTGGAACAGCTCCGCGCACCATTTCGCCTCGTTCAACAACCAGTTCTACCGCAAGTCGATCGAGTACATGCAGGATGTGGTCGGCACCGAGCCCAGCAAGTGGTGCGCCGGGTGCCACGACCACGCCGTCTTCTTCAACGGCCGCTTCGACCGCCCCATGAAGGAGCAGATCGACACCCCGGAAGCCCACGCCGGCCTCGCCTGCACCTCCTGCCATGCCATCGTGAAGGTGGACAGCACCATGGGCAACAGCAGCTTCACCATCCAGTATCCGCCCCTGCACGAGCTGCTCGCCAGCGACAACCGGCTCGTCAAGACGATGGACCGCTTCCTGACGTTCCTGAATCCGCGCCCGCACAAGGAAACGTTCATGAAGCCGTTCATGCGAAACGACAGCGCCGAGTTCTGCTCCGCCTGCCATAAAGTCCACCTGGACGTGCCCGTGAACGATTACCGCTGGTTCCGCGGCTTCAACGAGTACGACGCCTGGCAGGCCAGCGGCGTCTCCGGCCAGGGCGCGCGCTCCTTCTATTACCCCGAGAAACCCGCCGTCTGCGCCGACTGCCACATGCCCCTGGTCGATTCCCAGGACCCCGGCAACATCAATGGCAAGGTCCACTCGCACCGCTTCCCGGCCGCCAATACAGCCGTTCCGTTCGTCAACGGCGACGCCGAGCAGTTGCAGGTCACGGAGGACTTCCTGAAGTCCGGCATCGTCAGCGTGGACATTTTCGCCGCTTCTCCCGTCGAGGAGCAGGAAGGCGTCGCTGCGATGGTCCGCCGCGCGGCCGGCGCGGGCCCCCAGGCGATGACGAGTTTCGGAGTCGGCGAGGAGTCCGAGCAGGCCGGACCCGTGGTCATTCGTGAAGTCGGCGCCATTGCCGCCCCGATTGACCAGGCCGGCACGCGCTTCCGCCCCGGCTCCACCGTCCGCGTCGATGTCGTCGTCCGCACCCGCAAAGTCGGCCACTTCTTTCCCGGAGGCACCGTGGACGCCTTCGATGTCTGGGTCGAGCTGCAGGGCAAGGACGCCACCGGCAAGGTCATCTACTGGAGCGGCCGCGTCGAAGACGACGGCCGCGGCCCGGTCGAGCGCGGCGCTCATTTCTACCGCGCCTATCAGCTCGACGGCGACGGCAACATGATCAACAAGCGCAACGCCTGGCAGGCCCGCAGCGTGCTCTATGTCCGCCTGATCCCGCCCGGCGCGGCCGACGTGGCACACTACCGCGTCCGCATTCCCGAAGACGCCCAGGGCCCGATCACTCTGACCGCCAAGCTGAACTACCGCAAATTCTCGAATTACTACACCCGGTTTTCCTACGCCGGCCAGCCCATGCCCGGCCAGGACCCCGCGCTCCTCAGCGCCGCCCACAACAGCCTCGAGTACTCGTTCGACCCGGCCAACATCCCGCAGAACGTCTCCGGGCAGATCAAGGGTGAGATTCCCAAACTGCCCATCACCACCCTCGCCGAAGCGACGGCGCAGCTCGACCTCGGCGACCGCCGCAGCGAGCCCGCGTGGAACCCCGTGGTCGCCAGGGAATTTCGCGAGCGCTGGAACGACTGGGGCATCGGCCTGCTCCTGCAGGGCGACCTGAAGGGCGCCGAGTACGCCTTCCAGCGCGTCACCGAGGCCGAGCCCGAGTACGCCGACGGCTGGGTGAACGTCGCCCGCGCTCTCATTCTCGAGGGCCAGACCGACGCCGCCAGGCCCTATGTCGAAAAGGCCCTTGCGCTCAACCCCAAGCTCGGCGCGGCGCATTATTTCCTGTCCCAGATCCAGAAGGCCGAGGGCGACTACGACGGCGCGCTCGCTTCGCTCCGCTCAGCCGAGGCCTTGTATCCCCGCGACCGCGTCGTGCTCAACCAGATCGGCCGCATTCTCTTTCTGAAGCGCCAGTACCAGGAAGCCGTCGACGTGCTGCTGCGCATCTGCCTCATCGACCCCGAGGATTTGCAGATGCATTACAACCTCATGCTCGCCTACCGCGGCCTCGGCGAGGAAGAAAAGTCCGCCCAGGAGCAGAAGCTGTTTCTGCGCTTCAAGGCCGAGGAGTCCGCCCAGGCCATCACCGCCCGGCCCCGCATGTCCAGCCCCGAGGACAACGACGAGCGCCAGCAGATTCACGAGCACGAAAGCATTGCGCTTCCCGTCGCTCCCCCGTCCCAGCGCGCCTCGCAGCCGCCCGCCGAGCCAGCCACTTTCGTCGCACAGGAGGCCCGATGACACTTAC
>Ga0326597_10003349_pt1 | contig 23179 bp, 25 predicted proteins | sample RVTome_12_FD_203789 | JGI IMG/M metagenome (GOLD analysis project Ga0326597, IMG submission 203789) | Soil microbial communities from uranium-contaminated site in the Upper Colorado River Basin, Wyoming, United States - RVT100D185 | ecosystem: Environmental > Terrestrial > Soil > Contaminated >... | reverse complement strand
TAGCAACCCGAACTTCGATATCTTCGCCATGGCGCTTTTTGGTCGCCGAGGCCAATGCTGCTTCCATCGCCTCGAAAATCACGCTTTTCTCGACGCCTTTCTCGTTTGAGACTGCGTCGACGACCATCAAGATTTCTTTGCTCATATCTGCCAACTACCCACAGCAATGCGTCATAACTCAGGAACCAAGTGGGCGCTGACCACATCCGCGTGCGGTAGCTCCCAAGTCTTGCCGTCTATCTCGATCAATATGCGCTCGTCTTCCAATCCGATCAGGCGGCCCCGGAAATTGCGGCGGCCTTCGACTGGATGTACCAGACGAACCTTCGCCTCGTGGCCCGTGAACCGGCGAAAATGCTCGGCGGTGCGTAGCGGCCGGTCCAGCCCAGGCGATGACACCTCGAGCCGGTAGCTACCGGGAATCGGCGCTTCGACATCGAGAAATGCACCGAGCTGGCGGCTCACGCGCTCACAGTCGTCCAGGTTGATGCCGGTGTCTTGGTCAATATAGATCCGCAACAGACCGCTACCGCCAATCCGCGCTTCAAGATCGACGAGCTCGTAGCCCAGCGCCTGCACCGGCGGCTCCAACAACTTGATCAACCTCTCTTTCTGTACCGTCACGCGACCCACTCAAAAGAAGGCAGGAACAAAAAATGGGCCCTAGGCCCATTCACGCAGCTCCCCTCCTCCTTTCAACTCAACCCGCCTACGACGGGTGGGGCACAAATAAAAAGCCCCGCGCGGGGGCCTTTAACTTCACTCCGATCCTTAAAAGCCGCCGACAACTAAATGATTTATATATCAATCAGTTGCCCCCGACCTCGACTCACCAGCCGCGACCGGCCGCTATTTTAACCAACTTTGCCTGATTGTGATAGCGGCACCGAAAGGTTCTGCGGGCGAGCGCCGCCCGGTAGGCGGCTAGGGCGCCGGCCGGCCCGGGTCGGCGATCACCTGGAGCGCCTGCAGGAAAGCGACCAGTCGGTCGATCATGATGCGAGCTTCTTCTTCGGCAACGACATCGGCACCCTCAGCGACCCAGAATTCATAACCCCACACCGGCATATAGCGCGTACCGTGGGCGATGACTAAGGACCGGCCATCAATGATCTCGCGAACCTCTGCGGCGGGAAACGTGCCATCGTGGCGCTCGGCAAGACGAGTGAGATCCGGCACACGCACTGCCAAAGAAGCAGCCACCGGGCCATCACCCTGCGCTGCCGCGCCATGACACGCCGAGCAGTAGCGCTCGAACAGACTTGCCCCGCTCGAGACGACGAGGCCCTGGGCGAACACGGCCGGCACACCGAAGCAGACGCCGGCAAGAATGCATCCGAACATCCGCTTGTACATCCGCTCCGCTCCGGCCAGTAACAATCCGAACCAAAGCATTACATCTCGATTGGCTCCGACCCATACGTAGTGGCCGCAGCCGACCGAAACTTGTGTATTACGGTGCGTCGGGGAGCACGTATGCGACGATCGCATCGCCCTCTTCGGTAAATGTGCGGCGGTTACCGCCCGCCGCGATCACGACGTACTGCTTACCGTCCGCCATATAGCTCATCGGTACGGCCATGCCGGCGTACGGTAAAGTTGCCTGCCAGAGTTCCTCGCCGGTGCGGATATCGAGCGCGCGGAATTTTTTGTCCATCGACGCTGCCATGAACACCAAACCGCCGGCCGTCGTGATCGGCCCGCCGATGATCGATGTACCCCAGCCGAAGAACTTCGGGAAGGTAACGCCGAAGCGGCGCACTTGTCCGAAGGGAATCTGCCACTGGACTTGGCCAGAATCCATGTCGATCGCGGTCAACGTCCCCCACGGCGGCGGCGTGCATGGCACGCCGAGCGGCGACATGAAGTTTTCGGTCTGGGTGTAAAACGGCGTTCCCGGCATCGGGTCGCCGGTACCGGAACGATAGCTGCTCCCCGGTACCTCGCCCTCCCCGTCGGGCATCGGCGTGAGCGCGCCACCCGGGTTCGGAATCAAGTGGTGAACAGTGGCGATCGTTAAAGACTTGATGACGAGCTGGTTGGTATTGGGGTCGAACGCCGCGCCGCCCCAGTTTCCGCCGCCGCCGAATCCGGGAAAATGCAACGTGCCCTCGATACTCGGCGGGGTGAACATGCCCTCGTAGCGCAGCTCGTCGAAGCGGCGCCGGCACCAGGCGCGATCGAGCGGCGTCAGTCCGTAGAGATCATCGCGGGTCAGCTCCGTCAATGTGAACGGCTCCGGGCCGGTCGGGAACGGCTGCGTCGGCGCAGCGTGCTCGCCGGGCACGGTCGATGCCGGCACCGGCCGCTCCTCGATCGGCCACACCGGTTCGCCAGTCTCGACGTCGAATACGAAAAGATATCCCCATTTGGTCTGTTGGATCGCGACATCGCGCTGCACACCGTCTTTGCGAATCGTCGTGATGAGCGGGTGGCCCGGCAGATCGTAGTCGTAGAGATCGTGATGGACGGTCTGGAACGACCAAACCACGTCGCCTGTTGCCGCATCCAGCGCAATGGTCGCGGTGCCATACGGAATCGGAAAGTTGCGCGGTCCACCAAAAAAATCCGATGAGGGGCTCGTCGTCGGAAGAAACACGAGCCCGCGCTCGACATCGGCACTCAGTGTCGACCAGACGTTGGCCGCCCCGGTTTCATGAATGCGATCGGGCGGGATCGGATTGAATTCCCACACCAAATCCCCCGTGCGCACGTCGAAGCCACGCACGAAACCGTCGCTTGCATCGACGGGGCTGTCCTCGACGCCGACGGCGGAGACCACCACATCCCCGACTACGATGGGCCCCGAGGTCGTGTGCCGGGGGCCTTCACCGTTACCGGCGTAGTCCCAATGCGTGACATACCCGGGATGCCCGTCGGCCGCGCCGAATTCGGCGCACGATGCACCGGTATCGCCATCGACCGCGTAAAGATTGCCGCTGATATCGCCCTTGAAAACACGCTTGTCGCAGAGCGCGCCGGGCCGGGGTGTTGCCGCTTCCCAGTAGGCGACACTGCGGCAACGCACGATTTGGCGCTCGTCCTCGATGAGCCCGAGCCCGCCTACGTCCACGTGTGGGTCGAACCGCCACTTTTCCGCGCCCGTCGCAGGATCCAATGCGATCACGCGATTCATCGGGGAGCAGTAATACAAGGTGTTGTTCGCGTGGATCGGCGTCACCTCTAGCCACGCGGAGTCGCCCGAGTGATGCACCCAGGCGACCTCGAGCTCACTGACGTTGTCGATGTTGATCTGGTTCAACGGTGAATACTGCGCACCGCCGGGCGCACCACCGAACGTCGGCCAATCGGAACTCGTCTGCGCCGGCGCGCTGGCGATCCAACCGATCGCGATGGCGGCTGCTAGTGCTAACCGAAAGAATTTCATGGGGCAGTCACTCCTGAATAGTTGTTCTGAATTAATAATTGTTTTGAACTGCGCTTAAGTCTAACTGGCGCAGTTGCCAATTTCGACCAAGGCCGGTCGGCTGCGGCGGAGGCTCAGTCGCTCGCGAGTGGCGTGCAAGCGTACGGTCTAACCTGTTCGTCCGGCCGCCAGACCCACTGCTTATCGAGGTGCACGGGCTCGGTAAACGTCGCCGGATCCGCAACGGTGAGCTCGTACTCCAGGCGGCTGCCATCGGCACTGAGTTTGAAGACTTGACATCCGCTCCTTGCGGGATCCCGGTTGGGTTGAAATACGGCCAATCGACGTCGCGAGTCACGACCTCCAGCGCATCGCCGACCCACCGGCCCACGGAATTCCCGAGATGGCTCGCCGGACGCGTGAATACGCTTTCGTCGTCGATGTAAATCGTTCGCACGGTGTCGTATTCCTCGATCTTCAGTAGCACAACGTTGTCGCCCTCGACGAACTCGATCGGATAAGGTTGCGACATGATCCACGGCATGCCCTTGGGCGCACAATCGGCAATCAGCTGCTCGGTCACCGGGTCAAAATCATCGCGCGCGGCTCGCGCCGCGGCAGTCAGCGGATAATCGGCATCGAACAGCGACCGGCTCGGGGCTGTGAAATGCGTGCTCCAAACGCGAAAGAGCGTCCGCTCGCCCGCGGTGCCCTCGGCAAGCCAGCCGTCCGAGCTACCCAAGGTCGAGTCAGTCCAATACGGTGCCACTCCCGGCCTGAGAACGATTTCGCGGCCGTCCGCCAACAGGACATTATTCGAGAACATCGCCGGAGATCCGTCCTTGGCGGGGCCACCGGCCAAGCGAACCCGGTCGCCGACGCCGATGAGCTCAGCGCCGATATCCATGCGCTGCAAAATACTCACGGAGTTCGTTTCGATTCGCCAGATCTCGCCGCTGGCGACACGCACGGAGAAACGCACATGCGGGTTGCGCCACGACATCGCTGTGACGACGCCGGCTATCTCCGTCGTGGTCCGCATGTCGAAGAAACCGCTGAATGCATGATGGGCGCGTGCCAACGACGGGCCGAGCACAAGGCTGAAGACCAGCGCAATAAAGAGCGGACGAGCACTCATCGCAATCCCCCTTGAGGCCAACGGTCCAGTTTCGGCGGCGACTCAATCATTTGACGCGGCAGAGCCGCTGTCAACCGCAGGCGGGCCGATCGGCGCCGCAAGCACTGCCAGGGGAGGAAAATCACCGGGCTTTCGGAACTTGCGCAGGGATCTACCTTGGGGGGATCGTCGCCGTAGCCCGCAAGCACCCGGTGAGCGTTCAGGCTGGCCTAACGTAGCGCGCGGCCCGAGCGCTGGCGGATAAGAAGTGTGTGCCCGAGTAACAGTAAAGCCACCCCGGCGAATGTCAGCAACTGCAAGCGAAAGCCTTCTAGCAAGGCCGAGATCAGCAGCGCGACAACGGGGCATAAAACGGTGACATACGCGCCCGCCGTCGTCCCGATCGTCGGCAAAATCTTCATGTAGATCCCGAAAGCCGCGACGCTGCCGAAGATGACCAAATAGGCGAATCCGCCAAGCCAAATCGGACTCGGCTGAAGCACCCAAGTAGCCCCGGAGAAAGCGCCCCAGAGCAAGACCGCGATTGTGCCGACTGCCATGCCCAGCGCGTTGACTGAAATCCAACTGAGCTTCGCGTTCATGAGCCGCACCGAAACCACGTTGCCGACGGCGACAAAGATCGCCGAGCAGGCCACGAGCCCCGCGCCCCGCCAAGCGCCTTCTACCGCCAAAGCGCTCTCGAGTTCGCTGCCGAACACCAGCGAGATTCCGAGCATGCCGAGCATGGCAGCGCTGACATGGAGTAGCTTCGGTCGCGCGCTGTAAAGCACCCACTCGGCCACGATATTGAGTGGTACGGCAAGACTGACAATGACAGCGACCACGCCCGACGTCAGATATTGCGCGCCCGAATACACGGTAAGGTAGTTAAATCCGAAAAAACAAACGCCTTGCACCAAGATCAACCCGACTTGAGGGCGGGGCACGCGGAGCTTCTGTTTCGCCAGCACCGCGATCGCGGCGAAAATCAACGCCGCTGCCCCCATGCGCAGCGCCACGCCGACGTGCGGCGAAGTGCCGTTGACCTGCGTATGGATACCGTACCAGGTCGTGCTCCAGATCAGGACGACGGCAACGTAGCCGACGCTGGTCCAAAACGGCCATGGAACTAGAACGTCGCTTGCGGGCGGAGTCGATTGCGGCTCGATTTTCACGCGACGCGGCGCGACCGTAGACACCGAGGATGCGATAGGCGCGCGCTCAAGCGCTTACTCGGCTAAGGCTCCTCGTCGGCGTAGGCGTAGCACTCATGCTCGAGAATTCGCATGTTGTCATCGACGCGCCTGTACAGCGGCATGCGCATCCGCCAAGGTCGGGTAAAGACCTCAGGATCTTCGATGGTGACCTCGTACAGCATATGGTCGGGTCCCGTTCGCGTATAGCGCTCGACGACGTGCAGCGATTCGCTGTGAAAGTTTCCCGAGCGGTCGAACCAGGTCTGATCGGAAAAATGAACGGCGTCCACGACCAGCGTGTCGCCCTCCCAGTGGCCGCGGGAGTCCCCCATCCACCACTGGATCGGTCCTTCGGGATGCTCGCCGGTCATATAGATGTTACGAATGCTATGGACCCACTCATAGGTCATGACGATCTGATCGGCTGTCTGCAAGATCTCAAATGGATAAGGCATATAGGTAATACGCGGCACACCGACTAATTGGCATTTGGCTTCCGTGTCCGCGGTATGGCGATTCTCGAAGTTGCGCTGCCGCTGTTCTAAGGCTGCCGGCCGGTAGGGCAGATCACCGTCAACCACGACCCCGAGGCCCGCCGGTTCACCCGAAGATCCAGCGTGACCTTCGATGTTCCATACGGCCGTATTGACCGCCTGCCAAATGCCGGAAATATCGGGCTGCCCGTGCGCGTTGCGCGGCACCGTATAACCCTGCGCCATGCCGGCTCCGGGCAATAGCGCGAGTAAAGATGCCAGTAAGCCAGCCGCAGATGGCGCTGCGATCGCTGAGGTTCTCAAGCTGAGTCTCCTTCCAATCGGCAAATTTGACGGTCGTTATCGTTCGTTATAGCGAAGCCAAGACTCAATCCCGTTGACGGCTTCCTGCGAAGAGGCGCCGGCCATCCGGCAACGTGACTTCTTCGGCACCGATGGTATTTGAACCATCGCGTGCGGGTAGACCTTGGATCATCACGTGGATCCCGACCGGTAGATCATCGCGCCGCCAGCCGCGCCGATAGAGTCCGTTTGCGCTCGCAAACTCGACCGCCCAGATCAGCGGTTCGCCGTTTTCGTCTTCCACTTCGACCTGCAGCCAGGCATGGGGGTTGCGCCATTCCATCGAAACGACAGTGCCCTCGATCTCGATCTCCTTGGACATGTCGAACTGCAGCGCGACCGAATGGTGGCCGAGTACCGGCACACTGACGAGTCCCGCGACAGCCGCGCTCATGCCAAGCGTCAACAACTTCATTTTGTAGTCCTTCATCGTCCGGCCTCCTCTAACTCCGCTAGCTCCGCTTCCTCGAGATCCCACGCCGCACTGAGCCGGCGGGCTTCCTCGCCCGTAATTCCTGGATACACCTTGTACCCCACATTGAGGAACTGCTGTTTGGCAAAATCGTTGTTCTCGAAGCAGGCTTCTTCCCACACCTCGAAGTCCTCCACCGTACTGCGCCGATACGCCGTTGCGATCGTAAACGGGCGCGTGAAAACGTTCGGATCTTCGACCGTCGCCTGCCAATGAATGGTATTGGCATCGATCAACGTAAACCGCTCGGTTACGACGGCCTCATCGGAGTAGAAACGACCCCGTTGGTCAAGCCAATGTTTAGCGTTTTGATTGCGCGTTTCGACAACGAGCGCATTACCGTCCCACCGGCCGATTGAGTCGCCTTGATAAAGCTTAATGTCCCCATCGATATGACTGCGTCCGTCGGTCGGAATCTTGCGGAATGCGTGAGCTTCCTCGCCCTGGACAAAAAACACGCCGGGACTTTGCATGAATTGGTAGGTACCGGTCATATACATCGTGACCGGGACACCGCTCAAGCGGCAGATCGCATTGTGGTGAACGTAAGCCGGTCGGTTGAAACGTCGTTTCGCCTCCGCCCAATCCTGGATCGGGACTAGGCCATTGGCAGGGTCGACGACCCCGCTCGTACCGCCGGCATCGTCGAGCGTTCGTGGATGCGCTTGCAAGCTCTCGTGCATCGCGCCCCGTCGCCGCCAGATGCCCTGCAGGTCCGGCACACCATCGGCCGTACGCGGAGGATCGAAGTCGCGGGCCGCGCGCAGCGCGCAACGATGAAACTCTGCATGCGCGTCGTCAGGACAGACCGAATCGGTGACCCACGACTGCGCGGCTACCGGGCTCGCGGCAAAGATCCCGCAACCCAGCACGCCAATCGCCGTGCACGATAACTTCAAGAGCCGGTTGATCACCTAAGACCTCCTACGAAAACCCGTGCGCAGCGAACGGCGGGGGCTAACAGCGCACTTCATATAGACGCGGCGGATTGGCCTTCGGTTCCCCATGCGGAGCTCGAAAACGGCTTCCTCCGGTCGCCACAAGCTGCGGGAAAGCTAGCTTACCGCCTTGGATGCGTCAAGCGAGGCGGCGGCCGGCAGCAAAGATTTGCTTTGACTAAATCCCCGTTCAGCTTCGATTAAGGATTCGTGGCCTACGCTGAACCCCAGATTATCAAGGATCACGCTGAGGAACGCTGATGAAAGACACACTTGGACAGAGACTCGTTTGGATATTCGGCCTGGCGCTGATGACGACGCCACTCTTGGCGCATCACGGCGACGCCGGCAGGTTCGCCGAAGCGACACGGACGGTTTCGGGCACCGTCGTGGCCGTGCAACTCGTCAATCCGCACGCCACGATCCTGTTCGAGGTCACCGACGAGAACGGCAACGCAGTGACCTGGCAGGCCGAGCTCGGCAGTCCCAGACAGCTGACAACCAATTTCGGCTGGGACCGGAACACGCTCAAACCAGGCACCGTGATCAGCGTGACCGGGCGCCCCCTCAAAAGTGGCTCGCCGTATATCAATCTGACGGAACGGGCGCGGATCGTGCTGGCGGATAGCTGTGCGGAAATCTACCACTCTCAGACCATGCCGGAGGAGCCGCTGAGCTGCGCTGAGCAAGCGGTCGCCCAGGCGTCGGACTAAGTTAGAGAACGCTGTTGTAAAGAAGGACTGGTTATCGGAGATCCCTCATTACGCCGCAGCGGGCAAGGAACGCCCGCTGCGGATTCTTTTTAGGCGCGCCAGTTCGCTAATGACGCGACGCCGGCCTTAGGGCACGGGCCGGAAGTAATAATTGAACGGCGAGCCGAGCACGGCCGCATTACCGCGCACGATGAGCATCTGCTCGAGCGCGTGCGCAAACTCAATACCACCCATATCGACGGCGTCGAAGCCGATCCCCCGTACGAGTTCGGCGATCACGGCTTTGGCTGCGGGGTCGTCACCAACGATCGGAATCGTCATGCGCCCACCCGCCTCGGCCGGATTCGTCATGGTGCCGGCGCCTAGCGTATTGAAAGCCTTCACGACTTTGGCGTTGGGTGCCCAGCTCTGGATCATTTGGCCGGCGGAAGTCTCAACGGCATGACGCCGGATGCCTTGCGCATCGACGCGCACGGCATTCGTCGGGTCGAGAATAATCTTACCGGACAAGTCACCGAGGCTCTTGACCGCCGTTTCAGCGTCATCCCATTTGACAGCGATGATCACGATATCGGCCGCCCGCGCGGCGTCGGCCGGCAGCATTGCAGTGGCGTTACCGCTCGTACGCCCGACCAGCGCTTGGACATCTTCGCGCTGGGGCGAGCGCGAACCGTAGATGATGGTGTGGCCGAGTTTGCCGAACTGCGGGCCAAGGGCCCCACCGACATTACCCGTCCCGATGACCGCGATTGTCGCGGCGAATGCGGGCGACGCGCAGGCGAATACGGCCGCTATGGCCGTCAAGGTCGCAAGCGCACTGATCTTAAAACTTCGGCCGGACGCTGACATCGTAGCAATCTCCTCATCATTGACTGGGGCGTTGGCTCGTGCGCAGGAAGCCGCTGGACGGCGATGCGCCGACGAACCTGGATTTTGATGCCTATCTTATTGGCTCCGGACGGCTAAAACAAAGCGGCTTTACGGCGCCGAGGCCTGGTGTCTGCGGCTGGCAGAGCAGCTGCCTGCACATAAGAACCAAAATGAACTAACACTTATAATTATTTGTTTTTTCGAGATTATTCTCACATTTCAGGCGCCGATCGCCAGCATGAGTGCGCGGCCTACCACCGCGCTGACGACCACCGCAACGCTGATTGTGATCGCAATGACTGGATCCGCTACTAGGCCCCCGTCCAAGGTCCGCGCGTCAGTCCCAGGGCGGCCTGCCGGTCAGGCCGATCAACCCCGCCATGCGTGTGCGCGTCGCCTCATCGGGCATCCGCCCGTAAGCCGCGGCCATATTATCGAGTAAGTGCTCAATGTCGGTGGTTGCCTGAATCACGGCTGTCACGGCCGGGTGCCCGAGCACGTATTTGAGGAAAAACTGCGCCCAACTCCGGCAATCGAAGTCCGCCGCCCAGTCCGGCAGAGATCGATCCCTAACATAGGGAAACAATGCGCCCGCGACGAACGGCCGGTTGATCAACACAGCGATGTTTCGTTCCAGCGCCAGCGGCAGGATCACTTCTTCCGAACGGCGCTCAGCAACGCTGTAGTTGATCTGAATGAAGTCGAGCGGCTCATTGCGCATGATCGCAATGTACTCATCGTAAAGCGTTTCGCGCGACGCGCTAATCCCGAGATAGCGGATTGTGCCTTCTGCCTTCCAGGCACGCAGCGTCGGCAAATGGGTGCGCCAGTCACGCAAATTGTGGATCTGCATGAGGTCGATCGAATCAACCGCCATTTTGCGCGGCGAGGCTTCCATCTGGCGGATGCCTGCTTCACGGCCCTCAGTTGCCACCTTGGTTGCGACGAACAGATCGGGCGCATTCGGAATTTGGCGCAGCACGTCGCCGAATGCCGCCTCTGACGGGCCGTATTGTGGCGATGAATCGACGACTCGCCCACCGTGCTCCATGAATGTCTCGGTGACCCGACGCAGCGGCGCGAGGGCTGCGGACGTTGGACTCACATCGAAGGTGCGGTAGGTGCCCAGTGCGATAATCGGCACGCGTTCGCCGGAATTTGGAATCGCGCGTTCCGGCAAACTAGCTTGACCCCGCACCAGGCTCGGATACAGACCGGTGGCAATGCCGAGCTGCGCCGCAGTGCGGATGAATTGACGTCGACTGATCATTCGTTTTCGGCGGCCTCGCGTGTCAACGGCTAGGCGGCGCGAGCCCTATTGCGAGACGGGACGTCGTCATTGCACCCAGGAGGTGTCGCGCGTCATCGCCGCAAGCAAATCGACCAAAGCGATCAGATCCGTCGTATCAATCGTCTCGATCGCCGTATGGGAATAACGGATCGGAATTGCCAGCGGCAGGACTTGCGTGCGCGCGTTGCGGAACACGGAACCGTCATTACCGCCCTGCGTCGCACCGTAGCTGAGCCGCAGATTCGCTGCGCTCGCAAAATCCATCAAGCTGCGCACGAGCGCAATTGGCGCAATGTGGCTCGTGTCTAGCGCGCGCACCACCGGGCCGGCGCCGAGCTCGTGCTGACCCACGCGCGGGTCCTCGAGCGCGGAATCCGACGTGACGTAGGAATCGACGGGTACGACGACGTCCGGCTCGAGCGCTTTCGCGAGCGCCGTCGAGCCGCGCAAACCGACCTCTTCCTGGACGACCCAAGCCAGCGTCAGCGTGCCGCTGACATCACGCGGCCGAATCCTTTGCGCAAGCGCTACCTCCGCCGCGCAGCCGAAGCGGTCGTCCATGGAGCGCGCCGCCATGCGCGTGCCGGCAAGCCGGCTCACGCGCTTGGGCACGGTGATCGGATCCAACAGCGCAACGCCTAACTCCAGGGTCTCTTCGCGGCTGCGCGTGCCTAAATCGATTAGCACATCACTATGGTCGTAATCGTTGCCACGCGGACTGTCCACGTTGCGCCATAGATGTGTCGAATGAATCGCAACGACGCCGTTAACCGGTCCAGCCGCCGTGTGGATCTGAACGAGTTGGCCTTCGTACTGGCTATCGTAGAAGCCGCCGTGCTTGGCAACCTGAACCAAGCCGTCATCACGAATATTCGTGACCATATAACCGATCTCGTCCATGTGCGCGATATAGGCGACGTGCGGCGAACCGCTGCCGACCGTGACGACGAGGTTGCCCATCGCATCGACCACGGCGACCTCCCGTGCCCAAGCCGGCAGCTGGCCGAGAATCGTCTCGCGCACCTGCTCCTCGCGCCCGGAAACGCCGACCGCCAGGAGCAACTCTTCGAGAATTCTGACTTCGTCCTGCGCCGCTGCCGGCTGCGCCTCGATGACCAAACCGAAGGCAATCGGCAGCACCAGTAGCAGACGCCGCCCTACACGAACGTCGATTGCAATCTTGCGTACAAAATTGACCATTGATTACTCGATTTACAGCGGCCGCAAGCGCGCATCGCGGAATCGAATCAAGCCCATGTTGTACTGCAGTGCGATGTAGCCGGAGCCATGCTTATCGTCTTCGACATCCGCAGTGACGGTACCGTTGAGCCGGACGGTTACGCGCCGGCCTTGTGCCGTGATATCGAATGTGTTCCACGCGTCGCCTGCCATGATGCTCGTCGCCGGCGGTACGAGATTGACGATTGCGCCGGTGCGGTTATTCGGATTTTGGTTCTGATCGAACACGTTGATTTCATAGCAACTTTCGGCGCTGACGGCATTAGGGTCCTCGCACCGGATGAATATGCCGCTATTGGATTCCGCGGTCGCCTGAAATTCCACACGGAGCTGGAAATCGGTATAGGCGCCTTTGGTCACGAGGAAGCCCGGCTCGCCCGTGTCCGCTTGGATGTAGCCGTCAACAAATTGCCAATTGCCACCTCCGGTCCTGTTGAAGTTGACCAGATCGCGGCCGGAGAACAGCACGGCCCAGGTCGGCTCGGCCAGTAACGAATCATCGTTCGTCGTCAGCGGTGCTGACTCGACGACGAGCGCCGGTGCTGACTCGACGACCGGCGCCGGTGCCGGCTGCGGCGAGGTCATCGGTGCGGGGCTTGGCGCCGCCATCTCATTGCCACTGTCGCAGGCGATTAAAAACAGGCTCATCGACAGCGCCGCAGCCTTTGTAACAATTCTCATCTGGACACTCCTAACTCGATTCTTCAAATAGGTTCGCCATGCCAGCGCGGAAGCTCGCGCAGATACCCGCCAGCGGAGCACCCGGCACGCTCCCCTACGCCGCCCGTGCCGGCGGGTCCCGCGGGTTCGCCGTTGCGTGCCGCGCTACGCCGTCAGATGCTCGCGAAAAAACGCCACCGTGCGTGACCACGCCAACTCGGCCGCGTCCCTATCGTAGCGAGGGGTGGAGTTGTTGTGGAACCCGTGGTTTGTGCCGGGATACATATGCATCTGGTAGCTGACATTGTTGGCGCGCAATGCAGCTTCGAATTCGGGCCAGCCGGCGTTGATCCGCGGATCGCTCTCCGCGTATTGAATCAACATCGCGGCGCGAATTCGCGGTACATCCTCAGGCGCGGGCTGACCACCGTAGAACGGCACAGCCGCCTGCAATGCTTCGCCAAGTTCGACTGCGAGCGTGTTCGTCATACCGCCGCCCCAGCAAAAACCCGTAGCGCCGAGGGCGCCCGTACTATCGGAATGGGACTGCAGGTACTGCGCGCTGGCGATCATGTCCTGCTTGAGTTGCTCCGGATCGAGCTGACGCTGCAGCGTTCGCCCGGCATCGTCATTGCCCGGGTACCCGCCGACCGGGGTCAGCCCATCGGGCGCGAGCGCGAGAAAACCTTCAGTGGCCGCACGCCGGGCGACGTCCTCGATATGTGGGTTCAGGCCGCGGTTTTCATGGATCACGAGCACGCTCGGCGCCGGCCGGGCATTGCGAGCCATTGGCCGTACGAGATAGCCGCGCATCGTTCCGGACCCTCGCGGCGATCGGTAAGACACATACTCGCCACGAATACGCTCATCCGTAAACGAGATCATCTGGGCTTCCGCGTAGCGCGGCAGCAGGCTCTCAATGAGCGCCGCGCCGGAAGTCACGCCAACGGCGATAGCCATACCACGCTGCATGAATTCACGCCGATCGATATAGCCGTGACAGTACTTGTCATAGAGCTCGAACAGACGCTGATCGATTTTCTTCTCAGTCATCGATTCCCCCCTCGATTTGCTCGACGCTAGCAGCGTACGAGATCGGTCAATACTAACGGAAACCTCGCCGCCGGGGCCAGGGCGGACCGCTGGGCGGGCAGACGCGGTTTAGCGGCGCACTTCGCGGATGATGTAACCGCCGGAGCGCTCGTCGAGCTCGAGCTCGAGTTGGCCCCGTGCTTGCGCTTCCTCGAGCAGGCTGCTGAACGAGTCAAAGCCGTAGTAGCGCTCGTTGAACCCCGGTCGCCGGCGCTTCAAGGCCTGCTTGACCATCGAGCCCCAGAGTTTCTCCTGATCGCCCCGCTCGGCGTTGAGCGCCTCGGCGGTTTCCAGCGCGAGATCGATACCAACTTGGGTCGTCTCACCCTCCTTGCCGCTCGGCACCGGCTTTTTCTTGCGCCCACGCGGGGGCGCGTTGAGTGCTTTGCGCTTCGCCTCGTCTTCGCGAACGATATCGTCGTAGTAAATGAATTCGTCGCAGTTACTGATCAATAGATCGGAGGTCGAATTCTTGACGCCGACGCCGATCACAGTCTTGGCATTTTCGCGGAGCTTGCTGACGAGGGGAGAGAAGTCTGAGTCACCGCTTATAATCACAAAAGTGTTGACGTGGGATTTGGTGTAGCAGAGATCCAGCGCGTCAACGACCATACGAATGTCCGCCGAATTCTTGCCGGACTGACGCACGTGTGGAATATCGATGAGTTCGAATGCCGCCTCGTGCATCGTCGCCTTGAAGTCCTTATAACGACCCCAGTCGCAATACGCTTTCTTGACGACGATGCTGCCCTTGACGAGCAACCGCTCGAGAATTTTGTTGATGTCGAACTTGGCGTATTTCGCATCGCGAACGCCAAGCGCGATGTTCTCGAAATCGCAGAACAACGCGAGATTATTGTGCTCTGGGCTGACCACGGGCTAAGCCTACAATACTCCGGCCGCTTTGCACGGTCGAAGCCTTCGAATGACGGCCATACACTCGCCGTCTAAAAGCGGACTATGGTTCGGTCGGGCTGCGAAAACTACCAGCGATTCCCACCGCCGTAGCCGCCGCCACCACCACCGCCGCCGGTCCGCTTCTGCTGCGGTTTAGCTTCGTTGACCTTCATCGGCCGGCCTTCGTAATCCGTGCCGTCGAGTTCGGCGATTGCGGCTTTCGCTTCCGCATCGGAACCCATCTCAACGAATCCGAAGCCTTTGCTTCGACCCGTATCGCGATCGGTGATGAGCTTCGCCGATTCGACCTGGCCGAACGGGGAGAACTTTTCGGTCAAGCCTTCCTCCGTTACCGAATATGGCAAATTGCCCACATAAAGTTTCCTGCCCATGGTGCCTCCTACTGGCCTAATACCGTTATGGAGGAACAGAGCACGTTGCCCGTAGTCTCAATGAACGGCGTTATCGGAATCGCAATGCTACCTCAAGTTTTACGATAAATCTTCCAAAATTTGTGGCTCCGGGCACTTCCCTACCGACACGGGCCCGCCAAAAATCTCTCGGAAATAGAATCGGTTGGACGATCCGAGCCGCGGCGCGAACCGAACGCCGAGGGCACGTGCTTTGGCACGCTCCATGTTTGCAGCCGCACAGCCCGTGCGCGGCGGCAAACGCATGCGCCTACTGCAAGGTATTGCGGTACCAGTTGAGCTCCTCCGTCGCCCGGCCGATACAGACCAAATCTACCCGGCTGTTGCCATCGAGATCGGCCGCGGTGCAATTCGACGCCTGCATGTCGGGATCCAGAATCTCCTTCGCCCACGACGCGCCGCTCGTTTGGGTGAGCGTATAAATGTACACGCCCCTGACATCGTCGCCGCGATCGGCGACGATCAGCTCATCGGATCCATCGGCGTCGAGGTCGACACCGAGTACGGTGTGGCCAAGCCCGACGCCGGGATCGATCACCGTACGCGCCCAGTCGGCACCTTGCATGCGATATACGACGAGCTCGCTGCCGTACCACGGCTCGATGGTTGCAAGCCAACGTTCGGCACCGCTATCGAGCACGGTGAACTCGCTCGCTCCGCCGCCGCCGGGCCAAACTGCCGGCTTACCGGCAACGACGCGGCGGCGCTGCCAGCTACCCGTGCGCAGCGCATGCGCGAATACGCCGGCAAACCCTGCGGTAATAATGGTTTGCCCGGCACCTCCCTCCCGTGGGCCAACGTACAACCCGTGCACGACCCCGTCGTTCGTCGCGATGACTTCGCGGCGCCACGCACCGGGGCGGTAGTACACCAGCGGGGTCGCGCCACGGAAGTCGGGTGCCTCGGCGAGCCGGCCCGCCAGCGGCGCATTGACCAAAACCTTGCGGCCGCTGCCGTCGATATCGGTCCAGCGCACGCGATGCGACGTCGGCAGCCGGTCGATCTCGCGGCTCGACCACGGCTGCGTCGGATCGCCGTTGACGCTCAAGATTTCCACGATTCCGGTGCTACGCTGCGGCGCCTGACTGAAGCCCGACACCAGCCCGATCTCGAGGCTGCCGTCACCGTCCACGTCGTAGACGTCGACGTTTTCCGGGCGAGTCAGATTGCCGGTGATGACGTGGCGTTGCCAGCCGGGGTTCTCGAACCAGGCGATTTCGTCGAGCCCGGAGGCGACGGGTAGCAGGTCGAGCCGGCCATCGCGATTGAGGTCTGCGACCACGATCTGGTAGCCATCGACCATGCCCGTGGCGATTTCGCGAACTTCGAAGTGTTCGGCGTGATCATGCGGGCCATGCGCGTACCCAGGTAGCGCGCCAAGCAGCGCCGCCGGCAGGACGATGCGGCTGACGAGCCGAGTTCTCAGGGTACCCACGATGTGACGGCTCCGCTGCCGCGCCGAATGGCGCAGCCTACTATAGTTGCCGCCGATGCAGTGTTGCATATGCGGTACCATCGCGAGCATGGCGAGGCGGCGACGAACGGCGACGGCATACAATGCAAACGGCCGGTCTTGGGAGACGCTCGCCGACTCGGATTTGATGAATGTTCGAATCCGCGATCTGCGCATCCGCGTACGCGACAGCATCGTGCAGCCTGAAATCGAACGGCTATACGCCGAACTCGAGCGCCGCGGGCTCAAGTTCCGGCCGCACGTGTGGCTGTCCACGGAGTGGTTCTCGCCCGACGGCGTGCCCGGCATCGCCGTACCGTTCTTCGCCGCGCACCCGCGGCTGCGCCAGATCGAGCGGCGCATCATGGGCGAAGTCGAGGGTGGCAGCAGCCGTTGGCGGCTGCGCATCCTGCGCCACGAAGCGGGGCATGCAATCGATACGGCGTTCGGCTTACGGCGGCGCGCTGATTGGCGCGCGACATTCGGCCGCGCGTCCACGCCCTACCCGCGCGACTACGTGGTGCGGCCCGGCAGCCACCGCTTCGTGCAGCACTTAGGCTATTGGTACGCGCAGAGCCACCCCACTGAGGATTTCGCCGAGACTTTCGCCGTCTGGCTACAGCCAAAGGCGCGCTGGCGGCGCGAGTATGCCGGCTGGCGGGCGCTCAAGAAGCTCGAATACGTCGATGCCCTTATGGCGGAGATTGCCGGCCAGCGCCCGCGCGTCCGGAATCGTTCGGTGCACGCGCCGCTGGCGGAAACGCCCGGGACGCTCGGCGAATACTACCGGCGCAAGCAGGACGCGTACGATCCGACTGAACGACGCTACGACGATTGGCTGACGCGTACCTTTGCGCGCCGCCAGAAACGCCCGCGGGGTGCGCGCGCAAGCCGCTTTATTCGCGAATCGGTACCGAAGCTCAAGCGCGCACTCGTCCCGCAATTCGGCATCAACCCTTACCTTGCCGATCACGTAATCCAACGGCTGCGGCAGCGCGCGCGGGAACTCGACCTCGTGTTGCGGGCATCGCGCCGTGCCAGCCTGCGTCCCGTCCTGGCCCTGCACGAACGCGTCGCGTTCGATGTGCTGCGCCGCAATCGCGAGAACTATTTGCTATGAAAAAGAACAAGATTCTCCTCATGGTCCATGAGGAGCTCATGCCCCCGGACGATCCCTCCGGTAAATCCGAGGCGGAAATCGACGCCTGGCGCACGGAATACAACGTCTTGGAGACACTCGAGAATCTCGGCCACAACGTGCGCGTGATCGGCATTCGCGACCGGCTTTCGGAGCTGCGCGATGTGATCCGCGAATGGCAGCCCCACATCGTCTACAACCTGCTCGATGAGTTCTCGGGCATCGTCTCTTACGATCATTACGTGGTCGCCTATCTCGAACTCATGCGCCAACCCTACACGGGCTGCAACCCACGCGGGATGATGCTGTCACGCGATAAAGTCCTGACCAAGCAAGTGCTCGCTTGGCACCGGATTGCGACACCGGCGTTTCATTTGTTCCCGTTCGGCAAGCGCTTCCAGGCGCCGCGCAAGCTCTCCTACCCCCTGTTCGTCAAATCGGCCACTGAGGACGCCTCGCTCGGCATCTCGCAGGCCTCCCGGGTCGACGACCTTGCAAGCCTCAAGGAGCGCGTGGGGTTTACCCACGAGCACGTCCAGACCGATGCGTTGGTCGAGGAATACATCGACGGCCGCGAGCTCTATATAGGAGTACTCGGCAATTCGCGCTTGACCACGCTCCCTGCATGGGAGGTGGACTTCGGCACGCTCGGCGACGTGCAGGCTCGGATTGCAACGCGCAAGGTCAAATGGGACCGCAAATATCAACTCAAGCACGGCATCGCGACGGGCAAGGCCAAAGACCTGAGTAAGGAACAAGAGCAGCAACTCAGCCGCATCGCCAAACGGATCTACCGCGCCCTGCACATGACGGGATTTGCGCGCATGGACTTTCGCATGCGCGATGACGGCAAGATATATCTGCTCGAAGCCAATGCCAACCCAGATCTCTCCTACGGCGAAGACTTTGCCGAGTCCGCCGCCAGCATCGGCATGAACTACTCAGCGTTGATTACGCGAATCGTCAATCTAGGACTGGCGTATATGCCCGAGTGGCGCATGTTCGAGCCGTAAAAAAGGCCTCCGCCAATGCAGCGGAGACCCTTGTCTTTCGAATCTGCTCGAGAAACCTACGCCGACTTGAGCGAGTCGCGAATCTCGGTCAGCAGCTTGACCTCGGCCGATGGTTCCGGCGGTGGCGCCGCTGCTTCTTTTTTTTTCATCTTATTCATGCCGCGGATGACCATGAAGATGACAAACGCGACAATCACGAAATCCAGCACGTTATTGACGAACATACCGTACTTGATTACCGGAGCGCCGGCCTCTTCGGCAACGGCAAGCGACGGATAAACCCCATCGCCGAGATTGATGAACAGATTGCTGAAGTCCAAATTTCCCATCAGCATTCCGATCGGCGGCATCACAACATCATTGACGAACGAACTGACGATCCGCCCGAATGCGGCGCCGATAATGATTCCGACGGCCATATCCACGACATTGCCGCGCATGGCAAACTCTTTGAACTCTTTGAACATTAGGTTCTCCCTAAACATTGGATTGTTGTTTAGTTGGCAGCATGCGCCCAGGCCGCGCCGTCGGCCGTCATACTACTGTGCTTTTCTAGCGAGACGCACTTTTGGCACGCACATTTCGGGCGCGATGCATACGCAGTTACCGAGCTGCAACGGGCAACCGTTCATTGTTCGACGCGGCATTACACCTACATGCGGTATGAAGATGAGCAGACCGGTCGCCCGACTTAGTACACCTGGCAATCGTAGACTTCGATGTCCTCGCCGAGCGCCAGCCAATAACGCTCGTAGGTGGCAGGCTCGCGGAATGTGCCGGAATCGGTGATCGTTAAGTAGTAGTCGAGCCGGGATTGATCCGCGCTGAGGGTAAACCGTTCGGCCATCCGCACTGCTTCACTCTGCGGCGTACCGATATTGTCGAAATACGGCCAGTTCACATGCGTGGTCGTGACGATGAGCGTATTGTCGTCCCAGCGCCCGACTGAATAGCCCAACGGTGCGACAGGCGTGCCGGCCGGCGGCTCGGTTTGATTCATATGCACAACGCGTGCGAGGTCGTAGAGTTCCGAGCGAATCACGATCGTGGTGCCCCGATCGATAAATTCGAACGGATGCGGGTTGCGCATGATCCGCGGCATGCCTTCGGCCTCGCAGCGCGTCGCGAAATTGTCCACGGGATCCCAGCGCGCGCGCGCGGCCACCGCGGCTTCGGTAAACGGGAACCGCTCTATCTGACCGACAAAATTCGGCACACCGCTCCACACGCGGAAGATGCCGCGGTTCTCCGCGGCGGTGTCCACGGGCTTAAGTTCGGCCACGGCCGGCTCGGGCCGCTGGATGGAGCGCTCCGAGAAATACGGCCCCGCATTCGCATCGAGCACGATCTCCAGACCGTTAGCGAGGACGACATTGGTCGCTAGAAAATCGCGCGGCTGGCGAACCGATAAACTTCCAAGAAAACGCACGCGCTCGCCGATGGTGAAGACATCGCTGCCGATGCCGGCCTTGCGCATGCCACCCAGATTACCGACGCCTTCGACTCGCCAGCGTTCAACCTGTCCGCCCGCATTACGGATATCGACCGTGAAACCGACATGCGGGTTGACCCAATGCACGGCGACCAGCTCACCTTCGAGTTCCTGGACCGCCTGCGCGTAATGCGAACGGGAATGATGCGCAACAGCCGGGACGGTGAACAGCAGCAGGAAGAACGTTAGCCTAGTGCGCATGATCGGCTCCGCGATGCCGCTTTACTCTAGATCCTCGGCGATTACGGCCGCACCCACGTCGGCGCATGCCGAATCGGCCTCCTGACCGCCAACCGCGCCGGAAACGCCGATGGCACCGATGGCCTCATCGCCTAGCATCAGCGGCACACCGCCACCGAGCGGGATGACGTCGGTCAACGCGCGTTGCCCCGTGCGGCCGTCGCCCTCGGCCGTCCGCTCGGCCCAATCGAGCGTCGTGCGGCGGAATGTGCGCGCCGTATACGCCTTGCGGTAGGCAAGCTCCCAGTTATGCGGCGAGGCCGTATCGGCCCTGACCGCCATGACGGGCTGGCCCGCGCGATCGACTACCACAACGCTGACCGTGACCAGATCGCCGGGCAGACTGCATTCCGCAATGATGGCATCGATGATCTTGCGGGCTTGCGCGACCGAGATGTTCGGCTGCATCAGCACCTGTGCGCTCGACGGTACGGCGAACAGCAGGAGCAATAAGGCAGCCACGGCCTGCTGCACCTTATTCATATGCCCTCGGCAATCGCCCCGAAAGCTTGCTTGCACCAATCGCCGTCATCACGCAGCCCCCCGTTCGTTCTTATGGCTGAGAGTCTACACGTGCGTAGCGATCCGTCCAGCGCCGAACCGGTCATGCCGGGCCGGCGCTAATTGAGCCGCCGGGCCGCTATTTTGCCGACCATAAAAGAAATTAGCACACGCCAGGCGACGACGTTGCGTGCAGCGGAACGATTCAGTGCCGAGACTGCCGACGGGCCGGCCTAAAAGACATTGATGCGACTGCCGCAACCTGAGGCTGGATTCAGTCGTACTGCGTCGCAAAAGCCCGCAGCGGATACGAGGCTCGCGTCTTTATGCCACGAGTCTGGGCGGACTATGCACGACGGCCAGGTGCACGGGTCTGCGATGGGCGCCCGACGCAGCTGCCATCCGAGCACACTGTTTACATAACGGCTTGCAGCCGGTCCCGTAGCGGATGTGCTCCAGCGAGATGGAATCCCCGGCCTCACACTCCAGGTGCGTGTGATACACGGCTCCGAGCGCGGAATGCCAGGCGGGTCGCGGTTCCATCGCAATACTCCAGATTTACGGCCAGTCGAGGAGTTTGTAGCCTACCTAAACAATGGGCGGAGTTCTGTCAGGGAAGTGACAGAAGCCGGCATTTCGAAGGTTTCGGTTGAGATCGTGGATTTATATTCGGGGCCGAATCCAGCCCCGTCGGCAGCTCAATAAAAAGCTAGGAATTCCATCGCGCACAATCGCATGCTGCTACCTAGCGAGTTTCATCGCCCGTACACGTATATCGCTGACTGGAATCGTTCTCAGCGCAGCAAGCACTCTCGTCAACGGCATTCCGCCGTGGAACGTGACGTTCTTTGCGATGCTCGGCGTGACGGCAATGCTTACGCTCATCCAGACCCGGCAGCCGTCCTACCACGGCGTATTCTGGCGCCAGCTCAATCCCAATTTGCCGCAATGGTGGGAGGCCAAACACGCACCACCGCCGGCCACGGGTAGCGGTGACAATCAAGAAAATCCGGACTGATGGAATCACCGGGCACGTATTTCGGCTAATCTCGTTTTCCAAGCGCCTCGGCACGCGCCCAAACTAAGAACAATTCGGCGCGGCTCTGGCGAGCCAAGCGCCCGCCAACCCCGTAGAGGAGTCATAATAATGAACCGCGGAACTCTCCTAACGTCGCTCACCCTGCTCGGTAGCTTATCGACCGCGCACGCACAGACCTGGCAGCCCCCGGCCGAGGCCGACCGCTGCCCGTCCAAATGGGGCGCGGACGATGAACGCGGCTCGGGTAATCACATGGGTCCGGCGAGTGTGCTGCGGGCCACGCGGCTGATCCGCAGCGGTGAGGTCGTCGAACTTGGCCACCTGCTGCACGGCGGCATCCCGCTCGGCAACCGGCATTACGACTTCTACGCCAAGCCGACAGCAGCCAACCCCTTGAGCAACCGCCGCGGCTCAAGCGAAGAACTTGTGGTCACGGAGCTCGGCCAGGTCGGCACCCAGCTGGATGGCTTTGCCCACCAAAGCATCGGCGATTCGCTCAACAACTGCCACCGCGTCAGCGAGACTATGACGCGCGCGGGCTTCACGCGGCTCGGCATCGAGAACGTCGGCATGCTGATGACCCGCGGCGTGCTGCTCGATATCGCCAAGCTCAAGGGCGTGGAGATTCTGCCGGAGAATTACGAGATAACCGCGCAGGATTTGCAGCAGGCATTACGCGCCGCGAACCTCACGCTACAGCCCGGTGATGCCGTGATCATCAACACCGGCTGGGGACGGCTTTGGGACCGCGACGTGGAACGCTTCTTAGGCAACGCGCCGGGCATCGGCGTGCTCGCCGCCGAGTGGCTGGTCACCCAAGACCCGATGCTCGTCGGCGCCGACAATCAGCCCGTGGAGATTCAGCCGAATCCTGATCCGTTGATCTCGCTGCCAATCCATCAGCTCATGCTCGCCGTCAACGGCATTCATCTGCTGGAGCGCATGCGGCTCGAGGAGCTCGCCGCTCGCGAAGTCTACGAATTCGCATTCGTGATGCAGCCGCTGAAGATTCAGGGCGCCACCGGCGCGACAGTCGCCCCGGCCGCGATCTACTAATTAGTCGGTCCTGAAAAAGTCGGTATTCAAGCAGGGCATGGTGATTTCAGTGCGGCATTGCTTAGCAAAGCGCAGCGGATTTTGAGCCAAAAAATCCTCAGATACCTGAGGATCAGTCTGAGATTCTG
>Ga0326597_10003348_pt1 | contig 23180 bp, 16 predicted proteins | sample RVTome_12_FD_203789 | JGI IMG/M metagenome (GOLD analysis project Ga0326597, IMG submission 203789) | Soil microbial communities from uranium-contaminated site in the Upper Colorado River Basin, Wyoming, United States - RVT100D185 | ecosystem: Environmental > Terrestrial > Soil > Contaminated >... | reverse complement strand
TGGCCGCCAGGTCCAGGCGGCGCGCCGGATCGAGCGACGCGGTCGGCTCGTCGAGCAGCAGCAGCGGCGGGTCGGTGGCCAGCGCGCGCGCGATCGCGACGCGCTGCGCCTCGCCACCCGACAGCTCACGCGGCAACGCCCTCGCGCGGTGACCCACCCCGAGCGACTCGAGGAGCGCCATCGCGCGCCGCGCCGCGTCCGGCCGCGCGACCCCGAAGGCGTGCATCGGCGCCAGCACCACGTTCTCGATGGCCGGCAGGTGATCGAACAGATGGTGCAGCTGGAAGACCAGCCCGACCTTGCGCCTGAGGTCGCGCAGCCTCGACTCTCGCGGCAGCGGGCCGGGCCGAAGCACGACCCCGTCCACGTCGATCTCACCCGCGTCGAACGGCTCCAGCGCCACGATCGCCCGAAGCGTCGTCGTCTTGCCGCCGCCCGAGAGGCCCATCAGGGCGACCACCTCGCCGCGCGTCGCGGAGAGGTGGACGTCGCGCAGGATCTCGCGCGATCCCCGGGCCAGCCGCAGCCCCCGCACGGCCAGCACCGGCGCGCTCATGCCGTCGGCGCCTTCCACCGGAGCTCGAGTTGCCGCGCCAGGCGTCCGAGCGGCAGCGACAGCACGAGGTAGAGCGCCCCGCACAGCAGGCCCGGCACCAGCCAGCTCCCGCTGTTCGACGCGAAGATCGATGTCTGCTTGGTCAGCTCGACGACCGTGATGACCGAGACGAGCGAGGAGTCCTTGAGCAGCGCGACGAAGTCGTTGGCCATCGGCGCCAGCGCGAGGCGGAACGCCTGTGGCACGCGCACGAGCTGCATGACCTGCCCTTCGGTCAGCCCCAGCGTCCGCGCCGCCTCGAGCTGGCCTTTCGGCACCGCCTCGAGTGCCCCGCGATAGATCTCGCTCTCGTAGGCGGCGTAATTGAGCGCCAGGCCGACGATGGCCGCCGTGAACGCGGGCAGCCGGACGAACGCCGAGAACCCGTAGTAGATCACGAAGAGCTGGAGCAGCACCGGCGTGCCGCGCATCACCTCGACGTAGGCCGTGAGGAGCGCCCGCGTGAGCGGGTCGCCGTACACCCGGCCGCTCGCGATGAGGACGCCGAGCACGACGGCCAGCGCCATCGCCGCGCAGGAGATGACCAGCGTGATCCCGGCGGCGCGCAGCAGCGACGGCAGGTAGCGGCGCACGGCCGCGGGCACGCTGCGCGCGGCCGCCGCGGCCGACGGGTCTTCGCCGAACGACGTGCCGGCGGCCAGCACGCGCCGCTGGAAGCGCGCCTGGTCGGCATCCCACACGTCCCAGTCGCGGAAGATGCGCTCGAGCGTGCCGTCGCGCATGCGGGCGAGCAGCACGTCGTTGATGCGATCGCGCAGCGCCTCGTTGCCGGGCGCGAGCACGCCGATGTACCGGCCGGTCGCGATCGCCTCCGGGTGGGTAACCAGCCCCGACACGCGGCGCATGGCGCGCGCCGCGATCACGTGGTCGAGCACGACGCCGTCGAGGCGACCGTTGGCCAGGTCGGTATACGGATGCACGTCGTCGTCGTAGGAGACGGACACGAGACCGTAGCGGGTGGCCGCGTCGCGCAGGAGGTTATAGGCGATCGTCGAGCCGAGCGTGCCGACACGGCGCGCCTCCAGATCGCCGAGCGACCGGAGGCGGTCCGCGTCCGCCGCGCGGACGGTGAGGACCTCGCGAAACTCGAAGTAGGGGATCGTCGTCGCGAAGCGGGCCCGGCGACCTGGGGTGTCCTCGACGCCGCTCATGCCGATGTCGAAGTCGCCCCGGGCGACGGACTGGTCGATCGACTCCCAGGTGACCTGCACGAACCGGGGCGCGACGCCGAGGCCGCGCGCGATCTCGGCAGCGATCTCGACGTCGAAGCCCACCAGGCGGCTGGAGTCGTTCGGATCGGCTTCGACGAAGGGCGCGCCCCCCTCGGCATCGCCGCCCCAGCGCAGCTCGGCCGGCTGCGCGCCGCTCGCGGCCGAAAACCCGAGCGGGCTCCAGGCGCTTGCCGCCAGCAGCGCCCCGCCGCCGGCGACGGCCAGGGCGACCAGGCGGCCTCGCCCCGTCATCGCCTGTAGATCGCGCCCGCGAGAGCGCCCAGGATCACCGACAGCACGACCCCGTAGATCATCCACGCCCACGAGAGGCCGTACGGGAAGTCGGCGATCAGCAGGTGCAGGAAGATGTTCGCGGGGAAGTGGATCAGGATGCCGGCGTAGAGACCGTAGGTTGCGCCGCCCGCGACGCCCTCGGCGAAGCTGCCCCGCACGCGGTCGTACAGCCAGACGAGCACGAGCGCGGCCATGAAGTCGCCGAACACGAGAAACGGCACGGTGCTGTCGCGGCGGAAGATCGGCGACTGCGAGTAGTACAGGTTCTCGAACAGCATGCCGTGCACGAAGAAGTCGAGCACGTTCATCGCCACGCCGACGGCCAGCGCCGCGACGAGGAGCTTCTTGAGGTTCATGCGCAATCCTCCCGGGATCGATACACGGATGGTCGCGGACGAAAGGTCGCCGCACCGTACGCCGCGGCCCCCGTCAAGTCAAGCCCGGGCGGGCCGCGCGGCCGTCCGGCGGCTCAGGCCCCGTCGACCGACACGTCGAGGTCGCGCAGCAGGCCGTCGTGGATGTCGTAGATCCAGCCGTGCACGACGAGCGGCTGCCCGCGCCGCCAGGCCGCCCGCACCGTGCGCGTGCGGCACACCGCGCGCACCTGCGCCATCACGTTCAGCTCGCACAGCCGGCGCCAGCGCGCGCCGGTCTCGGGCAGGCGGGCGAGCTCGCGCGCGTGCGCCCGGCGCACGGCGCGCACGTGGCGCAGCCAGCGCTCGAGCGGCGGCGCCACCGGCGGCTCCAGCGCGGCGCGGACGCCGCCGCACCCGTAGTGACCGCACACGATCACGTGCGCCACCCCGAGCGTGTCCACGGCGTACTGCAGGACCGACAGCGCGTTGACGTCGCGCGACGGCACCACGTTGGCGATGTTGCGGTGGACGAACAGCTCGCCAGGCTGCAGCCCGACGATCGTGCTGGCCGGCACGCGGCTGTCCGCGCAGCCGATCCAGAGGAAACGCGGTGCCTGCTGCGCCGTGAGACGGGCGAAGTAGGCGGGCTCTTCCCGTAGGCAGGACGCCGCCCACGTCCGGTTGTTCGAGAACAGCTCCGGCAGGTACCGCATCAGGCCGCTGCCGGGCGCGCGAACCGGTTGTAGAGCCAGGCGAACACCGCGCCGCCGATCGCGCCGTCCACCAGGCCCCAGACGAGGCCGACGACCGCGCCGGTCGGCGTGAGGCTGTAGCCGCGGTAGACCCGGCCGATGAACGTCGGATCCGCCGATGGCCCGTCCATCAGCAGAATCCAGAGCGTGGCCAGACACAGGCCCACCCCCCAGAGCAGCGCACACGTGATGGCGAACGCCTTGATGTCGAGCTTCATGGTGGCCTCTCCTACCGCGCCGCCTCGGTCATGGCGCGCGGCTTCGCGTGCTTCACGTACGTGTCGAGCCAGTTGAGCATCTCGGCGACGGTGTCGAGCACCGACTCGCGCGCCGAGTAGCCGTGCGACTCGTGGGGCAGCGTCACGTAGCGGACCGTGGCGCCGTGCCCCTTGAGCGCCATGTACATCCGCTCGGACTGGATCGGGAACGTGCCCGAGTTGTTGTCCTTCTCGCCGTGGATCAGCAGGATCGGCTCGTTGATCGTGTCCGCGTGGAAGAACGGTGACATGCGGCCGTAGACGTCCGGCGCCTCCCAGAACGTCCGCTGCTCGTTCTGGAAGCCGAACGGCGTGAGCGTCCGGTTGTAGGCCCCGCTGCGGGCGATCCCGGCGCGGAAGATGTCCGAGTGCGCCAGCAGGTTGGCCGTCATGAACGCGCCGTAGCTGTGGCCCCCCACGCCGACCCGGTCGCGATCGGCGATCCCCATCTCCACGGCTTTGTCGACCGCCGCCTGCGCGCTCGCCACGAGCTGCTCGACGTAGGTGTCGTTGGCCGTCTCCCCCCCGCCGATGATCGGCATCGTCGGGCCGTCGAAGATCGCGTAGCCCTGCGTCAGGAGCAGGAGGTGCGATGGGCCGCCGATCATCGTGAAGCGGTTCTCGGACCCGACGACCTGGCTGGCGGCGTTCGGATCGACGAACTCGCGCGGGTACGCCCACACGACCATCGGCAGCCGCATGCCGGGCCTGTAATCCGGCGGCAGGTAGATCGTGCCCGAGAGCTTCACCCCGTCTTTGCGCTCGTAGGTCACGAGCTGCGTGGTGACGCCGGCGAGCTGCGGCTGCGGATTGGCGAACGAGGTGACCGCCTTGCGCGTGCCGGCCGCGGCGTCACGGACGACGTAGTTCGGCGGTTCGGTCTTCGACTCGCGCCGCGTCAGCAACGACGACCCGTCGTCGGCGAGCAGGCTGACGACGGTTTCGTAGTGCGTGTCGTCGGTGCGGAACAGCCGCTCGGCCTTCAGCGTCTTGAGGTCGAAGCGATCGAGGAACGGGCGGTCGCCCTCGGGCGACGCGCCGGCGCCGGTCAGGTAGATCGACGAGCCGTGCTGCAGGATCGTCCCCCTGCCCGGCCTGAACTCAGGGCTGCCCGGGTCGCCGTAGCGGTCCTCGGCGCTGCGGTCCCAGACGAGCCGCGCCTCACCGCCCATGACCGAATCGAGCAGCCAGGTACGGCGCCACCGCTTCGTCCGGTCGTACTCGCTGACCATCGCCGAGCCCTGGTCGGTCCAGGACGTGCCGGCGTAGCGGGACTCGGTCTTCATGATCTCTGTCGGCTGGCCGCCAAACGGCGCCTTCAGCGTCACCAGGCGATCGCGGTGCGGCACCGTCTTCTTCGGGTTGCCTTCGTCGAGCGCCTCGGCCCAGACGAGCGTCGCCGGCTCGGTCGGGTTCCAGCGGTACGCGCGCGGGCCGGGCAGCACGCCCCCGATCGGCACGACGTCGGCGAGCGGCAGGTCGGCGATCGTCCGCACGGTCCGGCCCTGGCGGTTCCATATTTCCACGTCCTGCGGGAACTCGCGCGCGGTGACCAGGTACGAGAACGGCCGCTTGATGCGCTCGACCACGAAGTACTCGCCGTTCGGCGACGCGCTCACCGTGCCGAAGATGGCCGGGCGCCCGACGTTGGCGCGCTGGGCGCTCGCTGCGTCCACGAGCGCCAGCTGGCTCGTGAAGTAGTACTCGAACAACGCTTCGTCGTGCGCGTTCGCGAGCAGGTCCTGATACGTGCGGACCGGCGCGGTCTTGCCGAGGTTCTCCATCACGTTCGGGCCGGTGGGCACCTCGGGCTCCGGCGGCGCGGCGCCGCGGCCCGCGGCGACGAACGTGCACAGCAGCGCGCGGCTGTCGTCGAGCCACTCGCACGGGTTCCCCGTCGTCTCGTTGAGCGTCGCGTCGGTCACGGCCTTCGCCTGGCCCGAGGCCGGATCGGCGATCCACAGTGCCACGCCGGTGTCGGTCGTGTGTGTGAACGCCAGCCGCGACCCGTCGGGCGAGAAGCTCACCGCGCCGATGGCGGCGTCAGCGGGCACGGTCACCGGCGTCTTCGCGCCCGTGCGGATGTTCTGGATGGTGATGCCCACGAAGGCGGCCGGCCGGTGCGCGCCGTTGGTCTTCGGGTTGATCCGGTAGCCCGCCAGCCGCAGCATCGGCTGCGCCAGCTCCCTGATCGACGGCATGGCGCGCCGCTCGAGCAACGCGATCGTGTCGCGGGTCGGGCTCACCGTGACCGACGGCAGCGGCGGCGCGTCGAGGATGTTCACGATGACCTGGGGCGGCGTGAGGTATGTGGCGGCGGCGTCGGTGCGGGTCTGGCTCGTCAGGGCGGCGGCCAGCGCCAGCGCGACGACGGAGGCGACAGCGACAGGGCGTGCTCGCATGGGAACCCTCCTCAGAGGGGCCATCTTAACGGAATGGCCACGGAATGCCCACGGAAGGTCCACGGAACGGCCAGGGAAGGCCTACGGAATGGCCGCGGAAGGTCCGTGGGCATTTCGTGTGTCACCTCACCACGTCATCGACACTGAGCACCTTCACCGTCCCCAGCTTCAAGGCCTCGATCCGCTCCTGCACGACCTGGCGGTCGCCGACGACGACGACGGCGAAGCGGTCGGGCGTGATGTAGGTCGCGGCGGCGCGCACGACGTCCGCGGCCGAGACGGCCTGAACGCGCGCGATGTAGGTCGAGAAGTAGTCCGCCGGAAGGTCGTAGATGATCAGCTCGCCGAACTGCGACGCGATACCGCGCGTCGTCTCGAACTGGCCCGGATAGGAGAGCGCCAGGTAGTTCTTTGCCTTCTCGAGCTCCGCTCACCAGAAGGGCGGTCCGTGGTTTAGAGTCTATCGCAGCGGCGCGGGGCCCAGACCGGATGGTGAGAATCCGCACCCGCCAGAGGGCCCGGACTCGGGACTGGGCGCTGGGCGTCGGGCGCTGGATCTTCCGAAATTCTCAATTCTGACTTCTCACGTCGATCATGTTCTCCACTCGCATCCCGTCGGATCTGACGCCCAACCGCCTGTCGCAGGCGACCGTGCGGCTGCGCGCAGCGGGCGCGCCGGTCGTCGACCTGACGGTGTCGAATCCCACGACGGTCGGCCTGGCGTTCGACGAGGGCGTTCTCGCGCCGCTCGCGGCGGACGCGGGGCTCGTCTACGAGCCCGAGCCGTTCGGCGTGGCGGAAGCCCGCCACGCCGTTGCCGCCGAGGTCGCCCGCCGCGGCGCTCAGGTCGCGCCCGAGCGGATCATTTTGACGACGAGCACGAGCGAGGCGTACGCGCACCTTCTCAAGCTGCTGTGCGAGCCAGGGGACGAGGTGCTCGTGCCGGCGCCGAGCTATCCGCTGTTCGAGCACCTCGCGCGACTCGACGCGGTGCGCGCGGTGCCGTACGCGCTCGACGAGCACGGCGGCTGGGCGATCGACACGGCCGCGGTCTCGCGCGCGTTCTCGCCCCGGACGCGCGCCGTCTTCGTCGTCAATCCGAACAACCCGACCGGGGCGTATCTGAAACGCCGCGAGCTGGAGGCCCTGTCGGCGCTGTGCGCCGAGCGGTCGCTGGCGCTGGTGGGCGACGAGGTCTTCTTCGACTACCCGGTCGAGGCGCCCGCCGATCGCGTGTCGGTGCTGGCCGGTGGCGGCGCGCTCACGTTCGCGCTGGGCGGCCTGTCGAAGTCGGCAGGGCTGCCGCAGGTCAAGCTGGGCTGGATCGCCGCCGCCGGCCCGGAGGCGCTCGTCGCCGACGGGCTGGCGCGGCTCGAGATCGTCGCCGACACGTACTTGTCGGTCTCCACGCTCGTGCAGCACGCCGCGGCCGCGCTCATCGAGGCCGGCGCGGCGCGCCGCGCGCTGATCTACGCGCGCGTGGAGCAGAACCTCGCCACGCTGCGACGCCTCGCTGGCGCACATCCCGCCAGCCGCGTGCTGCCGGTCGAAGGAGGCTGGAGCGCCGTGATCCAGGTGCCGGCGACACGGTCGGAGGAGGACCTGGTGCTCGCGCTCCTCGAAGAGGATCACGTGCTCGTCCACCCCGGCTACTTCTTCGACTTTCCCCGCGAGGCCTTCATCGTCGTCAGCCTGCTGCCGCCGCCGGCCGAGTTCGCCGAAGGCGTCGAGCGCGCGCTCGCGCGAGCCGAGCGCTGAGCGCGTCTGCCCGGTGCGCGTTCAGAATCATGCTCCGCGTGCACCCAGGCGCGCGGGTGCGGGGCGCATCGCGGCTGCGGCCGTCGACAGCTCGCGCGGCAAACGTGCCCTCCGGCGTCCGGGCTCACGAGGCGCGCGTCGGCCGGGGTTGGCCAGACGGCAGCCAACAATCGGTTGGGCGTACGGCTGTCTCATGCGGCATTGACGAAAGCGGCGCCGCCGCGCTCGGGAGCGCCTGCGGGCCCGTTTGTCCCCTGACGCCCTCGCGCGAGGTCGACACAGGCCGCCGCCGCGATGCGCCCCGCACCCGGCCTCTCGCGCCGCTCTGCGGCGGGCGCCGGGCGGACGCGCTGGCGCGGCCCGTGAGGAGGCGCGATTCACGAAGGCCGAAAAACGCGTCGCAGGCCCGTGGGACTGGCGCGTCTGATCATCCGGGTGCGGCGTACTTGCCAGGACAGAGTCACGAGTCATCCGGCGGGCCGGTCCGAGGGACAGCCGGAGACGCGTTGTTCCGCGCCCCCGGACCGGGACGCGCCGGCGCGTCTGCCCGGTGCGCCTTGAGAATCATGCTCCGCGTGCACCCAGGCGCGCGGGTGCGGGGCGCATCGCGGCTGCGGCCGTCGACAGCTCGCGCGGCAAACGTGCCCTCCGGCGTCCGGGCTCACGAGGCGCGCGTCGGCCGGGGCTGGCCGGACGACAGCCAACAATCGGTTGGGCGTACGGCTGTCTCATGCGGCATTGACGAAAGCGGCGCCGCCGCGCTCGGGAGCGCCTGCGGGCCCGTTTGTCCCCTGACGCCCTCGCGCGAGGTCGACACTGGCCGCTGCCGCGACGCACCCCGCACCCGGTCTGTCACGCCGCTCCCCGGCGCGCGCCGGGCGGACGCGCTGGCGCGGCCCGTGAGGAAGCGCGATCAGACGGTTGCGTCACCGGCCGCGCAGGTGGCCGTCTCGCAGAGCGACCCGTTGAGGCGTGGCGCGCACGCGTGAGACGCCAAACCGCTCCGAAGGCCAGAGGACCGCGCAACTCACGGAGTTGCGCGGGTCGCGGAGTGTCCCGCCGGCGGAGCGGTTTGTCGCCGCGCCGAAGCCGGGGCGCGACGCGAGATGGCCACCTGCGCCGCGTGGGTGGCGGACGCGTCGGCGCCACCGTGTGACAGAATCGACTGATCATGCCCAGCCGCTTCCCGTCCGGCCGTCACGCAGGCGTGCTCGTGCCGCTCTTCTCCATTCCGTCCACGCGGAGTTGGGGGATCGGCGAGATCGGCGACATCCCGGCGCTCGCGACCTGGCTGCGCAGCGCCGGCCAGGACGTCGTGCAGTTCCTGCCCGTGAACGAAATGGCCGACGGGCAGCACTCGCCGTACTCGGCGATGAGCGCGATGGCGATCGACCCGGTCTACATCAGCGTGCACGCGCTCGAGGACTTCGCGGCGCTCGGCGGCGAGGCGTCGCTGTCGGAGGACGCCCGGCGGGACCTCGAGGCGGCACGCCGATCCCCGGCGATCGACTACGAGCGGGTGCGTGGAGTCAAACGGCAGGCGCTGCGCGCCGCGTTCGCGCGCTTCGTCGACGTCGAGTGGCGCGAGGGGACGCCGCGCGCGAAGGCGCTGGCCGCCTTCATCGCGCGCGAGGCCTGGTGGCTCGACGACTACGCGCTCTTCCGCGCGCTGCACACGCGCCACGACGGCCGCGCCTGGGAGGCGTGGGGCGAGGGCCTGCCGGCGCGCGATCCGGCGGCGATGGAGCGGGCCCGGGCGCTCAACGCCCGGGAAACCCTGTACGCCCAGTACCTCCAGTGGGTGGCGGACGCGCAGTGGCGCGCCGCGCGCGCCGCGGCGAAAGGCGTCGCCTTCTTCGGCGATCTACCGTTCATGGTGAGCGGCGACAGCGCCGACGTCTGGGCCCGCCAGGAGGAGTTCGACCTCACCATGTCCGTGGGCACGCCACCCGATGAATTCGCGGAGGACGGACAGGACTGGGGCCTGCCGGTGTACCGCTGGGACGTGATCCACGCGACCGACTTCGCGTGGCTCCGCGCCCGCGCCCGGCGCATGGCCGACCTGTACGACGGTTACCGCATCGACCACCTCGTCGGCTTCTACCGCACCTACGTCAGGCCCGGGGACGCCGAGCCGTACTTCTCGCCGGCGGAGGAACCGGATCAGACGGCGCTCGGCGAGCACCTGCTCGGCATCTTCGCCGGCGCGGGCGCGCGCATCATCGCGGAGGATCTCGGCACCGTGCCCGACTTCGTCCGGGAGTCGCTCGCGCGGCTCGACATGCCCGGCTACAAGATCTTTCGCTGGGAGCGGGAGTGGGACCTCCCGGACCAGCCGTTCCGCGACCCGGCCGGCTACCCGCCGGCTTCGGTCGCGACGACGGGCACCCACGACACCGAGCCGCTGGCCGTCTGGTGGGACGAGGCGCCCGAAGACGAGCGACGCGAGGCGGGCGCCGTGCCCGCGCTCGCCACGCGCGGCATCGACTGGGCAACGGCGCCGTTTTCCCCCGAGCTGGGCGACGCCATCCTCGAGGCGCTGGTCGCCTCCGGATCCGACATCCTCCTGCTGCCCATCCAGGACCTGTTCTTCTGGCGCGACCGCGTCAACGTGCCGGCGACCACTGGCGACGAGAACTGGACCTGGCGCCTGCCCTGGCCCGTGGAGACGCTCGGCGACCAGCCCGCGGCGCAGGCGCGCGCCGCCGCGATCGCCGCGATGTGCCGGAAGGGAGGACGGGGGAGCACGGAATGACCACGGAATGAACCACGGAATGAACCACGGAATGGCCACGGAATGAACTACGGAATGTCCACGGAATGGCCACGGAATGGCCGCGCAATGCCCACGGAATGTCCACGGAGTAGGCCGAACCGGTGAACCGGTGAACCTGCGAACCCGCGAACCGGCGAACCCGCGAACCCGTTGTTGTAGAATCGTGGCTCCATGCCCACATGGACCTTTTCGACAGACGCGCTCGACGCGCACGTGCGTGAGATCGTCGCCTGGCACTTCGATCCGGCCACGGGCTGTCCGTTCTGGCTCGAGCGCGCGAAGACGCTCGGCTTCGACCCGCGGAACGCGGTTCGGACCTACGAGGATCTCGAGAGGTTCGGGTTCTTCCAGGGCGAGTGGCTGCGCGGCGGGCCGGTGCGCCGGTGGGTGCCGAACGCGTACGCCGATCGCCCGGTCTTCACCTTCGAGACCGGCGGCAGCACCGGTGTCCCCAAGTCGCGCGTCAGCATCGAGGACTTCCGCCTCGACTACGAGGCGTTCAGCGACACGCTGCCGGACGAGGCGTTCCCGCGCGGCGCCGACTGGCTGATGGTGGGCCCGAGCGGCCCGCGCCGGCTGCGCCTCGCCGTCGAGCACCTGGCGCAGCACCGCGGCGGCATCTGCTTCATGGTGGACCTCGACCCGCGCTGGGTCATCAAGCTGCTCAAGCGGCGCGCGTTCGAAGAAGCCGAGCGCTACAAGCAGCACGTCGTCGAGCAGGCGCTCACCCTGATGCGCGCGCACGAGAACATCCAGTGCCTGTTCACGACGCCGAAGCTGCTCGAGGCGCTGTGCGAGAAAGTGTCGCTCCGGAAGATGGGCATCCGGGGCGTCTTCTGCGGCGGCACCGAGATGACGCCGCAGTTTCACCGCTTCGCCGTCGAGGAGCTGCTCGACGGCGTCTTCTTCGCGCCGACCTACGGGAACACGCTGATGGGGCTCGCCACGCACAAGCCGCGCGTGCCGGAGGACAACTGGGCGGTCATCTATTACCCGCCCGCGCCGCGCGCGATGATCGAGGTCGTCGATCCCGATGAGCCGAACCGCATCGTGGACTACGGCGACACCGGCCGGGTCCGCCTGACGACGCTGACGAAGGAGTTCTTCATGCCGCGCTTCCTCGAGCGCGACGAGGCGGAGCGCGAGCGGCCCTGCGAGCGCTATCCCTGGGACGGCGTCCGCAACGTCCGGCCGTTCGCGAAGCTCCAGACGACGGTGGTCGAGGGCGTGTATTGACTGCGATCGGGTCACCGGCTCTGGACTCTCGGCTTTCGGCTCCTGGCCTGTCAAGGGTGAGTCTCGACCAAGGGCCAGAGTCTGCTGGAGCCCAAAGCCCAGAGCCCAGAGCCCGAATGATGCGCGCGCTCACCCTCTCCATCGCGGTCTGCGTCCTTCTGAGTGTCTCCCCAGGCGCGCGCGCACAGACATCGATCCGCGTCGAGTTCACCGCGGCGGGGGAGTGTGCCGTGACGACGGGCGGCCCGTCCGGGCGGGCGAACGTGAGATACCCGAGACGGACACCGGAGCTGAGGTGCGTGGTGCCGTCGCCGCGCGAGCCGGGCGAGGTCGACCTGGAAGTCGTGTTGCCCCCGGGCGCCGCCCGGCCCTCGGGGGAGTTTCCACGGCTCGCCTGGTCCGAGCGGGACGGCCGCTGGGTGGGCGCGGCCCGGTTGCCGGCGCCGCCCGGGTTCGTCCGGGTTCCCGACGCCGACGCCGGACGCCGCGCGCGGACGCTCGACCTGCTGGTCATCGCGGGCGCCGTGCTGGGCGCGCTCTGGGCGGTGGCGAAAGGACGGGCCCCGTGACCGGCTTCGGCTGGAGCTTCTACGGCTTCTTCCTGTTCGCGGTCCTGTGGATTGCCGCCTACTTCGCCTGGGCGTGGTGGGCGAGCCGGCAGGACGGAAGTGAGAAGTGAGAAGTGAGAAGTGGGGATGCTGAATTCTGAACCGGATCAGGCCCAAAGCCCAGAGTCCACAGCCTGCAGCCCGTAGTCTGAAGCCTGAAGCCTTCTTATGATCCTGTCCCTCGTCCTCGTCGGCTACTTCGCCGCCGTCGTCACGCTGGCGTGGCTGGGCTACCGGCGCACCCGGACGGAAGCGGACTTCATCGTCGCCGGCCGCTCGCTCGGCGCGGTGCTGGGCGGCGCGACGCTGGCGGCGACCCAGATCAGCGCGGGCACGTTCGTGGGGACGGTCGGGCTCCACTACCTCGCCGGCGTGTCGTTCGTGTGGGCGTGGCCGGGCGCGTGGCTCGGGTGGTTCGTCGCGGCGGTGTTCGTCGCGCCGAAGCTGCAGGCGTCCGGCGTGCTGACGATCCCGGAGTACTGCGAAGTCCGGTTCGGGTCCCGCGGGGTCCGTGCGCTCGCGGCGTCGCTCATCGTCGTGGCCTACACGGTGTACCTGGTCGCGCAGTACAAGGCGAGCGGGATCCTCGTGTCCGCCGTGCTCGGCTGGCCGGCGTGGACCGGCATGGCGCTGGTCGTCGCGAGCACGGTCGTGTACTCGCTGCTGGGTGGACTGCACGGCAGCGCCCGGATCGATCTGTTCCAGAGCGTGGTGATCGCGGGGGGGCTCGTGGCGGCCGTGCCGTACCTGCTCTCGCACCTGGGCGGCGTCGAGGCGCTCGGCCGGCAGCTCGCGCAGATCGACCCGCGGCTGACCGGCTGGTACTACGGCTGGCACGAGATCCTGTCGTTCGGCGCGGCGTTCGGCCTGTCGCTCGCCGCGACGCCGCTCGAGATCACGCGGTTCATGGCGATGCGCGACGCGGCGACGGCGCGCTACGCGATCGGCGTCGCGTTCGTCTTCCAGGCCGTCATCGGCTCGGCGGTCATGCTCGTCGGCCTCTCGATGCGGGCGCTGTTCCCGAACCTGCCGTCACCCGACCTCGCGAGCGCCGTGATGATGGCGCACGTGCTGACGCCGGTCGCGGGCTCGCTGCTGGTCGTGGCCGCGTTCTCGGCGATCATGAGCACCGTGAACGCCGTGCTGCTGGTCGCCGGCGCCTCGGTCGCGCACGATCTGTGGGCGCGGTTCCTCAGGCCGCTCGCGACCGAGGCGGAGCGGCTGCTGGCGAACCGCGTGGCGATCGCCGCGCTCGCGCTGCTGCCGGTCTGGTTCGCGATACGCGAGGTGACGCTCGTCCAGTTCATCGTCTTGGCCCAGGCGAATCTCACGGCCAGCGCGTTCTTCGCCCCGGTGGTCATCGGGCTCAACTGGCACCGCGGCCGCCGGGCCGCGGCGTTCGCGTCGATGCTCGCCGGCACGGCCGCGGTCGTCGTCACGACGCGGCTGGGCACGACGCCGCTCGGCCTCGACCCGATCTTCGCCGGCGTGGGGTCGAGCGTGCTGGCGTTCGTCGCCGTCAGCCTGGCGACGCCGCGCCCGGCACAGGTCTGAAGACCTGTGCCACTCGAGCTCTGCGTGAGCCTGTGGCACAGGTCTGAAGACCTGTGCCACTCGAGCTCTGCGTGAGCCTGTGGCACAGGCCTTCAGGCCTGTGCCCATGGGCCTGAAGCCTGAAGCCTGTGGCCTCCCATGATTCACAAAGACCCGTCTCTCGAACACGCCGCCCACGACGCCATCGACCTGGCGGAGCCGCGCGCGCTGCTCGACCGCTTCGCAACGCTGACGCGCGAGTCCGGCAGCGCCGACGAGCGCGCCGCCGGCGAGTACATCGCCGGGCGGCTGCGCGCGCTGGGCGTGGCCGTCACGGTGCACGAGCCCGAGCTGTTCCTCAGCGTTCCCGAGCGGTCGGCGCTGCGGGTGATCGAGTCGGCGGGTGACGCGGGCGAGACGATCCGGTCGCGCCCGCCCGCGTTTGCGCGGCCCACGGGGGAGGCCGAGCTGGCGGGCGAATTGGTGTACGTGCCGTCGCGCTACGCTGGCGGCACGGCCGACCTCTTCGACACACCGCTTGCCGCGGTGTCGGCCGGCGGCGCGGGCGACCCGGTCGCCGGGCGCGTCGTCCTGACGGAGGGCTACTCGATGCCCGGCACCGTGCACGCGTTCGAGCGACGGGGCGCCGTCGGACAGATCTACATCCACCCCGGCGGGGAGATTCACGAGGGCATCTGCACGCCGATCTGGGGGGCGCCCACCCACGAATCGATCCCGCGCAAGCCGCGCACGCCCGTCGTCTGCGTCTCGCATCCGGACGGCGACCGGCTGATCGCGCGGGCATCGGCCGGCCGGACGCTGGTCGGGATCCGGACGTGGTTGAGGGAAGGCTGGGCGCCCTGCCTGCTGCCGGTCGCCGAGATCGGCGGGAGCGGTGATCCGGACGAGTTCGTCCTCGTGCACGGGCACTACGACTCGTGGTACGTCGGCATCGGCGACAACGCCACCGGGGACGCCGCGCTCCTCGAGCTGGCGCGCGTTCTCCATGGACTGAGGGATCGGCTGAAGCGGACGATCCGCATCGCGTGGTGGCCTGGCCATTCCACCGGACGCTATGCCGGGTCCGTGTGGTACGCGGACCGCTTCGCCGACGAGCTGGACGAGTGGTGCGTCGCGCACCTCAACATCGACTCGCCCGGCTGCGCCGGCGCCACGGCCTACGAAGAGGTGATGTGGATGGCCGAGGCGGCCGAGCTGTGCATCGACTCGATCGCCGACGCCACGGGCACCTTCGCGAAGGGCATGCGCCCGCTCCGCGCGGGCGACTACTCCTTCAACCAGATCGGGCCGACCGCGTTCTACATGCTGCTGTCGAACATCCCGCAGGAGGAGCGGCAGGCGCGCGGCTACTACGCCGTCGGCGGCTGCGGTGGCAGCCCGGCCTGGCACACGCCGAACGACGGCCCGGCGGTCGCTGACCTCGACGTGCTGCGCCGCGACCTGCAGATCTACCTGACGACGATCCTGCGCGTGGCGAACGCGCCGCTGCACCCGTTCGACTACGGCGCGACGATGGCGGAGATCGCGTCCGCGGTCGGCCGGTACCAGGAGACGGCCAGCGCCCGGGTGGACCTCGGGCCCATCGTCGAGGACCTGCGCGCGCTGCGCGCCGACTGGGGGCGCTGGCGCAACGACGCCGAGCGTCTGGTGGAGAAGGCGCCACAAGACGCGACGCTCCGCCGCCGGCTGAACGCCACGCTGCGACGCCTCGCGCGCATCCTGGTGCCGCTCAACTACGCGCGGGGCGAGCGCTTCGATCACGACCCGGCGGTGAAACTGCCGGCCGTGCCGCGGCTCGAGGCGGCGGCGCTCCTGGCGAGCGCGCCCGAGGCGCTCGAGCCGTTCGTCCGCACCGCGCTCGTCCGCGAGCGCAACAAGGTGCGGGCGATGCTGCGTGAGGCGCGCCGGCTGCTGGCGTGAAGCTCGTCGCGTGACCGCGGGCCCGCGCGCCGCAGTCGCGACATGGCGGGGGCTCTCGGCTACACTGTGGCGAACCCCGAGTACCGAGTACCGAGCCCCGAGTACCGTCAGCGAAGCCACCCATGCTGCACATCCCGCTCCTGCGCAAAGGCGTCCCCTACCGAAGCCTCGACGTGGCGCGGCCGGTTCATCACCGGACCGGCCAGCCGTTCGTCGAGGTGAGCCAAGCCAACGTCGGGCTGATCCGTCGCGATCTGCTCGACCAGGACACACCGCGGCGGGCGCTGGCGCCGCTGCCGGTGTCGCGGCTGATCGGGATCTGCCGTGAGGCGGCCGACCGGTTCCTGGGGGGCCGGCTGCCGCTGGGGGACACGGCGCAGTCGCCCGACGACTACCTCGCGCAGCTCAACGCGACGACCGGCATGCCGTTTGCGATGGGGCGGCGCAACATGCAGAAAATCGCCGGCGTACTCGTCAACATGGAGACGATCCTCGCCGGCCTCACGCGCCACCTCGACCTGCGCGTGTTCGACGACGGCCACGGCGAGCTGGCGGGTCAGGCGCTGAGCTTCTTCCCGCGCGCGAAGGCGCTCGGCGTCGTCCTGCCGAGCAACTCCCCCGGCGTGCACGGGCTGTGGGCGCCGTCGATCGCGCTCAAGATGCCGCTCGTGCTCAAGCCCGGCGGCGCCGAGCCCTGGACGCCGTACCGCATGATCCAGGCGTTCATCGCCGCGGGTTGCCCACCCGAGGCGTTCAGCTACTACCCCTGCGATCACGCCGGCGCCGGCGAGATCGTGCGCCGCACCGGCCGCAGCATGTTCTTCGGCGACACGAGCACGGTCGGGGCGTTCACCGGCGATCCGCGGATCGAGATCCACGGCCCGGGGTTCAGCAAGGTCGTCATCGGCGCCGACGCGATCGATCGCTGGCCCGAGTACGTCGATTTGATGGCGGAGTCGGTGGCGGCCAACGGCGGCCGCTCCTGCATCAACGCGTCGGGCGTCTGGGTGCCCTCGCGCGGGGTTGAGATCGCCGACGCGCTCGCGGCGCGGCTCGCCGCGATCGTCCCGCGACCCCCGGACGACGAGCGTGCAGCGCTGGCGCCTTTCGTGGACCCTCGGGTGGCCGCGCGGCTCTCGGAGCAGATCGACATCGGGCTCCAGGAGCCCGGCGCGCGGGAGGTCACGGCGGCGTACCGCGACTCGGGCCGGCTGGTCACCGCGGACGGCTGCACCTACCTGCTGCCGACCGTGATCCACTGCGAGTCGGCCGCGCACCCGCTGGCCAACCGCGAATTCCTCTTTCCCTACGTGGCCGTCGTCCAGGTACCCGAAGACGAGATGCCCGAATGCTTCGGCCAGACGCTCGTGGTGACGGCGATGACGAACGACCCGGATTTCCGGGCCCGCCTGCTCGCCTCCGATCTCGTAGGCCGGCTCAACCTGGGGCCGATCCCGACGCCGCAGATCAGCTGGGACCAGCCGCACGAAGGGAACCTGTTCGAGCACCTGTACGGCCGCCGGGCGTTCCAGGAGAGAAAGGGGATGGTGAAGTGAGAAGTGAGAAGTGAGAAGTGAGGGCCGTCTTCGCGGCCGGTCTGGCTGAGCCCTGACTCCTCCGTTCTTACTTCTCACTTCTGAGTTCTCAGTTCTCACTTCTCAATGTCCATGCGTCTTCTCTCCATCACGGCCGGCGCCGCGGACATGTACTGCGGCAGCTGCCTGCGCGACAACGCGCTGGCGACCGAGCTCATGCGCCGCGGGCACGATGTCGTCCTGATGCCGGTCTACACGCCGACGCGCACCGACGAGCCGAACGTCAGCCAGCGCACGGTGCTGTTCGGCGGCATCAGCGTCTACCTCGAGCAGAACGTGCCGCTCTTCCGCCACACGCCGCGGCTGCTCGACTGGCTCTGGGATCGTCCGGCCGTGCTGCGGCTCGCGGCGCGTCGATCGATCAAGACCGACCCGCGCTGGCTCGGCGAGATGACGGTGTCGATGCTCGAAGGGGAGCGGGGCCACCAGGCGAAAGAGTTCGCGAAGCTGGTGGACTGGCTGCAGACGGTGCCGCCGCCCGACATCGTGATGCTCCCCAACGCGATGCTCGCCGGCATGGCCCCGCCGATCAAGCGGGCGTTGAACCGGCCGGTCGTCTGCACGATGCAGGGGGAAGATCTCTTCCTGGAAGGGCTGAGCGAGGCGCACCGCCGCGCCGCGCTCGACCTGATCCGGCGTCACGCGGCGTCGATCGACGTGTTCGTCGCCGTCAGCGAGTTCTACGCGCGCGCGATGCCCGCATACCTGGGCGTGCCGGCCGACAAGGTGCGGGTCGTGCCGCTCGGGATCAACCCCGACGGCTACGCGCCGGCCGGCGCGCGCCCGCCGCGGCCGTTCACCGTCGGGTACTTCGCGCGCGTCGCGCCCGAGAAGGGCCTGCACCTGCTCGCCGAGGCGTACCGGCGGCTCCGCCAGCGCGGCGCGCCGGCCGACGCGCGGCTCGAGGTGGCGGGCTACGTCTCCGCCGAGCACCGGCCGTACCTGGCCGAGGTCGAGCGGCGGATGGAGGAGTGGGGGCTCGGCGGCGAGTTCCGCTATCGCGGGGTGCTCGACCGCCCGCAGAAGATCGCCTTCCTCCAGGGGCTCGACGTGCTGTCGGTGCCCGCCACGTACGACGAGCCCAAGGGCCTGTTCCTCTTCGAGGCGATGGCCTGCGGCGTCCCGGTCGTGCAGCCGCGGCGCGGCGCGTTTCCCGAGGTGCTCGAGCGCACGGGCGGCGGTCTGCTCGTCGAGCCTGACGACCCGGACGCGCTCGCGGCGGGGATCGCCGAACTGGCCGCCGACCCGGCTTGCGCGCGCGCGCTCGGGCAGGCCGGGCGGGAAGGCGTCCTGCGCCACCACCACGTGTCGGTCATGGCGGATCGGGCGCTCGAAGTGATGGAGGACGTGGCACGGCGCTGACGCGGGCCGGCTGACCGGCGCTACCGCCGCAAACAGGTGGGCCAGCGTGGCAAGCCCGTCGGCCGGGCCGCAGCGCCGGGCAGAGTGGGCACGGCCGAGTGGGCCGGCCGAGGCCGGTGCCGACGCCGCACCAGGAAGGGCCGTCGTAGCTGCTAAGATCTGACCGTGCTGGAAGTCATCAACATCTTCAAGGACTACCCCACGCCGCGCGGCCCGCTCCCGATCCTCGCGGACGTGTCGCTCAGCCTGTCGCGCGGCGACGCCGTCGCGATCATGGGGCCGTCGGGCAGCGGGAAGAGCACGCTGCTCTACCTGCTCGGTGCGCTCGAGCCCCCCACCCGCGGCCGGATCACGCTCGACGGCACCGACCCGTTCTCGCTTCCCGAGCGCCAGCTCGCGGCCTTCCGCAACCGGCAGATCGGGTTCGTCTTCCAGGACCACGGCCTGCTGCCGCAGTGTTCGGTGCTCGAGAACGTGCTGACGCCGACGCTCGTCGGCCCGCCCGGCGCGGAAGGCCCCTACGTCGCGCACGCCAAGTCGCTCATCGAGCAGGTCGGCCTCGCCGATCGTCTCGACCATCGGCCGGGCGAGCTCTCGGGCGGCGAGCGCCAGCGCGCCGCGCTCGCGCGGGCGCTCATCCGGCAGCCGGCCCTCGTCCTCTGCGACGAGCCCACGGGCAATCTCGACCGCTCGACGGCCGAGTCGGTGGCGTCGCTCCTGCTGGAGCTCCACGCGGCGCAGAAGACGATGCTGGTCGTCGTGACGCACAACGCCGCGCTGGCCGCGAGGTTCCCCGTGCGCTACGAGCTCGACAACCGAACCCTCGTGCAGCGTTTCCCCGAGCCTGAAGTCTGAAGCCTGTGGCCTTGACTCTTTCCTCCCTCGCCGGCCGCAGCCTCCGCCACTACTGGCGGACGAACCTCGCCGTCCTCGTCGGCGTGGGCGTCGCGGTGTCGGTGCTGGCCGGCGCGCTGCTGGTGGGCGACTCGGTGCGGGCGAGCCTGCGCGATCTCGCCCTCGGCCGTCTCGGCCGCACCGCGTTCGCGATCCGGGCGCCCGAGTACGTCGACGAGGCGTTCGTCGCGCGCCTGGTCGCCCAGCCGGAGTTCGCGAGCGCCTACGCGGCCTGCCCGATCATCGCCGTGGACGGCTTCGTCACGCACGAGCCGAGCCGCGCGCGGGCCGCCGGCGTCGCGGTCTACGGCGTCGACGAGCGCTTCTTCGCCTTCCACGGCCGCGACGTGGCGCCCCCCGACGGCAACGGCGCCTACATCAGCGACGCCCTGGCCCGCGAAACCGGCGCCGCGCCGGGCGACGCCATCCTCGTGCGCGTCGAGAAGCGATCCGCCATCCCGGCCGAGTCGCTCTACGGACGCAAGGAAGACGTCGCCCGCACGATCCGGCTCACGGTCGCCGGCGTGCTCCCCCCGGCGGACATGGGCGAGTTCTCGCTCGGCGCGCGGCAGGGCGCGGTGCGCGCCGTGTTCGCGTCGCTCGCCAGGGTCCAGCGCGCGCTCGACCACCAGCGCCAGGTCAACACGATCCTGGTCTCGAGCGCGGCCGGCGAGTCGGAGCCGGCCGGCGCGCGCGCCGGCGTCGAGGCGCTGAGCCAAGTCGTCGAGCGTGCGGTCCGGTTCGACGACGTCGGCATCACGATCGACGTGCTGCCGGCCGCGAACGCCGTGGTGCTCGAGCGGGCCAGCGGCATCATCGGCGATGCGCTCGGGGGGGCCGGCGAGACGATGGCCGGCGAGATGGGCCTGTCCACGCGCCCGGTCTTCGCGTACGTCGCCAACTCAATCCGGTCGGGCGATCGCTCGATTCCGTACTCGGTCGTGGCCGCGCTCGATCTCGACGCGATCGCCCCGGGTGCCGCCGCGCGGCCCGCGGGCGCACCGCCGCCCGGCGAGCCGGTCGTTCCCGACGACCAGTCGCCGTTCGACGACCCGCCGGTCGTGCTGAACGACTGGGCCGCCCGCGACCTCGGGGTGCGCGTCGGCGACCAGGTCTGGATCTCCTACTACCTGTGGGAGCAGGAGGGGTCGCTGCGGACCGAGATGGCGCGCTTCCGCCTGGCCGCCATCGTGCCCATCCGCGGCGCCGCCGCGGATACGCGGCTCGTGCCGGACTACCCAGGCATCACCGGCGCCGAGAGCCTCGCCGACTGGGATCCGCCGTTTCCGATCGACCTCAGCCTGGTGCGCCCGGAAGACGACGACTACTGGCGGCGCTACCAGACGACGCCGAAGGCCTTCATTCCGCTCGACACGGGCCGCCGGCTGTGGGCGTCGCGGCACGGCAGCCTGACGTCGCTCCGCGTGCTCGCCCCCGGCCGGGATCTCGACTCGACCGCCGCCGAGTACCGCGAGCGCCTGCGCGCCGCGCTCGGGCCCGAGGCGCTCGGTCTCGCCACCTCTGCCGTGCGGGCCGACAGCCTCAGGGCCTCGGAGGGCGCGACCGACTTCGGCGAGTACTTCACCTACTTCAGCTTCTTCCTCGTCGTCTCCGCCCTGCTGCTGGCGTCGTTGTTCTTCCGGCTCGGCGTCGAGCAGCGCGCGCGCGAGATCGGCATCCTCCGCGCCACCGGGTTTCCGATCGCGACCATCCGCGGGCTGTTCCTGCGTGAGGCCGCGGCCGTGTCGGCTGCCGGTGGTCTCGTCGGCGTGGCGGGCGCGTCCGGCTACGCCGCGCTGGTCATGTACGGCCTGCGCACCTGGTGGATCGGCGCGGTGGGCACGACCGCGCTCGCCGTGCACGTCGCGCCGCTCCCGCTGGCGCTCGGCGTGGCGGGCGGCGTCGCCGCGGCGATCGGCGCGATCGTCCTCACGCTCCGGCGTGCCGTGCGCGCCACGCCCCGCAGCCTGCTCGCCGGCTGGGCCGCGTCGGCGCCGGGGGACGGGGTGCAGCGCCCGCTGCTCGGGCCGCTGTCGCTCGCCCTGGCGAGCGGCACGGCGGGCCTGGCGCTCGTGGCCGGCGCGCTCGCCACGCTCGTCCCGGCCGTCGTCGGGTTCTTCGGCGCCGGATCGCTCCTGCTCGTGGCCGCGCTGGCCTATCTCGCGGCGTGGCTGCGGCGGCGCGATCACCACCTGATCGAAGGGTCGGGCTGGGAGGCCGTGTCGCGGCTCGGTTTCCGGAACGCCGCCTACCGGCCCGGACGCAGCGTGCTCGCCGTGGCGCTCGTGGCGTCGGCGGCGTTCGTGATCGTCGCGGTCGACGCATTCCGCCATCGCGGCGAGTCCGCGACGCTCGCCCGCGACAGCGGTACCGGGGGCTTCCCGCTGATGGCCGAGGCGATGGTCCCCGTCGTGTACGACCTGAACACGATCACGGGTCGGCAGGCGCTCGGCGTCGAGCTGCCGCCCGAGCTGCCGCTGTCTGGCGCGCGCTTCACGCGCCTGCGTCTGCGGCCGGGCGACGATGCGAGCTGCCTCAATCTGTACCGGCCGCAGAATCCGCGGATCCTCGGCGCCGGGCCCGACCTGATTGACAGCCACCGGTTCCGGTTCGGCCGAACGCTCGCCGAGACGCCCGACGAGCTGGCGTATCCCTGGACGCTCCTCGACCGCGTGCTGCCGAACGGCATCGTGCCGGTCATCGCCGACGCCAACTCGATGACCTACGTACTGCACGTCGGCGTCGGCGACGAGATGAGCGTGCTCGACGGCACCGGCCGGCCGGTCACGCTGCGCTTCGTGGCGGCGCTCGCCGACAGCATCTTCCAGTCGGACGTGCTGATGTCCGAGTCGCACTTCACACGCCTGTTCCCGGAGCGGCAGGGCCACCAGGTGTTCCTGATCGACGTGGAGCCGCGATGGGCGCCGGCGCTCGCGGAGCGGCTCGAAGCCGGGCTGGAGGACCTGGGGTTCGACGTCGTGTCCACGCCCGAGCGGCTCGCGTCGTACCACCAGGTCGAGAACACGTACCTGTCCACGTTCCAGACGCTCGGCGCCCTGGGCCTACTGCTGGGCACGTTCGGACTGGCGACCGTGATGTTCCGCAACGTGCTCGAGCGACGGCGGGAGTTCGCGCTGCTGCGCGCGGTGGGCTACCACACCACCGACTTCTCCGTGATGATCCTCGCCGAGAACCTGCTGTTGCTCGGCTTCGGTCTCGCGTTCGGCGCCGGCGCCGCCCTCGTCGCCATCGCCCCGGCGTTTCTCGAGCGGCGCGGCCAGTTGCCGGGCCTCGCGCTGGTGGCGCTGCTCGGCGCCGTCCTGGTTGCGGGTCTCCTGTCGTCGCTCGTTGCCACCGTGGCCGCCGTGCGCGCGCCCCTGCTGGCGTCGCTGCGGGCGGACTAGCCCGCTCCGACCACGCTGAATCAGGACCGCCGGCGGGTGGCCGCGAACGGGGCCGCCCCGCCGAGCGCGGAGCCGTCAGCCGTGACAAGGGCTTTTCGGCGAGCACTCGGTGGGGCTGTTCGCGGACAGGACCCGGCGGCGGTCCCGATCCAGCGCGGACAGGCCACTAACTCTAGTTCGCGACG
>Ga0326597_10003347_pt1 | contig 23194 bp, 21 predicted proteins | sample RVTome_12_FD_203789 | JGI IMG/M metagenome (GOLD analysis project Ga0326597, IMG submission 203789) | Soil microbial communities from uranium-contaminated site in the Upper Colorado River Basin, Wyoming, United States - RVT100D185 | ecosystem: Environmental > Terrestrial > Soil > Contaminated >... | reverse complement strand
GACGGCACAACCACATCGCCACGGAACAACGGAGGAGATCGATGATGACCGCAGGGACACGGGTCGACGTCCGGACCACCGAGGCGGCAGACGCCAGCCTCCTCCGGATCGAGGGCGAGATCACCTCGGCCAGCGAGCAGCCGCTCATGGACGCGTACGTGCTCGCCACGGGGCGGGGAGCCAAGGCGATCATCCTCGACTTCGGCGCCCTCGACTACATGAACAGTGGCGGCATCGGCCTCCTCGTCACGCTCCTCGTCCGGGTCCAGCGCGGGGGCCAGCGGCTCCTCGCCGTCGGCCTGAACGAGCACTACCGCCAGATCCTCTCGCTGACTCGCCTGGACGAGGCGATCGCCATCCACGACACCACCGAGGCCGCGCTCGCGGCCGTCGGATGACTGCCACCGTCTCGGCAGCAGGAGGCCAGCCATGACAGCGACTCAGCCCAAGGCTCCCCGGGATCGCGAGGCATGGGCCCATCCAGTTGAGCGGCTCGCGACGACCGCCACCAGCACCGGGCTGGACACGGTGACCGGGCGGCGTGTCGCCGGACCCGTCCAGGGCTTCGGCCAGATGTGGCAGAAGACCTTCAGCGTGCGCCTCGACGGTGCCAGCGTCGGTCCCGAGGACCTCATCGCCCATTGGAAGGAGCGCTTCCAGACATTCTGGCCGAAGGGATCGACGTTCTACGCACCGCTCTCCGGCATCAAGCCCGGCGAGGTCGCCCTCATGGACGTCCAGGCCGTCCCCGGCGCGCCGCTGCGCATGTCGACCGGCGTCGTGGTCATCTACGCTGACCAGGAGTCCTTCACGTTCATGACACCTGAGGGTCACGGGTTGTCGGCATGGATCACCTTCTCCGCCTTCCGCGACGGCGACTCCACGGTCGCCCAGGTCCAGGCGCTCGAGCGCACAGCGGACCCCTTCATCGAGCTGACGTACGTGCTCGGCGCCAACCGGATGAACGACCGTTTCTGGGAGCGGACGCTCGAGAACCTCGCTCGTTCGGTCGGGGTCCTGGAACCGGACGTCCAGGCGCAGAAGGTCTGCGTGGACCGGCGACGCCAGTGGCGCTACGTCCGCAACCTCCGCTTCAGCGCTGCGTTCCTGATGTCCGTGGGCATGATCACGGCTCCCGCCCGCTGGCTCAGGCGCCGTTCCGCCCCGCCCACCAGAGGCAAGGGCTGAGCTCCATCGGCCGGCCTCAGTGACGGCGTCGCGCGTCGACGCCGTCATCGTCGGCGCGGGCCCGAACGGGCTCGCCGCCGCCATCGAGCTGGGCCGGGCTGGTCTGCGCGTCCGGATCGTCGAGGCGAGCTCCACCGCCGGCGGCGGGACCCGCTCCGCCGAGCTGACGCTCCCGGGGTTCGTCCACGACGTGTGCTCGACGTCGCATCCGCTGGGGATCGCGTCGCCATTCTTCCGCTCCCTGGACCTCGGCCGCCGCGGACTGGCGTGGGTCCATCCCGAGGCACCGATGGCGCACATGCTGGCGCCGGATCGCGCGCTTGTCCTCGAACGATCCGTCGACGAGACCGCGGCAGGGCTGGGTCACGACGGTGGCGCGTGGCGGCGCCTGTTCAGCGCTCTCGTCCATGACGTCGACCGGCTGCTCCCGTCGTTGCTGGGTCCGGTGGTCAGGCCGCCGCGTCACCCGGTCGCCCTCGCGCGGTTCGGACTACCGGCACTCCTCCCGGCGACGGGACTCGCCCGCCTCAGCTTCCAGGAACCGGCGGCCCGCGCACTGTTTGCCGGGCTGGCTGCGCACTCGATGGTCGCCCTGGGGCGGCCGATGACCGGCTCCTTCGGGCTCGTCCTCGGGATGCTCGCCCACGCGGTCGGGTGGCCATTCGCTCTCGGCGGGAGCGGACGGATCGCCGAAGCCCTCGCGGCGGAGGCGGACGACCTCGGCGTGGAGATCGTCACCGATTCCCGCGTCACCTCGCTCGCCGACCTGCCGCCGGCCCGCGCGACGCTTCTCGACGTGACGCCTCGCCAGGTCGTCGGAATCGCCGGCGACAGGTTGTCGGCCCGGTATCGTCGGTCGATGTCGCGCTTCCGCTACGGGCCAGGCATCTTCAAGATCGACTGGGCCCTCGACGGCCCCATCCCGTGGGGCGATCAGGCGGCCGGCCGCGCAGGAACGGTCCACGTCGGCGGGACGATGGCCGATGTCACCCACTGGGAGGCGGAGGTCGCTGCGGGGCGGCTGGGCGACCGTCCGTTCACGATCGTGGTCCAGGCGAGCCGTTTCGACGCATCGCGCGCCCCCGCCGGCAAGCACACCGCGTGGGCGTATTGCCACGTCCCCAACGGGTCCCTCGTGGACATGACCAGCACCATCGAGGCGCAGCTCGAGCGGTACGCGCCGGGCTTCCGCGATCTTGTCCTGGCCCGGGCCACGAAGAACTCGGCCGAGCTCGAGGCCTACGATGCCAACTACGTGGGGGGCGACATCAACGGCGGCATCCAGGACTGGCGGCAGCTGATCTTCCGCCCCGATCTCCGCTGGGACCCCTACCGCATGCCCGTCGACGGCATGTACCTCTGCTCGTCGTCGACGCCGCCCGGGGGCGGGGTTCACGGCATGTGCGGCCTCCACGCCGCCCGGTCCGCCCTGCGGCGGATGGATGGGCACCGGCGCCGCGGCTAAGCGAAGTTCACGACGCCCTGGGCTCGTCCAGGCGGACGCCGTCCGGCAGCGCAGCACGAGCCGCGGCGAGGGCCGCGTCGAGATCCGCGCCCTCCGGCCCGACGAGCTCGAGTGATCGGCGCGACGTCGTGGCCAAGGCCTCGGCTAGGACAGAGCCGGGTCCGCCGGCGATCGCAGCTGGAGCCAGGTCCGGGGCGGCGACCGGCCGAAGTTGCTGGTCGGCCCGCAGGAGCAGCCCGTGGTAGACGAGGGCGATCGCGGCCATCGCGGCCGCCCCCATCGGTGTCGACAGCTCGGACACCGCGTTGCCGGTGAGGTCGGCGCCGAGCACCATACCGACGAGGCGGTACAGGGTCAGCGTCGCGCTCGCGAGGGCGACGACCACGCCGACGCCGAGGGTCAGGTACAGGAACCCGCGCCTGATCGTCGAGTTGGCCTCGCCCTCCGGGTCGCGCCGCCGTCGGGCGAGGACGCCGGACCAGTGCCATGCCCAGATCGCCAGGCCGACGACCGCCATCGGCAGCCAGCGAGCCAGCTCGAAGGTCCACGCGACTCCGTCCGGGTCGGACCGGCGGTTGCCGCCGAAGGCGATGTCGATTCCCAGGCCGAGGAGCCAACCCAGGCCTGTCCCGCCGAGGGCGAGGGCGATCGCGGCCGGGGCGTGGGTCGCCAGGCGAGCCTGGTGGAGGGCACGGAGCGGGTTGGCTGCCGCCGGTTCGCGGCGCAGCCAGCTGACGTGAGCCCACCAGGCGATCGTCCATGGGATCACGCCGGCGAGTGGCCGGATGGCGGACTGGAGCGTGCGGTCGCTGGCATTCGGCACCTCGCCGATCGCGGGGCCGATGACCGCCTGGACGAGGTCGGCGATCGCGACGATCGAGAAGCCGACGGCGACCACGATCGTGGCGACCAGCGCCGCGAGGCGAGTCCTTGACGTCTGCTCCTCGACACCTCGCCAGCCGGCTGAGTGGGCGAGGCGCGTCGCATACCACCAGTGCGCGGTCCAGACCACGCCCCACGCTCCGAACGCCACGAGCCCCTGGATGGCGCTCAGGCGAGCGTAACCCTCATCGAATTCGGGGATCGCCAACGTGTTCGTCGCGAAGGTCTGCAGCCCTGAGATCGACGCGACCAGCGCACCGAGCGACACGCCGTAGAGGTAGAGGCGGGGAAGCCATGCCGCCGCGCCGGACACTGGTCCCTGGCCGAGATCAGCCCGGCGAACGACACCGTGGTAGAGCCAGACGATGAAGGCGACTGCCGCCGTCGAGACGCCGCTGACCGGGTCGGGGAGTCCGAGGTAGGGGGACGACGACCCGCCGCCCGAGGCCGACCAGATCAGCGATACGAGGAACGTGCTCGCCGATGAGACCCAGAACGCCAGGGAGACGGCGAGCACGAGCGTCAGATAGCCGGCCCTGATGGCCGAACCCAGCTCGGCGAGGCGATCCGACTTTCCGATGGCGAGTCCGCGCTGGATCAACAGCCAGTGGACTGCCCAGACCGGAATCCCGACACCGAGCATCGCCACGGCCTGGCTGACACGCTCCCGGGGAGGAGGCGAGAACGCGTTCGGCCCTCGTTCGAGGAGCCCACTCTGCGCGAGCGCGACTTCGAGGAGGATTCCGAGTCCCGCCGCGACGACCGCGAGCGCGACCCCCGACATCGCATACAGGTACAACCGCCGAGCGGCCTGCATGGCCGACCTCCCTCGTCCAGACTCCTCGATCCCCGACCCGATTGACGTCGAGTCGGAATATGGGACGCGCGGCTCCCGATTCGGTTACGCCCAGGCCGCGTCGAGGAGCGCGCCGGGACCGGTTACCGCCAGGCGCTCTTCGCGGCGTCAGGGTAGAGGCGAACCCTGCGGTACGGCTCCCGGCCGCGCGACCGCGAGACGAGGTTGGCCCGCTCGGCCATCTGGTGCTGGAGGCGCCGGATGTAGGCGTTCTGCGGTGACAGCTCCACCGGCTCCGAACGCTGGAGGACGATCCCGATGGCCTCCTCCGTCTCCCGGAGGGCCGCGTCGCGCGGGTCGATCTCGAGGGCGAAGATCGAGGTCAGCGACGCCTGCATCTGGAGGATGGTGTTCGTCTTGAGGACGTAGATCGGGAGGGCCCGTTCCTCGGCCTCGCGGATGAGCGGCGTCTTCTGCTTGTACTCCGTCCGGAGGGTCATGATGACGTCGGCCTCGTCCACGTCGCGGGCGATGATCACCGGCAGCTGGAGCTCGCGGATCGCCTGCTCCAGGCGCTTGCGGCTGATCCCCTGGGGCATGACCCGGAGCGTCGGCAGGCCCTCGGCGCCGGCGACCCGCAGCGCGCCGTCCTCGCCGGCCTCCTCGGCGGCGGCCGCGATGGCCACGTCGGCGAGCGCCTCGTCATCCGCCTCGAGGTCCGCCGGGTTGACCGGGGCGGTGCCCTCGTCGACCCGGAGCGCATCGATCGCCTTGGCCGCCGACTGCCGCCACTCGCGCTGCCGGGAGAGCTCCCGCGCGTCGCGCGCCCGGGGCTCCGGCGCCGCCACGCTGCCGCGCTCGAGCGGCCCGCGGTCCGCGATCTCGCCGGCCACGAACGGCGCGTCGACGAGCGCTGCCGGGCCGCTGCCGCCCGGAACGCCCTCGGGCCCGCCGTTGCCCCGGCCGCCCGAGCCACCACGGCTCGGCCGCCAGGACCCGGATGCGCCCGGCCGGTAGCCGGGCCGCGCGCCAGTCCGATCCGCGGTCGGGAAGGCGAGGCCGCCGTAACCGGGCCGGTAGCCGGCCTCGCCGCGCCAGCCGGGCTCCATCCGCCACGACGAACCGGACCCGACGAGCCCGGAGAAGCGGTCCGACCCAAGAGCCTCGCGAGGCGACGGCTTGGGCCGGGACTGGGATCGATGGACGCCTTCGTCGTCTCGCCAGCGGAGCTCCGGGGCGACCGGATCGCCACGCAGGAGGTTGTCGACGGTGTCCGCGACGTCGGCGTGGACGGTGACCCGCTCGCGATCGACGATCTCGATGATGACGTCAAAGGTCGGCGGCGCCTTCCGCTCGAGGACGCTCTTCTGGGTCCGCCGGCGCCGGGCCTCCTCGTCGCCGAGGGTGACGCTCTGGATGCCACCGATGAGGTCGGAGAGCGTCGGGTTGAGCATGAGGTTGTCGAGGTTGTTGCCGTGCGCCGTGCCGATCAGCTGGACGCCCCGCTCGGCGATCGTCCGGGCGGCCTGCGCCTCGAGCTCCGTCCCGATCTCGTCGATGACGATGACCTGGGGCATGTGGTTCTCGACCGCCTCGATCATGACCTCGTGCTGCATCGAGGGCGTCCGGACCTGCATCCGGCGGGCCTTGCCGATGGCGGGGTGGGGGATGTCGCCGTCGCCGGCGATCTCGTTCGAGGTGTCGACGACGACGACCCGCTTGCCGAAGTCGTCGGCCATGACCCGGGCCGCCTCGCGGAGCATCGTCGTCTTGCCGATGCCCGGCCGGCCCATGATGAGGATCGACTTCCCGCTCTCCACGAAGTCGGCGATGATCTCGATCGTGCCGTAGACGGCGCGCCCGATCCGGCAGGTCAGGCCGACGATCTTGCCGTTCCGGTTGCGGATGGCGCTGATCCGGTGGAGCGTCCGCTCGATGCCCGCCCGGTTGTCGTCGCCGAACGTCCCGATGTGCTCGACGACGTGGGCGATGTCGACGTCGGTGATCTCGCGGTCGAGGAGTGTCACCTCCGAATCCGGGAAGCGGGCCTCGGGCCGGCGGCCGAGGTCGAGGACGACCTCGATGACCGACTCCTGGTCCGGCAGGGCGTGGATCGCCTCGACGATCTCCGCGGGCAGCGAGGACAGCAGGGCATCGATGTCGTCGATCGTCTCGCGCCGGTCGGGTCGTTCCTCAGGAGCCACGCGTGACCTCCCAGCCGCGGACGCCGCCGGGGACGAGCACCGGCTCGGCGACGCGGACGAGGGTTTCCCGGATGAGCAGGGTGACGGTCGAGACCGTCGTGAAGCCCGCCGCCTCGAGCCGTCGATCGATCGGTGATTCGTAGGTTCGCACGGGGGCGATGACGCCGTGCTCGTCCGGCCGGTCGCCGCCCCGGGCGGTCCTGGCCCGGATGTCGCCGAGGCCGAAGTCGATGAGCTCGGCGAGGTCGACCTCCGGTCGCCCCATGACCCGCAGGTAGTGCGGCTGGGTCTCGCGGGCGACGCCGAGCTGGATGAACCCGTCGAGCCGGGGCTCGCCGGCCGATTCGAGGACGTAGGCCTCGATGTCGGCGAAGCGGAGGAGCGGGGCGAGGCTGCTCCGTGGGACCCGCCAGTTCGGGCCCTGGCGCTCCCAGTCGGGGATCCGGAAGCCCTCGAGGCGCTGCACCGGTGCGGGCGTGACCGAGGCGTAGAGCTGCATCAGGGCGACCGCGTCGATGGGACGGGCCGGCCGGATCCCGGCGTTGAGCGCCCGCTCCTCGGACCACGGCTCCGGGAGCGGCACGTCGGCCGGCCGGTGGAGCACCCGCTCCTCGCCGTACCGGGCGAAGCCTGCCTGCATGAACAGCTCGACGTTGCCGCCGGCGTCGGCGCAGGCAACGTGGAAGCGCGCCGCGCCGCGCTTCTGCCCCTCCCGGAGGATCTGCTGGACCAGCCGGAAGCGGATGTCGCCGGCGCCGGCCCCGGCGAGGCCGGAGATCCCGTCGAGCTCGACGATCGTCCAGTCGTCGCGATGGTTCTCGCGCTCGACGCGGACGAGCCCGGCGACGTGGCGATCCTCCTCGTAGACGAGCAGGAGGTCGTTGGGCCGGAACGCCCCGAGAGGGAGCCGGAAGAGGCTGAAGACGCCGATCCGGGGGCCGCTGATCGGCAGCCCCAGCGAGCGGCCCCCGGCCGCGTCGTCCTCGCACAGCTCGGACAGCTCACCGAGGGCGGCCAGGTCGGTGATCCGGGCCGCCCTGACCTTGCCCGACAGCCGGCCCGGCCGCATCAGGGTCATCGGGCCATCCCCGCCCGACGCGTGGGATGCGGCCGTCGGCCGGCACCCTCGCCCGGATCGTCGTGCTCGGCGGCCATCGTCGCCACGAGGCGGTGGAACCGGGTCTCGCCGGCGAGCTCGGGGTGGAAGGCGGTGGCGACGACATTCTTCTCGCGGACGGCCACGATCCGCCCGTCGTCGAGGCGGGCGAGGACGTCGACGCCCGGGCCCACACGCTCCACGATCGGCGCCCGGATGAAGACCGCGTGGACCGGCCGGTCGCCCAGCATCGGGACCGCGACGTCCGCCTCGAACGAGTCGAGCTGGCGCCCGAAGGCGTTCCGTCGGACCCCGATGTCGAGGAGCGGAAGCGTGGTCGCATCTCCGTCCGCGATCTCGTGAGCCAGCAGGATCATCCCGGCGCAGGTGCCGAACAGCGGCGCGCCCGAGCCGGCGAGATCGAGGATCGGCTGGCGCAGGCCCCAGCGCTCGATGAGCCGGCGCTGGGCGGTCGATTCGCCGCCGGGCAGGATCAGCCCGCTGACGCCCTCGAGATCGGCCGGCAGGCGCACCTCGACGCCCTCGACGCCCATCGCGTCCAGGGTCGCGATGTGTTCGGCAAACGCCCCCTGGACGGCGAGGACCCCGATGCGCATTGCTCGAGCCCCGCCGAATCCTCGGGCCGAGGGCCCGCGGGAGCTCACCTCGGCCCTCGGAGGGCAGCGTGGAGACTCATCGGACGCTGGTGCCTGTAACCCGGACGTGCCGGGTTACCAACCCCGGACGGCCAGCCGATCCGACTCGGCGAGCTGATCGAGGGCGATGCCCCGCATCGGGGCGCCCAGGCCCCGGCTGACGTCGGCGAGGATCTTGGGGTCGTCGAAGTGGGTCGTCGCCTGGACGATCGCGTTCGCCATCCGGGCCGGATCCTCGCTCTTGAAGATGCCCGACCCGACGAAGACGCCTTCCGCCCCGAGCTGCATGACGAGGGCGGCGTCGGCCGGCGTCGAGATGCCACCGGCGACGAAGTTGACGACCGGCAGCCGGCCGTCCTTCGCGACCTGGCGGACGAGGTCGTAGGGCGCCTGGAGGTCCTTGGCGGCGACGAACAGCTCGTCCTCGCGCATGCCCTGGAGACGGCGCATCTCGGCCAGGACGTCGCGTAACTGGTGAACGGCCTCGACGATGTTGCCGGTGCCGGCCTCGCCCTTCGTCCGCATCATCGCCGCACCCTCGCTGATCCGCCGGAGGGCTTCGCCCAGATTTCGGCAGCCGCACACGAAGGGGACCTTGAAGGCGTGCTTGTCGATGTGGTTGTGCTCGTCGGCCGGGGTCAGGACCTCGGACTCGTCGATGTAGTCGACGCCGAGCGCTTCCAGGATCTGGGCCTCGACGAAATGGCCGATCCGGGCCTTGGCCATCACCGGGATGGTCACGGCGTCCATGATCGACTGGATCATCGCCGGGTCCGACATCCGGGCGACACCGCCCGCGGCGCGGATGTCGGCGGGCACGCGCTCGAGGGCCATGACGGCCACGGCGCCCGCGTCCTCGGCGATCTTGGCATGCTCGGCGGTGACGACATCCATGATGACGCCGCCTTTGAGCATCTGGGCGAGACCCTTTTTCGTCGCCCAGGTGGAGGTCTCGACGGTCATGTTGGGACTGCTTCCTCAGGTCCTGCCGCGGGTCCGCCGGTCCGCCTGCCTCGGGGTCCTCGCCCGTTCGGGCCGGGCCGGGTCGGCGCAGCGCGGCGATTATCGCACGGGCGCGCCCCGATCCCGAATGACGTTCCGGCGGGGCCACGCCGGCGCTCGCCTCGTTCCGTCCGTGCGGGCTTGGTGAACCCATCAACACCGGCTTGGTCCAACTCTTGACGCCACCCGGCGAAGGTCTATCGTTCGGCCTTCCGGGGAAGCGGCAGTCCGAACCTGGAGGGCATTGGAATGCGCCGAACGCTCCGTTCAGGCTTGCTCCTTGCATCGATCCTCGGCCTGATCGTGGTCGCACCCGTCACCGCGGTGGAGAGGCAGGCGATCAGCATCACGGCGACGACGACCTTCGACGAGATCGTCGACACGTTCACGGCCGACGGGCTGCCGGGCTGCGCCACGGGCACCGTCGATGACGGCCCGGCACACGCCGAGTTCACGCTGACACTGGGTGTCTTCGCGGGCTTCAAGGTCTTCGATTGCGGGTCGGGCAACGGGTTCGTCCTCCGCCTGAACGCCCGCTTCGGCCCCAGCGGCTCGGTTGGCACCTGGAGCGTCGTCGACGCTTGGGGCTCCGTGGCCGGCATGCACGGCGCGGGCCGGCTCTCAGGCGACCCGATCGAGAACGGCATCATCGACAACTACGAGGGCATGGTGACCCTCTAGGCAGTCGCCAGCCCGACCGCCGGCGGACCGTCGACTATCGGCCGACGGTCCGTACCACTCCGGACATCAACGTCGTCGCCCGGCGCGCGGCCGTCGGCGAGAGCCGGCTCACGGCCTCGACGAGCCCGAGGACGTCCTCGTCGGGCAGGCCGTCGAGGAGCTTCACGAGCCGCAGGACGGTGTCGTCCGGGACCTCGCCGAGGAGCCTCACCGCCCGCTCCAGCTCGCGAGGCTCCAGCCGGGGCACGAGCCCGACGGCGCGGTCGAAGAGGCGGACGAAGACGAGGAACGTCGCCAGCCAGTCTCGAAGGGCCAGCAGGTCTCGGTCCAGCGGGTTCGCCGCGGCGGCGGCCGCCGCCTCCAGGGCGGTCCGCTCGAGGACGTCGATGATCGGATCGCCCTCGCGGACCTTCCGTTCGGCGACGACCCGGCCGAACCAGCGCCAGTGGTCGCCGATGGCCTGGTAGGCGGCGCCGGCCGGCCCACGCCGCCCGACGCGCCGTGGCTCGGCGACGCGTTCCACGAGGCCCCAGGCCTCGGCGTCCGCAAGGGCGAGGCTGGCCGCGCGATGGGAGAGGCCGAGGGCCTCACGGACCTCCCGTTCGGTCAGGGCTGCCTGTCGCGTCATCAGGTAGGCGTGGACGCGGGCGATCGCGGGGGCCACGCCCCACGCCGCACCCATTCCGCCCCAGGCATCGGCGAGGCGCAAGCGGATCGCCTCGGCTGCCGGTGAGGCGGCGTCGGAAACGGGCGACTTGACAGTAGCGAGTTCAGCCGTCATAACTTGCTAGGCGACAGTAGCACAAAGGGCCATTGGGATGACTCCACTCCACTTCCGCCGACCGGCCAATGATGCGCCGGGGCAGGCTTCCTTTCCCGGCGCGAGGGCCCGCTGATGCGTGTCGTCGTCGCCGGCGGGAGCGGGCTCATCGGCCGGGCGCTCGTCGCCAGCCTCATCGGGGACGGCGTCTCGGTCGACGTCCTGTCGCGAGACCCGGGATCGCGTGGCCGGCACGTTCCGGGTGGTGCGCGCCTCCTCGGCTGGGACCCGTCGGATAGCGCCACGGTCCCCGAGCTCGCCCGAACCCTCGCCGGTGCCGACGCCGTCGTCAACGTGAGCGGCGTGCCGGTCGGGCCCTGGCCATGGACGCCGTGGCGGCGGCGGGCGATCGTCGCCAGCCGCGTCGGGACGAACGGCCGCCTCGTCGAGGCGATGGCCTCGCTCGGTCCGGATGAGCGTCCACGAGCCTTCGTCGCCGCAGCCGGGACCGACGCCTACACCGGGCTCGACACGGAGCCGGCGACGGAGGCGACCGACGTCTCCGGAACGGTCGGCTTCCTCGAGGGGCTCAGCCGCGACTGGGAAGCCGCCGCGGAGCGTGCCCGGCCGCTCGGCATCCGCGTCGTCCCGGTCCGCACGTCCTTCGTCCTCGCCCGGAAGGGCGGCCTCCTGCCGCTCCTCGCGTTGCCGGTCCGCCTCGGCCTCGGGGGTCGATACGGCAGCGGCGAGCAGTGGTTCAGCTGGATCCACCTCGACGACCTCGTCGCGGTCTACCGTCGGGCCATCGATGACACGACGATCGACGGCCCGGTCAACGCCGCGAGCCCGGATCCGCGCCGGCAGCGCGAGGTCGCCAGGGTCCTGGCCCGCGTCCTCCATCGCCCGAGCTGGCTGCCGGTCCCCGGCTGGCTCCTCCGCCTCGTGCTGCGCGGCGAGGCCACGCTCCTCCTCGGCTCGCGCCGGGTCATGCCCGCCCGCCTCCTCGCCGCCGGGTTCCGCTTCAGCCACCCCGACCTCGAGGGTGCGCTGCGCGACGCGCTCGGCAGACCCGCGCCGCGCTGACGCGACGACGTCAACCGCCCGACGCCGTGAAACGCAGCACCGCCCGCTCGAGCTGGTTCGTCGGTTTCGTGCTCGGCACCGTGGGCGGGGCTCCTTCTCCTCGCCTGGCCGACCCTCGGCCTGACGATCGTGGCGGTGACCGCGATCCTCGCCCGGCTGGCTGGCCAGGCCACCGCCGGGGCGGGCGGCCTGCTCATCGGCGTGGGTGCGACCTGGGTCGCCGCGCTCGGCCGCGTCAAGCTGGCCTGCACGGTCGACGGGGGGTGCGAGGCGCCGACGATCGATGGCTACCTGGCGATCGTGGCGGGCTTCCTGGCCATCGGGACCGTCGTTTCGATCGCGGCGCTCGCCCGGAGCCGGCGGGACGGGTAGTCGGCAGGGACCGGCGGCGGCTTCTCATGCCCGGATGCCTGACCGATGGCGTAGCGCAAGGCTCCGATGCGCGTCGTCAGGTGATCGGCACGCGGGCGGCGTCGAGCCGGCGACGCTCCAGGCCGTCGAGGATGAGGTCGCGGGGCGGTTGCCCGCCCCTCCGAGCTACTGGAGCGGCTGGCTGATGAAGGACCCCAGGATGCCGGCGACGGCCTCGAACAGCGCGTGCCGCGGGTCGACCTCGGTGACGCAGGACTCGATCCGCTCGACGCCGACGCTCGTCGTGAACTCGTAGACGACCTCCTGGCCGTCGAAGGCGACCGGGCAGGTGCCCGTGAACGGATGCGCGCGAATGGCCTCGAAGTCGGTCGTCTCGATGAGCGTCACCAGGCCGGTGACGTCCTCCGACGGCACGGTCCCGAGCTCGATGGGCGGCTCCGACGCAGCCCGGACGCGACCGTCCGAATCGAGGACGACGATGGAGCCGCACGGCGCGCCGGCGACGCAATGGCCGCCGCGGGTCTCGACCGAGACCAGCGGCCCGGGCGGCGCAGCGGAGGCGGTCGGGCCGGGCGACGCCGTCGGGCCTGACAGGAAGGCGCAGCCGGCCAGGACGGTCGTGAGCAGGATCGCGACGACGAGCGTCGTCGCCGCGATGCGGGATCGGTGGGCAGGGCGAATCGATGAGCTCATGCCCGCTATGACGGTGGAGCTCCGCGCCGTGTTCCAGGCGACGCGTGCGGCTCCGGCGAGGCAGGGACCATCGAGGGCCCGCCGGCGGCCGCCCTACACTTCCGGCCATGCCGGTCCTGCGCAGCCGCCTCGATCCCGCGAGCCCCGAGGCGCGCGCCAACCTCGAGGCGATGACGGCGCTCGTGGCCGACCTCCGCGCCCGGACTGCCGCTGTCAGCGAGCGCGGCGCCGGTGGCGACGATCGCTCCATCGCCCGCCACCGGGAGCGCGGCAAGATCCCCGTCCGCGAGCGGATCGACCGGATCCTCGACCCGGGCGCGCCGTTCCTCGAGCTGAGCGCCCTCGCCGCCAACGGGATGTACGGCGACGACGCCCCCTCCGCGGGGATCGTCACGGGCCTGGGCCGGATCGAGGGCACGCTCTGCGTCATCGTCGCCAACGACGCCACCGTCAAGGGCGGCACGTACTACCCGATGACGGTCAAGAAGCACCTCCGGGCCCAGGAGATCGCCCTCGAGAACCGCCTGCCGTGTGTCTACCTCGTCGACAGCGGCGGCGCGTTCCTGCCGCTCCAGGCCGACGTCTTCCCGGACCGCGAGCATTTCGGCCGGATCTTCTACAAACAGGCCCGGATGTCGTCCGAGGGCATCCCCCAGGTCGCGCTCGTCATGGGCTCCTCGACCGCCGGCGGTGCCTACGTCCCGGCGATGAGCGACGAGACCGTCATCGTCAAGGGCACCGGCACGATCTTCCTCGGCGGTCCGCCGCTCGTGAAGGCCGCCACCGGCGAGGACGTCGATGCCGAGACCCTCGGCGGAGCCGACGTCCATGCCCGGCGCTCGGGCGTCGCCGACCACGAGGCCCTCGACGACGAGCACGCACTGGCCCTCGGCCGCTCGATCGTCCGGCACCTCGAACGGAAGGCGCCGGCCACGCCCTGGGACCGCCGCGAACCCGAGCCGCCGGCCGTGGATCCGGCGCCCGCGGAGGGTGGCGGGGCCCATCTCTACTCGGCGGTGTCGGTGGATGCGCGTCGGCCCGTGCCCGTCCGGGAGCTCATCGCGCGGCTCGTCGACGCCTCGCGCTTCCACGAATTCAAGCCCCTCTACGGCGAGACCCTCGTAACGGGCTTCGCCCACCTCGACGGCTGGCCGGTCGCGATCCTCGCCAACGACGGAATCCTCTTCAGCCAGTCGGCGCTCAAGGGCGCCCACTTCATCGAGCTCGCCTGCCAGCGCCGGATCCCGCTCGTCTTCCTCCAGAACATCACCGGCTTCATGGTCGGCCGCGAGTACGAGGCCGGCGGCATCGCCAAGGACGGGGCCAAGCTGGTGACCGCCGTCGCAACCGCGGCGGTGCCAAAGTTCACCGTCCTCATCGGCGGCAGCTTCGGGGCCGGCAACTACGCGATGGCAGGCCGGGGCTACTCGCCGCGGTTCCTCTGGACCTGGCCGAACGCCCGGATCAGCGTCATGGGCGGGGCCCAGGCCGCCCGCGTCCTCTCGACCGTCCGGGGCGGCTTCGCCGACGACGCCGAGCGGGACGCGTTCGAGGCGCCGATCCTCGAGGCCTACGAGCGCGAGGGCAACCCCTACTTCGCGACCGCCCGCCTGTGGGACGACGGGGTCATCGACCCCCTCGACACCCGCCGCGTCCTGTCGATGGGCATCGAGGCCGCCGTCCACGCCCCGATCCCCGACACGAAGTTCGGCGTCTTCCGGATGTAGGGGGTCGGTCGCCGTGCCAGTTCCGGCCCTGGTCGGGGCCGGGGTCGAGGAGGTGGGCCGCCCTAGACCTGGTCGTCGGTGCGGGCGCGCTCCGGCAGGTCCGCCCAGGGATCGACGGCTTGGGCGGTCGGGCCACCGCCCGACGGGGCGGGTGCGGCTGGTGCCTCGGCGTCCGACTCGGCCCCCGCAGCGGCGGCGGCCGGCTCGCGCTCCAGCTTCTCGACCGCGAGGAGCGCGGCCTCGCTCGGCTTGCCGAGCGCCTCGAGGTCGGCGTCGTTGGCGCCGAGGATGCCCTTGATCGTGTCCTGGCCGAGGATCGCCGCGGCCGCGGCGAGCCCGAGGGTCGCATTGACGTGACTGACCGCGTTGATAGCGCCGAGGGTGCCCTGGCTGCGGAGCACCGGCGACGCGAGGGAACTCGGGGTCCCGAGAAGGTTCGGATCCACGCCGGTCACGCCCGGAACGACGACGCCACCGAGGTCGTCGCGCTGGGCGATCGCCGCGCCGCAACCCGCGCACTGGCGGGCGGCCGGGGCGTTCGCCGCCGAGCACCACGGGCAGGCGCCCGGCGCGAGGGGCGCATCCCACTGGTCGGTCATCGTCCCTCCCGTCGTTCGACGCTCGAAGGGTAGGCCGACCCGCCGATCGAGGGAAGTCCCTTCGTGCCGTCATTCGAGCACCGGCTTGCCCGACTCCCCTCGGATATCAGCCCACGCGATCTTGGGGGCGCGCTCGGGCAGCCGGGCACGGGCGTTGGACAGGAGTCGCTGCCCGGGTGAGCGTAAATCGGGAGGAATCTCGAGCGAACCGAGGCTCCGGGGAGGGCGATTGCTGGTCGAACATTGCGGGTGCTGATATTCGAGGGCCGAGGCGGCGGCGCCACGTCACGGGCCAGCGGCGGCGGGCCAGCGGCGGGTCGGGGGAAGCCGGGTCTGTCCCAGGCCCCGCGGCGAGCGCCGCGACCGATCGGCGGTCAGCGGCCCTCGCGCATCCCCCACGGCGAGCCGTACTCCGTCAGCAGGTCCAGGAACGGGACCGCATCGAACGCCTCCGGGCCGAGGACGCCGCCCCCCGACCACGTCCCGCGGGCGAGGAGCTCGAGGGCGGCGACCGGGTTCACCGCCGTCTGCCAGACGACCGCCTGCGAGCCGTACTCGCGCATCGACCAGTCATTGTCGACAACGTGGTAGAGGTAGACCTCGCGGGGCTTGCCGTCCTTCCCACGACCCGTGACCCAGGTCCCGGCGCAGGTCTTGCCGTGCATCCGGTCGCCGAGCGTGGCCGGATCGGGCAGGCAGGCCGCGACGACGTCGCGCGGCGAGACCTCGACCCCGCCGACCCGGACCTTCGAGGTCCGGTCGAGGCCGAGCATGTGGAGGGTCTTGAGGACGCCGATGAACTCGTCGCCGAGGCCGTACTTGAACGTCACCCGCTTCGCCTTGACCCAGCGCGGGACGAGGAGCACCTCCTCGTGCTCGACGTTGACGCACTCGACCGGGCCGATACCCTCGGGAAAATCGAAGACCTCGGGCTCGCTGAACGGGGGCGTCGTGTGCCAGTCGCCGTCCTCCCAGATCACGGGCGGATTGAGGCACTCCTCGATCGTCGTCCAGATCGAGAACGAGGGCGCGAAGTCGTAGCCGTCGACGACGAGGTTCGCGCCGTCACGGATTCCGACCTCGTCGATCTCCGAGAAGAGGTGGTCGGCGGCGTAGCGGGCGAAGACGTCCGACAGGCCGGGTTCCACGCCGATCCCGACGAGGGCCAGCCGGCCAGCCGCCTCCCAGTCGGCCGCCTGGGCGAACTGCTCGTCACCGAGCTTCACCCCGGGCAGGGCGTGGGGCAGCTCCGCGTGCGGCTTCGATAGCGACATCGCCATGTCGAGGTAGTGGGCGTTCGCCGCGGCGCAGCCGTTGAAGATCGGCATGACGAAGCGTGGGTCGACGGCGTTGAGGACGTGGGTGATCCGATGCTCGCGGATGAGCGCGGCGACGGCGTCGGCGTCCGAGGCGTCGACGCGGGCCGCCGAGACCCGCGGGTCGGCGGCGCGGACAACCGCCGCCTCGGCGCGACCGACGTCATGGTCGGCGACGACGATGTGCTCGAAGAACGAACGTCGCAGGGCCGTTGGGATGAACGCGCTCCCGACACCCCCGGCGCCGATGACGAGGATCCGCATCTGATTCTGGCTCCTGCTCAGTGGTGCCTGTCGCGTGCTCGTGGCGCCAGTCTGCCCCGGATCGGCGGATCGCATCGCCGGGTCTCGGCGGGCGGTCCGTCCCGTACGATGGGCGGCGATGGCAACCGCGGTGCGTCTGTCCCGATCCGGCCCCGGCGACGTCGTCGCCCGGGTGACGCTCGCCCGGCCCGACGTCCACAACGCCTTCGATGCCTCGGTCATCGCCGAGCTGGTGACGGCGTTCGCGGGGCTGGCGCGAGAGGCGCCCGCGGCGCTCCGGGCCGTGGTCCTCGCCGGGGACGGGCCGTCGTTCTGCGCCGGCGCCGACATCGCCTGGATGCGGGCCGCGATGCAGCTCGACGTCGAGGGCAACGAGCAGGACGCCATGACGATGGCCGACATGTTCGAGGCCATCGACACGTGTCCGGTGCCGGTCGTCGCCAGGGTCCAGGGCGCGGCGCTCGGCGGTGGGATGGGCCTCTGTGCGGTCGCGGACCTCGTCATCGCGGAGTCCGGCGCCCGGTTCGGGTTCACCGAGACGCGGCTGGGGATCCTGCCCGCGGTCATCGCCCCGTTCGTCATCGCCAAGATTGGCGAGTCGAACGCCCGGGCCCTCTTCCCCGGCGGGCGGCGGTTCGATGCGACGCGCGCCCACCGGATCGGCCTCGTCCACGAGATCGTCGAGGGTGAAGCGGCGCTCGATGCGGCCGTCGACGCGGCGGTTACGGACATCCTGGCGGCAGGCCCGACGGCTGCCCGGGCGGCGAAATCCATCGTTCGAGAGGTGCGCGGGCTCGGTCACGGGTCGACGAAGTGGCACACGGCGCGGGTCATCGCCCGGCAGCGCACCAGCCCCGAGGCCCAGGAGGGATTCCGGGCCTTCGCCGAGAAGCGCCGGCCCGCCTGGGATGAGCGGTCGGAGGACGGCTGAGACCTCGTCGGAGGCTCGGCAGACCGAGGTGTGCCTGACAGGCGCGGATGTCGGGTCGACGAGCACGAGCACCCCACGGAAATCGACCGAATCTGCACAGTTCGCGTCTCGGCCACGCTCACTGGTGCTGGATTCGCGCCCGCTGGGCGCAGCCCCGTCGACGCGGGCGCTGGCGCGCCCGTGGCCCTCCTGCCGGAGCGGGCCGCTGTGGCGCGACCGATCTGCGACAATCGCGCCACTTTGTACGACGAGCTGAGCCCGAGCGAGGCCGCGCGGCGGATCGGAGCAACGACGAGGTCCGTCCAGCGATGGATCGCCCTGGGGCGACTGCCCGCCCGACGTGTCGGTGGCCGATGGCGTGTCGCGTCTGACGCGTTAGACGCGTTCACGGCACCCGTTGAGGCCGGCGCGGCCGGGGCGACAGGCGCACCCCGCGCGGCCGGGGCGGGCGCGATGATGCATCCACGGGCATCAGAATCCGCTGCGACATCCGGCACCGCCGGGATCCGCCATCTCTTCGTCGCGAATCGTGGCGAGATCGCGCGGCGCATCCGGCGTACGTGCGATCGGCTCGACATCAAGGCCACGACCCCGGCGACGTCCGGACCAGGTGCCCTCGACCTCCTCGACATCGAGGCCGTGGTCGGCGCAGCCAGCGCCTCCGGCGCGGATGCCCTCCATCCCGGCTTCGGCTTCCTCGCCGAGAATGCGGACTTCGCCGAGGCGGTCGTCGCAGCCGGGATCCGCTGGGTCGGGCCACCGGCAACCGCGATCCGGGCGATGGGCGACAAGGCCGCGGCGCGCCGGCTCGCCGTGAAGCTCGGCGTGCCGGTGATCCCCGGCTACGACGGAGCGGCCCAATCCGACACGACAATGAGGCGCGCCGCGACGGCGATCGGCTATCCCATCCTTGTCAAGCCGGCGGCCGGCGGCGGCGGCAAGGGCATGCGGGTCGTCCGCGACACGGCGACGCTCGGCGATGCCCTCGCCTCGGCCCGCCGCGAGGCGACCGCCGCCTTCGGCGACCCGCGCCTGATCCTCGAGCGGCTCGTCGAGGGCCCGCGACATGTCGAGGTCCAGGTCCTGTTCGACGGGCTCGGCAACGGCGTCCACCTCGGTGAGCGCGACTGCTCCATCCAGCGTCGCCACCAGAAGATCCTCGAGGAGACACCGTCACCGGCGGTCGGACCCGAGCTGCGCGAGACGCTGGGCGCGGCGGCGCTCCGCCTGGCCGCCGCGGTCGGCTACGCGAGCGCCGGTACCTGCGAGTTCCTCCTGACCGACCGGGGCGAGGTCTTCTTCCTCGAGATGAACACCCGCCTCCAGGTCGAGCACCCGGTGACCGAGCTCGTCACCGGGCGCGACCTCGTCGCCGACCAGCTCCGTGTCGCCGCGGGCGAGACGCTCGGGATCGGCCAGGCGGAGGTCGACGCCGCTCGTACGAACGGCGGCCACGCGGTCGAAGTCCGCCTCTACGCCGAGGACGCGGAGGACGGCTTCCTGCCCGCGACCGGGCGGGTCGAGCGGCTGCACTGGCCGTCGGGTGAGGGCATCCGTGTCGACGCCGGGATCGACGAGGGCGACGAGATCGGCGGGCGCTTCGACCCGATGCTGGCCAAGGTCGTCGCCCACGGCGCCGACCGCCGCGAGGCCCTCGACCGCCTCGCGACCGCCCTCGACGCCACCCTCGTCCTGGGCATCACGACGAACCTCCGATTCCTGCGCTGGCTCGTCCGCGAGCCGGTGATTCGCGACGGCCAGGCCCGGATCGACACCCTCGACCGAATCTGGCCGCCCGATGACTGGTCCTCGCGGACGGCACCACCGGGGTCGGCCTGGGCGATCGCCGCCCGGGCCCTCGGCGCCGGTGGCTGGCGGCTCAACGGTCCGGCTCGGGCCCGCCTCCTCGCCGACGACGGCACCGAACGCGACATCGATCTCGGCGCGCGGGCCAATGGCGACCGCCCGGGCAATCCCCTCGAGGTCGCGGTTGCCGGCGGCACCGCCCACGTCGACGTCGGCGGCCGGAGCGTCGGGTTCCGGCTCGCCCCGCCGCCGGACGTCGACCGCGCGGCGCGAGCCGCCATCTCCCACCACGCCGGCGGCCCGGCCGAGGTCGATGCCCCGATGCCCGGCAGCGTGCTGGCGGTCCACGTCGCCGTCGGCGTCGCGGTCGAGGCGGGCGATCCGATCGTCACCCTCGAAGCGATGAAGATGGAGCATGTCGTCACGGCGCCGTTCGCGGGGACCGTCGCCGAGCTCCGCGTCCGCCGCGCCGACCAGGTGACGCGGGGCCAGACGCTCGCGATCCTCGAGCCATAGCGCTACCCTCTCCCAGATGGCCACGACGAAGGCGAAGACCCACCACGCGCCCGCCCCGCTGCCCGACAGCCGCGAGGCCCTGCTCGTTCTCCATCGGGAGGCGCGTCACCGCCGTGACGCCGCGCCGCTCATGAGCGAGGAGCGAGCGGCGGCCTCGGAGGAGATCGCCCGCATCGAGGTCCACGTCGCCCGGATCGAGCGGGCGATGGACCCGCCGCTCGGCTGACGAGCGGCCCGACCTCGACCGGCTCCGCCGTGGACCCTGGATCACCACCTCCGCCCGACACCGTCCGGATCTACGAGGTCGGGCCGCGCGACGGGCTCCAGAACGAGGCCACCGCGGTCCCGACCGAGGCGAAGCTCCGCTACATCGAGCTCCTCGTCGCGGCCGGGCTCCACGAGATCGAGGCCACGAGCTTCGTCTCCCCGCGGGCGATCCCCCAGCTGGCCGACGCGGACGAGCTGCTGCCGCGCCTTCCCGCGACAGCCGGCGTCCGCTACCCCGTCCTCGTCCCGAACGAACGGGGGATGGCCCGGGCCGAGGCCGCCGGCGCGCGGGCGCTCGCGGTCTTCACCGCCGCGACCGACGCCTTCACCGAGCACAACATCGGGATGACCGTCGCGGCGTCGCTGGACGCCGCCGCCCCCGTCCTCCGGCGGGCCGCCGACCTCGGCTGGTGGCGGCGCGGCTACGTTTCCACCGCCTTTGGCTGCCCCTACACGGGCGCGGTCGAGCCGGCCCGGGCCGTCGAGGTGGCCCTCCGACTCATCGACCTCGGCGTCGACGAGGTCTGCTTCGGCGACACGATCGGTGTCGGCGTGCCGGGCCAGGTCGCGGCGCTCACGGGCGCGGCGAGGGCCGCCGGGATCCCCCTGGATCGCATCGCGTTCCACTTCCACGACACCCGCGGCACGGGCCTCGCGAACGTGGCGGCCGGCCTCGACGCCGGCGTCCGCTGCTTCGATGCGTCGGCCGGCGGGACCGGCGGCTGCCCGTACGCACCGGGGGCGGCCGGCAACCTCGCGACCGAGGACCTCGTCTACTTCCTCGACGCCTCGGGCTGGGCCCACGGGGTCGATCTGGAGGGTGTCCTGGCGGCCGCCCGATTTGCCGCTGCTACCCTCGGGCGACCCCTCGCGACGAAGGTCGGCCAGGCCGGCGGCTGGGACCCGGCGACCGGCGGGTCGAGGGGCCGACCCGCCGCCGCCGCTGACCCCGGACCGGTCGGCCGAGCGTGAGCGGCGGTCCGTTGCTAGCATCCCGCGCATGAACGGCATCGTCCTCGTCCTGAACCAGGACTACGAGCCGCTGAACGTGACGAACCTTCCGCGGGCATTTCGGCTCGTCTTCGGCGAGAAGGCCGAGGTGCTCGAGTACAACCACCAGATGATCCGGACGCCCAGGACCGAGTTCCGCGCGCCGTCCGTGATCCGCCTCCAGCACCACATCCGCCGGCCCCGGCCCCGGGTCAAGCTCTCGCGCCGCGAGGTCTTCGTCCGCGACCGCCACACCTGCCAGTACTGCGGCCGGGTGGCCCACGACCTGACCCTCGACCACATCGTGCCCCGCCATCGCGGCGGCAGCCACACCTGGGACAACCTCGTGGCCGCCTGCAAGGGCTGCAACCACCGGAAGGGCAGCAAGACCCTCGACGAGGCACGCATGCGCCTCGTCCGCGCCCCGTTCGAGCCGCGCAGCGACCTCTACTCGCTGTTCACGCCGTACCTCGCGGACGAGCGGAACGAGGCCTGGCGCTCGTACCTCTTCCTCGGGCGGAACTGACCGGGGCCGGGGCCGGCCCGTGGAGATCCGTCCGCCCGACTCCGTCCTGACGATCCTCGGCCGCCTCTGGGCGTCCGGCCACGCCGGCTACGTCGTCGGCGGCTCGCTCCGGGACGTCCTCCTGGGCCGCGAGCCGCACGATTGGGACATGGCCTCGGATGCCCTCCCGGAGCGCCTCGTCGAGCTCTTCCCGGGCGCCGTCTACGAGAACCGCTTCGGGACGGTCGCGGTTCGCGAGACCGGTAACGTCCACGAGGTCCACGAGATCACGACCTTCCGGACGGACCACGAGTACGCCGATTTCCGGCGGCCACACCGGATCGAGTTCGGCGACCGCATCGAGCTCGACCTCGCCCGCCGCGACTTCACGATCAATGCCATGGCCTGGGGCGCCGACGCGCCCGGGGAAGGCGGCGCCGCGCCGCCGGCCCTCATCGACCCGCACGGCGGGCTGCCCGACGTCGAAGCCCGGATCCTGCGATCAGTCGGCGACCCGCGGACCCGGTTCGAGGAGGACGCCCTCCGGATGGTCCGGGCCGTCCGCCTCGCCGCGACGCTCGACGTCGAGATCGAGGCCGGCACGCTCGCCGCGATCCAGGCCTCTGCCGGGCTCGTCGCCCACCTCTCGGGCGAGCGCCTCGCGGCCGAGCTGGACAAGCTCCTCGGCGCCGAGCGGCCGTCGGTCGGCTTGCGGCTGATGGCCGCCACGGACATCCTCGCCGTCCTCTCGCCCGACCTCGCCGCCCAGCGCGGCGTGCCCCAGAACAAGATTCCGGGCGACGACCTCTGGGATCACACGCTGCGGACGGTCGATGCGGTCCCGATCGACCGACCGGTCGTCCGGCTGGCCGCCCTGCTCCACGACATCGGCAAGCCCGCGACGATGGCCGACGGGCACTTCCTCCAGCACGACACGGTCGGCGCAGAGCTCGCGGCGAAGCTCCTGGACCGGCTGCGGACGCCGCGGCCCGTGGCCGAGCGGGTCGTCCACCTCGTCCGTCACCACATGTTCACGTACGACCCCTCCTGGGGCGACGCCGGCGTCCGGCGCTTCATCAAGCGGATCGGGCGCGACGCGCTGGAGTCGCTCTTCGCCCTTCGCGAGGCCGACAACGTCGGCAGCGGACAGGCGCCGGGCGGCCACGAGCTGGACGGGCTCCGCCGCCGGGTCCGCGAGCAGCTCGAGGGCGACGTCGTGCTGGATCGGGGCGACCTCGCCATCGACGGCAACGACCTCATCGCCGAGCTGGGCCTCGCCCAGGGGCCGACGCTCGGGCGGATCCTCGACGAGCTCCTCGAGCGGGCGATCGCCGACCCGTCGGTCAACGACCGGCCGACGCTCCTCCTCCTCGCCCAGGCGATGCTCACGGAGGA
>Ga0326597_10003346_pt1 | contig 23196 bp, 15 predicted proteins | sample RVTome_12_FD_203789 | JGI IMG/M metagenome (GOLD analysis project Ga0326597, IMG submission 203789) | Soil microbial communities from uranium-contaminated site in the Upper Colorado River Basin, Wyoming, United States - RVT100D185 | ecosystem: Environmental > Terrestrial > Soil > Contaminated >... | reverse complement strand
ACGCCGGCTGCGGCGGCTGCCATACGCACTTGAGCGTGCCGAATCTTGTCCGGCTCGAGCAGGGAAAAAGCCGGTTCGAGCAAGCGGATTGTTTGGCCTGTCACAAGCTGGATGGCCGCGGCGGCACGCTGCGCCCGGGCGGCGCCGGCGGCCAGGAAGGCCCGGATCTGTCGCGCGCCGGCGCCGGCGGTTTTAAGCCGGATTGGTACACGCAACATCTGAGGCAGAAAAAAAAGGTTTCCACGGGTCCGTGGCTTTCCGCGTTCGGCGAGCTTGCCGAACCGGAGCGGCTGGCCATCGATGAATTTCTCCGTTCCAGAGTCGGCGCGCCGGGCCTCCTCGAAGCCAAGGCGCTTTTCCACTTGTCGGGATGCCGCGGCTGCCACAAAGTGCGCGGCGTCGGCGGTGACGACGGGCCGGACCTGACGGCGGCGGGAAATTTAGATCCGGGACAGCTCAACTTCTCGCAGGTGGCGGGGGAGCACACGCTCGCCAATTGGTTGAAGCAGCATTTCCGCGCGCCGGCGTCGGTGGTGGCGGGTTCGACCATGCCGGAATTGGGACTGACCGAGCGCGAGATCGATCAGCTCACGTTCTATATCCTGTCGCTGCGGCGGGGTAGGTTCCCGGAAGCGCTTTGGCCGAAAGATCGGATTCGCGCCGAGCGCTTCGGCTCGAGGGAATTTGCCACCGATGGCGCGACCCTCTACGGAACATTTTGCGCCGCCTGCCATGGGCTGAAAGGCGAGGGCATGCGCTACCCCGGCCTGGCGGCATTTCCGGCCATCGCCAATGCCGACTTTCTCCGTCTGGTCTCCGATGATTTTTTGCGCGCGCAGATCAAGCGCGGCCGGCCGGGACGAAGGATGCCGGCGTGGGGCGAGCCGGAAGGCGGCCTGCGCGACGAGGAAGTCGATCGCTTGGTCACTTACCTGCGCGATCTCGGCGGGGTCGCCTACGCAGGGGACGGCAAGCCGCGCCGTTGGATCGAGGGCGAAGCGGCGGCCGGACAACGATTGTACGCTGACGTTTGCGGCTCCTGTCATGGCGGCCGCGGCGAAGGCAAAGAAGGTCCCGCGCTCAACAATAAAGTTTTTCTGGATCTCGCCACGGACACTTACTTATTCAAGACCGTTCAAAACGGCCGCAGCGGCACGTCAATGATGGGCTTCGGCGCAGGCTCGTCGGTGCGACGAACTCTCACCGACGCCGAGATCGCTTCGGTTATCGCGTTCATCCGAACTTGGGAGGGGAAAAAATGACTAACATCAGCCGCCGTGAATTCTTAGAATGGGTGGGCGCCGCCGGCTTTTCCGCTTTCGCCGCTTCCGTGAGCGATGCCTGGGGCGTCCAGGCGGTCGAGAACCCGCTGGCGACCTACCCGGACCGCGACTGGGAAAAGGCCTATCGCGATTTGTGGAAATATGATTCCACCTTTACCTTTCTCTGCGCCCCCAACGACACCCACAACTGCATTTTGAATGCGTACAGCCGCGACGGCGTGGTGACGCGGATCGGTCCGACAATGAAATACGGCGAGGCAACCGACCTTTACGGATCCAAGGTCTCCCATCGCTGGGACCCACGGGTTTGCCAGAAGGGGCTGGCGCTGACGCGCCGCTTCTACGGCGACCGCCGGCTGCGTTATCCCATGGTGCGCAAAGGTTTCAAGGCCTGGGTCGATAAAGGATTCCCGCGCGAAAAAGACGGCCGGCCGCCCAAAGAATATTTCAATCGAGCGCGAGATGAATGGCTGCGCGTTACCCACGAACAGGCGGCGGACATGGTCGCGGCGGCGCTGGTTAACATCGCGACCACCTACAACGGAGAGAAGGGACAGAAGCTGCTGTTGCAGCAAGGCTACGAAGAAGAAACGGTTCAAGCGACCAAAGGCGCCGGCACCCAGGTGCTCAAATTTCGCGGCGGCATGCCGCTGCTCGGCATGACGCGCGTGTTCGGCATGTATCGCCTGGCCAATTCCATGGCGCTGCTCGATCACAAGCTGCGCGGCGTCAAGCCTGAAGACGCCCTCGGAGGACGGGGTTGGGACAATTATTCCTGGCATACCGATCTGCCGCCCGGCCATCCGATGGTGACCGGCCAGCAGACCGTGGAGTTCGATCTCCACGCCGTCGAGCATGCGCGCATCGTCGTGGTTTGGGGAATGAATTGGGTGACGACGAAGATGCCGGACACCCACTGGCTCACCGAGGCGCGCCTGAAAGGGACGAAAGTCGTGGTGATCGCCTGCGAGTATTCGTCGACCAGCATCAAGGCCGACGACGCCATCGTCGTCCGTCCCGGCACCACGCCGGCGCTGGCGCTCGGCCTCTGCAACGTCATCATGCGCGAGAAACTCTTCGACGCCGATTATGTCAGGCGCTTCACCGACCTGCCGTTGCTCGTGCGCGCGGACAATTTAAAGCTGCTGCGCGCCGCAGAAGTTTTTGGCACGAAACCGGCGGCGCTGAAAAACCAAACCAAGACCGTGGGGAAAGCAGACAAAATCCCGCCGCCGGGCGCGCAGACCGACATGCTGGTTCCGGAAAGCTTGCGCGAGGCCTGGGGCGATTACGTCTGGTGGAATCGCAAGACATCCAAGCCGGAAGCGATCTCGCGCGACCAAGTCGGCAAGTTTTCGCTGGTGGGCGATCCGCTGCTGGAAGGTTCGGTGGAAGTGACGCTCAAGGACGGCAAGAAAATCGCCTGCCGGCCGATCTTCGACGTGATATTTGAATACGTAAAGCACTTCGATCCCAAGACCACCGAGGAGATCACCTGGGCGCCGGCGCCGGCGATTGAAGGCCTGGCGCGGGAGATCGCCAAAGTGCCGGGAACCACGCTGTTGGCCATCGGCATGGGGCCAAACCAGTTTTTCAACAATGACAATAAAGACCGGACCCAGTTTCTCCTCGCCGCGCTCACCGGCAATATTGGAAAAATCGCCGGCAACATCGGCTCCTATGCCGGCAATTACCGCGTGGCGATGTTCAACGGCGTGCCACAATATATCAATGAGAACCCGTTCGATATCGAGCTCGACGGCGCCAAGCCGGCGCGGCCGAAGCAGTATTGGCGCCCCGAGTCGGCGCACTACTACAACCACGAGGATCATCCGCTCAAGATGGGCAAGACGATGATCACCGGCAAGACTCATATGCCGACGCCGACCAAGTCGCTCTGGTTTGCCAACGCCAATTCGGTCCTGGGCAACGTCAAATGGCACTACAACACGGTGGTCAACGTGCTGCCGAAAATTGAAATGATCGCCGTCCAGGAGTGGTGGTGGTCTACGTCCTGCGAGTGGGCCGATGTGGTTCTGGCGGTGGACAGTTGGGCGGAGCTTAAATATCCCGACATGTGCTGCTCGGTGACCAACCCATTTCTTACCGTCTTTCCGCGCACCCCGCTGGAGCGGCCGTTTGAAACTCGCGGCGACATCGAGTGTCTCGCCCTGGTGGGGAAACAGTTGGCGAAGCGCACCGGGGATCGGCGTTTTGCCGACATGTGGAAGTTCGTCGATGAGAAAAACGTGGAAGTCTATTTGCAGCGCATTCTCGACCATTCTTCGAACACGAAGGGCTACAAGATCACCGAACTGGAGGAAAAGGCGAAGAAGGGCATTCCCGCTCTCATGATGACACGGACCAATCCCAAGACCGTGGGCTACGAGCAAGTTTACGACTCCCGTCCCTGGTATACCAAAACCGGGCGGCTGGAGTTCTACCGCGAAGAAGATGAGTTCATCGAAGCCGGTGAGAACTTGCCGGTGCATCGCGAACCGATCGACTCGACCTTCTATGAACCCAACGTGATCGTCGCTCCCGTCCATCCGTTCATCAAAGCCAAGGGGCCCGAAAGCTACGGCGTCAAATTGGGCGATCTTTCCAACGAAACGCGCCAGGGGAGAAATGTCGTGAAAAGTTGGGCGGAAGTAAAAAAGACCACCCATCCGTTGGCCAAGGACGGCTACAAGTTCGTCTTTCATACGCCGAAGTATCGCCACGGCGCCCACACCATGCCGATCGACACCGACATGGTGGCGATGCTCTTCGGCCCCTTCGGCGATGTCTACCGCCATGACAAACGCCAGCCTTTCGTCGCGGAAGGCTACGTCGATATCCATCCCGACGATGCCAAGTCGTTGTCGATCGAAGACGGCGATTACGTCTGGATCGATTCCGATCCTTCCGACCGGCCGTTTCGCGGCTGGCAGAAAAACGACAAGGATTACAAGTTCGCCCGCTTGCTTTGCCGGGCGCGCTACTACCCGGGAACGCCGCGGGGCGTGACACGCATGTGGTTCAATATGTACGGCGCCACGCCCGGATCGGTGGAAGGACAAGAATCGCGGAAGGACGGTTTGGCCAGGAATCCGCGCAGCGGTTACCAGGCGATGTTCCGCTCCGGCTCGCACCAGTCGGCAACCCGCGGCTGGCTCAAGCCCACCTGGATGACCGATTCGCTGGTGCGCAAGGATTTGTTTGGTCATACGATCAATAAGGGATTTCTTCCCGACGTGCATTGTCCGACCGGCGCGCCGCGCGAAGCGATCGTCAAGATCACCAAGGCGGAGCCCGGCGGCCTCGACGGCAAGGGGCTCTGGCGGCCGGCCGCGCTCGGACTGCGGCCGAAGTATGAACGCAAGGGGATGAAGGATTATCTTAGCGGAAAATTCGTCATCGCCTCCAATCCCAAGAAAGGCGGTACGAAATAATGGCGCGCGTATACAACTGGCAAATCGGCCGTGAAATGTCCTACTGGTACCCGGAAAGCCGCGCCAAGCGGCAGTTCGCGGCGGTCTTCGACACCAACAAGTGCATCGCCTGCCAGACCTGCACTCTCGCCTGCAAAACCACCTGGACCAGCGGCAAAGGCCAGGAGTACATGCTGTGGAACAACGTCGAGACCAAGCCTTACGGCTTCTATCCGATGGCCTGGGACCTGAACCTGCTCGAGAAGCTTGGCGCGCAGAACTGGGACGGCCAGCGCTACGCCGGACGCACGGTTTTTGAAGCGGCCCAGGCGGGCGAGCGGGTGCTCGGCTGGCGCCCCGAGGATATCGATTACGCCCATCCGAACGTCGGCGAAGACGACTGCGTGAACGGCGTGGAAAAGGGCGCCCACTTCAGCGGCGTGCACAACTCCTGGTTCTTTTACCTGGCGCGCATCTGCAACCACTGCACCTACCCCGCCTGCCTCTCTTCCTGCCCGCGCGCTTCGATCTACAAGCGGCCGGAGGACGGCATCGTCGTCATCGATCAGGCGCGCTGCCGCGGTTATCAGGAATGCGTCCAGGCCTGTCCCTACAAAAAAACTTTTTACAACGCGATGACCGGCACGTCGGAGAAATGCATCGCCTGCTTCCCCAAGATCGAGCTGGGCATGCAGCCGCAGTGCTTCGTTAATTGCATCGGCAAAATCCGCTTTGCCGGCTGGATTTCCAAGCCGGAGAACGCCAGGCCGGACAATCCCATCGATTTTCTGGTCCATGTGAAGAAAGTGGCGCTGCCGCTCTTTCCGCAGTTCGGTCTCGAGCCCAACGTTTACTACATCCCGCCACTCAACGTGCCGCGGGATTTTCTCCTGCAGATGTTCGGTCCCAACGTCGACGCGGCCCTGGAGACCTACCGCAACGCCCCCAAGGACAAGGACCTTGCCGGTCTGCTGACGCTGTTCGGCTCGACCGAGATGATCGTGGCGAAATGGAAGCGCGTGGACGAGCAGGTCCTGGGCTACGACGAGAGCGGCAAGGAGATCATCCGGGTGCCGCTGCGCGAGCCAGTGCATGTTCGCCAGCCCTTCGACGCTGCGCGCAACGTGGCGCGGACGAATATTTCCTGAGGAGAATGGCAATGAACAGCGCGATCAAAGAACCTTTTGCAAAGTCTATCGGGACGGCTCCGGATTCGACGCGCACGAGCACAGAAGGAGTTTCCCCTCTCCCCTCGTGGGAGAGGGTTAGGGTAAGGGGGTTCTGCGAAACTTGGTCACCCTCACCTCATTCCTCTCCCGTCAAGGGAGAGGAAGTAAAAAATCCGGGAGCAAGCGACAAGCGCGGTGATCTTATCAAGGGCTTACTGAACCCTCGAAGCTTTGTTTTTCTCCTTGTCATCATTTTCGCGGGCGCCCTGACCGGCTGTCAAAAAGCAGGCCCCCCGGTCAATGACGCTGAAGTCAAGGCAGGGTTTGAAAAAACGCTGCCGACAACGATCGACGATGCGGTCTGGCAGCGCGCGCCACTCCATCCGGCGAAATTATTGCTTCAGGACATGGTCGAGCCACGGCTCATGCAAGCCTCTACTGCATTCGTCAACGTACAAGCGGTGAGCGACGGACAAAGGATCACCTTCCGCCTGAGCTGGAGCGACGCGAGTCCGGACGACCTGCCGGGCCCGGCCCGGTTCGGCGACGCGGTTGCCGTTCAGTTGCCCGGGGCGACGAGCGCGGACGCGCCGGCGCCGCAGATGGGCGAACCAGGCAGGCCGGTCGAGATTACTTACTGGTCGGCGGTTTTTCAGGCGGTGGTCGACGGCCGCAAGGACGACATCCACGCCATATACCCGCAGGCCAAAGTCGACCATTACCCCTTCGAAGCCGCGGCGCTCAAAACCGGTTCGCCTGAGCAGGTCGCGATGGCGAAGCGCTACGCGCCGGCGCGTAGCTTGGGCAATCCGATGGCCGGACCGCGCACCCAGCCGGTGCAGGATCTGATCGCCGAAGGACCTGGTACGCTCCGTCTGTCCGACAAGTCAACTTCCAGCGGCGCGGGAAAACGCGCTAAAGATGGTTGGATCGTGTTGCTGTCACGCCCGCTGCCGAAGGGCCTTCAGGCAGGCAACCGGACGCAAGTCGCCTTTGCGGTGTGGGAGGGATCTCATCAAGAAGTGGGCGCGCGGAAGATGCGCACGGCGTGGATTCCCCTCGCGCTGGGGAGTAGCCGGTGAAAAATTCTACCGATTTCAATTCACGGGTACTCTTGGCTTCGGCTGCGTCCTGGCGCCTGGCGTCGCTGCTTCTCGAGAGGCCGCGGCCCGAGTGGAAAGTCGAGATTGCTCGCCTCGCCCCCGAAGTGAGCGATCCGCGTCTGCCGCCTTGTGCCGCGGATGCTGCTCACGCGACGGAAGAATGCTATCATCGGCTCTTCGGACCCGCCGGCGCCGTATCTCCCCGCGAGGTCAGCTACTGCGGCTTTGAAGATCCGGGCCGCCTGATTGCGGAGCTTTCGGCTTTTTATCATGCCTTCTCATTCAGCCCGCGGCGGGAAGAGTCCTTCGACCATGTGTCGGTCGAAACGGGGTTCGTCGGTTATCTATTTTTGAAGGAAGCCTATGCGCGCGTGCAAAACGATGCGGCAGCGGCGGCGATCGCCACGGACGCGAGAGAACGATTCTGCAGCGAACATTTGGCGCGCTCGGCGCGCGGCATGCGCGCGCGGCCGGTGGAGATGCCGGCTTATCTGCAAGGCGTGCTTTCCTGGTTAAACGACAAGATCGAGGCCGATCGCCGGCAACCTGATGCGAGCGTAATTCTTCATGAGCCCACCGGACCGATCAAGCGTTGAAAAAAGCATTGCCGAAGCCGGTTCTTCATCGCGCCGCCTTGGCGAAAACACCGGCGCGCCGGCGGCCGCCCATCGCCCGGCGCCGGACGGCTCGCTCTTGCCGCGGGAGCATGGCGCGTACGCGGGAATCGCCTTTCCGCTGGTCACGGCGTTGTCGCTTGGCGCGCCGACCGCTGTCCAACTGCTTTGGATCGCCGGTTGCGTCGCGGTTTTTCTGGCTCATGAACCGCTGCTGATCCTGCTCGGTGAGCGGGGGCGGCGAAGCCATACGGCACTGGGAGCCCGCGCCCGAAGGACCGCCTATGGTCTCGTTGCTCTCGCCATTGCTACGGGCGGGCTCGGCTGGTGGCTGGCGGTGCCGGCTGCGCGCGCCGCGCTGATCTTGCCGCTGGCGCTCGGCGCGCTTTTGCTGCGGCTCATTTTGACTCATCGCGAGCGCAGCCTGCCGGGCGAACTGCTTGCCTGCGTGACCCTATCGAGCGTCGTGATCCCAATCGCCCTGGCCGGCGGCGTCAACCCCCGAGCGGCGATCATCGCCGGCGCCGTCTGGTGCGCGGTTTCCTCGCTTGCGACGCTTGTCGTGCGCGCCACCATTGCGCGCGCCAAGCAAACCGTCAATCACCGCCGGCTCGCGTACGCGACGATGACCTTCAGCGCGGCGGCGCTACTCGCGTCATTCCTTTTGACCCGCGTAAACGTTTTGCCCGTACTGGCCGCCGCAGCCGTCTTTCCGGTTGTGCTTCTCGCCGTGGCACTCAGCCTCGTTCATGTCCATCCGCGCCATCTGCGCGCCATGGGTTGGTCGTTGGTCGGCAGCAACGTGATTACGCTGATAGCGCTTCTCGTCGGGCTGCGTTGAGCGGCGGTGGAGCGGACGAGTGGGGAATTGAGAACGACGACGCGCGGCAACGACCCATCATCACTGACAGCGGCCCAGTGGTGGCTGCTGGCTGCCGTCGGCCTCAGTTCGTTGATGGTCGCCAGTCAAACCAGCGCTCTCAACGCCATTCTCCCTTTCGTAGCGCGATCCTTTGGCGTGGATCTTCCGACCGTCCAATGGGTCGTGCTGGCCTATCTCATAGTGAGCAGCGGTTTGCTTTTGGCCTTTGGACGCCTCGGCGACATGATCGGCCAGCGGCGGCTTTTCCTGGCCGGGTTCGCGATCTTCATCGGCGGTTCGCTGCTCTCCTCGCTCGCTCCCACCATGGCGTGGCTGGTCGTTACCCGTATCATCCAGGCCCTCGGCGGCGGGATGATTACCAGTTCCAGCTCCCCGCTGATTACCAAGACCTTGCCCCAGAGCCATCGAGGCCGCGGCCTGAGCGCGCAGATCGTGATGGTTTACTTTGGACTCGCTGCCGGACCCGGCATGGGTGGAATTCTGGCGGATACCCTGGGATGGCACTGGGTATTTTTGGTGAACGTTCCCCTCGGCCTGCTCGCCGCGGCCGTCACATTAGCCGCTGTGCCAAGAGACGAAATCATCGTGGCCAAACAACCTTTCGATTGGGCCGGCGCGCTGACGTTTATGGTGGCGCTGACCTCGTTATTTTTTCTCATGGGCAGCGGCAAGGGGCGGCAATGGCTTCCCGGCGACGATGCCATCTTGTTCGTGGTTTTTCTTTTTTCCGCCGGCGCCTTCGTGGCCCTTGAGCTGAGACGCCTGGAGCCGATGCTCGATCTCAGGCTATTCAAGAGCCGGTTTTTTTCTGCGGCTACTACAAGCGCCATGATCAATTATATCGGCTATAGCGCCCTGGCGTTCATGGTGCCCTTTTACCTCGTGGACGGCATCGGATACGGCGCCACCAGCGCGGGCGTTCTGATCATGGCCATGCCGGTGGGCATGATGATATTCGCTCCTTTCAGCGGCTGGCTCGCGGACAAATGCGGTCCCTGGATCCCCGCTTCACTCGGGATGACCTTGCTCGCCGGCGGGATTTTCATCTTCAGCCGCCTGGGAGCGGCGCCGTCGCAGACCGAAATCGTTGCACGGCTGATGCTCGCGGGCGCGGGACTTGGACTGTTCAGCTCCGCTAACAACAGCGCGATCATGGGAGCGGTGCCTCTGCGCCGGCAGGGAGTCGCAAACGGCGTGGTCAGCACGGCGCGCCAACTGGGAATGATGCTCGGGGTCGCCGCGACCACGGGGATATTCAAGGCCCGATATCCATTGTACTCAGGGCTCGGCGAAGCCCGCGCAACCATGGCAGCCGTTGAAGACGCACTTTTAGTTGTATCGGGCATCATTCTCCTGGGAGCGTTAACAAGCCTGGTGCGGGGCACGGAAGAAGCGCGAGGAGAACCGCCGGTCTAACCGCGGAGGCGCTGAGGACGCGGAGCAAGTCGGATGAGGACATTATCCTGAACAAACCCTCTTCGAACTCTGCACTACTATGCCAGAAAGTTTGCGCAGCTGGCGCAAATCTTGCCGAGGCTATGCTGATTCTATCGATCCAAGAGAGATCTCACGCGGAGGCGCGGAGGGCGCGGAGTAATGAATGTTTGACTAAGAGATACTCCGAACTTACCGCCTTTGCGCCTTTGCGGGAGATAATCCGACTTTCTATTGCGGCGAGCTTTGGGCACGAATCGAAATGCTGGTCAGGAGCGCCACGAACGCGAGGATCGTCGCGAGGGAAAAAACCATTGAGTAGCTCCGGGTGAGATCATAGGTGAATCCACCCAGGTAGGCGCCGAGAGCGCCACCCAGATGATGGATCCAGAAAATCACCCCCGTGAGTGTGCCGATGTGTTTGAATCCATAAAGTTCGCCGACCAGCGCCGCGCCCAGCGGGGCCAGGCCCATTAGCGTAAAGCCGAATAAAAGGGTGGAGGCGTAGATCCATAACCTGCCGTCGAAGAAAACCAGCAGAGCGAAGCATACAAGCCGGGGAACGAAGGTCAGGAACAGGGGAATCTTTCTGCCCAATTTTTCGGAGACGGCGGCAAAAATGAGCAGACCCGGAATGCTGAGCAACCCCGCCAGACCCTGGAGATTCGATGCCTCCTGAGCGGGAAGGCCCTGATCGGTGGCGAAGGGGATCATCTGGGTGACGAATAAAAAGTCCTGAAAGCCGCAGATAAAATAGCTCGCTCCCACCAGCAAGAAATTTTTCGACTTAAGCACGGCATAGACGCCGGGCGATGAATCGTTGGAAATTTTGTTTGCATCGCCGGCGGGCGCTGGTTCGTTTTCGGCGGGATTGCTTTTAATCACGAACAGCGAAAGCGGCACAACGACCAGGGAGAGCAGAACCCCCAGGCTGGTCCAGGTCCAGCGCCAGCCGAAATTTTCCAGCAGCAGAGCGATCAATGGGATGAAAAGAAACTGCCCCAAGGCCGTTCCCGAGATCGCCACGCCGGACATGAAAACCCTTAGCTGCGTGAACCAGTGCGAAAGCACCGACGCGACCACGGCGATGCTGATCCCCGATATCCCCGCCGCGGTCACCACTCCATAGGATAAGTAGAGATCCCACAGCGACATGGTTTGGGAGGTGAACAGCAGGCCGGCGGAAGTGACCAGGGCCGACGCTGTGAAAAGCCGCTTTGGGCCGAAGCGGTCGAGGAGCTTCCCGGCGAGCGGCTGGCAGCAGGCGAACACCAGCATGTTGAGGGTGTAGGCGAGCGTGATCGCGCCTCGCTCCCAGGAAAACTCGGAGACCAGGGGTTTGATCAGGACGCCGAAAGAAAACCTCACGCCGCCGTCGATGACGAGGATTAAAAAACTCGCGGCTAAAATATACCAGCGATAAGAGTTTTGCTCAGCCATGGTGCGTCAATGTCCGCGATGGAGAACTTTAACACGACGGGATCGTGAGGCGGAAGCAAAAAGGTTGGAAGCGACGGGATCGGGTCTTGCATTGCAGCAATGCGTGATTGCAAGGACTGGCCCTCATCACTCATCACTGGTCTCGGCTTCGTTCATGGATTGAGGGGGAATTGGTTCACGCGGAGACTTGGAGACGCGGAGGACGGTAGTTTGTTGACGATACGGTGAAGACCCTCCTTGAGCGTTGCGCTGCCGAAGTTGATGAGCAGGCCGACCGGCAAATTCATGAGGCGAAGATAGGTCAGCAGTTGTTTGCTGTGGACGGGGGCGAGTTTCTCCACGGACTTGAGTTCCACGATGACGCGCCCTTCCACCAGCAAATCGGTGCGGAAACCTTCGTCGAATACCATGCCGTCGTATTCAAAGCGGATGACCTTTTGCCGTTCCACCTGCAAACCCCTGCGCTCCAGTGCCCGCGCCAGCACGGCCTCATAGACCGATTCCAGCAGTCCAGGGCCAAGCTCGATGTGAATCTTCATCGCCGCATCCACCACCGCGCCAGTGATGTCGTCCAGTTCCTTCATTCTATCTTTCTCCGCGCTCTCCGCGCCTCCGCGTGAGTCTGGTTTAGAGCCGTGTCAGAATTGCGATTGTTGCTCAAAGTTTGCTTCCCCGCTTTTGCAAGCACGGCTCACATTGGACGCATGGCACCCTAAAAACCTGGCAACCTCCGACGCCTGATATCCCTGCTCCAGCACAGCCGCCTCGATAGATCCGCGTCGCACTTCACCGATGGTTCTGCTCTTTCCCCGTCTTGCCACAGCTCGCGGTTCCAGCCGACCAGACCCGAAGCGTGGGCACGCGGATGACGAGGCATGAGCCGTCACTACCACAAGAAACGCGAATATCGCAACGCTGACTCGGGGCCCCGCCGCTGGGCCCGGGATTGCATCACTTTCGCGACTGGGGAATTTCGCGCAGCGTGATTTGTCCTTTGCGGGAAGCGTCGATGGATTCACCCAAGATTCTCGCCGCCTCTTGCGGCGCGTGAAAACCGGTCGAGTTCTCTGCTTCCACAAAATCGAGAAAGAACTGCGCCCTTCGTTGAAAGTTGCGCGCGGGATCGAGCTTTCCATCGTCGGTCCCACTGGCTTTTGCCTGTTTGATGTCTGAGATGAGGTCCATGAGAGCGTCCATGGCCAAATTGCGCAAGCGGAAAGTTCGTTCTTGAATGGTTTGAACTCGTGCCTTTAGCTCTTCTTCGGCAATTCTGTGGCAAGTCTGGCAAGCACGTGAGATGTTTAACAACGGACTACGCACGTGGTGATCGCTAATCTTAAGAGCTCCCTCGCGCTTGTAGGGCATGTGGCAGTCTGCACACGCGACTCCTGAACGCGCATGAATGCCCTGGCTCCAGAGCTCGAATTCCGGGTGTTGCGCCTTCAGGGTCGGCGCGGCTGTCTCTGCGTGGGTCCAATCGCTGAACTTCTGCTCGTCGTAGTAACGCAGAATTTCCTCCACCTTGATTCCCTTGGACCAGGGGTAGACCAGACGTTTTTCCGTTCCCTTAAAATAATATTCGACGTGGCACTGGCCGCAGACAAAAGAGCGCATCTCCTGTCTTGTCGCGCTGACGTTAACGTCGAAATCCTTAATCCCTTGAGCGGCTTTGAGACTGCGTATGCCTTCGATAAAACCGGGGCGAGATATGCGCAGTTGCATGGTATCCGGCGAATGACAGTCGATGCAGGTTATCGGATGAATAACGAGCTTCCGAGCCTCAGAAAATGGAATTTGATTGACCCTTTCAAAGCCTTTGATGAGATTGCCGCCGCCGGCTTTCTTATAAGGCACGTAGACCGAAGCGTGACAATGGAGACACGTCCCCGGCTGTTTTGCGGCGATCTGCCGTTCAGTATAGGTTTGATCGTCGAGCATATAAGCATGACCGCGTTCTTCGCGAAAGTCCCGCGCAAACGCATAGCCGGCCCACATTACTCTTAACCTAGGGTCCTCTTCGAGCTTGGACTGTGCGACGATAGAACGCGGGTCGCGCTGGGTGGGTGTTCTCGGTACCGCTTCGCTTCCGCCAAAGCGCGTGCGCACCTGATCCACTGTGCGCCGGTATGCGTCGTACTGGAGAGGGAAATTTTTTCCCCAAATCGCGGGATCTTCGGTTTCATCGGTTAACTGGACAACGCGATAAAAGGGGTTTCTCGCTTCTTGCTTGCGCTCCAGGATGTTTGTCAGGAGCGCAAGCGCGAGCACCGCGACCAGAGCGGCGCCAAAAACGACCCCAATAAACCAGTAACTGCGGGTAGGCTCCGAAGGGGAGGGACCAGATTGGGCAGTCATAGGGTATCTCCCTCATAAACCAGCTTGAGACATTGAGGTCCTCAGCCAGGATGCCCTACGGGGCCGTGACAGCCGATGCATTCAAGCCCTGCCCCTGGGCGGTGTTGGGTATCAATCGCATCGACAATTTCGGCGTGACAGTCCCGACATCGACTCTCGGTGATCGCTCGATTATGTGACTTGATGGTGATCGGCTCATGGAATCGGCCCGTGGTGAAGGCCCACGAGTGACGCAGACCGTTGAGAAACTTATTGAGGTATTTGCCCGCGACCCCTTTGGGCGTATGACAGTCGTTGCACACTGCCGCCTTGCGGTGGCTGGACCGAACCCAACTGTCAAACTGCTCCCGCATGACATGACAGTTTGCACAGGCCTCGGGTTGATCTCTGAGATAGGACCCTCCTTTCGCGTAGACGAAAGTGAAACCGCTAATCCCGATAGCGAAACCGATAGCAATGCTAGAAACTATCGCCCAAATGAGTTCTAAGCGCACTCCGAAAACACTCCCTCGTGGAACACTGCCTAGAGCGGATGTTAGTCTAGCCCATTATCCGTGTGAGACCAAGGCGGGGACCGGCTATAAGAAGATGATAATAAAAGCTAGCGGGCGGACGAGCGACTTGGCGTAGATAATGGCCTTCTCGTTTTTGATGTGTGGTGTGTGGGGTCAGGTCTAGCAACGTAGCACAAAGACCGGTGTCACACTTGCGATTCTTGCTCAAATCTTGCTTCCCCCGCTTTCGCAACGCACGGCTCACGTTGGACGGATGGCACCCTAAAAAACTGGCAACCTCCGACGCCTGATATCCCTGCTCCAGCACAGCCGCCTCGACCAAACCGCGTCGCACTTCACCGATGGTTCCGCTCTTTCCCTGTCTTGCCACAGCTTACGGTTCCAGCCGAGCAGGCCCGAAGCGTGTACACGCGGACGGCGAGGCATGAGCCGTCACTACCACGATAAACGCAATTATCGCAAGACCGACACGGGGCCTTTCGGCTTCGTTCATGGGTTGTGAGGGAATTGGTTCACGCGGAGACTTGGAGACGCGGAGGACGGAAGTTTGTTGACGATCCGGTGAAGACCCTCCTTGAGCGTTGCGCTGCCGAAGCTGATGAGCAGCCCGACCGGCAAATTCATGAGGCGAAGATAGGTCAGCAGTTGTTTGCTGTGGACGGGGGCGAGTTTCTCCACGGACTTGAGTTCAACGATGACGCGCCCTTCCACCAGCAAATCGGTGTGGAAACCTTCGTCGAATACTATGCCGTCGTATTTAAAGCGAATAGGGTTTTGCCTCGCCACCTGAAATCCCCGCTTCTCTAGCGCCCGCGCCAGGACAATCTCGTACACCGACTCCAGCAGCCCAGGCCCCAACTCTTTGTGAATCTTCATCGCCGAGTCTACAACAGCGCCAGTGATGTCATCCAATTCCTTCATTCTATCTTTCTCCGCGCTCTCCGCGCCTCCGCGTGAGTCTGGTTTAGAGCCGTGTCAGAATTGCGATTCTTGCTCAAACTTCATTGGTTGCTCCACGGTAAGGTCGGCGGGCTTGGCGCCTTTTAATATCTTATGCACGTATGTATGAGGCGGCGCTTCCCACGACAAAAAATTACTCGCATTGCCTGTCGGCGGATCCGCTCACGGCGGCACGCTGCGGGCATTGCACTTCCGACTTAAAATAAGACCTAGAGCGCTCTTTAAGAAGAGCCGACTATCGGACGAGGCAAAAGCGGCGGATCATAACCCCGAGCGATTAGCTCGGCGTTCATAAAAAGTGGAGCCCCACAGGCAATCCCGTGCTAATTTGCAGTATGCCGGTTGGGCGGCATCCTGGGCAAGAGAAGTCTGTTCGGGCGTGCTGCACAACCAACTTTCATGAAGTGGCAGAGGTGTTCAACTTTGGTCAGTCCTGTCATCACCTCGCCATGGCCGCAGCCGAAATGTCTTTTGTTTCTGATGGCTTATTGATCCTCGCTAATTCGGCACAAAAAATGCGTCAGAATGCTTAGGATGCCGCAAAGAAGACAAGGCGCATGATCGAACAATTGAAAAAAAATGAAGCACTGGGGGACTTATGAGAAACGGGTATGACTCCCTTTTGGGGATTGTGCAAAAGACTTTACAGCGTAGCAAACCCAATCCAATGACCATCGTTAAGGTAAAAAGAGAATCTGAATCGCGTTTAACCGATAAATTGGATGAGCTTGAGAAGTTGGTCGCGGATAGTATCGGCAAATTGAAAGCGGAGGTTAACGAGAGTGCGGCGGCGGTAGCGAGTGAGACCCAGCGTACCAAGGAGGCCATCGAGACCGCCATCGAGAATCTCAAGGCGAATATTGTTCTGCTGAATAACAAGCTTAGAGAGTCGGAAGACACCATTCGCAGTAAAGAAGCCGCCAGCCGAAAGACGCAGGAAACTCTTACTGCCAGGATCGCTGCCCTAGAGGCCAACCTCAAAGACACAGAGGAAATTGTGCGCGGGAAGGACGCGACCATTAAAAGGCTGGAACAAAACAGTGCGGCCAGAATCCAACACTTGGAAAATCAGGTGAAAACCAAAGATGAGTTACTGGTCGGCCGATCCACCGAGGTCAGTGACCTCAAGACCCAGCTGGAAGTCCTGAAAAATGGGATAAAAGAGATGTCTTCTTTTTTCAATCAGTCAGAAATCTTGGCTACAGTGGAAGGGCAAAATAATAGCCCCGTCATTCGCAAACGGGAATCGAAAACAGGGCAGGAGAATCCGGCCGCCACTCGGTTTACCGGTCCAACAGCCACGGCCGAGGTAACCGATGCCGCTCGCGTGGCGATGCCGCCGAACTTTTTTAACCACATAACCCAGGAACTCAGCGAGTTTTCCGGGCCCATGGCGTCGGTAATCATTCATGATCACGTGGTCGCCCTCGGCGAATCTACTGGGAAATTTCCCAAGGCTAGAGTCCCAGAACTCCTAGAGATCATTAGTCGTGAAATACCGGACGAGAACGGCATAAACAGGTTTCGCGAGCGCCTAGGCAAGCTGTACCGCGAAGACCAGGATTGGTAAGAGAACAGTTTTCTTCATTGCATACACCGTCCGTTATGTATCACGCGGGCGGTCTTAGAACAAAATGAAATTTACGATTGAAAGCGACAGTTATTCATCGAGCAGGAAGACCAGATTCAGCCAGGATTGAACTGTAAGACGCCTCAACCTCACCACATCCACTCTAATCCGGTCAAGTCTTTTGCCCTGGGAACTGCGTCGGCATGTGCCGCGTCGGATTAAGCGCCATGCGAGATCGCCTACCAACGATGATTGCGCCGAGTCAGGAACCGGGGGACAGGGGCTGGCGCGGCACACCGCGTCAATTTGCAGAGTTTGGTGCCGGAGGAGGGACTTGAAGAGTTACCCTACCGGATTTTGAGTCCGGCGCGTCTGCCATTCCACCACTCCGGCACGCGAGCTAATATTGATAACGAACCTGCGCTTGGGAGCCGAGAGGAACGGACTCAAAAGGACTGAGCAACGAGTGCTGAGGACTGAGGGGGGACTCAGTCCTGAGCAACTCAGTCCTTTCCGAAAAGTAGTTTCCAGCAGTCCTTGAGGGAATCGACGCCGATAAGTTCGGGATACTTGATATGCTTCAACTGGGCGCTGTTGCTCGATGGCAGGATGCAGCGCTCGAAGCCTAATTTTCCCGCCTCCTTGACGCGCGCTTCGGCCTGCGAGATGCCGCGAATCTCGCCTGCCAATCCCACTTCGCCGAAAAACACCGTCTTGGGGTCGAGCACCTCTTCCTTCTGGCTGGAGGCAACCGCGGCAATGATGCCGAGATCCACGGCGGGCTCGTCGATCTGAACGCCGCCAGCGACGTTGACGAAGATGTCTTGATCGAAGAGCTTGGCGCCCATCTTTTTTTCCAACACCGCGACCAGCAAGGCGACCCGGTTATGATCCACGCCGATGGTGGTGCGCCGGGGTACGGCTAAGAACGAGCGGCTCACCAGCGCTTGCAGTTCAACGAGTATCGGGCGCGTGCCTTCCATGCTGCAAACGACGGCGGAGCCGGGCACGGCGAGGGGGCGCTCCATCAGAAAAATTTCCGAGGGATTGCTGACTTCTTTGAGCCCCGCCTCTTTCATCTCGAAGACGCCGATCTCGTTGGTCGAGCCGAAGCGGTTTTTGACAGCGCGCAAAATGCGAAAGCTGTGGCCGCGCTCGCCTTCGAAATAAAGCACCGTGTCGACCATATGTTCGAGCAGCCGCGGTCCGGCGATGGCTCCGTCCTTGGTGACATGGCCGATTAAGAAGGTCGTCAAACCGGTCTTTTTCGCCAAGACGATAATCGAGCCAGCGCTCTCTCGTACCTGGGCGATGCTGCCGGGCGCCGATGGGATCGCCGTGCTGAAGATGGTCTGAATCGAGTCGATGACGAGCAGGCCGGGTTTGATCTTCTTTACCTGTTCGATGATTCTTTCGAGCGCAGTCTCGCTGAGCACGAGCAGGTTCGGCGCGTCGATGGCGAGCCGTTCGGCGCGCATCTTGATCTGCCGCGGCGACTCCTCGCCGGAAACATAGAGACAGGCGAGCCCTTTCCGGCTCACCGCCGCGAACGCTTGCAGTAGCAGCGTCGATTTGCCGATGCCGGGGTCGCCGCCGATCAAAATCACCGATCCCTGCACCAGACCGCCGCCGAGCACGCGGTCGAACTCGCCGATGCCCGAGAGCACGCGGCCTTCCTCGGCGGTATTAATTTCGTGGATCGGCGCGGGATCTTCTTTGGTGCCGAGGCTTAGTTCGCCGCGCGGCGTCGTGGCTTTTTCAAATCGCTCCTCGGCGAAGGTATTCCACTGATTGCAGTCGGGGCATCTGCCGAGCCACTTGGGCGACTGGTAGCCGCAGCTCTGGCAGGAAAAAACGATCTTGGCCTTCGCCATGGTGATGCCTTTTATAGCAGGAAAACTTTGCAAAGGGGAAGAAAGCGGTCGTTTCATTACACGCTCGATCTCCACCCTAAAGGATGAAAGGTTAAAGGCATGGGGAAAAGCCCGTTACTCCTCACTCCTAACACCCCACGTTCAGCGCCATGTGGACAAAGAGGGCGCAAATGAAGTAATCAAGGATAAGGTATTTATGAAAGGGAGAGGGAATCAGCATGGCGAATCTACGATTGACGTTGGCGCTGTCTCACTACGACCGGCATATTCCGTTTTTTGACGGCTCGGTGCAGGCGGAAGGAGTTGACCTTGAGGTTTTGGAAGTCGGGCAGTCAAATCCGTTAAAGCATGGACAGGACCGTCATGAGCGCATGCTGCAGAGGACCGAGTTCGACATCTGCGAGCTGTCGCTGTCGTCCTATTTAATCGCCAAAAGCCGCGGCATGCCGTTCACGGCGATTCCGGTTTTCCCGCGCCGTCTGTTCAGCTCATCGCAGATGTGGGTCAACAGGGATGCGGGCATCAGTTCGCTCCAGGATTTGATCGGAAAGAAAGTCGGTCTCAGCACGTTTCAAACGACACTGTCCGTCTTGGCGAAGGGTGATTTGCAGGCGGAATACGGCGTCCCTTGGCGCAAGCTCGATTGGTATATGTCGAAAGACGAGGCGGTGCCGATCAAGCCAATCGATGGTGTGAGAATGCAGATATTGAAGCCCGGTCAAAAAATCGGCGCTATGCTTGAGAATGGGGAAATCGACGCGCTGATGGTGCCGCATCCGCCCAAAGAGGCGCTGCGCGGCGGCGGCAATATCCGCCGATTGTTTACCGATCCCAAGGCTGAAGAGACGAAGTATTTCCGAAAAAACGGATATTATCCGATCATGCACGTCGTCGCTTTCAAGGACCAAGTGCTGGCGCAGAACCCCTGGCTGGGGCGAAGTGTCATGGAGGCTTTCGACAAGGCGAAAGCAGCCTGCGTTGACTATTACGACGATCCCAACTGGTCGCGTTTCGTTTGGGGACGGCATCTGTTCGAGGAGGAGCGACAGGTCTTTGGCGAGGATCCCTGGCCCCATGGCGTGAAGAAGAACCGCGCCAACCTCGAACGGTTCATCGGCTACTCTCTCGATCAGGGTCTGATGGAGAAAAAGCTCGAAGTGGAGGAGCTTTTCGCACCGAGTACGCTGGATACTTGAGAAGCTCTGAGATGCCGATGCGTGTCAAATGTCCAACATGTAAGACCGAAGTCCAGTGGGAAAACAATCCGCATCGACCCTTCTGTTCCGAGCGCTGTCGATTGATCGATCTTGGAGCATGGGCGACGGAAAGGTATAAAATTCCCCCTAAAAAGCAGGACATTGATGCGGATGACGATGACGGCGATGATCAGACCCATTGCAAGTAGCAGGTTGCTGAAAAACTTTGTTGCAGGCTGCACTCCCATGACGATTCATCCCACGGCCGTCATCGATCCCAAGGCGGAGATCGACGGCGAAGTCGATATCGGCCCCTACGTCGTCATCGAGGGCCCGGTTAAGATCAAACGAGGCACGCGTGTGATGGCGCACGCTTATCTGACCGGCTGGACTGAGATCGGCGCGGACAACGAGATCCACCCCGGCGCCGTGTTGGGCGACGCGCCGCAAGACAAAGCTTACAAGGGCGCCGAGACCTATCTAAAGATCGGTGATCGAAACATCTTTCGCGAACATGTACAGGTGCACCGCGGCACCGTGGCGGGATCATCGACCGTCGTCGGCGACGATAATTTCCTGATGGCCAATTCCCATGCCGGACACAACTGCAAACTCGGCAACCAAATCGTCATCGCCAACGGCGCTCTCTTGGGTGGACACGTGGAGGTGGGCAGCAACGTATTTATATCCGGCAATTGCGTGGTGCACCAGTTCGTGCGCATCGGCGACTTCGCGTTGATGCGTGGACTGAGCGGCACGAGCCGCGACGTGCCGCCCTACGCCATTGTCGACTGGCAGCACACAGTGCGTGGCGTCAACGTCGTCGGTTTGAAGCGGGCCGGCTTCGACGACCGGCGCATTCGCGAGATCAGAGAGGCTTTCCGGGTATTATTCCGAAAAGGACGCAATCTCTCGCTGGCGGTGAAGGAAATAGAAGAACGCGGGAGGGCCGGCGATGAGGTATCGGCCCTCCTGGAGTTTATCAAATCTTCGAAGCGCGGAGTCTGCTTCGGCGACTAGCGGGTCGCGGTGGTCGCAGTCGATGGGACGTCGGCCCGCGGCCCGGTCTCAGGCGGCGGCGCGCCCACGAAGTAGATCGGCTCCGTACCCTTCAGATGATTCGGGGTAACCACATAGTTGCCTTTGATCGAAGGGTAAATGATATTGTTCGCCACATCCGCTCTGCCTGCGCTCAGCACATACCCGAGCCCGCCCGTGATCAAGCCTAGGCCCGCATAAGTGACCTTCGCCGGCATATAGAAAAGGTTGGCGACCACCGATCCAAAACCATAACCGGCCTCTTCGCCAACGGCAGGTTCAGCGGGCTGATCGGTTGTGCCCGCTGTCTGTGCGTGCAGCGGAGAACAAGTTATGGCGATAAACAATCCAAGGGCCATGCCCTTAAGCAATTGTGTTTTCATGGACCGACCATAGCGCGAAGTTGTGTTGCTGTCAAGAATAACATTTTAAATTTATTCCATCCGATCTATGGAATATCCGCTCTCCTCTTGAGAGTAGGGTCGTTGGTGTATTATTTGCCGCTTTTAAATGGACTAAACCGAATTAAAGACCGTAAATAAACAAAACGATATTCTCAAATCTATTTTACCTATCGTCATAAATTTCATAAAGGAAGGAAGTAGCTCTCATAGCAAGCGCGGATTTTCTCCCGCCTTGTTTCGTAATCGCGTAGCAGTTTATTCCCCGCCCGCGGGCGGGTTTTCCCGTCCGTTTTTTTCCCGCCATCGTACCCCAGAGTCCGCGCGATTCCATCCAGCCGTGCAGGGTCGGCCTCGAAGGCATCGATGGACTGATCCCGTTCGAGCCGCAAGCGATGGTCCAAATGCCTCAGAAACAGGTAGCCGTCGTGGAGCAAATTGAATTCGCTTGCCTTGAGAATATTGGCCTCGCGCAGGCCCTTTAACGCGGCCAATGTTCCGCAATGCCTGAGTCCGAGAAAGCGATGGCCATGAGCGAGCTGGAGCATCTGCGTCACAAACTCGATATCGACCAGACCGCCGCGCCCCTTTTTGAGATTGAAATGAGACTCGTCCTCGTTAGCCAGTTCCTTTTCCATGCGCATGCGCAGATGATGAATTTCGCCGATGCCGCCTTCTGGAAGAGCTAGGCCGTAGGCGAAACCTTCGACGACTTTCTCCACCTCCTTTCCGAGCCTTGGGTCGCCCGCTACGAACCGCGCTTTGATCAATGCCTGTCGTTCCCAGAGTTGGGAGCTGGTTTTGTGATAGTTGCGAAATGCTTCCAAAGACGACACGATCGGTCCCGACTTGCCGGACGGGCGAAGCTGCATGTCGATCTTGTAGAGTATCCCCTCTTCCGTGGGGGCGGATACATAAGTAAGAAGTTTTTGTCCGAGCCGCACGTAGTATTCATGCGCCGGTAACCTTGCGCCGGAGTCGCCGGTGCTTTCGGCGTCTTCGGGCGCGTCATAGATGAACACCAGATCCAGGTCGGAATTGTAATCCAATTCTCTCCCGCCCATCTTGCCACCGCCGATGACCGCAAAACGCGCCTGCGGCACGGTCCCATATTTCCCGCGAATCTCTTCAAGAGTCACACCGAGCCCGCCGTCGACGCAGGCCTCGGCGAGATCCGTGAGTTGGCGCAGGATCGGTATTAACTCGATGGCGCCGCCGAGATCGTGAAGACCGATGCGGATGAATTCTTCGGTCTTATAACGGCGCAGGGCGTTAAGTTTGCCTTCCAAATCATTTGTTCCCGACAGAGTCGCGTTTAGCTCGCGCAACATCTCGTCCCGGGTCTTTTCAACACGAGTGAGGTCAACCCGGATCAAAGTGTCGATCAGCTCTGGTCGGTTCAAAAAGAGATCGGTCATAAACTGGCTGTCGGCGAACAGGGTGATGAGCAACCGCATGGTCTCCGGATTTTCCGCAAGCAAAGTCAAGAAACCCGTGCGCCCGCCGATCCGGTGGGCGAACTTCGACAGATTGAGCAGTGCTTGATCGGGGGCGCTCGAATTGGCGATTTCCGTGATCAAGGCTGGCCCCAGAGTGCGCATAACTTTCAATCGCTTTAGGCTTGGCGGCGCAAAGACCTCGCCATCGCGGACCGCGATAAGATTTTCATACGCCTTCGCCGGATGGCTGAAGCCGGCCTGCTGCAACTGTTTGACCATGACTCCCTGCTGATCGAGGTCGTGCCAGATGGACCCCACTTCGGAAGCGCCGTCCGTGATTTGCTTCTGCGCGTCATAAAAAAGACGATCGAAAATCCGCCGTACATCGGCGGTATGGACGCGATGATCGCGCCAGAAGAGATCCCGCTCATGAAGCGTCTTGGTCTTGGTGTAACCGAGCCGGCGCGCCAGCGCTTTTTCTTCCTCTTTTCCCTCCGGGATCGAGTAGG
>Ga0326597_10003343_pt1 | contig 23226 bp, 24 predicted proteins | sample RVTome_12_FD_203789 | JGI IMG/M metagenome (GOLD analysis project Ga0326597, IMG submission 203789) | Soil microbial communities from uranium-contaminated site in the Upper Colorado River Basin, Wyoming, United States - RVT100D185 | ecosystem: Environmental > Terrestrial > Soil > Contaminated >... | reverse complement strand
GCAGCCGGCTGCGGTACCAGAACTCGATCTTGCGGATCACGCGCGCCGGGCCGGGAAGGTCGATCAGGCGGCTCCACGAGCCTTGGCGGAACACCACCCGCGTGTTGGGCGACCAGGTGTCGCCGTTTCCGAAGGTGAGACGGATGTTGTACATCTCGAGGGTGCCGCCGTCCACTTCGATTCGGATGGCGTCGAACATCCCCTCGCGCGCGCCCACGTCGATCACGTCCCGGTCGGCGGCGAAGCTCACGCGCCGCGAGCCGAGCAGCTCCCACTCCGCCGCTGGTCGGGCGGACGTGGGAAGCAGGGCGACGGCCGCCAGCGCCACGGTCAGGGACCAGCTGCGGGGACCATGCATGGGGCCTCCTCGGGGGGATCCGGTCGGTTGCAGACACGTAAGCACCTGTGGTGCCGTTCGGCAACGGAGCGAACCCAGGTTGGCAGCCGGGGTACTCTACCCTAGCCGTCGCCGGGAGGCTCCCGTGAATCGCTTCGTGCTTGCTGCCTTCGTCATTATCGCTCCTTTCCCCAGTGCCGCAACCGCACAACAGCCGACCCACAGCGTACAGGGCGCCGTGCGCCTCGTCGACGTGCGTCGGCGCGCTCTCGAGGTCACGACCGGCGTCGGCTTGGCGCTGCGCGTGGTGCGCCTCCAGGTGCCCGCGGACGTGCGAGTCACCGCCGCGGGCGCCGCCCTGCCGCTGAACCAGCTCGCACCGGGAGATATCGTGCGTGTCTCCTACGGTGCGCTGCCGAGCGGGTATCTCGCCTACACGATCGAGCGCGTGGGTCGCATGGCCACCGGCGTGGAGGGGACGCCATGAGCCGACGACTCGGAGTGTGGTACGTCGCCCTCGCTCTCGCTGCGCTGTCGACGGCATGCCGCCGGCCGCCGCAGCCGGGTGATCCGCTGCTGGGCCTCTCGGCCACGGAGCGGGCGCGGTTCGACAGCGGGCGTGTCGTGTTCGATAGCGCGTTCACTCCCGAAATCGGCCTCGGACCGCTCTTCAACTCCGACGCCTGCGGGGAGTGCCACGAGGAACCTGTCGCGGGCGGCCTGGGCGACGAGACCGAGCGGCACGCCGCGGCGTTCCACGCGGTCCCGCCGGCGGGCGCTCGTCCGTGCGACGAACTCGTCGCGCTCGGCGGTCCCGTGTTCCAGCAGCGCGTCACGCCCGCCCTGCGGGCGGCGGTCGGCATCGACAGCGAGCCGGTCCCGCCGCAGGCCACGGGGATCGCGACCCGCACGTCGCCCGACGTCTTCGGGTTCGGCCTGCTCGACGCGGTGCCCGACTCGGCGATCCTCGTCCTTGCCGACCCCGACGATCGGGATGGCGACGGGATCTCCGGCCGCCCCAACCGGTTCTTCGACGGCCGTATCGGGCGCTTCGGGCGAAAAGCGCTGGTCCCGACGCTGCGCGAGTTCAACGACGGCGCCTTCGTGATCGAGCAGGGAGTCACCAATCCGGCCGTACTGGATGAGGGGACGTTCGGGGACCGGCCCTTCCCCATGGGCACGGACCCCACACCCGAGCCGGAGCTCTCCCGCGCGGGCATCGACCTCGTCGACTTCTTCGTTCGGTTGCTCGCGCCGCCCGCCCCGCAGCGCCTGTCCCGCGAAGCGCGGCCGGGCCGCGAGCTGTTCGCGCGGGTCGGGTGTGACGGTTGCCACATCCCCGCGCTCCAGACGGGTGACAGTCCCGTCGCCGCCCTGCGCCGCCGCGAAGTGGCCGCCTACACCGATCTGTTGCTCCACGACATGGGCCCCGAACTCGCGGACATCTGCTTCGGGCTCGCGACGCCGTCGGAGTTCCGCACGGAGCCGCTCATGGGGGTACGCCTCATGGCGCGGTTCCTGCACGACGGCCGGGCGACCACGCTCGAGCAGGCGATCGAGATGCACGCCGGGGAGGCGGCCCGGTCGCGGGACCGGTTCCGCACGCTGACCGCGGAGGAGCGGGCGGCGGTGGTCGCGTTTTTGAAGACTCTGTGAGCAGAGGAGGCCGTATGACCGCACGCCGTCGACCGTTTTTCATCGCTGCACTCGGGCTCTTGGCCATGCAGTGTCACGAGCCCGGCACGGCACCCACGCCGATCACTCACCTCCCTCGCGATCTGACCGCGGCCGAGGGCCGGCTCGTCTCGACCGACAACCGCTTCGCATTCAAGCTGTTCCGGCAGATCGCGGACAGCACACCGGCGGACTCGAGCCTCTTCATATCCCCGCTCAGCGTGTCGATGGCGCTGACGATGGCGTACAACGGCGCTGCGGGCTCAACGCAGCAGGAAATGGCAACGGCGCTGGAGGTGAATGATTTCCCGCTCGACGAGCTCAACCCGTCGTACCGCAGCCTCATCGACTTGCTGCGCGGACTCGACCGTCAGGTGACTTTCGACATCGCCAACTCGATCTGGTATCGGCACGATTGGACCTTCGAGCAGGCCTTCCTCGACGCGAATCGCACTTACTTCGATGCCGCCGTGCGGCCGCTCGACTTCGCGAGCCCGACGGCCGCCCAAACCATCAACGCGTGGGTCAACGATCGGACGCGGGGGAGGATTCCGGCGATCGTCGAGGATCCGCTGCCCGCCGACGATGTCATGTATCTCATCAACGCGATCTACTTCAAGGGGAGCTGGACCGAGCAGTTCGACAAGAGCCGCACGACGCCGGCGCCGTTCCGGCTGCGGGACGGCTCGAGCGCGACGGTGCCGATGATGTCGACCGCCGAGCCGGTGCACGTGCGCCTCGCGTGGGCGCCGGGAGTGACCGTGCTCGACCTGCCGTTGGGGGGCAGGCGTTCAGCATGACGATCGTCCTGCCGACCGAACCGGCCGGCCTCGATTCGCTCGTCGCGACCCTGACCGAAGACCGCTGGAACGCGTGGACCGCCGCGCTGCGCTCGGGTGTGGTGGGCGTGACGCTGCCCAAGTTCCGGTTCTCCTACGACGCGTCGCTCCAGGAGGCCTTGAGTGCCCTCGGCATGGCGCACGCCTTCTGCGGCCCGTGGGTCACCGACCTGACGCGGATGCGCGCCGCTGGCGACCTCTGTATCACCAGGGTGAAGCACAAGGCGTTCGTGGACGTGAACGAGGAGGGGACGGAGGCGGCGGCAGCGACCGCGGTCGGCGCGGGCGTGACCAGCGCTCCCCAGACCATTAGCGTCGATCACCCGTTCCTGTTCGCCATTCGCGAGAACTTGTCGGGGACGATTCTCTTCCTCGGGCGCGTCATGCGGCCGGAGGTGAACTGAGGGCCCACAGCCTGGTGCCGCAGTGCATGCAGGCGCCGCCGGCGAGCATGAGGGGCATAAGGAGGGCGAGGACCCCGGCGCGCCAACGCGCCCCCTGCCGCAGCAGCGCGAGCCCGCCGACGAACCCACCGACTCCGAGAATCGCGGTGGCGATCGTCGCCGCCGAGGACGCGCCCAGGCGCGATACCAGGTAGGGCAGCCAGGGGACAAAGACGATGCTGGGCAGGAGAAACGTACCGAAGCTGCGCTGCGTCTCGCGCACGTACACCGCGCTCCGGTGCACAAACTGGGCGGAGGTCAGGCAAGTGGCCAGGGCCGGAATCGAACCGGCGACACGCGGATTTTCAGTCCGCTGCTCTACCAACTGAGCTACCTGGCCGAGCTATGCAGGAAAAGAACTTAGCGGGCTGGGTGATGCGGTGGGAGGTAGGGGAGGATCACGGCCACGTGAAAATAAGCGAAGGGGCCGCGCCGGCGCGCGCCTGCGCCACATCCCTCGGCTCGCTCCAGAATCCCCCCACCCACACCGTCGTCAGCCGGATCTCCCAGCGCGCGTGCGCGTCCGGGCTCACGGGAACCGCGAAATCCAGGCGCCAGAGCCGCTTCGACTGCGGCGGGGCCGCCACCAGCAGTCCGGCACCCACACCCGCCTTTACCCCGCTATTCACGCCGAACGGCGCATCGCCCGCCCAGACCACACCAGCGTCGACGAAGCTCGCGAGCCCGACCCCGACGTGCCGATTGAGCCGGCCCAGCGCCCAGCGCTCCTCGACGCGGGCGACGCTCCGCATTGCGCCGACGACGCGCGAATCGTGGTAGCCCCGCACCCCGCCCGGCAAGGCACCAAGCGTGAGTTGAAAGGGAATCCGCAGGCGCCACCCGGCCGAGATTTCGTGGCTGGCGATGACGATATGCGCGTCGGAGGGCTTCACGTACCACGCCAGCCGCCCGCTAGCAACCCACGAATCCCATCGGTTCGCCCCGGGATCGTGGCGCGCTTCTGCTTCGACGCGCAGCGCGGCGAAGGACCGTGGGGAACCCAGCCCGGCGTAGAGGTCGGCGGCGAGAAAGGTGTCATTCCCCTGCCCCACCACCGCGCCGACTTGAACGCCCCTGGCCACATCCTGCACCGCCCAGAGCGCGTCGAACCCGCGCACCTCCAGGAACGAAAGGCTGCGCAAGCCGACGACGGCGTTCAGGCGCACGTTCTCGTAGCGGCCGAACGGCCCGCCGAGCGGCGCGCCCGTGTCGGCGACGAGTCCCGAGTCGGAGATGACCACCGCCTGCGCCGCCGGCGTGACCCGCTCATACGTCAGGAGGCCCCCGAGGTACCCGATCCGCCGCCCGAAGCCGATGCGCAACACGCTCCCGATGTCCGCGAAGCGGCGCACCACGCCCAGTGAGACGACGTCGGTATCCGGCCGGACGAAGGATGTATACGCGTTCACGTTGCTGTAGCCGACGTGCCACGCGTTTCGCTGCAGGTCGGTGAGGAAGGCGTGGCCGAGGGCGAGCGTCAGCGTGCTGCCGAGCGGCGCGCGGTAGGCCAGGAACGCGAGCGTGTAGGGTCGGCGGAACGCCTGGTAAGCGACGATCTGCGCGCCCGTGCCGGTGCGGTAGCCGAATCCTTGATCCACCCTGCCCGCGACGCGCAGCGCCCCGCCCCCCACGTTGCCGTCACCGAAGACGAGCGCCGCGGGACGCCAGTCCCGAAGGCGCATTGCGAAGATGGTCGGGATCTCGTCGAGGGTCTCGACCTCGATGCGCACCCCGCCGGCGAAGTCCGGCACCGCGCGGACCGTCGCCTCGGCGAGGAAAGGCTGGAGGCGGAGAATGCGCTGCGATTCCGCCACCTCGGTGGCCGAGCAAGGCCGCCCCACATCCAGGAGGAGAAAGCGGCGAACCACCTCCGCTTTCGTGGTCGGGTGTTCCAACCCCACGCCGCGGGCGAGCGGGCGCAGCAGCCGGGGAATCCGGCCGAACGACGGGGCGTGAGGGACGATGACGATCGCCGAGACGGTCTTGCCGTCACATTGCGCCGCGACGAGCCTGGGCGGCACCAGGAGCAGCAGTGCGACGAGCAGAGACCAAGCGTAGCGCATACGTGCCGCGCCGCCCCTGGCCTCGTCGATCGTTTCCGTACCGTCCCCAAGGGCTTCACCGGGCAGCGGACGGCTCCGTTGAGAGGCCGAACAAAATACGGCCCTGTCGCGCGGTGGCAACTGCCAGCTTACTTTCTGGCTCATGGCGCCACCGGCTTTCCCGAATCTCACCGTCCTTGCCCATCCGCTGATCCAGCACAAGCTGACGATCCTGCGGGACCGGCGCACCAGCACGCGCGATTTCAAGCAGCTTGTGAACGAGATTGCCATGCTCATGGCGTACGAGGTCACCCAAGACCTCCCGCTCGAGCCGGTGGACATCGAGACCCCCCTCGAGAAGACCACGGGCCGCCAGGTGGCCGGCAAGAAGCTCACGCTGGTCCCCATCCTGCGCGCGGGGCTGGGGATGGTGGAGGGTATCTCGCAGCTCATCCCCTCCGCGCGCGTCGGCCACATCGGGCTGTACCGCGACCACGACACCCTGCAGCCCGTCGACTACTACTTCAAGATCCCGTCGGGCGAGCAGGACCGGACGTTCTTCGTGCTCGACCCGATGCTCGCGACGGGCGGCTCGGCGGTGGCCGCCGTCAGCGCCCTGAAGCGCGCCGGCGCCCCGCGGGTGCGCTTTCTCTGCCTCGTCGCCGCGCCGGCGGGGGTCCAGGCGATGCTCCACGCCCATCGCGACGTGCCCGTCTACACCGCCGCCTTGGACCGCGAGCTCAACGCCAAGGGTTACATCCTCCCCGGCCTGGGGGACGCCGGCGACCGGCTGTTCGGCACCAGATGACGGAATGTGTCACATCTTGACAAGATGACGTAATACGTCATAAACTGACGATGTGACGAAAAACGTCAATTACATCGCCGTGCTGGCCGACGCCATCGGATCCCGCGCGCTCCCCCCCAGGGACCGCGCCCGTCTCCAGACCCAGCTCCACACCCGCCTCCGCACCGATCTCAACCAGCGGCGCGCCTGGCGGCCGGGCATCGCCGCCGGTTTCGCCATCGCGCGCGGCGACGAGATCGAGGGCCTGCTCAAGGGCGCGTCGCTCGTGTGGGACATCGCCCACTGGCTGCGCCGCGCCTTTGCCGACGTGGACTGGATCATCGCGTGCGCCCGCGGCCCCATCAGTACCGCCCTCGCCACGACCGCTCTCGAAGTGGACGGCCCTTGCTTCCACGCCGCCCGCGCGGCGCTCGAAGAGGCCAAGGGCGAGCGTCGGGTCTTCACCTTCCGCGGCTTCTCCCCGCCCGTGGATGCCCTGGCCGCCTACTACTCCGCGCTGTATTGGAGCTGGACCCCTCGCCAACGCCGCCAGGCGTCCACCCTGCGCGTGCGCGACGCCGCGGCCGACGAGGCTCGGGACCTAAACGTCCACCCCACCGCGGTTTCCCACATGAAACGGCGCATGGCCTGGCCGCTCGTGGCCGCGGGCGATATGATGTTTCGCGCTGCCATCCTGGAGGCCCGGTGAACCCGCTCGCGCTCGTTCCATTACTCGCCTATACCGTCGCCGCCGTCCTCTGGCCGGCGCAAATCGACGGCCAGCGGCGCGGTCGCGCGCTGCTTCTCGTCGAAGCGCTCCTCGTGCTCGCCGCCGTTATCCTGGGACAAGTGCTCGCCAAGCTCGTCATCCCCAGCCCGGCGGGGTACCGCTCGGGCGCCGTCGGCCTCTATGTCACGGCCTACCTGTACGTGTGTATTCGGGGCATGGTCGTCGTGCGCTCCGTCCTCGAGCTTCCGGCGCTGCAGATGCGGCGCGACGAAGACCGCACCGCCGGCGCGATCGACATCGCCCGCGGCCGCACCATCGGCGCCCTGGAGCGGGCGATCGCCTTGACGCTGGTACTGCTCGGCCAGTACGGAGCGCTGGGCCTCATCGTCGCGGCCAAGTCAGTGGCCCGCTTCAAGGCGCTGGAAGACCGCGAGTTCGCCGAGTACTTCCTGATCGGCACGTTGGCCTCCCTGCTCCTGGCCCTGGCCGGTGGCCTGGGGCTGCGGGCCCTGCTGCGCTGAGCATCCCCCTCCCCGCGTAACCCTTTTCCGCTTCCTCGTGTCAGACGGGTAGTTACGAGCGTGGCCCGTCACCTCGGAGCGTCGTGGACGAACGAGATCTGATCAACCGCGTCCGCGCCGGGGACGGCGTTGCCGAGCGCGCCCTGTACGACGCCCATGTCGACCGCGTCTATCGCCTGGCCTACCGGCTGGCGGGAGACGACGCCCTCGCCCAGGACTTCACGCAGGAGACGTTCATCCGGGCGTTCGAGCGGCTGGGCACGTTTCGCGGCGACTCGGCCCTCGCGACCTGGCTGCACGCGATCACCACGACGGTCGTCCTGAACGGCCTCCGCAAGGTGAAGCGCTTCCGCGGGCGGGAGGCGGATCTCGAGGCCGCCGACGGCGTGAGCGGCGCGCGCCGCGAAGCCGAGCCGGACTTGAAGGCGCGGCTCACGCGGGCGATCGACGCGCTGCCCCAGGGCTACCGGACCGTGTTCGTGATGCACGACATTGAGGGCTACACGCACGAGGAGATCGGCGTCGCGCTGGGGGTCGAGACGGGGACATCGAAAGCGCAGCTGTCCCGGGCGCGCGCCAAACTGCGCGAGTCGCTCGCGGACTTCGCGGGAGAGTGGGTCTCATGATGCACGACGACGACAAGTTCAACGAATGGCTGCGGCAAACCGCCAAGGGGTACCACACCCCACGTCCCACGCCCCATGACGAGATGTGGCAGCGGATCGAGGCGGAGCGGGCCCGGCGCGCCGCGCGCCGGGTGGTCGAGCTGCGCCCCTGGTTGCGCTGGACCCTCGCCGCGGCGGCGGTGCTCATCCTCGGCATCGGCGTCGGTCGCTGGACCGCCCGGCAGGAGACGGGCGCAGGAGGCGGGAGGCCGGTGGCGACTAACGACACAGCGGGTCAGGACCTGCTCTACCAGATCGCCGCGACGCAGTACCTCTCCCGCACCGAGGCGTTCCTCACCGGCTTTCGCTCCGACCTCCGGACCGGCCGGGCCGACGCGCGCTTCACGGGTCAAGCGCGCGATCTGCTCACCACAACCCGCCTGCTGCTCGATTCCCCGGCGGCGGATGATCCGCGGTTAGGCGCGCTGCTCGAGGACCTGGAGCTCGTGCTGGTTCAGATCTCGCAGCTCGCGGCGGGCCGCGACACGCACGACGCCGACCTGATCACCCAAGGCATGGATCAACGCAACGTGCTGCCCAATTTGCGCTCGGCGATTCCCGCCGGGCCGGTGCCGGTGCGCACCGAAGGAGTACTCTGATGTACATCGTCTCCCTCTTGCTCGCCGTCACTCTCGTGCAGGATTCGACCGCCCGGGCGGAGGCCCTGATCGCGCGGGGTCCCATGCTCGTCGAGCCCGCGGCGCTGCCGATCGAGTCGTGGTCCCAGCAGGATCCGGCCGACTCGCTGTATCGAGCCGCGCGGCAGGCCCTGAACCGAAACCAGTACGCGCGGGCGGCGGAGCTGTTCCGCGCGGTGCGCCAGCGTTACGCCCGCTCGACGCACGCGGCCGACGCGTACTACTGGGAGGCGTTCGCGTTGTATCGCACGGGATCCAACGACGGGCTTCGGGCGGCCCGGGCGGCGCTCCGCACGCAGGCCGAGCGCCACCCCAACGCGTCCACCCGGCGCGACGCCGAGGTGTTGATGCGCCGCGTGCAGGGCGCCCTGGCGCAGCGCGGCGATGCGGATGCGGCTGAGGCCATCACGCAAGACGTGGACGACATCATCCCGCCTCAGCCTCCCCAGCCCCCTCAGCCCCCTCAGCCACCGCTGCCACCCGTGCCGCCGAGCGGGCATCGGTCGCGCGTATCGGGGTGCGAGGACGACGATGACCTGAAAGCCGCCGCGTTGAACGCGCTCCTCCAGATGGACGCGGAGCGAGCGGTCCCGATTCTCAAGGCCGTGCTCGCGCGGCGCGACGAGGGCTCCACCTGTCTGCGGCGCAAAGCGGTGTTCCTGGTCTCGCAGAAGCGCAGCCCGGAGACGGCGAGAATCCTGCTCGATGCCGTGCGCTCCGATCCGGACCGCGAAGTGCGCGAACAGGCCGTCTTCTGGCTCTCGCAGGTGCCGGGCGAGGAGACCGTCGCCGCGTTGGACTCGATCCTCCGCGCCTCCGACGATCCGGACGTCCAAGACAAGGCCATCTTCGCCCTGTCGCAGCATCGCAGCGCACGGGCGGGCGCGATCCTGCGCGCCTACGTCGAGCGGCGCGACGCGCCAGCCGAGCTGCGCGAAAAGGCGATCTTCTGGCTGGGCCAGCACAAGTCGGCCGACAACGCGCAGTTCCTGCGCGGCCTCTTCGCGAAGCTGGAAAGCGACGACCTGAAGGAGAAGGTCCTCTTCTCCCTGTCCCAGATGGGCGGGGCCGACAACTATCGCTGGCTGATGGACATCGCCCTGAACGAGAATGAGAACATCGAGATTCGCAAAAAGGCGCTGTTCTGGGCCGGCCAGGGGCGCACGGTCGACATGGCCGCCCTGGTGCGGCTGTACGATCGCATCCAGAACCGGGAGATGAAGGAGCAGCTGATCTTCGTCTACTCGCAACGCCGCGACGCGGCGGCGCTCGACAAGCTGTTCGCCATCGCGAAGAGCGAGCCGGACCGCGAGCTTCGCAAGAAGGCGATCTTCTGGATCGGCCAGTCGCGCGACCCGCGGGTGGCGCAGTTCCTCCAGGAGCTGATCAACCAATGATCGCCCTCGCGCTCGCCCTGGTTGTCGTGCAGCAGCAGCAACCGTTGGAGCGGCGCGTCGCCGCGGTCCGGGACGGGACGGTGCGGTTCAGCTATGCCGCCCGCCCCGGAGTCTATGGCAACGGCCGCAACATCATTAGCTGGGACTGCCGCGGCGGGAACTGCCGCAGCCGCCAGGTCAACGGCGATTACTCCGACATGGACGGCAACGACTGGAGCTCCGTTTGCGACTCTGGCCCGGTCCGCATCGCGCTCACGGTGCGCAGCGGCGCAGTCACCGACCTCCGCGCTTATGTGGGGGGCGAATGGCGGACCGCCGCGGGCGGCACCGATCTCGGCACCGTCGGCGCCCGGGAAGCGGCGACGTATTTGCTCGGCGTAGCGGCGAAGGATTCGACGGGGAGCCGCGCCGCCGAGCGGGCTATCTTGCCGGCGATGCTGGCCGACAGCGTGACGCTGTGGCCTGACCTCTTGAAGATCGCCCGGGACACGCGCGTTTCGCGCCGCGTCCGGCGGTCGGCGGTCTTCTGGCTGGGCCAGGCAGCCAGTGCAGCGGCCACCCGCGGGCTCACCGACCTGGTGGACGACCGCGCTACGGACCGCGACGTGCGGGAGCAAGCGGTGTTCGCGCTGTCGCAGCGGCCCCGCGACGAGGGGGTCCCAGCCCTGATCCGCATCGCCCGGGAGAACCCCGACCCCGAGCTCCGCAAGAAGGCGATCTTCTGGCTGGGCCAGTCGGACGACCCGCAGGCCTTGGCGCTGTTCGAGGAGCTCCTGACGAAGCCCTGAGCTGAAACGGCGTGCCTTTGTATCTTTTGGCATGCCCTTCTGGACCACCCGGCGTGTTTTCACGACCGCCGCCCTGACCTTCGTGCTGCTGCTCATTGGCTGGGGCGCGGTGGTGCTCGCCGTCGCCGTTCAAGGCGCGCGCGACCAGGCCACGACCGCCGACGCGATCGTCGTGCTTGGTGCCGCTCAGTACAACGGCCGCCCTTCCCCGGTGCTCCGCGCCCGGCTCGACCACGCCGCGACTCTTTATCAACGGGGCCTAGCGCCCGTCGTGCTCGTGACCGGCGGCGTGGGCACCGGCGACACGCTGAGCGAGGCGACCGTGGGTCGCGATTACCTCGTCCGCCTCGGCCTCCCTCCCGATGCCCTCGTCGCCCTCACCGCCGGCGACGACACCTACGCATCGCTCGCCCAGGTGCAGCACTGGTTCGAGGGGCGCGGCAACCGCCGGGTCCTGCTCGTGAGCGACGCCTTCCACATGCTGCGGCTCCGGATCATCGCCGCGCGGCTCGGCCTCACCCCCCTGACCTCGCCGGCGCCCGGCTCCCCGATTCGTGCCAGCATGCGGCGCAACACCGCCTTCCTGCTCGCCGAGGGGTTCAAGGTTCCGTTCACCTGGCTGTTCCAGCACTAGGAGGAGCCGATGCAGATCGCACACCGGCGGATCCACACGGGCCGGGTGGTCAATCTCGACGTGGACACGGTGCGCTACCCCGACGGCTCGACCGGCGAGCTGGAGATGCTCCGCCATCCCGGCGCCGCCGCCGTGCTCCCGTTCGCCTCCGACCCTCGCGGAGCCGATCCCACCGTGCTCCTGATCCGGCAGTATCGCTACGCGACGGGCGGCCCCTTGCTCGAGATCCCCGCCGGCCGGCTCAACCCCGGCGAGGAGCCCGCCGCCTGCGCCCGCCGCGAGCTACAGGAAGAAGTCGGTGTGACCGCGGGGCGGCTCGAGCGTCTTACTACCATCTGGACTACGCCCGGCTTCACCGACGAGCGGATCCACCTGTACTGGGCGGCGGACCTGGCGGCGGGCGCGCACGCGCGCGAGCCCGATGAGTTCATCGAGGTCGTACCGACGGCGCTGTCGGATGTGCTGCGGTTGGTGCGGGACGGCACGATCTGCGACGGAAAGACGGTCGCAGCTATCCTCTATATGGCCGGGTTCATCCTAGGGATCTAGACCAGATGTACACTTGCGGTGTCTCACCGGTGAGACGATATTGGCCAGCGGCGTCGTGACTCACGTGCGTAATGCATTGCAGAGAAATGAGTTGAGGACTTGACGTCGAGGGGCACGCTTCGTGCCATACCTAGACGAATGTAACCGGGAGGGCCTCGCCTAGCGTTCCTGTTTCCGTCTGAAACGTGGGAGTGACCATGGGGGCAGTCCTGAAACGCACAATCCAAACCGTCGAGTCGCCGCGCGCGCTGCAGCGCGAGGCGTTGCACGAGCTCGATGATGGCCAGGTGGTGATGCGGCACCTGGCGGGTGATTCCCAGGCATTCGGATCTCTAGTCGACCGCTACCAGACGCGCCTGCTGAACTTCGTGAACCGCACGATCGGCGACCGGGAACGCGCGGAAGACCTGGTGCAGGAAGTGTTCATCCGGGTGTTCCGGCACTTGCATCGTTTCGACCAGACGAAAAAGTTCTCGACCTGGATCTACACGATCGCCTCGAATCTGGCCAAGAACGAGCTGCGCAACCGCAGCCGGAACCCCCTGGTCCTGTTCCAGACCATCAAGAAGAACTGGGATGCGGATCACCGGCCGTTGCAGTTCGAGGACACCACGGCGCGCCCCGACGACCTCTACCGCAAGCGCTTCCTGAAGGATGCGGTGGACCGGTGCGTGCGTGAGCTGCCCGAACACCACCGCCAGGTGTTCGTGCTCCGGGAGCTCGAAGGCAAGAGCTATCAGGAAATCGCCGAGATCACCGGCTGTAACCTCGGCACCGTGAAGAGCCGCTTGAACCGGGCCCGGAACAGCTTCGCCCAGCTGATCGGCCCGATGCTGGAATAGTGTCGCCCCCCCGTTCCCCGGGCCCGGGAACTCCCCGCGGCCCGGGCGGTACCACTCCACACGCTATGATCTGCACGGAGTTCCTCAACCGCTACACCGAGTTCCGCGATGGGCTGATCGCCGCCCCGCGGGAGCTGCGGCGTTTCCAGCGCCATCTCGCGCAGTGTCCGACCTGCCGTCGCTACGATACGGCGCTACGCTGCGGCGTCGCCGCGCTGCAGGGTGTGGAGACCATCGAGCCGTCCACCGACTTCCGGCTCCGGCTCGAAGCGCGGCTGGCCCGCGAGCGTACCCGCATTGCCGAAGTGCCCGCGCGCGCGGGGCTTGCGGCGGCGATGCTGGTGCTCGTCGCGCTGTCGCTGCTCGTGCTCGAGGTGGGTCGCCGCCCGCAGCTGGCCCAGGCCCCCGCCTTGCCGCCTGCGGCGTTCCCCAAGCCTGTCGCGAACCCCGGCCTGCCGTTCGTGTCGTTCCAGGATCCACGCGCCAGCGTGGTGGACGGGAACCCGTACCCCTACGGGACGGCGCTGGTGCAGCCGGCGGTCATGCAAATCGAACCCGCGTCCGCTGGCCGCTAACCTCCCCCCGCGGTAACTTCCGCGGTGTATGGCGGCGTTCACCTTGGATGCGCTCCTTCGCAGCCTCAAGAAGGGCGCGCCCGACCCGGTCTATCTCCTGCACGGTGACGAAGACGTCCTGAAGGACGAGGCCGTCCGGGCTTTGCTCGACGCCGCGGTGGATCCCGCCGCCCGCGACTTCAACCTCGACACCCGTTTCGCCGCCGACTTGGACGCCGAGGCGTTCCACACCCTCGTGAATACGCCACCGATGCTGGCCGAGCGCCGGGCGGTCGTCCTGCGGGGCGTGGACCAGCTCGGCAAGCGCAAGTCCAAGCTCCGGGACGAATTGGTCCGCTATCTCGACGCGCCCAACCCGACGACGGTTCTGGTCCTCGTGACCGGTGCCGGAGAGGACCCCGACGCGGACATCGTGCGGCGGGCCACGCCGGTTGCGCTCGCGGCCCTGGAGCCGGAGCGGGTGCCCCGCTGGGTGAACCACCACGCGGCGAAGCTCGCCCTCACCCTCACCCCGGACGCCGTGGAGCTGCTCGTCTTGGCGGTCGGGAACGACTTGAGCGCGCTCGCCCAGGAGCTCGCGAAGCTCGCGTCGCTCGCGGGCGATCGTGCGGCGACGGCCGCGGACGTCACCTCGCTCGTGGGCGTCCGGCGAGGCGAGACCGTCCACGACCTGGTGGAGGCGGCGCTCGAGCGGCGTGCGGCGCGTGCGGCGCAGCTCGTCGAGCCGGTGCTCGAGCAAGCGGGGATGAGCGGGGTGAAGATCCTGATGCTCCTGGGCACGCACCTCGTGGGCACCGCTCTGGCCCGCGCCGAACGGGAACGCGGCACCGGACGCCTCGAGGACGCCGTGTTCCGGCATATGCTCGCGGTGCGACCGTACGGTCTGCGGAGCTACAAGGATGAAGCGGCGCGATGGGCGCGGTGGAGCGGCCTGTGGACGGGCCCAGAGCTCTCCCGCGCGATCCGCACCGCGCTCGCCGCCGACCGCGCGCTCAAGGGGACGACCGTCACCGACGATCGGGGGATCGTGACACAGCTGGTACTCGGATTCACGGCGACGCAACGGGAGGCGGCGTGAGACTCGGCGTGCTGGCCGTAGCGGTCTTGCTGACCGCCTATCCCTCCGGCCGTCTAACCGCGCAAACCGACCAGCGGTTGGTCGACGCGCTGCGGCTCGCCCAGAACGGGCAGGTGGACTCGGCGCGGGCCGTGGTGCGCCGGCTGCTCGCCACGCTGTCCGCCGCGGACTCCGCTTATCCCCAGGCATTGCTGGCGGGCGCGAAGATCGCTCCCGACGCGCCGACGGTCGTGACGAATCTGAACCGCATCGTCCTCGAGTACGGCGCGTCGCCGTGGGCGGACGATGCCCTGCTGCTTCTCACGCAGCTCTATTTCGCGCAGCGCGACCCGGCGCAGACGATTCAGTCCGCCGAGCGGCTGCGCCGCGATTATCCCGACTCGCCGCTCCGCTATCGGGTCGCGTTCCCCGCGGCACGGGCCCACTTCGAGCTCAAGAACGAGGCGCGGGGCTGCGAGCTGATTCAGGAGGCGCTCACCGGCGCCAGCGCGGCTGGCGAGGTAGAATTCACGAACCAGGTGAGCTTCTACGCCGCGCGCTGTACTGGCGCCACGACACCGCCACCGCTCGCCGCCGATAGCGCCACCGCCGCCACCACCACCACCAAGACGTACGCCGTTCAGGTGCTCGCGGTGAAGAGCGCCGTCCAGGTGGACGACATGCTCACCCGCCTTCGGGTGATGGGCTTCGACGCCCGCGTCGTGCGCGATACCAGCGGCTTCTTCAAGGTTCGGGTCGGCCGGTACGCGACGCGCGAGGAGGCGCAGCAGACGCAGCAACGGCTCCGCACGCGGCTCGGCGGCCAGCCGTTCGTCGTGGAGGAGCCGTGACCGAGCGGGTGGCTGGAGGGGGAGCGGGGGGCGCGGGGGGCGCGATCGATACCCCGCTCATGCAGCAGTACCGGGAGATCAAGGCCCGGCATCCCCACACGATTCTGTTTTTCCGGATGGGCGACTTTTACGAGATGTTCGAGGACGACGCCCGCATTGGCGCACGCGAGCTCGGGCTCACGCTCACGTCCCGCAACAACGGGGGCGCTGCGGAGGTGCCGCTCGCCGGCGTCCCCGTGAAGGCCGCCACCGAGTACCTGCGGCGGCTTGTCGCCAAGGGCCACCGCGTCGCGATCTGCGAGCAAGTCGAGGACCCGAAGCTCGCGAAGGGGTTGGTGCGGCGCGAGGTCGTGGAAACGATCACGCCCGGCACCGTGCTGACCGACGATTGGCTCGTCCAGGGCCGCAACAACTACCTCGTCGCGCTCGGGGCTCAGGGGGGGGGCGCCACCGTGGGGATCGCCGCCCTGGACGTGACGACGGGAGAGCTGGTCCTCCAGGTCGTCGCGCCTGAGGACGTCGAGGCGGCCCTGGCCCGCTACGAGGCGCCGGAGCTCGTGGTCCCCGCGGGTGCCGCGCTGCGCCCCCCCCCCCCCTCCGCCCCAGGCGCCACGGTCACCGAACGCGAGGCGTGGGAGTTCGACCCCGAGCTGGCGCGCGAGGATCTGACCCGGACCTTCGGTCTCGCCTCGCTCGACGGCCTCGGGATCGCGGCCGAGGACCGCCCTGCTGTCGGGGCCGCGGGTGCGCTGCTCCGCTACGCCCGCGAGCTCAAGCCCGGCGGCCTGCCGCATCTGTCGCGTCCAACGCTCGTGCGCCGCGGCGATGCCGTCCCTCTCGACGAGATGACCCGCCGGAACTTGGAGCTCGTCGAGCCGCTGCGCGCCGGAGCCCAAGGCGCCACCCTGCTGGAAGTGCTCGACCGGACGCTCACGCCGATGGGCGGACGGCTGCTGCGGCGCTGGATGTTGGCGCCGCTCGTCGACCCTGGGGCGATCAACGCCCGTCTCGACGCGGTTGAGGTCCTGGTGCGGGACGGCCGCGGTCGCGAGCGGCTACGCGAGACGCTGGACGGCGTGCGCGACCTCGAGCGGTTGGCGGGCCGCGCGGCGCTGGGACGGGCCACGCCGCGGGAGCTCGGCGCCTTGCGCGACTCCATCCTCCGGCTCCCCGACGCCGCGGAGGCCTTGGGCGGCCTCGAGGGGCGCGAGCGCGCCGCGCTGCTCGAGGCCAGCGCCGAGCGCTGCGATCTACTGGCGGACCTGGGCGAGGACCTGGCCCGCGCCCTCGTCGACCGGCCGCCCGCTCAGCTGGCGGACGGCGACGCGATCCGCCCGGGCTACGATCGCGAGCTCGACGAACTGAAGGACGCGCGGGACGGCGGCAAGCGGTACATCGCGTCGCTCCAGGCGACCGAGCGCGAGCGCACCGGCATCGCCTCGCTCAAGGTCGGGTTCAACAAGGTGTTCGGCTACTACATCGAAGTGACGCACGTCCATCGCGACCGCATTCCGGCCGACTACGAGCGGCGCCAGACGCTCACGGGCGCCGAGCGCTACGTCACCCCGCAGCTCAAGGAGTACGAAGCGAAGGTGCTCGGCGCCGAGGAGCGGATCGCCGGGCGCGAGACGGAGCTGGTGGATACGCTGCGGCGTCGCGTCGCGACAGCGATCGGCCGGGTGCAGGCCACCGCGACGCTGCTTGCGCAGCTCGACGTGTGGGCAGGCCTTGCCGACGTGGCCGAGCGCGAGCGCTACGTCCGACCCGAGGTGACGGACGGCATGCCGCTGCACCTCGAGGGGAGCCGCCATCCGGTCGTCGAGCGCATGATGCCGCGGGAGGCGTTCATCCCGAACGATGTGCGGCTCGATGAGGCCGGTCGGGTCATCCTGCTCACGGGGCCCAACATGGCGGGCAAGTCGACCCTCTTGCGGCAGGTCGGGTTGTGCGTGCTGCTCGCCCAGATGGGCGCCTACGTGCCGTGCCGGCGCGCGGCGGTGGGCGTCGTGGACCGGCTGTTCACGCGGGTGGGCGCGTCCGACAACCTGGTGCGCGGCCAGTCCACGTTCATGGTGGAAATGAGCGAGACGAGCGCGATTCTGCACGGCGCCACCGCGCGCAGCCTGGTGCTGCTCGACGAGATCGGCCGCGGCACCTCGACCTACGACGGCGTGGCGATCGCGTGGGCCGTCACCGAGTGCCTGCACAACACGGTTGGCTGCAAGACGATCTTCGCGACGCACTACCACGAGCTGACCCAGCTCACCGAGGAGTTGGCCCACGCCCGGAACTTCAACGTGGCGGTGCGGGAGGTGGGCGACGAAATTGTGTTCCTGCACCGGGTGGAGCCGGGGGGCGCCGACCGCTCGTACGGCATCCACGTGGGGCGGCTGGCGGGCCTCCCCGCCCCGGTCGTGGCGCGGGCGTGGGAAGTGTTGAAGCTGCTGGAGGCGGGCCACCACGTAGCGCAGCAACGCCCGCCGCGGCCTCCCGATGCCGCGCAGCTCGCGCTGTTCTGGGGGGGCGGGAGGGGGGGAGGCGCGCCGCCACACCCGCTGCTCACCGAGCTGGACCGGCTCGATCTCGACACGTTGTCGCCGATCGAGGCGCTCAACCGGCTGGCGGCCTGGAAGAAACGGCTGGAGGAGACCTAAGTGCGCAGATTCGCCGCGACCCTCGCGGCCGCGACGCTCGCCTGCGGCGGCTCCGCCCCCGCGCCCGATCCTCAGGGCGCGCAGGCCGCGCCCCCGCCCGAGTCCGAAGCGCCGGTGGCGTTGAACGCCGACGTGCCGATCGCGTATCCGCCCGTCCTGTTCGAGCAGAATATCGAAGGGGAGGTCGTGTTGCGCCTGTTCACGGACTCGACGGGCCGACTCATCCCCGAGTCCACGCGCGTTGCGGAGTCGAGCAACTATCCCGCGCTCGACTCCGCCGCGCTGGCCGGCTCGGCGAAACTGCGCTTCGCACCCGCCAAGCGGCGCGGCATTCCGGTGGCGACCCCATTCCTCCAGCCGGTGGAATTCCACCACCCGGGCGGGGCGGGCACCTCGGTTGCGGCTCCCACGACGGTCCCCACCCCGCAACGAGCGGCGCCGAGAGTGCAAACGGCTCCCCCGGTGGCCCGCCCCCAGCCCGACACGATCCGCCCTCCGACCGACACGACGCGCCACCCGGCGGACACGAGTGGCCCAGCACACTAAGCCGTACGCCGATGTCCTCGAGACGATCGGCTGGACGCCGCTGATCCGGCTCAACCGGGTGACGCGGGGGCTGCGCACGCCGGTGTACGCGAAGGCGGAGTTCTTCAACCCCGGCGGCTCGGTGAAGGACCGGATCGGCGTCGCGATGATCGAGGCGGCGGAGCGGGAGGGCCGCTTGAAGCCCGGCGGATTGATCGTCGAAGCGACGTCGGGCAATACCGGCGTGGGTCTCGCGATCGCGGCGGCGGTGAAGGGCTACCGCTGCATCTTCACGATGCCTGACAAGATGTCGCAGGAGAAGGCGCGCCTGCTGCGCGCTCTGGGCGCCGAAGTGATCATCACCCCAACCGCCGTTCCTCCCGACCATCCCGACAACTACATCATGAAGGGCCGCGCCATCGCCGCCGCGCACGAAAACGCGATCTTCGCCGACCAGCATTACAACCCGGTCAACCCCGAGGCCCACTACCGCACCACGGGCCCCGAGATCTGGCAGCAGACCGCCGGCAAGGTCACGCATTTCGTGTGCGCGCCGGGAACGGGGGGCACGGTGAGCGGCGCGGGCCGGTATCTGAAAGAGCGGAACCCGAAGATCCGCGTCGTGGCCGGAGACCCCGTGGGGTCGATCTATACCGAGTACGCCCGGACGCACCGGAAGTCCGAGGGCCAGCCGTACAAGGTCGAAGGCATCGGCGGCGACAAGATCCCCACGGCGCTGCACTTCGATGTGATCGACGAGTGGATCTGCGTCACCGACAAGGACGCCATGTTGATGGCCCGGCGGCTCGCCAAAGAAGAAGGGTTGTTCGTGGGGGGCTCGACGGGCGTTAACATCGTGTCGGCCCTCGACGTGGCGCGCCGGCTCGACGATCCGCACGCGCTCGTCGTCACGGTGCTGTCCGACACGGGGGAGCGCTATCTCTCCAAGGTCTATAACGACGAGTGGCTGCGCGAGAACCAGATGCTCGACGACGAGCGGCCCACCGTGGCGCGGCTCGTCGCCGCCAAGGACAGCGGCGCGCCGGCGCTGATTCACGTCACACCCGAGGCCTCGATCCGCCAGGCGCTCAATTTGATGAGCACCTACAACGTCTCGCAGCTGCCGGTGCTGGACGGCGGCGACGGCGTGGGCGCCGTCTCGGAGCAGGCCCTCATGGGCCGCGCGATCGAGGACCCCAAGGTGCTCGACCGCGCGGTGCGGGAGGTGATGGATCCGCCGTTCCCCGTGGTGGACAGCCATTCGCCGCTGGACCGCCTCGCGGCGTTGTTGTCGCGCGAGACGCCGGCGGCGCTCGTGCGACGCCACGGCGAGGTCGTCGGCATCGTCACGCGGTACGACCTGCTGCACCAGCTCGCGGGAATCCGCTGATGCGCGTCACCGTGCTCACGGGCGGGGCCACCGCCGAGCGCGCCGTGGCCTTCGCCAGCGCCGCCCAGATCGTGGCAGCGCTGCGCAGCCGCGATCACGACGTCCACGTCGTGGACACCTGCACCGGACTGCTCGATGAAGCGGAGGAGGCGAAGGTACTCGGCGGCGCCGTGGGCACCGCGCCCCCCTCCGTGGAAGAGCTCGACGAGCAGGAGCGTAAGCTGCTCTCGGAGGGCCTCGCCCAGCTGGCGGTCGTGCGCGGCTCGGACGTGTTGTTCCTCGCCCTGCACGGCGGCGCGGGGGAGGGTGGCACGCTGCAGGCGATCCTCGACGTCATCGGCGTCCCCTACACCGGGAGCGGCCAGCTCGCGAGTGCGCTCGCGATGGACAAGGACCTCTCGAAGCGGCTATTCCGCGCCACGGGCGTGCCGGTGCCCGCCTGGTTCATGGTGCCGGTCGCCCCGGAGGACGTGAAGACCGGCTTGGGGTGGCCGGTCATCGTGAAGCCGTCGAAGCAGGGATCGTCCGTGGGGCTGACGCTCGTCCGGAAGGCGCAGGATCTCGCCGCGGCCGTCCAGCTCGCCGCCCGCTACGACGACGAGGTGATGGTGGAGCAGTTCATTCCGGGCCGGGAGCTGACGGTGGGGGTGCTCGGCGACGTACCGCTCCCCGTCGGCGAGATCGTTCCCAAGCACGAGCTGTTCGACTACGAGGCGAAGTACACGCCCGGGATGTCGGACGAGACGTTTCCCGCCAAAATCGCGACGCGGCTCGCCCGGCAGCTGCAGGAGTACGCCCTGATGGCCCACCGGGCGCTGAAGCTCGGCGGTTATTCGCGCGTCGACTTCCGTGTGAGCCCCGACGGAGACATCTTCTGCCTGGAAGCGAATTCCCTTCCCGGGATGACGCGCACCAGCCTCTTTCCCCAGGCCGCGCAGGCCGCCGGGATCGCGTTTCCGGAGCTGTGCGAACGGATCTGCAGGCTGGCCCGGAACAACGGGGCCGCGCGAGGGCATAAGAAAGACTAGACGCACAGACGCACAGCCGCAGAGGTATGGATGGGCCCGCAGCGGATGTACGGTTTGACCCCCTGGGTGCGACGCCTTCTCGTCGCCAATCTCCTCGTCTTCCTGCTCCAGGTGACGTTGTTCACCTCGCCGCGCTTCCTGGCGGCGTTCGGGTTCCAGCCCCTGCTCGCGCTGGAGCGCCCGTGGACGTTTCTCACCTACATGTTCCTGCACGCCGGGCCGCTGCACCTCGCGTTCAACCTGCTGGTGCTGTTTATGTTCGGCGGGCCGGTCGAGGACCGGCTCGGTAGCCGGGCATTCATTTGGTTCTACCTGCTCTGCGGGATGGGCGGGGCGGCGCTGTCGTTCCTCCTGATCCAACTCGTCCCGATCCGAGGGCCGATCGTGGGCGCGTCGGGCGCGATCTATGGCCTGATACTCGCGTTCGCCTGGCATTGGCCCGACGCCCCAATCTACGTGTTCCCCTTCCCGGTGCCGATCGCCGCGAAGTGGCTCGTGACCTTCGCCGTCGCGATCTCGCTCGTGCTCGCGATGCCGCCCTTCTACGGGAGTGACGGCGTGGCGCACCTCGCTCATTTGGGCGGCATCGCGGCGGGATTCTTGTACCTCAAGGCGCAGGACCTGCGCCTGGGGCGGGCGGAGCGTCATCTGCGCCGGGTGTCCGAGCCGAGCGTGCTGGTGACACCCGCGCCCCGGGGTGCCGAGCGGGGCGCGAGCGCGCCACAGCCGACGCGGCGACCCGCGCCCGACGACCGGGCGCACGCCGAGATCGACCGGGTGCTGGACAAGATTTTGGCGACCGGGATCGAGAGCCTGACGGCGGCCGAACGGAGGTTCCTCACCGAGATGAGCCGGCATTTGCGGACCAAGTCCTAAGGGCCATGCTCGCGCTCCTGCTGGCTGTCCTGGTGTGGGGGAGCGCCCGGCAAGACACGGCGACGGCGCGCGCCGAGTCGCTGCTCGCGGTGGGCCGCGCGGAGTTCGCGCGCCCCGTGATCGGCCGCTACGCCGCCCTGGATGCCTTCCGGTCCGCCGCCCGCCTCGCCCCAGCCGATCCCGAGCCGCTCTACTGGCAGATGAAGGTGGGCTTCTACCTGGGAAGCGACGAGGGCGACGTGCTGGCCCGGGAAGCGATTCTCCGGATCCTCGCGCTCGACGCCGACTACGCGGACGTGTGGGAGCGGTTCGGGACGCTGTACCACAACCCCGAGATCTGGCGGCGCGCGGACCGCGCGCTGGCTCGCCACCCCGACAACCGCGTCGCGATGGAGCGGCGCGCCGAGCTGGCGATCGCGCTCGAGGAACCGCTGCGCGCCGACTCGTTGGCCGCGGAGGTGTTGCGGCGCCGGGGGCTGGGGGGAGGCCCGCACGTGCCGGCCTACCTGCTCCGCGCCGAGGCCGGCTTCAACGCGGGGCGCGATTCCGCGGGATACGCCTGGTACGACTCGGCCCTCGTGTACGCCGACCTCGATTCGACCGGCGCGATGTGGGACGTCGTGTGGATGATTGCGAGTCCGGCGGAGGTCCACGCGCAGGACGCCCTCCCGCCGGGAGAGCGGCGGCGGTTCTTCGAGCGGTTCTGGGCGACGCGCGACCCCAATCTCCTCACCGCCGGCAACGAGCGGATCGCCGAGCACTTCAGGCGGTTCGCCTACGCACGACGCTACTTCCGCCTGCTCCACCCCCTGAATCTCTATCACCGCTCGCTGCGCTACCGCGCGGTCATCGGGGCGACCCAGCGCCATTTCCTGGAGGCCCGGGCGAAGCGGCAGGCGGATCCATACCCCGGCGCCGAGGGCGACCGGCGCCTCGCCGCGAGCCGGCAACTGCCGGACGTGCGCCCCGGCGACGCGACGGCGTCGGCACTGGCGGGCGTCGACGCGCGCGGCCTGATCTACATCCGGCACGGCCCGCCGGACGCCTTGCTGCGCGGCTATTTCGACCCACTGAATCCGCTCGGCGCGCCCGAGAGCCCGCTCGACATCGAGGGATGGGTCTACCACACACCGCAGGGCACGCTGAGCATCGGCTTCCGCCGGGCGAGCGGCAGCCTCATCGCCGACCTGGCGGGCGGTGATTTCATCTTCCTGCCCACGAACCGGCGTCAAGCCCTCAGCACGCGCGTGGCCCTCGAGACCGACCGGTCCACGCTGCCCGCGCCCCTCGCCACGCGCATGTGGACCGCGTTCTTCAAGAGCGCCGAGCTCGGCCTCACCGACGTCTACTACAAGGCGCAAGGCGACTCGGCGGCAGTCGTGCT
>Ga0326597_10003342_pt1 | contig 23227 bp, 18 predicted proteins | sample RVTome_12_FD_203789 | JGI IMG/M metagenome (GOLD analysis project Ga0326597, IMG submission 203789) | Soil microbial communities from uranium-contaminated site in the Upper Colorado River Basin, Wyoming, United States - RVT100D185 | ecosystem: Environmental > Terrestrial > Soil > Contaminated >... | reverse complement strand
ATGGGCCTTGTGCCGGCGGCTGGATGATGGGAGCCGGATGAGCGGAGACGTTCACGTCCGGTTCTGCGAGGGCCCGGGGGTGCGATTCCCCCGGGCCACTCACCGCCCGAAGTGCGGCGCGTCGCCCTGCACCTGTCCGACGTGAGGGATACCTCTATATAGGAGGACTCAGGTGGGCGAGCGCTCGGCGGCCGAACGGGCACACCGCGACGCACACCCCGCACACGCCCCCGTACTCCGGGAACCGTTGCGTGTACGCCTCACGTGCCTTCCCGTCGTACAGCTCGTCGCGCGTCATCCCCGCCACCCACCGCACGTCACGACCGGCGTCCACCGGACACGCGTCGACGCAACGCGTGCACCGGCCGCATCGCCCCGTGTCGACGGGGACCCCGGCCGCGAGCTCGAGGTCGGTGAACACGGTCGCCAGGCGCACCTTCGGCCCCCATACCGGCGAGACGAACAGCGCGGTCTTGCCGATCCATCCGAGGCCCGCGCGCGTCGCCGCCGTCTTGTGCGGGAACACGCCGGCGTTCCCCCAGTCCTCGACCTCGTCGTAGTCCTCCAGCGTCGCGTCGACGCTCACCGCGCGGTGCCCGTGGGCGACGAGCGCCTCGTACAGGTCGCGTGCCGCGCGGTTCAGCGTCGCGTTGAGTCGCTCGTAGTCGGTGAAGTACGCGAGGGTCGGCTCCGTCGTCAGCCCGTCGAAGGCCGGGGCCCGGTAGGTCGCCATGATCGAGATCGCGCGGAGCAGTGGTGGGGCGAGGTCCATCGGCGGCTCGTTCGACGCGACCCCCCACTCGCACACGCCGCGCTCGCGGAGGAACGCGTCGATGTCCGCGACGCCGATCCGCTCCATGCACCGGAGCCTACCCGACATGGGGTAGTTTTGCATCTATTCAAGTCAACTTAACGTTCACGCGGAAGTGGTTTCGTGGGTTCACCTGGCGAGCGTCATCCCCGCCCGAGCGACCAGCCCTCGTCCGTGAGGTCCTGGATCTGGATTGCCGCGATCCGAATGCAGTGAGGCGGTGTGGTGCCCGGGACTGGAGTCGAACCAGCACTTCCTTGCGAAAACTAGGTCCTGAACCTAGCGCGTCTACCAATTCCGCCACCCGGGCGAGGTGCGGATCCTAATTCTCGTCCCGGGCGTCGTCAATCAGCCGCCGAAATCGCCGCGGCGCTCGATCGCCGCTCAACCGAGCGCCGCGAGGAGGCGGTCGATTTCGTCTTCGGAGTTGTAGAAGTGGGGCGAGGCGCGAACGCCGCCTCGGCGCTCGATCACGAAGATTCGCTCGGCGCGCAGTTTCCGCACGGTGTCGGCGAGCGGTTGACCGGGGATCGCAAAAGAGACGATGCCGGAGGCTTCACCCGGTTCGCGTGGGCTCCTCAGCTCGGCTCCCCGGTTGCGCAATCCGTCCACCAGGCGGTCAGTGAGCGCGAGGACCCGTTCCCCGATCGCGGCCACGTCGAGTTCGAGCAACAGATCGATCGCTGCGCCGAGTGCAAAAATTCCCGGCGTGTTGGGTGTTCCCTCCTCGAAGCGGCCCGCGCCGAGTTGGAGGTCCATGTGGTAGCTGTCGAAGTCCCGGTTGTTTTGCACGCTGCGCCAACCGATGATTCGGGGCGTGACGAGTTCCTGCACGCGCTTCGAACAGAAAAAGATTCCGCATCCCTCCACGGACAGCATCCATTTGTGGCCGTCGGCCGCCAGGAAGTCGATTCCGCATTGCTCCACGTCGATCGGAAAACAACCGACGCTCTGGATCGCGTCGACGCAGAACAACACGCCGTGTTCCCGGCACAGACGACCGAGGGTCTCGAGGTCGTTGCGCGCTCCACTGCCGAACTCCACCGACGACAGCGCTAGCAATCGCACCCGGGGACTCTGCAAGGCTTGTTCGACGGCGGCGACTGGCAGGCGCCCCTCTCGGCCGCGGAGCATCAGCGTCTCGACACCTCGGTCGCGCAGGCTCCACCAGGGATAGACGTTGGACGGGTATTCGAGATCGCAGCTCACGACTTCGTCTCCGCGCTGCCAGTCGAGGCCCGCTGCGACGATTCCGAGACCCTCTGTGGTGTTCTTGACGAATGCGATTTCGTCGGATCTCGCGTTGAGCAGGAGCGCAGCCCGAGCGCGAACCCGCTCGATCTCGGCGTCGAAGGAACGCGGGTAATTGAATGCACCGACGCGGGTCGCCTCTTCCGCGAAGCGCCGAATGGCCTCGTCGACCCGGCTCGAGATGGGAGCGACCCCGGCGTTGTTGAAATAGGCCACCTCTCGGGTCACGGGAAACAGGCTGCGGGTTCGTTCCCAGTTCATGCTCGATGTCGGGCGTTCGAACACGAGCGCTTCCGTCAACCGTTCGTGCGCGGCGCGACGGCCTGACCGGCCTCATCGCCCGATCGCTTGCGCTGGGAGCCGCTGCGCGAGCGCGGCCGAACGGTGTCGTTTACGCCCTTGCCAGGACGCGCGTGGGCGCGCTCGATGAGCTCTGGGATCTGCCAGGGTGCGGGCAGTCGAACCCGATCCCCGCGCTTGGTTCGAAAGCAGAGGTGTCCGTGTTCGCTGGCGTGGCGGAGCAGGTCGACCAACAGCGTGACGTCCTGTTTGCAGTACCGCTCGATCTCGTCCACGCGACCTTCCTTCCACCAGGCCAGCGATTGCAAGCCGTCGCCGGCCTTGCTCACTCCGAGAGTTTCTTCGGCCAGGTGGCCGAGCGCAAGGCGATAACCCAGCCGTTGATGGATGGCGGCCAACATGTCGAAGGTGGGAAGCGCCAACAGTTCTGCATCCGTGTAGCCGCGAAGTACCGCGTAGTCGAAGCTGATGACGTTGAACCCGACCACCAGATCGGCTTCCCCCAATCGCTCGATCAATCGGTGCACGTCGTTTTCGTGAAAGGTTTCGAACTGTTCCGTCTGGGTGTCGTAGGTGACGGCCAGCGCCATCCGCATCAAATGGGCGTTGTGCCAGCCGCCCACTTCCTGCGCGCTGCGCTGGGTTTCGAGATCGAAGAAGATGACGCGATGGGGGATCGGCGAATCCGGCTGAACGACCGGGCCTTCGAGCGTCGGAAATTTGGCCAGCGGGCCGCGCGTTTCTCGCCGCTCGGGAAGTGGGTCGTGCGCCAGCAGTAGTCGCAAGGTCATGACCGCAGCCGCCTTGTCGATCGGGCGGTTTCCGCTTCCACATTTGGGAGAGTGCACGCAGGCCGGGCAGCCGTCGTCGCACGGACAGTCGGAAATCAGATCGCAGGTTGCATCGAGCAGGATCTCGATACGGTCGAACATGCTGGCTGCGAGGCCCACGCCACCGGGTTGGCCATCGTAGAAGAAGATCGCTGCGTGCCCGATCTGCGGGTGACGGGTGTAGGAGATGCCGGCAACGTCGTGCCGATCGCAGAGCGCGAACAGGGGGAAGAGCGAGAGCGCAGCGTGTTCCGACGCGTGGATACCGCCCATCACGTGGCGCCCCGCGGTCTCGAGTGCCTGGGGAATCTCGTCGGGAAACTCGAGCCAGATTCCGACCGTTTCGAAGGACGTGGGCGGCAGATCGAGGGATTCGGTGCCGAGCAGATCTTGCCCTCGGATTCGCCGCCGCTCGAAGCCGGTGATGGTCTTGGTGACCTTTACCCGGCCCTTGACGATGCGGAAACCGCCGCCCGGGCGGGATCGCTCTCGCGTGAGAATTTCGGTCTGCTTTTCGGAGATGGCTCGGGTGTAATGGGGAGACTTCACGGCGCGCACGGACACGACGCGTTCGTCTCGGTCGAGGCGGGTCACGAGAAACTGGCGCCCGTGGTGGAGGTAGATGGCGCCCTCGTGGCACTCCGAAAACACGTTCGCCGAACCGATCGTCCCGATGATCTCGACATTCCCGGTCTTCGGGTGTTCGACGCTGATCGCATAGCTGGCGCCGATCTGGCGAAGGCTGACGTCGCGGTGGGGGCGGGTTCTCGCGGAGAACCACTCGCTTCCGGTTTCGCTGCGCAGGAGTTGTCCGCCGTCCTCGAGATCGTCGATGATCCGCCGGATGTCGGGCGAATCGAGCCACGCTTCGTCGGCGCGCAGCGGAACTTCCGTGGCCGCGCAAGGCAGGTGGGCGGCGGCGACATCGGCGTTGTTGGGATCCGTGACCGCGTGTTCGAAGCCGCGATGGGTGAGTTCGCGAGGGTGTGATACGAGGTACTGATCGAGCGCATCGGGCTGTGCGATCAACGCGATTGCGGCTTCGCGCGTGCGGCCGACGCGTCCCGCACGCTGCCAGGTCGCGACCTGACTCCCCGGGTAACCGACGAGCAGGCAAACATCGAGGCCGCCCACATCGATGCCGAGTTCCAGAGCCGACGTCGAAATGACACCGCGCAGATCTCCGGCGAAGAGCTGGCGTTCGATCTCGCGCCGCTCAGACGGCAGAAAGCCGGCTCGGTACGAGCTGATCCGGTGCTTGAGTGCGGGCTCGGCCTCTACGACCCACTGGTGGATCAACTCCGTGATGACGCGCGCCTTGGTAAAGGCGATCGTTCGCAGCCCGAGGCCGACGGAGAGCCGAAACAGTCGGGCGGCGAGGCTGTAGGGCGAGCCGGTGGGCCGGAACAGCAAGAGCTGGCGCGCGGTTTGCGGCGCTCCACTCTCCTCGACGACCTCGAAAGCTCGGCCGGTCAGCTGGGTCGCGAGTTCGCCGGGATTGGCGATCGTCGCCGAGGCGGCTACGAATTGGGGCCGCGCACCGTGAAAGTGGGCGACGCGATCGAGCCGGCGCAACAGTTGCGCGACATGTGAACCAAAAATGCCGCGATAGGTGTGCAATTCGTCGATGACGACGATCCGAAGCCCCTCGAAAAACGCTCGCCAACTCGCGTGATGCGGAAGGATGCCCGCGTGAAGCATGTCGGGTGTCGTGATGAGGATCTGGGGCGGGGATTCGCGAAGCTTTCGACGCTGGCTGTCGGGTGTATCGCCATCGTAGATTGCGACGCGAATTTCGGACGCCGCCTGGCCGAGTTGCGCGATGTCGCGTTCGAGCCGCTGGCGTTGATCCCATTCGAGTGCTTTGAGGGGGAAGAGATAGAGGGAGCGGCTTTCCGGGTCGGCCAGTGATTCGCGAAGAGCCGCGAAATTGTAGACCAGCGTCTTTCCGCTGGCCGTCGGTGTGGCGAGCACCAGATTGCTTCCAGCTTCGATGAGACGCAGCGCGCGGGACTGGTGGGTGTAGAGATCGCGGATCCTCTGCTCGGCGAGCAGGGGTCGGAGTGCCTCGAAACCAGCTGGCAGTGCGGGCTCGAACTTTGCAGTCGCTCCGGGCAGCGTTTCGCGGTGTGCAAGCGCCGCGCAGAGCTCTCGCTCGGTTTGAATCGCGTCTACGAAGGACCCGACGTCAGCCAAGCGAAATCTCCGAAATCCCCGGGCCACGGCCATCGATTCTGGATGGCGCCGCATGCGAAGCACTCTGGAGATCGGAGGTAGAGCGCTGCGTGGTGCGGTTGGCTCGAGGTGATGGTCGGCGCTGGAGGTGGGTGCAGCCTATCTCGCAAACGGGTGCCGGATCAAGCCCCAATGGATCGGTTGCCCATCTGGGGTGTGTTCGTGCATGCTTGGGCTTCGATGCGCTTTTCACTTCAGGTTCAATACGCGATCTGCGGCAGCTTCGATCTCGCCTACAATGGCGGCGGAGCGCCCGTCCAGATCCGCGTCATCAGCGAGCGCCAGGCGATTCCGGCACGCTATCTGGAGCAGATCTTCCAGCGGCTGCGCCGGGCGGGATTGGTTCGCAGCAAGCGGGGCCCGGGCGGTGGTTACACGCTCGCGCGCGCACCTGAGGCGATCAGCCTCCGAGAAATCATCGAGGCGCTCGAGGGTCCTCTGTCCGAGGGGCTGGAGATGAGCCCGCCGGACGACACTTCAACGGGCGTGTTTCGACCGTCCTTCGTCTGGGATTCCGTCGCAGAGCGGCTCGCGGATGCGCTCTCCGAGATCAGTCTCGGCGCGCTCTGCAAGCAGGCGGCTCAGGCGAACCTCCGCAGAGCGCATCCAGAGGCGCCCATGTACTTCATCTGATTCGCGAGCCCGTTGGCCGAGCGGGCTCTGGAGCGCACGCGCGGCCGCCGTTGGCCGCGAACCGCCAGCCGAATTTGGACGCGCTGCTAGGCTGATCGAATTGCGGGTCTGGGACTCCGGTAGGAGAGGAAATCGATCGAGAAGAGAGCGACGGGCGTGGCGGTCGTCGAGTGAAATGGCGGGGTCAGCCGAGAAGAATGGAGGGGCAATCAGGACCCATCGCATCGTGGCGGTGATGACGCTGATCTTGTCGAGCGCGGCGGGAAGACGCTCGTCAATCGGATGGTCTTCCGGAATCTCACGCGGGATTCACTCGACTGGGACTGGCAGACCTCCGAGAACCACGGAAAGACCTGGAAGGATCTTTGGAACATTCACTACGCGAGAAAACAATCCGCGCAATCCCCGTAGATCGCGCGCATCATGCAGGGCTGGCTCCTTCGGGCGGTGACCTAAGCCCTCGAAATCAGGACGTCGACATCGGTTGGGGTATCCGAACGTCGAATCCGACATCCTCGGCAGCGCAGCCGACCTGGCCGTGCTCGAAAAGGCCGGCATCCGCGAGACGCCGACCGTGATCATCACCACGAACGCGGACGACCTGAACATCTACCTCACGATCTATTGCCGGCAGCTTCGCCCCGACGTCCAGATCCTCAGCCGCGCGACTCACGAGCGAAACGTCGCAACCCTGCATCGCGCGGGCGCGGATAGCGTGTTGTCCTACGCGTCGATGGGAGCGAGTGCGGCGATGAATCTGTTGCAGCGCGACAAGATCCTGATGGTCGCGGAGGGGTTGGATCTGTTCGAAGTGCGCGTGCCCACACAACTGGCCAACCAGACGATCGCCGAAACGTCGATCCGCGAGAACACGGGCTGCAGCGTGGTGGCAATCCGCACTGAAGAGGGTATCAAGGTCGTTCCGGACCCCCTCGCGACCCTGCCGGCTGACGCAGAAATCGTGCTGATCGGCACTGCCGAAGCGGAAGATCGCTTCCTCGAACTCTACCGAGAAGCCGAGTCTCCCAACGGTCAGCGCGCGTGAGCCTGCGAATCTAGGACCGCAGATGTTGTTCGAAGAAGCCGAGAACGGTGCTGGGCGCGCGCAGGGGCGGCTGAGTGAGCGGGAGCACGGCACGGCGCCGGTCCGGGGCGCGGCTCCGTTCTCGCGGACACTCGCACGCGCGGGCCGCGATTCGGGTAGGCTACGCGTCTCGCCCACCCATCCAGAATAGGAGACAGCCCCATGACTCTCGCCAACACGATCCTCCGCAATGCGCTCTCGGCTTCGCGGCTCGGACTCGTGTGCCTGAGCCTCGCGTGCTCGAGCCGCGCGGAAGTTTCTTTGATCCCCCACGAGGCCAGTGTACGCCCCGGCGTCAACGACACCTTTCTCGCGGAAGATCTCGACGTCGAGCGCTTCGTCGAGATCTTCGAAGGTGAGTCGCGGGAGGTGTTCGTTCAGCGAGAGCGCATCGTCGGAGCGCTGGCCGTGTCGTCGGGAATGACAGTGGCCGACATTGGCGCCGGAACGGGGCTCTTCCTTCCCGCCTTCGACCGCGAGGTGGGATCCGAGGGCCGCGTGTACGCCGTCGACATTTCTCCGAAGTTCCTGGAGCACCTGCGCGAACGTGCCGCGCGGGAGAATCTCGCGCGCGTCGAGGTGGTGAAGGCGCTGGAAGACTCGGTCGAGCTTCCCGCAGCGACCGTCGACCTTGCCTTCGTGTGCGACACCTACCACCATTTCGAGTATCCCCAATCGACCCTGGCCAGCCTGTTTGCTGCGATTCGACCCGGCGGTTCGCTCGTGATCCTCGACTTCGAGCGAATCCCCGGCGAGTCGACGGACTGGGTGCTCGGGCATGTGCGCGCGGGCAAGGAGGTCTTCCGCCGCGAGATCGAAACCGCTGGCTTCCGGTTCGAGCGCGAAGTTTCCGTCGCAGGCCTGGAAGAAAACTACGTGCTCCGCTTCCGGCGGCCCTAGTTGGTGACGCCACCGGTACCCACTTCCCGCCGGAACCCGCTAGAAGCGTAGGTCTCGAAGGAGAGCAGGCCGCGGAGAGGAGCCGAGCGAGGCGCTTTGGAAGAGGCTACACGAGTGAGAGACGACAGGCGGAATTCGTCAGGTCACGACGATTCCGAGCGGGCCGGGTCTCCATTCACTTCGGGATGAACGCGATCGAGTCCCGGTCGCTGCCGTCTTCGGAGGTCGATCGGTACTTCTCCGTCGTGCTGGCGATCCCCGAGCAGCCCGTCGAATCGCAGATGAGGCTTCCACTCGCGGTATTCGTTGGATTGCCGATCGTGTCCGACACCACCGAAGTGATCTGGGTGCCCGAGCAGACTTCGATTCGGTGCGCCGTGACGCCGAGCGAACCCGGATCGATGATGTGGCCGGTGATCACGTGAGAGATCTTCGGGTTGTTCGTCGGACTCTGGCCCTTGCCGAGCGTGGCGATCGCGGTCTGCGGCCAGGTGCTCGTGCACGACTCCGGGGTCGGAGTTGGCGTGACTGTCGGTGTTGCGATCGGTGTTGATGTCGGCGTTGCTGTTGGTGTAGGTGTCAACACGGTCACCGTCACGCTGTCGTCAAAATCTCCTTGATTGAAGCACGTGCAGTTCCCTTGGGGGTTGATCTGCGTGATCCGGGCGGTGTTGGTCGTCGTTTCGGTGAGCTTCGCGGTTCGACTCAACGTGCCCGAACCCGTCTCACCGATCACGCCGAGCTTGTCGTCCTCCACCTCGACCAGAATGGAACCTCCCACCATCACGTGATACGTGTAAGTCACCTCTTCCCCGGCGACGCCCGTGCAGGAGTCCTGCGCCGCGCTTTCGCCTACCGAGCATTTCTTGTCGATTTCGCAATTGTAATGGCAGTCGCCAATCGGGGTTGGCGTCGCCGTGGCGGTGGGAGTCGCCGTCGCGGTCGGAGTTGGCGCCGGTCCCCGCACGGTCACCGTCACGCTGTCGGAGAACGTCCCGAACAGGCAGACGGCGGCGATGGGTTCGTAGGTAGCCGTGTTCGTGGTGGTCTGGAAAAGTGAGGTCGTCCGGCTCAGGGTCTGCCCATTCCACTCCCCGATCACGCCGAGTTTGTCGTCCATCACCAGCGCAGTGCCGCCGATGAAGTCGTAGGTGTAGGTTACGGCTTCCCCCGGATCTGCGGTACAGGCATCTTGTGGCGCAGTTCCCCCAACCGAGCATTTCTTGTCGATGGAGCAGTAGTCGGGAGGCGGCCCGGCGTGGCTCGAGGTACTCGTGAGGGCCGCGAGGTAGAGCGCGAGGGTGGTGGCGAAAAAAGTCCGCATCGTCGAGTTCCAAGAAACACAGATTAGAGACATTCTAGGGTTGCCTCCAAGGGCTCTACCGTGAAGCCCTCGCCCTGCTTCCATTCAGTGTATTCCCGCGCGGAATTGGAGGTGAATCCCGCGCAGAATTGGAAGTCAATCCCGCGCGGAATTGGAAGCCAATCGGACATGTCGCGGTTGCGAGAAGTGGCAGAAAAACTGCTGCGACTTCGCATGAGCGATGATCCGCATTCCATTCGATTGGGCGGAGCGGGCGGGTGTGGAAGACCGCGACATTGGTCGATTTCAATCTAGTGGCGCGGGCCGGGAGTGGTGGCGCTGCGCGGTGGAGTGCCCGCTGTGGCGAGGGCGGTCGAAGGCGGCCCGCGCGCCCCAAGCGATCAGTCTCTGCGAAATCCTCGGGGTGCTCGCAGGCGCGGGCGCCGTCGCGTAGAATGCGGCCACTGCTGGCCTCCCCCCGGAACCGAGGCTGGGAAGCGGACCCACGGGCGAGCCGTGGCTGCAGGGATGCGACGCGGGAGCACTCGTTTCGGTTTCGCCGGGTGGTCGGGAAGACCCAATCCGGCGGGCGGAAGGCCAGATGATCGACGATCGGGAAAAGGGACAGAGGCGCATCGACGTCGACGAGGCGCTGCCCTCGGTGGCGATCCCGCGGCAGATCCTCAACGATCTCTACGCGCACGCGATCCAGAGCCTGCCCGAGGAGTGCTGTGGATTGCTCGTCGGCACGGACGAGGACCGCTTCCAACGTCTCGTGCGCTGCCGCAACGAGATGACGATGCGCCATCGGCAGGACCCCATCGAGTACTCGCGAGATGGATCGGAAGCGTTCTACATGAATTCGCTCGATTACATGATTGCTCACGAGGAGGCCGAAGCGCGCGGAGCGCGGATTACTGCCGTCTACCACTCGCATGTTGGTGTAGGAGCCTATCTCTCCGGAATGGATCTGGCCTACGCGGAGAGTGCGAACTTTCCGTTTCCCGATGCGGATCACATCGTCGTTGCAATTTTCGACCGCAAGGTGGATTCGGTGGCGTTCTTTCGGAAGGGTGGAGCGGGCCAGTCGTTTATCGGACGCACGGTCGTATCTTCCGAAACATGAAGCGCGCAGCGATTGCGTCCGCTGTCGGGCTGATGCTCGTCGCACACGGTTGTCAGGGCCCGGGGGTGGCGCGAAACGAGATCCCAGAAGATCCCATTGCGTTCATCTTTCATCCCGAGGACGAGGCGCGCCGCCGCGCAGAGGCGCACGCCAAGCGGAATCCTCCGCAAGACCGAAGCGGATTCGAGAATCCCTCGGTCGTTCATCTGAATACGTTTCGCGACTACCTCACGAAATCTTTTGGCAGGCGGGTCGACGACGAATTTCCGGGTCGGCTCTCGCTCTTGAATCCCCGGAGCAGGCAGGTGACGGTCGTCGAGTCGGCGCGGAGTGGCGCGATTCCGCTGGCATGGTCTCCGGGCCGCGATCGGCTGCTGCTCGCCCAGTGGGATCAGGGGAAGCTTCAACTCTTCGAATTCGAGCGCGACGCGCGGGTCGTGTCGCAGCTCACCGGAGGGCCGGACCATCACCCGCAGGGCTGCTACGGGCCGGGTGGTCGGCTGATCGCAGTGGTCGCGAGGCGGCCCGGATCGACAGGGGGTCGGCCGGATCGGGGGCGGCTGGTTTCGCAAATCGCGGCGCTGGGCGCCGGCGATGCGCTCGAATCGATCTCCCCGGGGCCGATGGACGGAGAACCGGCCTGCAGCCCCGACGGCAGCGCGGTTGCCTACGTCCGGATTTTATCCGACGTGCGCAGCGAAATCTGGATCCACTCGTTTGGAGGCGAGGAGCCCGCCCGCGCCATCGCGCAGGGCCGCGAACCGTCTTTCTCGCCGGATGGGGAGTGGATCGTCTACAGTCGCGCCGTCGGCAAGACACCCGCTCTATGGCGCATCCGCCGCGACGGTACCGGCCGGACCCGAATCGGGCGCGGTTCGGGTGCGGACGAGTACGGTCCGGCGGTTTCACCGGACGGCTCGCTCGTGGTCTACGAGTCCGTAGCTGGCAATCGCTATCGGCTGTTCGTGAGGCGGTTCGACGGAACAGGGGACAGCGTTCTGTTCTCGGATGGAGATGGCACCCATGCTGTGTGGTAGAGAAGGAGAGAAGGAGAGACCGAGGGATGAGCGAAAACAAGATGGATGGGAGAGCCGACCTGGTGCCGGTACACGGGGGGTTGGCCGATCTGGTCGACCGCCGGGTTCCGCTCGGGCAGCGGGACCGCTTCGTGAAGGAGGCGGAAAGGCTTCCGTCCATACGCGTCACCCGGGCCGATCTCTCGACCGTGTATCGGATTTCCGATGGCGCATTGTCGCCCATGGAGGGCCCGATGCGCGCCGACGCGTGGAACCGCGTTCTCGACGAACAGTGCGTGGAAGTTGGCGGGCGCCGCTTCGCTTGGGCGATTCCGTTGTCGCTTCCGGTGACGCCGGAAGAGGCCTCGGCGTTGTCCGCGGGAGGGTCCGCCACGCTTCGGGATGAATCGGGCACGGTGGTCGGGATCGTCGACGAACTCGAAGTCTTCGAATGGGACAAGACGCGCTACATCGAGAAGGTGTACCGGACGGATCGCTTCGATCACCCGGGTGGGCGTGCAGTCGAGAGCGACCCGCGCAATCAGTTGATCGGAGGCGCGCTGCGCGCGCTCCCGCAATCCCTCGATCCCGATTACGGCGAGTACATGCTCTCGCCGAGGATGACGCGAACGTTCATTCGCGAGCACAAGTGGGATCGCGCGTTGGCCTTCCAGACCCGCAATCCGCTGCACCGTGCTCACGAATACGCGCTCGTCGCCGGCGCCGAGAACCTCACGCGCGAGGGTCATTTCACGGGCGTCGTGCTCAATCCGCTCGTCGGTGAACTCAAAGGCGACGACGTTCCGGCGAGCACCCGGATGCGCTGTTACCGGCTGCTACACGACCGGCGGCTGCTCGGAGAGGGCGACAAGGACGAGGCCCTTTGGCGCTCCGTCGGTTACGACCTGTCGGAAGTGTTCGAGCTGATCGGGCTCGACATCAAGATGTTCTACGGAGGCCCGAGCGAAGCCATCATGCACGCGATCTACCGTCAAAACTACGGCTTCAGCGACCTCGTCATCGGCCGCAAGCACGCCGACGCCCCTTTCGAGGACGGCAGCGCGATCTGGGGGGACTTCGACGCCCAGGAAGTATTCGAACAGCTGTCGGGCGAGCTGCACATCCGGCCCTGCAAGATCGGGTTTGCGGCTTTCTACGAATCGCTCGGGCGCGTCGATCTCACGGAAAGACACCCCGACGAGAAGCCGGTCACGGTCAGCGGCACCAAGGTGCGCGCGCAGCTGCGCGCTGGCGAGACTCCGGATACTCGAATCATGCGACCAGAGGTCGCGGCAATCCTGATCGAAGCATTTCGCTCCTAGAGCGGGCTAAATCGAGTGCGTCGAGGAGCGCGGTCCCGCGCTGCGAATCGACGGGATTCGCCGGCTAGACCATGCGGATGCGCGGCGTCTTCGCCCGCGCGAGCAGGGCTTCTCGCGCGGCGCCTTCGGTCGGATGGAGCGCATATCCGAAGCCCAACGCGATCCGGATCGGGTCGTTGAGGGCGTTGTCCTTGGATACGTCGTCCGCGACCGCGCGCGCCAGCGCGTAAACGCGCTCGCCTGCCGAGTATCCCGGGTCGGGCATGAGGATCGTAAATTCCCCTTTTCCGGTCCGACCCATCACGTCGAAATCCCGCAGATGGGAGCGAAGTGCTTCAACGGTTCGCTGCACCACCTCGCGCGCGCGTCCGCGGCCACTCGCACCCCTGATTTCATCGAGGTTCTCGAGCATGCAGACGGCGATCGCGAGTTCGCCATTGTGCCCCGATGCGCGCGCAATTTCGTCGTCGATCCGCTTGTTGAGGTAGCGCTCATTGGGAAGTCCCGTCTCGGTCTCGAAATTTCGATACTGGCGCGCCTGGGCGTAGAAGTTCGCGTTGGTCACCGCCCGCTCGACATAGGATGCGAACTTCGTGAAGTAGCCGAGATCTTCCTGCGAAAAACGGCCGACGTAGAATCGGTCGGCCACGACCTTGTCGTAGATTGTGAGAGTTCCGATCACGCGGCCCTCCCGCATGAGCGGCGCTGCGATCGCGGACTGGAAGTCTGCGCGAAGTTCGCTCAGCGCGGCGTCGTCTACCAGATCGGAAATCAGACGAGGTGCGCGCTTCTTGATCACCTCGACGGAGATTCGCTTGTCCAAGCGGAACAACCGCTCCTGGAGCCGACCGTCCGCAGAACCGAAGTAGGACCGAATCACGTAGCGCTGGGTTTCGTCATCCTGGATCCGGAGAATCGCGTGGTCGGCTCCGAGCGCCATCGCGGCAGATGAAGTCGCCATGCGCAAGATCTCGGCGAGATCTGTCGCGGAGATCATTCGAATTCCGGATTCGTTGAGCGCAGCGACCTTGGTGGCCCGGGAAGTCATGCTGGCTTCGCGCTCTGCGTGAGCGATCTCCTCAGCCGCCGCAGCGGCGATTTCGAGCAGCGTCTCCTCGGCGGCGCGACTGCCCGCGGTTCCGTCGCCACCCTGAACGGAAAGGACACCAAATAGAGTATCTCCGGCAATCAGGGGAAGGGCCGCGTAGGCGAGGGCCCCCTTCGAAGAGCGCAGAATCGAGGGTTCTCGCGAATGCGCGGCGGATCCATCGATGCCCCTGCCGATCTGGATCCTGTATTCGCCGCCGAAACCCCCGCCTTCCAGGGATGTCGCGCTCAATCGAAGATCGGTTTCGCCGCTATCGCGCAGGTAGAGGGTCGCGATTCCATGGCCGACCTGTTCGGCGACGAAGAGGCAAAACGAGCGCAGGCGATCGGGAAGCGGATCCCGACCCGACAGGATCTCCCGCACGCGCCGTACCGCGGTGTAGCGAGTGGCCTGGCTCCGCAGCGCTTCGTGCTCCTGGGAGCGGGCGATGATCTGTGCGTCGAGATGAGCGAGTTGCACGGCAAACTCGAGGCTCTCATCCGAAAAGGCATCTGCTCGAGTCGAGTGGTGGAGGTTGAGAACGCCGAGCACGCGACCCTCGAAGATCAGCGGCACCGAGATGGCCGATTCGACGTCGAGGCGTTCGCGAACGATCTGGAACGCCTGGCGGTCGGCCTTCCCGCGGAGCCGCAGCGGTCGACCGTCTGCCGCAACGCGACCCGCGATGCCGTGGCCGAGCGGGACCCGTATCTTGGGCCACAATTCCGGTTCGACACCCGCTGCGACCCGGACGCGAAGCTCGCGACCGGAAGAATCCAACAACATCAGCGAGCCGCCCTCTGCGCCCGTGACGGCTACGGCAATTTCGAGCACACGTGAAAAGAGTTCATCCGCGTCAACGGTGAGGTTGTAGGACTCCACGATCTCGTGGAGCGCGGTCAATAAATCGGCCTTGCTGTTCGGCGAGGCGTGACTGAAGCACCACAATAGGCGGGCGGTCAGCGGCGTGACGATCTGGACTCCGCGCTCGGTGAGGGCCGGATGGTTCGCGGCGAAATCGCCACGGGAACTGGCGTCGATGACCGCGTGAAGGCCGGAATCGAGCAGCAGCCCGTCGATGTCGGCGGTCATCCGCTCGTCCAGCACGCGCGCGATTCCGGGATCGATCGCGCCCAACTGCTGGCGAATGGACTCGGCGTCGGGATCGACGATGGCACCGATTTCGAATTCCGGATTTTCCAGCAGTGAGGGGATCAGCTGGCGCGCCTCTTCCGTCGCGCGATAGATGCCGATCCGTTTGCGCATCAGCCGCTTTCTCCATCGGGCAGGGGATCGAGGCGAATCGTCAGAACGAGGTTCGACGTCCGACCAGCCTTGTCGCTGACGACGAGCGGAACGCGCACTCCGCGTTCGCCACTGCGGGTTGCCTCGCCGACGGAAGCGATCGAAAACTCGGAATCGAGTTGGACGGCCGCGAGCGGTTCGCCGTCATCTTCGAGTTCGCCCCAGGGTATCTCGAGCGCGGTCTGCGCGGATGCCGCGAGATCGTCGAGGACGTTCGCCTCGGGATGTGCCGCTTCCGAGAGGATCGCGTCTTCCATCCTGGCCGCTGGGGAAGTTTCCCCAGCGGGGGCCGCTGGCGAAGTTTCTCCAGCGGGGGCCGCCGGCGAAGTTTCCCCAGCGGGGGCCGCTGGCGAAGTTTCTCCAGCGGGGGCCGCCGCGGGCTCGCTTGCGTCGGCCGGCGTCGCTTGCGCTTGGACCGGAAGGCCGCCCAGGCTGTCGCCTGGATCGGGCTTCGCCTCGATCTGGGCGGAGAACTGCTGACCTCTCAGGCTGCGAATGACGTGTTTGGAGAGCGTCGAAAGGGTCTGGAGGACGCCCGAGTTTTCGGTTGCAACGGCCTCGAATACGGCGGCTCCATTCACTTTGAGTTTCCGGTGCAACTCTTCGATCACATAGGGATCCGAAAGATCGCGCTTGTTGTACTGCAAGACGAGGGGAACGTCTTCCAGCTTTCGCCCGTAATCAAGAAGCATCTCGCCGAGTTCGGAAAGGCTCGACACGTTCTCAGCGATGTGTTCTCTGCGCGAATCGATCACCATGACGACGCCATCCACCTGGTCGAGCAGCTGCTTTCGGGTGGGCGCCTGATCGGCGCCGCCCGGGACGGCAATCATCTGGATCCGGGTCTTCAAACCTCCGACTTCGCCGAGTTCGATCGCCAGGGTTTCGTATTCGACGGTCGGATCGATCAGGGTGGCCTCGCGCTGGATCTCCCCGCGGTGATCCGCTCTGAGCTTGCGGTGGATCGATTGCAGATTCGCGGTCTTGCCGGACCCGTCGATCCCCCAGTAGAGGATTCGCGCGTTCACCGCGGTCTCGTCGGAGCTCATCTTGGCCATCAGACCTTTCCCTTCCTGGACAATATGCGGCGGGCGTGAGTGGAAATGGCTCGCGAAACATCGCGGCTCCGCATCAATACGCGCAGGTCCTTGTCCTGGAGATAATTGACGAATTTCATCGCCATGGACTGCGGGCACTTGGGATTCGCGGCTAGGGCATGCTTGACCTGGTAGTTGCGCGTCCATTCGCGATTCATCGCGATCACCCGGTACACCTCGTCACAGACGTTGCGCGACTGCGCGATCGCGATGATCTCGGATTCGGTGATCTTGGGGCTGGTTGCGACGGAAACCGCGACGAGTTTGTTGCGGTCCCGGACGAGCAGGCCGCGCGCCTCCTTGTTTCCCATTCGGCCGATCTGGATCTTCTGGAAGACCGTCATCTGCTGGACGAGCTGGAAGAGGTTTCCACCCATCAACTCCTGGATCTTCTCCTCGGTGATCTCACCGCCCTTCTCCTCGACGAGCTGTTTGACGTACCTGCCCATCTCGGCTCCGAGTACCGCGCGCAATGCGGCCTCGGCTTCCTGATCGGTGATCGTCGCTTCGTCGCGTCGCCCATCGAGATTTTCTGCGACTTCGCTCGCTCCGATGAAATTCAGAATCCGCTCGATGACCGCGCGCCCCGTGAGTGGATTGGTACCGAGCGCATCGACGATCTCGGGTGCGCGCAGCATGCGCTGCTGATTGTTCGAGATGATTTCCACGACCTTCTTGTGCGGTGACGCGGCGAGCTTCGCGATCGTCGCATCGTCGGTCGCGGGGTTGAGTGCGATCATTGCGAGCTGCTCGGCATCGTCCGTCCGGCATTCGGCGAAAAACGAGAGCAGGGCCGGATGGGCCCGACCGCTCAGGACGGTGTTGGTGATGGACGCGGGCAGACTCTCGAGGCTGTCACGCGCGGTGGATTTGACCTCGGCGTCCGGATCGTGGGTCAGCGCGAAGAGCACGGTGGCGAGTTCGATTGCGGGGAGGGGCAGGGCGCCCCGCGCTGCCATCAGGCGCGTATCTCGCGGAGCGTCCTGGCGGGCGTAGCGCTCGGCCTGTGTGGACAGGGTCAAGCGGATCTTTTTCGCCTGTTGCTCCATCGACACGCTTCCCCACAACTTTGCCGGGGCCGCGTGCCCCGACCCAAGGCCGGTCTACGACCTCCGGCCGGCTAGGCACCGCCCGCGGCGCCGGTTCCGGCCTCGGCGATCACCTTTTCTCTTACGTGACTCGGCGCTTCGTCGTAATGGGAGAACTCCATGTGGAATTCCCCTTGTCCTCCGGTCATGCTCGTGAGCTGACTCGCATACTCGAGCATCTCAGACATCGGCACCTGGGCCTGGATGACCTGAGTCGAACCTTTCGCCTCGCTCGATTGAACCCGGCCACGCCGGCTCGAGAGGTCCCCCATGATGTCACCCACGAAGGGGCCTGGAATCGAGACTTCGACGTCCATCACGGGCTCGAGCAAGACGGGTTTCGCCTGCTGGACGGCGGCCTTGAGGCCGAAAGACCCCGCGAGTTTGAACGCCATCTCGTTGGAGTCGACGGCGTGGTGTTTGCCGTCGATGCAGAGCACCCGGACGTCGACGACCGGGTAGCCGGCGAGGGGGCCGGCCTCGCAGGCGGCGTAGATTCCCTTCTCGACGGCCGGGATCAGGCTCCTGGGGATCGAGCCGCCCTTGATTTCGTCCACGAACTCGATTCCTTCCCCGCGGGGCTTCGGTTCGACGGTGAGGTAGCAGACGCCGAACATCCCCTTGCCTCCGGTCTGTTTCTTGAGCTTTCCCTCTACGTGTTCGGCTCGGCGTGTAATGGTCTCGCGGTAGGGGACCTTCGGTCTCTTGAGCTCGACATCGACCCCGAACAGGCGTTGCAGTTTTTGCATCGTGATCCGGACGTGAAGTTCTCCCATCCCGGTGAGAAGGAACTCGCCGGTGGAGGCTTCTCGGCCCAGGTGGAGTGTTGGATCCTCTTCCACGAGTCGGCCGAGCGAGGCGTAAACTTTATCCTCATCCCCCTTTGATTTCGCCGAGATGGCGTATGAAATGACACCCTGCGGAATCGGGATCCTGCGCAGCTCGGGCGCGTTCTTCTCCGCTCCGAGCACGTCTCCCGTGTGGGTGTTCTTGAGCTTGGCGACGGCGACGATGTCGCCGGGGCCAGCTGAATCGGCCTCCACGTGCTCGCCAGCTCGGAGCAACTGGAGCTTGCCGAAGCGCTCCTTATCACCCCGCGTGAGATTCAGGACGTTCAAATCCGAAGTCGCGGTTCCGGACACCACCCGAAACACCGATAGCGCCCCCGCGTAGCGATCGATCACGGTCTTGAATACCAGCGCAGCAAACGGCGCATCGGAATCGGCAGCCACGGGTTCATCGTTGGCGGTCTTCCAGGGCGCGCGGTCGGCGGCCGAAGGCAGCAGTTGAATTGCGCCTTGCATGAGTGTGTCCACGCCGAGTTCAGAGATTGCCGCGCCGCAATAGACGGGCGTCAACTGTCGGGAGCGGGTCGCAAGGACCAGGCCCTGCGCGACATCCGCATCCGTGAGTTCACCCTCCTCGAGGTATTTCTCGAGCAGCGAATCATCGCACTCGGCTACGGCCTCGACGAGTTGCGCGCGCGCGTCGGCAGCCGCTTCTGCGAGTTCGCTCGGGATCTCCATTTCGCCGGCCGCGCCGATCGCGCTCATGCTCAGCAGATCGACGATACCCTTGAAATCGCCGGCGTGACCGATCGGCAGGGTCACGACCACCGGTTTGGCCCCCATGTTCCTCAGCGCGTCGACGGATGCCCCGAAGTTACTGCGCTCTTTGTCCATCGCGTTGACGAACGCGAGCAGCGGCAATTGCTGAGACCGACAGAATTGCAACATGCGCTGGGTTCCCACCTTCGGCCCGGAGGCCGCGGATACCAGCAGGATTGCTCCATCGAGCGCGTAGAGTGCGATCCGCCCGTCGGCCTGGAAATTGGAGTCTCCCGGTGTGTCGACGAGCGTGAGGTGTTTGCCAGACCAGTCGAAGCCGAAGACGGACGAGGTCAGCGTCGACTGGCGCTCCTTTTCCTCGGGAAGGATGCTCAGATGTGCGGTCCCTTCGCTGACGACTCCCAGCGAGCTGGTTGCACCGGCGCGGTGGAGGATGGCTTCGCCAAGCGAAGTCTTGCCGTCACCGGTGTGTCCGATCAGTGCAAAGCAGTGGGTATCGTTGACCTTCACGTCTTTCATCTGGACCTCCTTCGGGCGGCTTATGGATTCGAGCGATTCTTTTCGAAGATCAGCCTGAGGCCTTCCAGAGTCAGGAAGGGCTCGACTCGATCGATGACACTGCATTCCGCGGCGACTCGGCTCGCGAGCCCACCGGTCGCGACCACCCGGGCGTCGGCACCGAGCTCGCCGCGAATTCGAGCGACCATCGAGTCGACGACGCCCGCGAACCCGTAGAGGAGCCCCGATTGAAGGGCGCCGGTGGTGGTCTTCCCGATCACGCTGCGCGGGCGTACGAACTCGACCTGATGGAGCATCGAAGCGCGATCGAAGAGTGCGGCCATCGACGTGTGGATACCCGGGAAGATGGCACCGCCGAGGTACTCGCCGTCTTTCGACACGCAGTCGAAGGTCGTCGCCGTCCCAAAGTCCACCGAAATCACGGGGCCCCCGAGCAGCTCGAACGCCGCCAGCGAATTGACGATCCGGTCGGCACCGACTTCGCGCGGGTTGTCGTAACGCACCGGGATACCGGTGCGAATGCCCGGGCCGACCACGAGGGGCGGGCGGCCGAAGAGTTTGGTCGAGACGCGTTCCCAGATCGGAAGTAGCGGCGGGACCACGCTCGAAATCGCAATGTCGGTGACCTCTTCGCACTCGCGATCGGCTTGCCGAAACAGCGCGCGCAATGTCAGCGCCGCCTCATCCGATGTCTGCTCGCGGTGGGTGCCGATGCGCCAGTGTTCGGAAAGCGCAGCGGCGCCGCTGGCGGAATAGTCGAAGAGCCCCAGGCATATGTTCGTGTTTCCGATGTCGATGACGAGTAGGGTGGTCACTTGTCTTCCTTGGCCAGGGTGACGTCGCCAGCGATCACCCGGATGACGTCTCCGCTTTCGAGTTGGAGGCGCAGCGCGCCGTCGTCGTCGATTCCCAGCGCGGTTCCGCGGACTTCCGAACCGTCGAGTTCGACCACGCTGACCTGCTGGCCGCGCATCCGGAAGCGCGCGTCGAATTCGGCGCGTACCCCCTCGAAGCCGCGATCTGCGCAAACGTCGAGGGTCGCTTCGAGGTTGCGGTACAGAAGTCTCGCGAACGCCAACCGGTCGACCGGTCGGCCGCTGTGGCTCGCGAGGCTCGTCGCGCGGTTTCGAAACTCGTCGGGAAACTGTTTGCGGTCGACATTGAGGTTGACGCCGATGCCGAGTACCAGGAAGTCGACCCGGGTGGCCTCGGCACCGAGTTCCATCAGGATTCCAGAAGTCTTGAGGCCGCCGAGCAGCACGTCATTCGGCCATTTGATCGCGACTTCGCCCGACTTCCCGAGCATCTGCTCGATGGTCTCGGCAACCGAAACCGCCGCGGCGAGGATCCAACTCGGCGCCTCGGCGGTGTGGATCGTGGGCCGCAGGACGATCGAGGTGTAGAGGTTCGCGGCGGGCGGTGAGAAGAACGAGCGTCCGAGGCGGCCCCGTCCGGCCGTCTGTTGATCGGCGACGACGGTCGTCCCGTGCTTGGATCCGGAACGCGCGAGATCGAGCGCTACGCGATTCGTGGAATCGACCGTATCGAAGTAGTGGATCTCGGTCGCGAGCCAGCTGGTTTCGAGTCCGGCCTGGATCTCTTCTGCGTAGAGGCGATCGGGAATCCCGGACAGTCGATAGCCTCCACCCGGATCGCCGTCGATCGTGTAGCCACGAGTTCTCAGCACTTCGATGTGTTTCCACACCTGGGCTCGCGATACGCCAAATTGAGAGGAGAGCAATTCACCCGAACGCGTTTCGCCACCGGCGCGGCGGAGGGCATCGAGAATGCGCGCCGGGCCGCCACTCACGCGGGATCCCTCGCGGGTTCGGCTGCGACGTCCTCGATTTCCAGCGCGACATCTGCGGCGGGTGCGGAATGGGTCAGTGCTCCGATGGAAATTCGATGCACGCCGGTTTCGGCGATTTCGCGGACGTTGCCGAGGTGAACACCGCCCGAGACCTCGAGTTGCGCGCGGTCCGCGAGTTGGGCGGCGATGGCGCGCATTTCGGGCAGCGTGCGGTTGTCGAGCAGTAGATAGTCGGCGCCTGCTTCGACGGCCTCGACGGCTTGCGCTTCGCTTTCCACTTCGACGGAGACCCGCAGGTTCGCCGGGGCGGCGGCGAGCGCCGCTTTGACCGCGAGGCCGACACCTCCGGCGATCGCGACGTGATTGTCCTTGAGCAGAATGCCGTCGTACAAACCGACGCGGTGGTTCGTCGCGCCGCCCACTCCCGTCGCGTATTTGTCGAGGCTCCGCCATCCGGGCAGCGTCTTGCGGGTGTCGAGGATGCGGACACCCGTGCCCGCCACGGCATCGACGAAGCGGCGCGTCCAGCTCGCGACGCCGCACATACGCATCAGGAAATTCAGCGCCGTTCGTTCGCCGGCGAGGATGCCTCGCAGGCCTCCCTGGACGGTTGCCAGGATGTCTCCGGGCTCCGCTCGCTCGCCATCTCGGATCAGGGTTCGAAGCTGGAGTTCGGGATCGATCTCGCGAAAGACTGCGAACGCGATCTCGAGTCCACACACGACGAGGGGCTGGCGGGCTTCGATGATCGCAGAGCCCTGACGGTCGGCTTCCACGACCAGCGGTGTCGTTGCGTCGCCGGCACCGATGTCTTCGCTGACCGCCAACTCGACGAGCGGAATCCAGGTTCGCTCCGGCGGGAGGGCCGGCGGAAAACCCATGCGAACTCCCTCGACCCGGTCGTGGTGGCGGAAGCGCTGCACGCGCAGCGCGCGCCGTCGAGCACCCCGGGGTCGGGCGCGGGGGTCGACCCAGGATAGCCGAAGCGAACGCGAGCGGTTCAGCGGATCGCAGCTGCGAGGGGCGGCGCGGATTGGGCGCAGCGCGCTCGCCGATCCGGGTTCGCCCGGCGAGCGGCGGCCGGATCAGGCGTCTTCGGGTTCGGCCTTCAACCTGCGGATTTCTTCCTGGATCAGGGTTTCCGCCATCCGCGGGATGACCTCCCAGGCGATCGCTTCGACCCGCTCCACCGATTGGCGGACGATCGCCTCCGTGAGTTCGCCGAACGACTCCCAGGCAATCTTCTCCAGGGTGTCGTGAAGTTGCTGGCGCAATTCGGGCCCGATCGACGCCATCAGCGCGCTCGCCGACTCGGCTGCGCTCGCGGCGGGTGCGTGCACTGCTTCTGCAGGTGCGGGCTCCGCATACAGTTCGGCGGCGAGATCCGCGGGCGCCTCCTGGGCCACAGCGACTGCGACGGGTACGGCCCGTGGCGGCACGCTAAAGCCCGCGTAGACAGGATCGTCGCCCACGACGCTGGTCAGGTCGTTCGCGAACGGGGCCGATTCGAACGGGTCGGTGTCCGGCCCCGTGTTCGCGTCGGGCTGCCATTCGGAGGCCAGCACGGTCATCTCCGCCTCGTCCGCGCGGGGTTTCGCGATCTGCGCGGGGGTCGGTCGGGTGTCGGTGATCGGCGGACCGAGGTCCGAAGACGAGACGTCGTAGCCGGACGCTCCGAGCGGATCGATCACGGTGGCTTGCGCGAGGTCGGCGGCGTCCACGGGCGGCACCAGGTCGAGGTCGGCGAGCGGATCGGTCGGATTCGTCGTGTCGTCGACGGCGGCAAAGTCGAAGGGCTGGTCGCCGCTGCGGCTGGCGTCAGGCGCGAGCGAATCGTCCGGGTCGTCGACGCCGAGGATCACGTCCGTCGAGGCTGCGGGCGGCGGCTCGAGTTCGGCGCCGGCCGGCACGGCTGCGGCGAACGAGCTGCCACTGACGACTT
>Ga0326597_10003341_pt1 | contig 23228 bp, 24 predicted proteins | sample RVTome_12_FD_203789 | JGI IMG/M metagenome (GOLD analysis project Ga0326597, IMG submission 203789) | Soil microbial communities from uranium-contaminated site in the Upper Colorado River Basin, Wyoming, United States - RVT100D185 | ecosystem: Environmental > Terrestrial > Soil > Contaminated >... | reverse complement strand
CGTCGAATCCATCGCGCCCGTGATCGCAATCATCGGAACCCCAAGGCGTTGCAGCGACCCCACCAGGCCGAACAGCTCCGGTGACTCCCCGCTCTTGCTGAGCACGATCGCCACATCGTCCCGCCCCACGATGCCGAGATCGCCGTGCAACGAGTCGACCGGGTGGAGGTAGGTGGCCGCCGTGCCGGTCGATGTCAGGGTGGACGCCAGCTTCCGGGCGACGAGCCCGGACTTCCCTACCCCGGTAACTATTACCCGTCCGCGCGCCCTCGCCAGCAATCGGACGGCGCGGGCGAAGCGCTCGTCCAGGCGCTCCGAGGCGGTCGCCACTGCCGCCGCCTCGAGTTGAAGGACGCGGCGGCCGAGCCCGATCAGCGCGGCGTCGTCAAACGGCACCGGATACGGGCTCCCCGAAGTATCGCTCCAGAATCTCGGGCCACACCCCGCGGGCCCTGAGCAGGGCCTCGGCGACTTCCCGCACCGCGCCGCGACCGCCACTGGCCCGGGTGACATAGGAGGCCACCTCCTTGACCTCGGCCACGGCGTTGGCCACCGCGATCGGCAGGCCAACTTTTCGGAGGATCGGCAGATCGGCCAAATCGTCGCCCACGAACGCCGCCGCGTCCCACCCGATGCCCCGGCGTTCCAGCACCGCACCGAACGCGGCAAACTTCCGCGGGCCCGGGACCTGGTGGACTTCCTCCACCTGAAGCTCCCGGGCGCGCAGGGCGGTGGCCTCGGAGTGGCGACCGCTCAGCCACACGACGGGAAGGCCGGCGGATCGCAGCAGCACGAGCCCCAACCCGTCCTGCACGTCAAAGCGCTTCAACTCCGCCGGCGCTCCGGCACCGGACCCAAGGTAGATACCGTTGTCGGTCAGCACGCCATCGACATCGAGCCCGAGCAGCCGGACCCGGTGGGCCGCGGGGGGATCAAGCATTGGCATGCTGGCCCGGCACCACCCCACGGTCGCGCGCCCGGACCCACAGGTCGAGTGTGTCCTCGATGAGGTCGTCGAGCCGGTTCAGGGGCCACTGGGTCGAGGAGTCACTCCGGGCACGCGCGGGATCGGGATGGGTCTCCAGGAAGAAGCCGTCGGCCCCCGCCACGGCGGCTGCTCGAAGCAGGTGCGGTATGAAGTGACGCTCTCCGCCACTGGTACCCGCCGCTCCCTCGCCAGGCCGCTGTACGGCGTGGGTGGCATCGAAGATGACCGCGGCCCCGGTCGCGGTTCGCAGGCGCTCGAAATTCCTCATGTCGACCACCAGGTCGCCGTAACCGAAAAAGGTCCCCCGCTCGGTGACGGCGACGTCGGCACATCCGCCATGCCGAACCTTGTCGGTCGCTCCGATCATGGCTTCCGCCTGAACCCACTGTCCCTTCTTGACGTTCACCGGCTTGCCGGTCCGGCCGGCCGCGACCAGAAGATCGGTTTGGCGGCAAAGAAAGGCCGGGATCTGCAATGCGTCGACCACGGCGGCGGCGGCGGCGGCCTGATCCGGCTCATGGATATCCGTCAACACGGGCAGTCCGCTGGACGACCGCACCCGTTCAAGGAGACGCAGACCTTCCTCCAGTCCGGGTCCCCGGGAAGCGTCCCACCGGGCCCGGTTGGCCTTGTCGAAACTGGCCTTGAAGCACACCGGGATGGCCCGCTCGAACGCCACCCGCGCCAGCGCATCCGCCACCCGGGGGAGGACGTCGCCCGGCTCGATCACGCAGGGACCGGCGACGAGAAACGGATGCCGCGCAAAGGTCCACCCCATCAGCGCGCGACCTCGGCAAGCTCTTGGGGGGCGAGGGAGGCCAGGCCGGTGTGCGCCTGGTGTCGCCGGAGGGCGGCTCCAATGAATCCGGCGAAGAGCGGGTGCGGCCGAGTGGGCCGGGACTTCAGCTCCGGATGGAACTGACACCCGATGAACCAGGCATGATCGGGCAGCTCGATCGTTTCCACCAGGCCGCCGTCCGGTGATTGCCCCGACAACCGGAGACCGTACTCCGCCAGGACATCGCGATAAGCGTTGCTCACCTCCCACCGGTGTCGGTGACGCTCGCTGATCTCGCTCACGCCGTATTCCAGGGCGACGCGAGAGCCGGGACGCAGTCGAGCGGTGTAGGCTCCCAGCCGCATGGTCCCACCCAGATCGTTCACCTCCCGCTGAGATTGCATGAGCGCGATGACCGGTGTCGCGCAGTCGGGCGCGAACTCCGTACTGTTGGTGTCCGGGAGATGACAGACGTGCCGACCGAACTCGATGATCGCGACCTGCAGGCCGAGACATATGCCGAAGAAGGGAAGATCGTGCTCCCGGGCCCACCGGATGGCCTCGATCATTCCATCCACCCCCCGCTCTCCGAAACCGCCGGGAATGAGCAGCCCATCAAATCCTTGGAAGAGTCGCGCCGCAGCGGCTTGGTCCGTAAAGCGGTCGCTCGGGACCCATTCGACCTCCACCCGGGCGTCGTGGGGGATGCCTCCATGGGTGAGGGCCTCGGATACGGACTTGTAGGCGTCGTGGAGCGCGGTGTACTTCCCCACCACCGCGATCCGCACCCGGTGCGTCGGATAGAGGATCCGGTCGGTCATTGCCTTCCACCCCCGCAGGTCGGGGTCGCGAGTTTCCAGCCGCAGGCGCTGACACACTTCGCGATCGAGGCCCTGATCCAGAAACCGGAGGGGGATCTCGTAGATCGACTTCACGTCCGGGCTCTCAATCACGCACCCGAAGTCCACGTTGCAGAACAGGGCGATCTTCCGCTTGATGTCGGCCGAAATCGGTTGCTCGCTTCGGCAGATGAGGATGTCGGGCTGAATCCCGATTTGCATCAGATCACGGACCGAGTGCTGGGTGGGCTTGGTCTTGAGCTCGCCCGCGGCCGCGATGTAGGGGACCAGGGTGAGGTGGATGAACAGCGCGTTGTCGCGGCCGACTTCCTGGCGGAACTGCCGGATCGCCTCGAGAAACGGAAGAGATTCGATATCGCCTACGGTGCCGCCGATCTCGGTGATCACCACGTCGTGCGCGGGCGCGGAGCGGCGGATCGCGTTCTTGATCTCGTCGGTAATGTGGGGAATGACCTGGACCGTCGACCCCAGATACTCGCCCCGGCGCTCCTTGTTGATCACCGACTGGTAGATACGACCCGTGGTGACGTTGTTCTGCTGGGACAGCGATCGGTCGATGAATCGCTCGTAATGGCCCAGGTCGAGGTCGGTCTCCGCTCCGTCATCGGTGACGAACACCTCGCCGTGCTGGAACGGCGACATAGTGCCGGGGTCGACGTTGATGTAGGGGTCGAACTTCTGCATGGTCACGCTCAGCCCGCGTTCCACGAGCAGGCGCCCAAGTGACGCGGCGGCGATGCCCTTCCCGAGGGAAGACACGACGCCGCCGGTGACGAAGATGTACTTGGTCGCGCTCGGACCCGTGGTCATGGGCTTACCCTTGATGTGCGTGCCAGTGAGCTTCCGCCCGGTGAAGATCATCCAGCGTGTCGACCCCGGCGAGAACCGGACCCGTGAGTTTGCCGACCCCGATGCTGAGCCCGTAATGCAGCGCTCGGAGCTGCTCCAGCCGCTCGGCTTTCTCGGCCGGACAGGGAGGCCAGGAGACCCATTGCTCGAGGGCCGGACGGGTGTACGCGTACAGGCCGATGTGCTGCCAGTAGAGGCCCTCGCCAGGGTCGGTCGATTCCCGCCGGTGAGGGATCACCGCCCGCGAAAAATACAGCGCCCGGCCGCGGGCATCGGTGACCACCTTCACCCGCGCCGGGTCGGCCGCCAACGCAGGGTCCAAGGGCGCAGCCGCGGTTCCCACATCATCGCCGGCCTGGACCCGATCGAGGGCCCGCTCCAGAGCCTCCCGGGCGACAAACGGCTCGTCTCCCTGGATGTTCACCAGAACCTCGAAGTGGCCGAATTCCGGCCGGCCCGCCACTTCAGCCACCCGCTCCGTGCCGGTTCGGTGACCTCCGTCGGTCAAGACGGCCCGCACTCCGGAGCGCTCCACCACCTGGACAACCATGGGTGAATCGGTGGCTACCACCAGATCCTCGGTGAGTCGGTACTCCTGAACGCGCTGTATCACGCGGGTGACGAGGGGCTCGCCGGCCAAGAGCTGGAGCGGTTTGTTAGGGAGTCGGGTGGAGCCGAGACGAGCCGGTATGACACCAAGGACGCGCATCACGCAAAGTAATAGGACGGAGGGTTCGAGTCAAAAGTTGTGCCGAAATCCCGAGTGGCTTGCCGTAACCAGGTATCGAGTTGCCCGTCAACACCTTAGGCGACGCGGGCGGGGCCGTCTGCCCGGCCTGTCCGGGCCAGGGAGAGGAAATTCGACAGCAGCCGCTTTCCGCTGCTCGTCGCCACCGACTCGGGATGGAACTGCACCCCATAGACCGGCAACGCACGATGGCAGACCGCCATGATCTCGTCTCGCCGGGGACGATCGCCGGACCAGCCGATGATCTCCAGGTCGCCGGGAAACCCCTCCGGTGCGATGACCAGAGAGTGGTATCGCATGGCCTCGAAGGGCGAGGGGATTCCCTGAAACAGCGGATGGTCGAGGTGCTCGACCAGGGAGGTCTTTCCGTGCATGAGGCGGTCGGCGCGAACCACCCGACCGCCAAAGGCCTCACCGATCGCCTGGTGGCCCAGACACACCCCGAGAATCGGGATCCGCCCCGCGGTCGCCCGAATGAGGTCCACCGAGATGCCGGCTTCCTTCGGCGTGCGGGGACCGGGAGAAATCAGGATGGCCGAGGGGCCGAGGGCCAGGACGCCATCCACGGTGATGGCATCGTTCCGGAAGACCCTCGGCTCGGCACCCAACTCGCCAGCGTACTGGACGAGGTTGTAGGTGAAGCTGTCGTAATTGTCGAGGACGAGGAGCATCGTCCTCGAAACTAGCGGGGTCGGAGGGAGTCCGCTACGCGGCGCAACATCCTTTCAGCCGAGTCGACCCGGCGCGACCCTTCGGCCCTCAGCGAGTCCGCCAAACGGGTGGAGCGCCATGCCATCGAGTCGACCGACCGGTGAGCGGCTACAGTTCTCGAGTCGGGCTGCTCCGAGGTCGGAATCGAGTCCGACCCACCGGCACGCCGGAAATCGCCGCGCCGGAGATCGTCGACCAGGGACTGCTTCAGAAACAGCGGCACCGTGACCTCCCCGGGCCGGAAGACCGCCCGACCGAACTCGACCAGCCCCGGGGCGGAGTCGGTGGGGAGGCAGCGAAAACCACCATGGGCGAACGAGCCGGATCGAGCCGGGATCTCCGCTTCGGCCGGCCCGTCGTCATCCAGATTGGCCGCCAATCGGCAGCCCTGAAGCCCCTCCGCCAGGAGGGAATCGATCAGCTTTACCTCCAGCCGGATGGAGGACACTTTCGTCGGGGCCTCGCGGTGGATGGTCACCCGGTCCAGGAAGCCCAACCGGTTCCCATTCAACTGGAAAGGGATGAACGCGAGCGGGATGGTGATGGGCCCGTCTCCCTGGACGACCTCGCGAACCTGCCCCGCTCCGTGACGGAGGAGGGCGACCGCCACCATGCCGATCGCGAACACCGCCACGGCGCCCATGAGGATTCTGATCCACAGATTACGCATACCACACTCCCGAGCCGCAGAGGCGGGAGCAGAGGGTCTGGGCTCCCTGCTGCCCGCTATGTTCCATCGAGAGACGTCAGGCTGCCCAGGAAAGTTTCAGCCGCTACCTTCCCCGCGCTGCAGAAATCGCAAGGAGGTTCGGGACGATGATAGTCGTCGATGGTCTGGATAAGCTGTACGGCGACGTGCCTGCGGTCCAGGGACTGGCCTTCCGGGTGGAGCCCGGGGAGGTGCTCGGGCTGGTCGGCCCCAATGGGGCCGGCAAGACCACGACGATCAGAAGCCTCGGGGGAATCATTCGCCCGACCAGGGGCACGATTCGGATCGGCGGGTACGATCTCGGAACGGACCCGGTGGCCGCCAAGTCACTCCTCGCCTTCGTACCCGATGAGCCGCACCTCTTCGACTATCTCACCGTGGAGGAGCACTTTCGATTCGTCGGCCGGCTGTACCAAGTCGGCGACATCGCGGACCGGCTTCCCGGACTGCTGAAGGAGCTCGAGCTTGACGAGAAGCGGGACGCCCTTCCAGGCGAGCTCTCCCGGGGGATGCGACAAAAGGTGGCGATCGGGTGCGGGCTGCTTCATCGCCCCAAGGCTCTGCTCCTGGATGAGCCGCTCACCGGATTGGACCCGATCGGTATTCGGCGGATGAAAGCCACCATCGTCCAACGAGCAGCGGAGGGTGCCGCCGTCATCCTCAGCTCGCACCTACTTCACTTAGTGGAGGAGGTGTGCACTCGAGTGTTGATCATGCACCGGGGGTGCGCCGTGGCGCTGGGAAGCGTGTCAGCGATCATGGCCAGCAGCCCGGATTTCGCCGGCCGGAGCCTGGAAGAGGTGTTCCTGGCCCTCGTCGGCCAGGATGCGACGGCCGAGCCATGAAAGGGGCCTTTCCGTACCTGATCCGGCAATCGGTTCGGAACTGGAGCATTCTTCGACTGCGTCAACTCCGAAGCCCCCGCTACCTCGTCGCGCTGGTTCTGGGGCTGGGCTATCTCTGGGCGGTCTTGGCTCAGCGGCACTCCTCCAGCCCGCCGGGGGGCCCTATGCCCGGCCCTTGGCTGGAGACGCTGGGGGGACTGGGCATCGCCGTCGCCGTCGCGTGGTCCTGGCTCTTCGGTGTGGAGCGACGGGCTCTGGCCTTCTCGCCCGCTGAGGTCACCCTGCTTTTCACCGCACCGGTGACGCGGCGATGGCTCATTCAATACAAGCTGCTGCGCAACCAGCTTCTCATTCTGCTCAACGTGGTGCTGTGGACGGCGTTGTTGCCGGGCGAGGGTGGGGGTGGCTCCTCCTTGCGGCGGGCTGTGTCGGTGTGGGTGCTCCTGACGACGCTCTCGCTTCATCGACTGGGCGCGTCCTTCGTCCGGACGAGCCTTGGCGAGCACGGCCGGTTCGGGCTGCGGCGCCGGGCCGGGTCCCTGTTTCTGGGGACGACCCTGCTCCTGGGGCTGGCCTGGACCACGAGGGATGCTTTCTCGGCGCTCCTGGCCGGGTGGGGTCGCGGCCTTGGCGGGCTCATCACGGCACTCGAAGCCGTCGCCGCGAGCCCCGTACCCCACCTGTTGCTACTCCCGTTCGTGACCATGGTTCGTCCACTGACCGCCCCATCGGGGGCGGCCTGGGCTCACGCCCTGATCCCTGCCCTGTTCTTCCTCGTGGCGCACTTTGTCTGGGTCGTCCGCTCGGACTCGGCTTTCGAGGAGGCAGCCGCCGACGCGTCCCTCCATCGGGCCCGGGAAATCGGGTCGCGCGGAGTCGCCCCGGCCGTTCCGCGACTCGCCCACCGCCGGGTCCCGGCGCTGCTCACCCTGGGGCCCTCCGGCTGGCCAGCGGGTGCGGTCCTGTGGAAGAACCTCATCGCGGTGGCGCGAACCCGGCGCGCGCGCGAGGTGACGGGTCTCTTCCTCGTGGCGGGGGGCGCGATGATCCTCATCACTTTCTTCGGTGATGCCCGGCTCGCCGATGCGGTAGGGTGGCTGGCGGTCATGTGGGCCGGAGTGCTGGTGGTCGTGGGCCCCCAGTGGGTGCGGAATGACCTGCGCAATGACCTCCTCATGCTGGATGTGCTTCGCAGCTATCCCCTGCGGGGACGCTCCGTGGTTGCGGCGGAGGTGGCCGCCTCGAGCGCTGTGCTGACCGCCGCTCAGCTCGGGCTCCTGGGTGTGGCCTATCTCGCCTTTCTGGGCAGCCGGGAGATGGAACTTGGGTTGCTATCTCGCACGCTGCTATTGCTCGGGACGGCGATCTACCTCCCGGGGATCAACTATGCGGGCATGCTGATCCAGAACGGCGCCGCCCTGCTGTTTCCGGCGTGGGTTCATCTCGGTGCGGGCCGGCCCGGCGGGGTGGAAGCGCTGGGACAAAGCATGCTGATGACGATCGTGCTCGCGGCGGCGTTGGCTCTGGTGTTGTTGGCTCCGACGCTGCTGGGGGCAGGGGTTTTTCTGCTGCTGGACTCTCTCATGGGGCTGGGAGCAATCGTTCCAGCCACCGTGGGATTTGTGATCGTCCTGGCCGGAGAAATCGCGTTCATGGTACGCTGGCTCGGAGCGATTCTCGAGCGGACCGAGCCGCTCACGGTCGCCTTCGTTCACGCCCTCGGGTGAAACTGCTTATGCACCGATCTGAGGTATTCGCGATCGACGTGGGTGTAGATCTGGGTGGTCGACAAGTCGGCGTGCCCGAGCATCTCTTGGACCGCGCGCAGATCGGCCCCCCCCTCGAGCAGGTGAGTCGCGAAGCTGTGTCGCAGGGTATGCGGCGTGACCCGTTTGGCCACACCGGCACGCCGCGCCGCCCGCTTGACGATACCCCATGCGCCTACCCGGGAGAGCGGCTCACCGCGCACGTTCAGCAGCACCCGGCCATTGCTCTTGCCCCGGTCCAACTGGGGACGGAGGGTGTGGAGATAGACCGAGACGGCTCCGATCACGCTGCGGCCCAGCGGCACCAATCGCTCCTTCCCACCTTTTCCGAACACGCGAACCAGGCCGTCGGCGAGGAGCAGGTCGGTGAGCCCCAACGCGCACAGCTCCGATACCCGAAGCCCCGCACTATACCCCAGCTCCAGGAGGGCCCGGTCACGCCAGGCGAGCGGCTGGTCGACGCCAGGCGTCGCCAGCAGCGCCTCCACCTCCACCACGTTGAGCGTTGCGGGCAGCGTCCGGCCTCGGCGTGGCGTCTCCAGCCGGTCGCTGGTGTCGAAAGCGACCAGTCCCTCGCCGAGCAAGAATCTGTAATACGTGCGAATCGCGGAGACCTGCCGCCGAATGGTCGCCGGGCTCAGGCCGAGATCTTTGAGCAGGTAGACGAAGTCGCGCAACAACGCCCGGGTGACCTTTCCCGGTTCACGCGCCCCCCGAGAGCTGGCGAACTCCCCGAGGCGGCCGAGGTCGTGTAGGTAGGCGTCGACGGTGTTCGGGCTGTGTCCCGCCTCGAGGGCCAGGTAGTCGCGAAACCCCTCCAGCCAGAAGTCGTGCGCGATCTGCTCCTGGCGCTCGGAGCTCCTCATTCGCCCCGCCTCCCAGCCGCCCGCTTCCGGGCGTCGGCCACTTCCACGGGATTGACGCCGAGCAACTCGGCCGCCAGGGTCATGAGCCGGTCCTCGTGAGCCCCCATGGCTCCGTCGCTGAAGGCGACGGTCCACATCCGTTCCACCAACTCGAGTCGCTCGCGTCTCCCGACTCTCTCCCCCAGCCTCAGGGCGTACGCCGCGAAGCGACTGCGGCGGACCTCTTCCGAGGGCGGCGCGGACGGGGCGCGCCGGGCACCAAATCCCCACTTCCCGCCCAGGTGCGATGCGATGACGTCTCGGTCCGCCGGCGTGAGCACCGGATCGGCATAGGCCAGCTCGAGGACCAGCATCGCCGCCGCTTGGCGGGCCGAGCCCTCGGCAATGTCGGTCCCGGCGAGAAACGATGGCGCCGCCGGCTCCAGCGCGTCGCGGGTGGCGTGCCACACCCGTTCCCGCCGCCGGCGGCGCAGGACGATCCAGCGCCACCCCACGACCGCCACGATCGTGCCGGCGCTGATTAGGCCCAGCGTCCGGTTGACGCCGGAAAGAATCTGGTTGATCCGGGCCCATTCCGATCCGATCAGCGCACCGAAGAACGTGATACCGCCGTACCATATCGCCGAGGCGATGGCCATCGGGAGCAGGGTGCGAACCGACCCGAGGCGTACCAACCCCGCGAACGGCGGTACTACGGCCCGGACCCCGGGAAGGAATCGGCTGAGAAATATGCCCACGGTCCCAAAGCGGAGATACTCGCGCTCGATCACCGCCAACGAGCGAGGCGCGAGCAACCGGCGTCCAACTGACGTTGCGAAGAGCCGCTGCCCAAACTGGCGGGCGGCGAAGTAGACGGCAGCGGCACCGCTCAGATTGGCCATCCAGGTGACCGCAAAGACCGCGGTGGGCGTAGTGACGCCGCGGTGCGAGAGGAATGCCCCGAGGGCGACGGCAGCATCGGAGGGGACCGGCGGAACCACGTTCTCGACCGCGGCGAGCAGGGCCAGCACGATATAGATGGCCGCGGGCGGCAGTTGTGAGACCCAGTCAAGCAAGGACTCGATCAGCGGACCTCCAGCAGGGCCACGGCGATCACGGCGAGCCCCTCGCCCTGGCCGATGAATCCCATGCCTTCATTGGTCTTGGCCTTGACGCTGATCATGCCTGGTGCCACCGCCAGATGTTCCGCCAGGTTGGCGGCGATGGCGCCGAGGTAAGGGCTGAGCGTGGGGCGTTCCGTGATGACGGTCAGGTCGGCCTGGGCCGCGGTGTAGCCCCGAGCGCGCACCGTGTCGTGGGCGAGTCGAAGCAGCTCCATGGAGTCGGCGTCCTTCCACCGCGGATCGGTATCGGGAAACAGCTCTCCGATGGTGCCGGCCGCCGCGGCCCCCAGCAGGGCGTCGGTCAATGCATGCGCCACCGCATCGGCGTCGGAGTGGCCGACCAGGCCCCGGGGATGCGGGATCGTGATCCCACCGAGCACCAGGGGCCGTCCGTCGGCAAACCGGTGGGAGTCGTAACCGATCCCCACGCGGGTCACGCCGCCGCAGGCTCCTCGATGAAGGTGTAGTCCTGCCGGCGCGGGAGCGGCCGGTAACCGGCGTCGCGGATAATCCGGTCGATTTCGGACAGCGTGGCCCGGTGGGTTGTCCCCGCCGCTGAGACGACATTCTCCTCCATCATGAGGCTGCCGTAGTCGTTGGCGCCGAACCGGAGAGCGACCTGACCCACCTTGTGCCCCATCGTGACCCAGGACGACTGCATGTTCGGCACGTTGGAGAGCACGATACGGCTGATGGCCAGCGTCCGCAGGTAGGTGACGGCGTCGGTCTTCTGGCAGTGCGACATCCCTGGCGTCCCCTCCGGTTGCAGGGGCCAGCAGATGAACGCCGTAAACCCGCCGGTCCGGGACTGAAGCTCCCGGACACGGAGCAGATGCTCGATCCGATCCTCGGCCGTTTCTCCCAGGCCATACATCATGGTGACGGAGGTCTTCATCCCCTGCCGGTGGGCCTCCTCCTGGACCCCCAGCCACTCCTCGGTCTGGGCCTTTTTCTTGGCCACCCGCTGGCGAACCTCGTCCACCAGAATCTCTCCGCCCCCGCCCGGGATGCTGTCGAGCCCAGCCGCCTTGAGCTCCCGCACTACCTCGGGAACCGAAAGGCCGAAACGCTCGCTGAAGAACACCACCTCGGAGGGCGAGAATCCGTGGATGTGGATCGGGTGATGGAGCTTGATGTAGCACATCAGGTCGAGGTACCACTCGAAGGGGATATAGGGGTTGTGCCCGCCCTGCAGGAGGATCTGAACTCCGCCGAGCGCCTTGCACTCGTCGATTTTCGCGCCGATCTCCTCGAAGCTCAACACGTATCCTTCGGTGTGTTTGGGACGGCGGTAGAAGGCGCAGAACTGGCAGTCCGCCACACACACGTTGGTGTAGTTGATGTTGCGATCGATGATATAGGTCACCACGTTTTCGGGATGAAGCCGCCAGCGCTCCGCATCAGCTAACTGGCCGAGCTGGAGGAGGCTGGCCCGTTGGTAGAGGTCAAGGTATTCCTTGAAATCACTTGAGGTCCGCTCTATAACAGTCATTATCGTAACTGGTTATGCTGCTGTGATAAAGGATAGTGAACCATCGGGCACCAGACCGTCCAGGGCCAGCCGGCGAAAGAAGTCAGTGAGGCCAGCGAGGTGACGATAGGAGAGGGCGTAGTCCAGGTTCGATAAGTACGCCCGGCAGACTTCGCTGGCCACCCCGGTCGCCCGGGCCCCTTCGGCGGCAAGCAGATCGAGGTGCTCGAGGCCCCAGTCGCGGGAGTGGAGCAGGCACCGGTGCACGGCGCTGACCTCGGCCGGGCTCGCCTCGCGCCGGGCGGCCCACACGGCGAAGACGAAGGGGAGACCGGTCCAGGCCTTCCACTCGGATCCCAGATCCACCCGCACGGGGTAGCGGCCCTGGGCGGCCAACAGCAGCGCCGCATCCCCGATCACCAGCAGCCCGTCGTGGGGCAGTCCTGCCAGGGAGTCGAGGTCCCGAGCCTCCGCTCGGGCGGTGGCGAAGCGGGGGCGGACCTTCCACCGGTGGCGGCAGAGCAATTCCAACAGCAGCACCGAGGTCCGGGACGACGCGGTGACCAGGACGGTGCGGCCATCCAGCTCCGCGATCGGGCGGCGGGAGAAGAGCGCCACGCTGTGCACCGCGCCGTCACAGGAAATCGCGAGGTCGGGCAGGAGGTGATAGGCCGCGGCACTGCGGGCATATTCGACCGCGGAAACCACACTGACCTGGAGTTCGCCCGCGGCGAGCAGGTCGTTGAGCTCAGAGGCGGTGCCGGTGACGAGCTCCGCCTCCAGGGGTACCAGGCCCCGATCAATCGCCCCATAGATCGGACCGCAGTTGATCCAGGGTATCCGGCCTACCCTCACGCGGCGTGCACCACCGGCAGGGCGGCTCCCCACCGCAAAGAGGGATCCGGCGGGGGGTCGTCGGTCGGCTCCCGCACCGCCTGGTAGAGGCTATCCCGTTCGACGGGGCGCTTCCCCGCCCCGCGAATGAGGCGGACCAGGTCCAGGTAGGGCATATGCATCTCGGTATGCGCCCCCGCCTCGTGGTAGACGCGCTCGTACACGACGGTGCCCTCCACGTCGTCGCAGCCGAAGCTCAGTGCGATCTGGGACAGAAACGGCGTAACCATCGGCCAATGGGTCTTGACGTGCGGGATGTTGTCGAGGAACAGCCGTCCGATGGCGATGTTCTTGAGATCCTCGTAGCCCGTCGTGGCCGTGCCTACCCGGCCCAGCTCCTCACCCAGCTCGTTGTGGTCCGGGTGGTACGCCAGCGGGATATAGGTGAGGAACCCCCCGGTTTGGTCTTGCAGCGCGCGCAACTGGCCGAGGTGCGCGATCCGATCTTCTGCCGTCTCCACATGGCCGTAGAGCATGGTGCAGTTCGTCGGGATCCCCAGGTCGTGCGCCACGTGGTGCACCCGGAGCCACTCCTCCCCGGTCAGCTTCCGCTCGGCAATCGTCGCCCGCACGGCGGTGCTGAACACTTCCGCCCCCCCGCCGGGAAGGCTGGTCAGCCCGGCCTCTTTCAGCGCCAGAAGCACTTCGCGTTCGGAGGTCTTTTCGATCCGGGCGAGGTGGGCGATTTCGACGGCCGTCAGCGCCTTGATATGAATGTGAGGGAAGCGTTGTTTGAGCCCGCTGATCATGTCGGTGTAATAGGCCAGCGACAGCTTGGGATGCAGGCCACCCACAATGTGGAACTCTCTGGTCGGCATCCCTCGGGCCGCCTCGGCCTCCAGGAACACCTCGTCCAGCGAGCGGGTGTAGGCCCCCTCTTCCTTGGGCATCCGGGCAAAGGAGCAGAAGACGCAGGTGTTCCGGAGGACGCAGACGTTGGTGGGGTTGATATGCTGGTTGGCCGAGAAGAAGACCCGGTCACCGTGTCTCCCGGTGTTGGCGTAATCCGCCAGCGTGCCGAGTCCCAGCAGGTCGGTTGTCCGGTAGAGGGCGAGCCCGTCGACCGGAGCGAGCCGCTCGCCGGTGAGCACCTTTTCCGCGAGGGGCCGGAGCGCCGGGTCGCGCAGGCGTCCGACGTCGAGCTCGCCAGCCATCGTATCTCCTTGAGGCGCAGGCGGTAAGAGTGACCTGCAATGTATACCCCAGCCCACCCTTCATGCTAGGGAAGCCGGCACAAAACGACCCTCCGAGGAGGCCGGGAGGGTCGAGGTCGGTCGGCGGGTCGGCCCGGCGTTACTCCACCCACCTCCGGACCCCCAACGTCACGTTGTGGCCGCCGAATCCGAATGAGTTCGACAACGCCACCGCGACCCGGCGCTCGACCTTCTCGTTGGGAGCGGAATCGAGGTCGCACTCCGGATCCGGGGTGAACTGGTTGATCGTAGGCGGGATGACACCGCAGGTGGTCACCAGCAACGCAATGCAAAACTCCAGCGCACCCGCTCCTCCGAGGAGGTGGCCGGTCATCGATTTGGTGGATCCGAAGACGAGTTTCCGCGCATGGTCCCCGAAGACGGCCTTGACCGCCTCGGTCTCGGCAACATCGCCTTGAGGGGTGGACGTGCCGTGAGCATTGATGTAGCCCACTTCCTCGGGAGGGATCCGGCCGTCGGCCAGACAGGCACGGATGGCCCGTTGGGCGCCCTCCCCATGTTCGGCCGGCGAGGTGATGTGGTAGGCGTCGCCGCTCATCCCGTAGCCCAGGACCTCACCCAAGATCTTCGCGCCCCGCCTCTCGGCGTGCTCCCGGCTCTCCAACACGACGATCGCGCCGCCATCGCCGAGCACGAAGCCGTCGCGGTCCATGTCGAACGGGCGGCTCGCCGTCTCCGGGGAGTCGTTTCGGGTGGAGAGCGCTTTCATGTTGGCGAAGGCGGCGACGGTGAGCCCGGTGATCGCAGCTTCGGAGCCCCCGGAGATCATGGCGTCGGCGGCGCCGTAGCGGATCAAATTATACGACTCGCCGATCGCGTGGGCGGAGGAGGCGCACGCCGATACCGTCGCGAAGTTCGGTCCCTTGAGTCCGTAGCGAATCGAGACCAGGCCGGCCGCGATATCGGGAATGAACATGGGAACGAAGAACGGAGAGACCCGATCGGGGCCCTGGGTCACGAAGGCGGTGCAGTTATCCTCGTAGGTCTGCATGCCGCCAATCCCGCTGCCGATCACGACGCCGGTCCGCTCGGGCGCTGGAAAGCGGCCCTCGAGCCCGGCCTGGGTCACGGCCTGGTGCGCCGCGGCCAGGGCGAACTGGGCGAACAGGTCGTACCGGCGGGCTTCCTTGCGGTCGACGTACAGCAGCGCATCAAACCCCTTCACCTCGCAGGCGAAGCGGACCGATTGATTCCGCGCATCGAACTTGGTGATCGGCGCCGCCCCAGGCGTGCCCGCGAGAAGCCCCTGCCAGGTCGATTCGGTATCCGTTCCGACGGGGGTCACCAGCCCCAGGCCGGTGACCACGACACGGTGCGCCAAGTTACTTCCCGATCTTCTCGTGGAGGTAGTTCATGGCATCGCCGACGGTCCGCAGCTTCTCGGCATCCTCATCGGGGATGTCGATGTCGAACTCCTTCTCGAACGCCATCACGAGCTCCACCGTGTCCAGGCTGTCGGCGCCGAGGTCCTCCATGAAGCTGGCCTCGCTGGTGAGCTTCTCGCGCTCGACTCCCAGCTCCTCCACGATGATGTCCTTGACCTTCTCTTCGACGTTGCTCATGTCGTCCTCGATTAGAGATTCATGCCCGCGTCAGATGACCATTCCGCCGTCGACCACCAACACCTGCCCGGTGATGTACGCCGCCAGGTCCGAGACCAAGAACAGCACGGCGCCCGCCACGTCCTCGGGGCGCCCGAGGCGGCCCAAGGCAATGTTCTCTAATAATGTCGCTCGCGCCGCATCGGGCAAGGCGGCGGTCATATCGGTCTCGATGAAACCGGGGGCGACACAATTGACCAAGACGCCCCGACTGGCGTACTCCTTGGCGACGGACTTGCTGAAACCGATCAGGCCGGCTTTGCTGGCGGCGTAGTTGGCCTGTCCCTTGTTGCCCGTCAGGCCGACCACGCTGGTCACGTTCACGATGCGCCCCGCGCGCCGCTTCATCATGCCCTTGATGACGACCCGGGTCGCGTGAAAGGCGCCTTTGAGGTTGGCGTCGAGCACCGTGTCCCAATCCTCCTCGGTCAGCCGGAGGAGGAGGTTGTCCCGGGTGAGGCCCGCATTGTTGACCAAGATGTCGATCGGCCCCAGAGCGGCCTCGGCGGCAGCGATAGCGGCCTCCACCTGGTGGCCGTTGGACACGTCGCAGGCCACCCCCGCCGCCCCGGCGCCGAGCCGGGTGGCCACCGCCTGGGCCTGGGCGAGGTCGCGACCCACCACAGCCACCTTGGCCCCGGCCTGGTGCAAGGTCCGGGCGATGGCCAGGCCGATGCCCCGAGTACTCCCGGTGATGAAGGCGGTCTTGCCCGACAGATCGATGGCGCTCATGCGAGGAACTTCTCCACCTCCGCGGCGGTGCCGAGCGCGATCGCGGCGGCTCCCGGGATGATTCGCCGGAGCAGACCGCTCAGGACGTTGCCCGGCCCGACCTCGAGGAAGGTCGCGCCGGGGACCATCTTGGCGGCCGCCTGCATGCAGCCCACCCAGCGGACCGGCGAGATGAGCTGCTCCGCCAGCAGACGCTTGGCATCGGCGGCGGAGCGAACCGCCGCCGCGCTGGCGTTGGCCAGAACTGGCACCCGGGGATCGCGGAAGTCGGCCGAAGCGAGCGCCACATTGAGGCCCTCGACCGCGGGGGCCATGAGCGGCGAGTGAAATGCACCGCTCACCTTGAGCGGCACCACGCGCTTGGCTCCCCGAGCCTTACAGGCGTCTCCGGCCCGATTCACCGCGTCCGGATCGCCCGATATGACGGTCTGGTCGGGGGCGTTGATATTGGCGGCCACCACCACCTGGTCGGCACCGGAGGCCTCCCGGCAGGCCGCCTCGACCGCCTCGGTCGGGAGCCCCAGGATTGCGGCCATGGTGCCGGGGCGTGCCTGTCCGGCCGCATACATCAGCTCCCCCCTCCGGCGGACCAGCCGGGCGGCCGTCGCCGGCGCCATGGTGTCCGCAGCAACGTGAGCGCTGAACTCACCGAGGCTATGACCGGCGGCGGCGGCCAACCCGGTCACCCGCTCGCGGACCACCGCCCAAACCGCCGCCGTGTGAGCCAGGATCGCGGGTTGGGCGTTGTGAGTCAGCGTGAGCTCCTCTTCCGGGCCCTCCCACATCACCCGGGAGAGCGGCACCCCGAGGGCGTCGTCGATGGCCTCGAAGGTCTCCCGAGCCGCGGGAAACCGCTGGCCCAGGTCCTTGCCCATCCCGACGCGCTGAGCGCCCTGGCCGGGACACATCAGCACGCTTACCACCGAACGACCGCGCTCCCCCACGTGAAGCCGGCACCGAACGCGACCAGCAGGACCACGGATCCCGGCTGCACCCGGCCTTCGGCGATCGCCTGGTCCAGCGCGATCGGAATGGACGCGGAGGAGGTATTGCCGAAGCGATCGACGTTCACCATCACCTTCGACATCGGCAGACCCGCGTGCTTCGCGGTGGCCTCGATGATCCGGAGATTGGCCTGGTGCGGGATCAGCAAATCGATCTCCTCGGCCGAGACTCCCGCGCGCCGGAGGGCTTCGTCGCACGCTTCGGCCATGGCACGGACCGCGGCCTTGAAGACTTCGCGACCCGCCATCTTCATGTAGTGCGATCGCTCGCACACCACTTTCTCGCTGATCGGATCGGCCGCGCCGCCCCCGGGCCGGTACAGCAGTGGTGCCAGGCGCCCGTCGGACTTGATGTAGGTGGAGAGCACTCCGCGGCCGGGCCGGGAGGAACGGCGCATCACCGACGCCCCGGCGCCGTCGCCGAACAAGATGGCCGTGGACCGGTCCTGGAAATCGGTGATGGTGGAGAGCTTCTCCGCGCCGACCACCAGGACCGTGTCGCTCTGTCCGGAGGCGATGAGTCCCTCGGCGATCGTGACCGCATAGATGAATCCGGGACAGGCGGCTCCGACATCGAACGCGGCCGCGTTCTCCGCTCCCAAGAGCGCTTGGAGGTCGCACGCCGTCGACGGCATGAGACGGTCGGGGCTCGCCGTAGCCAGGACGATCGTATCCAGCTCGGCGGCGGTGACGCCGGCCCGTTCGAGGGCCCGCTCACTCGCTTCGCGGCTCAGCATGGCGACGGATTGCTCCGGGCCAGCGATGTGCCGCTCGCGGATGCCGGTCCGCTCGACGATCCACTGGTCGGAGGTCTCCAGCATCCGGGTGAGGTCGTGGTTGGTGAGGATGCCGGGGGGCACCGCTGTACCAATGCTGGCCAGCTCGGCGAAGGGACGCGGGATCATGGGGAAGGCGAGGCCGCTCGTAGCGCGAACTCGGCGGCGATATGGGCGTTGAGTCCCGCGCGGACCGCCTGTACGGCGACTCGGATGGCGTTCTTGATGGCGTTCGGGCTGGAGGCCCCATGACAGATGATCGAGACGCCCCGCACGCCAAGTAAGGGGGCGCCACCATAGGTCGAGTAGTCGAGGTGCTGCACCAAGTCCTGCAACGCGGGCCGCTGGAAGACGTCGGGCGCCCGCTCGCGGATCAGCTCCACGAAGGCCCGGGCGGCCGACTCGTAGAACTTGAGCACCACGTTACCCACGAACCCGTCGCAGACCACGACGTCCACCGCCACCCGGCGCTGGGGGCCCGGAAGGATGTCCCGTCCCTCGATATTCCCGGCGTAGGTGATTCGCTCGCTCCGCTTCAACAGCTGGTGCGTCTCACGGACGATGGCGGTTCCCTTCTCCTCCTCCTCCCCGATATTGAGAAGGCCGACGACCGGCTTCGCCCGGCCGAGGAGGTCACGCATGTAGACCGTCCCGAGGTAGGCAAACCCCACCAGCTCCCGGGCGGAGCAGTCGAGATTGGCGCCGGCGTCGAGTACCAACACCGGCTCGCTCCCAGTGGGGAACAAGGTCGCCACGGTAGCCCGCTCGACGCCGTCATGAAGCCCGAGGATCACCGTGGACCCGGCCAGGGTCGCGCCGGTGTTGCCGGCTGACACGAAGGCGTCCGATTGGCCGTCCCGCTGCATGGTCAATCCGACCACGATGCTGGAATTGGGTTTCCGCCGGACCGATGCCAGCGGCTTCTCGCCCATGCCGATGACGTCGGGCGCCTCGTGGATCGCGAGACGGTTCCGGTCGACCGAGGGGTAGGTAGTGAGCTCGGCTTCGACCGCATGTCGGCGGCCGACCAGTTGAATGATGAAATCGTCGGCCGGGTCGGCGAGGGCCTCAACCACCCCGGCAATTTCCGCCTGCGGAGCGCGGTCGCCCCCCATCGCGTCCACCGCGACGCGGATCACGCTCAGGCGTCCTCGACCTCTAGCTGCTTCTTGCCCCGATAGTAGCCACAGGAGCCACAGACCCGGTGGGAGAGCTTGGGTGAGCCGCACCGGGGGCACGCCTGGGCGCTGGGGCCAGCCGCCGAGTGGTGCCCTCGCCGCAGACGCTTCCGAGACTTCGAGGTCCGACGCTTGGGAACGGCCATGATATCCTCAGACGGGTTCGGCGGGCGTGCGACAGGCGCAGGGCCCCGCGTTCAGGTCGGCCCCACAGGTGGGGCACAGTCCGGCACAGTCTTCCCTACACAGGAGCAGTTGAGTTTGCCCCGCCAGCGCCAGCTCCTCCCGCACCACCTCGGTCAGGTCCACGACCGACGCTCGCTCCGGCAGGGGATAGAAGTCGGGATAATCAGCCGCGTCGGGGTCCGCCGAGAAGACGGCCGCACCGATCTCGATGTCGACTTCCTCCAGCACGTCGGCCAGGCAGCGACGGCACTCTCCCCGAACAACGCAGTGCAGGCTGCCCCGCCACAGGAACTCGCCAGGCCCGGTGGCTTGCAGTTGCCCTTGCACTGTCACCGGACCGGCCAGGTCGAGTCCCAACCCGTGAAAGGCCCGATCGTCGGGCTGCAGCGCGCCGACCGTGCGGACGGGACCGCGCTGAAGGTCCCGGATGTCCACTCGAAGCATAGCCCGCTAAGCTAGCTGGGACAACGACTTGGGTCAAGCCGAAGTGGCGCGCGTAGTTCAGCCCCAGAGGCCGGCCAAGTCGCTCTCGCTGAAGAAGAAGGCCACTTCGCGAACCGCATTTTCCGGATTGTCCGAGGCGTGAATGGCGTTGCGACCCTTCGACTCCGCATAGAGCTTGCGCACCGTTCCCGGGGCGGCCTCGTTGGGGTCGGTCGCCCCGATGGCGGTCCGGAGCTGGGCCACCGCGTCCACCCGCCCGAGCGCCATGGGGAGGCAAGGCCCGCTGGTCATGAAGGTGACCAGGTCGGCAAAGAACGGCCGCTCCCGGTGTACCGAATAGAAGGCGCTCGCCTGCTCGCGGGTCAGCCGGACCAGCCGGGCCGCCCGCAAGGTGAAGCCCGCCTGCTCCAGATGGGCGAGAATCTTCCCGGTCTTCCCGGAACCGACCGCGTCCGGCTTCACGATTCCGAGGGTGAGCGATGGGGTCACGAATCCTCCACACGCAAGATGCGGTTAGGGATGCCCAGCACCCGGCACACGATATCGAATCTCACAACCTCGACCGCAGCGACGCGACCACGTCCACCGGACGACGCATCACCCCAATCCCCGCCGCGGCGAACGCGGCGAGCTTCTCTTCCGCCGTGCCCGACGAACCCGAGATGATGGCTCCGGCGTGGCCCATCCTCCGCCCCTTGGGCGCGGTTTGGCCGGCGATGAAGCCCACGACCGGTTTGCTGACGTGTTCCTTCACGTACGCGGCGGCGTGCTGTTCGTCGGTCCCGCCGATCTCCCCCAGCATGACGATGGCGTCGGTGCCGGGGTCGTCCTGGAAGGCGCGCAGACAGTCGATGAAATTGGTGCCGATGATGGGGTCCCCGCCGATCCCGACGCAGGTGCTCTGGCCGATGCCGTTGCGGGTGAGATGGTTGACCACCTCGTAGGTCAAGGTTCCACTCCGGGAGACCAGACCGACCCGGCCGGGAGCGCAGATGTTGCCGGGGATGATGCCGACTTTGCTCTGACCCGGAGTAATCAGCCCGGGACAATTGGGCCCGATGAGTCGCGACCCGCGCGCCCGGACGAAGGGCATCGCCCGGGCCATGTCGAGGACCGGTACGCCCTCGGTGATGCAGACGATCAGGGAAATGCCCGCGTCCGCGGCCTCCATGACCGCTCCGGCGGCCACGGCGGGAGGCACGTAGACCACCGAGACGTTCGCACCGGTTCGGGCGACGGCGTCGGCCACCGTATTGAAGATCGGCACCTGGCCGTCGAACTGCTGCCCTCCCTTGCCCGGGGTCACCCCTGCCACCAGCGCGGTCCCGTATTCCAACATCTGACGCGCGTGGAAGGACCCCTCCCGACCGGTGATGCCCTGCACCACGAGCCGGGTCTCCTGATCGACGAAGATGCTCACGCGGCCCCCCGCGCCAGCTGGACGACCTGCGCCACCGCCTGGTCCATGTCGCTCAGCGCCCGCATTCCGACGCCTTCCAGGATGCGGATAGCTTCGGCTTCGTTGGTGCCGGTGAGGCGGATGACGATGGGGACGGAGACCTTGAACTGACTGGTCGCAGCGACGATTCCGTTGGCCACGTCGTCGGTCCGGGTGATGCCTCCGAAAATGTTGAAGAGAATCGCTTTGACGTTGGGATCACTGGTGATGATCTTGAGCGCGTTGATGACCTTCTCCGGGCTCGAGCTTCCGCCGATGTCGAGAAAGTTGGCCGGCTCTCCCCCGTAATACTTGACGAGATCCATGGTCGCCATGGCGAGGCCGGCCCCGTTGACCACGCATCCGACGTCCCCGTCGAGCTTGATGAACGACAGATTGGCCCGCCGGGCGGCGACCTCGCTGGGCTCCTCGGCGGTCTCGTCCCGGCAAATCGCCAGGTCCGGCCGGCGGTCGAGCTCGTTGTCATCGATGACCATCTTGGCATCGAGCGCCACGACCCGCCCATCGGGGGTCGTCACCAGAGGGTTGATCTCGGCGAGCGATGCCCCATTGGCGGTGAACACGCTGTAGAGCTGCTCCATGATGCGAGCGGCGGCCCGGACGTGGGAGAATTCCTGGTACAGGCGGAAGGCGAGCGTCAGCGCCTGGTGCGGCAGCAGGCCGTACACTGGATCCACCGGAAGCCGGGTGATCTGCTCCGGCGACGTGGCGGCCACCTCCTCGATGTCGACACCGCCGGCCGCGCTCACCATGAAGACCGGCCGCTGGGTCTCGCGATCCATGATCAACCCGACGTAGCTCTCGGTCGCGATGTCCGCCGCCGGCACCACCAGCACCTTGTGAACCATCAGGCCCTTGATGGTCATCCCCAAGATCTGTGAGGCATGATCGGCGGCGGCGGCGGGGTTGTCGGCGAGCTTCACCCCCCCCGCCTTACCCCTCCCTCCCGCATGCACCTGCGCCTTGATGACGACCTTGCCTCCGATCCGCCGGGCGATGGCCTCCACCTCGCTCGGGGTGGAGGCGACATCGCCATCGAAGGTTGGAATCCCGGCCGCCTTGAGCAGCATACGGGCCTGATATTCGTGAAGGTTCACGGTTCCCTCGCAATAGTCGTCCCGGTGTGGCCCCGCAGCGCCGCCGGACCGTCCGAAAGCCGGGCGATGATGGCCCGTCCCCCGGTGGACCGGGCGAAGGCGGCGGCGGCTTCGACCTTGGGTTTCATCCCCCCCTCGTCCAACGAACCGCCGGCGATGAGCGCATCCGCTTGGGCGACGGTCATCTGCCTGATGGGTCGAGCCGCCGCTGTTCCCCACCCTTCGAACACCGCCTCGACGTCGGTCAGAACCAGGAGCACGTCGGCGTCCAGCTGCCGCGCGAGAATGGCCGAGACCCGATCCTTGTCGACCACCGCGTCGACGCCCTCGAGCCCGAGGAGCGGGTCGTCGTACACCGGCGGGCCGCCGCCCCCCGCGGCGATCACCACGGTGCCTTGGTCCAGCAGGCGATGGATGACCGGAAGCTCGATCACGCCGAGCGGCACCGGACTGGTGGCCATCCGGCGCCAGCGGCCGCCCCCATCTCGACCAACCACGCGGCCCAGCTGCCGGAGGCGCTCCGCTTCGCCGTCCGTCAACGCGTGGCCGATCGGCTTGGTGGGGCGGCCAAGCGCCGGGTCGTACCGATCCACCAGCGTCTGGGTGATCACCGTGACTACCTCGCGCTGGATACGTGCCGCCGCGAAGGCGTTCTGCAGCGATTGTTGCAGCATGTAGCCGATCCATCCTGCGGTTCCGGCGACGAGCACGCCGAGCGGCAGCGCTTCGACCAGCCCCCGGGCGGCATCGTTGCGGGTCAGCTCGTCTCCCACCTGCGGTCCATTGCCGTGCACGATCACGATTCGCCATCCGTCCCGCGCTAACTCGACGATCGGTGCCACGCTCTCGCGGGCGTGGCGGAACTGGTTGGCGATGGTGGCGGGCTCGCCCGGCCGAGCCAGCGCGTTGCCGCCGAGGGCCAGCACGGCGGTGCTCAGCGGCCGTCTCC
>Ga0326597_10003340_pt1 | contig 23232 bp, 27 predicted proteins | sample RVTome_12_FD_203789 | JGI IMG/M metagenome (GOLD analysis project Ga0326597, IMG submission 203789) | Soil microbial communities from uranium-contaminated site in the Upper Colorado River Basin, Wyoming, United States - RVT100D185 | ecosystem: Environmental > Terrestrial > Soil > Contaminated >... | reverse complement strand
GTCGCGAGTTCCGCAAGCTTGGCGTGGACTATAGGGTTGTCAAGAACACGCTCATTCAAAAGGCCTTGGTGCGTGTGACCGGTTATGATAAGGTCTTCGACCGGCTCGCGGGCCCGACTGGCGTCGCGTTTGCATTCGAGGATCCTGTTGTTCCCGCAAAGGTCATCCATAAGTTCGCCGAGAAGCACAACAAACTCTCCCTGAAGGTCTGCGTGCTCGAGAAGGAGGTATACGAGGGCTCTCGTCTTGGCGAGCTGGCCAGGCTGCCGTCTCGCAAGGACATGATGGCTGCAATCCTCGGGAGTATTCAGGCACCATTAGCCGGCGTCCCCACAATCATCAATGCAGTTATGAGAGATCTTGTCAGCGTGATCGGTGAAATCGAGAAGAAAAAGGCGGCGTAGCTCATCTCGTCGACTGGTAATCGGGAACTCAAATTTGTTATTATTATAGGAGAAAAACTCAATGTCAGCAGTAGTGGAAATCGTTGAAAAGATCGAGAAGCTCACATTGCTTGAGGCGGTTGAGCTGAAGAAGGCGCTGGAAGACAAGTTCAGTGTTACCGCGGCAGCTCCCGTCATGATGGGAGGAATGATGCCTGCGGCTGGCGGTGCTGCTCCGGCCGCTGAAGAGAAGACCGAATTCGCCGTGATCCTCAAGGAAGCCGGCGCTCAGAAAATCAACGTCATCAAGGTCGTTCGCGCTGCAACCGGCCTTGGACTGAAAGAGGCGAAGGATCTGGTTGACGGTGCTCCGAAGCCCGTTAAGGAAGGCGTGTCCAAGGACGACGCAGAGAAATTGAAGAAAGAGCTCGAAGAGGCGGGAGCGAAGGTGGAGCTGAAGTAGTTTTCAGCGGCTGTCTTTCTTTGCTTTCAAAACGAATCGGACGTTCATTGGTGGCAATTTTTGACCCAGTAAATCTTACGGTGCGGCCGGTGATCGGGGGTTCAGAACATGAACACCGATTATCGGCTTGCTCTGTATTGTGGGGACGTCGGCAATTGTCTGGCCATGGGGTTGGGCGTTGCAGCCTGTGAACGAGAGAGTGGCCAAAGGGTTTGTCAATCATTCATGTGTAGCATAAGGAGAGGGACTCTTGAAGAACCAATCCAACCGCAGAATTACTTTCGGAAAAATACCCGAGATCATTGAAGCGCCGGATCTGCTGAACATCCAGCTTGAATCCTGGGGGAGCTTTCTTCAGGCCGACGTGTCTCCGACGCGTCGAAAGAACAAGGGACTTCAGTCGGTCTTCAAGATGAACTTCCCTATCACCGACGCACGGGAGAACTTTCTCCTGGAGTTTGTGGAGTACTACGTAGAGAAACCCAAGTACACGGTGGCAGAATGTGAAGAGCGTGGACTCACGTACGCCGTACCGTTGAAGGCGAAGCTCAGACTCTCCCAAAAGGCCGAGGATGGAAAATCCTATGTGAACACCATCGAACAAGACGTGTATCTTGGCAATCTCCCCACAATGACACACAGGGGCACGTTTATCATCAATGGGGCCGAACGGGTGGTGGTGAGCCAACTGCACAGATCCCCTGGTGTATTCTTCAGCGAATCGATCCATCCGAACGGGACACCGATCTTCTCTGCGCGAATTATTCCGTTCCGCGGGTCATGGGTGGAGTTTACAACCGACATCAACAATATTATGTACGCGTATATCGACCGGAAGAAGAAGTTCCCGGTCACCACGCTGCTCCGTGCGCTCGGCTATTCCTCTGATGATGAGATTCTCGAGTTGTTCAATCTTGTGGAAGAAGTTGACATCAACAAAGTTGATTTGAAGGAGTATGAGGGCCGCGTAATTTGTGGAGATGTTGTCGACAAGAAGACAGGTGAGATCTTCATCACGAAGGATTCGCCCCTCACCGAAGAGCACATCAAGAAGATCAAAAAACTGGGCGTGAAGAAGCTCCGTTTGCTGAAGATACAGGGGAACGAAACATCCGTCATCGCGAACACGATCATGAAGGACGTCTCGCGTTCGGAGGAGGACGCTCTCACCGCCATTTATCGGCAGCTCCGTTCGGGCGATGCCCCCGATCTTGACACAGCAAAGACATTGATCGACCGCCTCTTCTTCAATGAAAAACGTTACGATCTTGGTGATGTTGGTCGGTACAGGATCAACGGCAAGCTCGGGCTGAACGTGCCTGCGACCACGACAACGCTCACGAAGCAGGATATCGTTGCGATCATCACCTACCTGATTGAGCTGCAACAGGGGAAACGGGCCGTGGACGATATCGATCACCTCGGCAACCGTCGGATCCGCACTGTTGGCGAACAGATTGCTCAGCAGTTCAACATTGGTCTTGCGAGGATGGCACGGACTATCCGTGAGCGCATGAATATCCGCGACAACGAGAACATGACTCCACAGGATCTCGTCAACGCGCGCACCATCAGCAGTGTCATCAATGCATTCTTCGGCACGAACCCGCTGTCGCAGTTTATGGACCAGACCAACCCTCTGGCCGAGCTGACCAACAAGCGGCGAATGTCAGCGCTGGGTCCGGGAGGATTGACCAGGGAGCGGGCTGGGTTCGAGGTCCGTGACGTTCACTATACGCACTACGGTCGGTTGTGTCCAATCGAGACGCCGGAAGGCCCGAACATTGGTCTCATTTCTTCGCTCTGCATTCATGCCCGTGTCAATGAGTTTGGGTTCATCGAGACTCCCTACCGGAAGGTCAAGAACAGCCGGGTGACGGACGAGCTTGAATTCCTGACCGCGGAACAAGAGGACATGTACACCATCGCACAGGCGAATGCACCCATAGATGGAAGGGGTAACTTCCTTGATGATCGTGTGAAAGCACGGTACCAGGGTGATTTCCCGGTGGTAAAGCCGGAAGAGGTTCAGTACATGGACGTTGCGCCGAACCAGATTGTAAGCGCGGCTGCAGGCCTGATCCCATTCCTTGAGCATGATGATGCAAACCGTGCCCTCATGGGCTCCAATATGCAGCGCCAGTCGGTTCCTTTGCTTCGCCCTGAGGCGCCATTGGTCGGTACCGGCCTCGAAGAAAAGATTGCACGTGATTCCAGAACGCTTGTCGTGGCAGAGCGAAATGGATCGGTCGACTACGTCGATGCAGACCGCATTGTCGTTTTGTACGATATTGACGAGAACAGTACCGAAGCGCTTATTTCGTTTGATGACAAACGTCGCGTCGAGTACAAGCTCACAAAATTCTTCCGCACGAACCAGGACACCTGTCTCAACCAGCGGGCTATCGTGAAGCCGGGTGACAAAATCAAAAAAGGGGACGTCCTTGCAGACGGGTCTGCAACAGACGGTGGGGATCTTGCACTTGGGAGGAATGTGCTTGTGGCGTTTATGCCGTGGCACGGGTACAATTTTGAAGACGCTATCATCGTCAGCGAAAGGATCGCGTCGCAAGATGTATTCACGTCGATTCATATAGAAGAGTTCGAGCTGCAGGTGCGGGATACCAAGCGCGGGGAAGAGGAACTGACGCGTGAGATTCCAAATGTCAGCGAAGAGGCGACGAAGGACCTTGATGAGAATGGCATTGTCCGTGTTGGAGCGGAAGTCGTCGAAGGGGATATCCTGATCGGCAAAATTACTCCCAAAGGCGAATCGGACCCAACACCGGAAGAGAAACTTCTGAAGGCGATTTTTGGTGAGAAGGCCGGTGATGTCAAAGACGCGTCGCTCAAGGCACCTCCTGGAATGAAGGGCGTTGTGATCAGTACAAAGCTCTTCAGCCGTAAGAAGAAGGACGCAGAGTCGAAAAAGGAAGACAAACGCCGTAGTGATGCTCTCGACCGTCAGCGCAGAAAAATCATCGCCGAGATTCGCGAGCGGCTTTCAAAAAAGCTGGATATTGTCCTGTCGGAGGAGAAATCAACCGGCGTTCGTGACACCGACGGCAACATCGTCTTCCGCAGTGGCATGCAGTTTAAGTCTGATACGTTCCAGAGTTACGAAGACATCGAGAAACTTGACTATTCAAACGACTGGGTTGAGGATAAACGGAAAAACACGGTCATCAACAAGATCTTCACGAACTACTTCGAGCGGCTGAACGGTATTGAGGAAGAGTTCCGGCACGAGAAAAACAAGATACAGCTTGGCGATGAATTGCCGCCCGGTGTTGTGCAGCTTGCAAAAGTCTATGTCGCCAAGAAACGGAAACTCTCTGTTGGCGACAAGATGGCCGGCCGGCATGGAAACAAGGGCGTGGTTTCGCGTATCGTTCCTGCTGCTGATATGCCCTTCCTCCCCGATGGTACGCCGGTTGATATCGTGCTGAACCCTCTCGGCGTGCCTTCACGCATGAATCTTGGCCAGCTCTATGAAACTGCTCTTGGTTGGGCGGGCCAGAAGCTGGGCGTGAGGTTCGCTTCCCCAATCTTCGACGGCGCAACGTGGGAGGATGTGCAGAAGGAGCTTGAAAAGGCCGGACTGAATTCCAAGACCGTTCTGTATGACGGCCGTACCGGAGAGAAATTCGATCAGGAGGTGACGGTAGGCTACATTTACATGCTGAAGCTGTCACACCTCGTCGACGATAAGATCCATGCACGCTCTATTGGACCATACTCCCTCATCACGCAGCAGCCTTTGGGTGGCAAGGCACAGTTTGGCGGCCAGCGTTTTGGAGAAATGGAAGTCTGGGCCCTCGAAGGATACGGAGCCGCGCATGTGTTGCAGGAAATGCTCACAGTGAAAAGCGATGACGTCACCGGTCGCGCAAAAGTCTATGAAGCAGTTGTCAAAGGTGATAACCTGCCGGAATCAAATATTCCGGAATCATTCAACGTATTGATCAGGGAGCTGATGGGCCTCGGTCTCGATGTCCGTCTTGATTGATGCTTGAGCAGCAGTCGTCAGGTTGGCGGCTTGCACGGATTTTCACCACGGCAAAAGTTTGGAGGAATAGAATGGCCTTTATGCACCGAGAGAGAGAGACACGCAAGAACTTCACCAAGATTACGATCAGCCTGGCTTCATCCGACATGATTCTTCAGCGATCGCATGGTGAGGTGACCAAACCGGAAACGATCAACTACCGTTCGTTTCGTCCGGAAAAGGACGGACTGTTCTGCGAGAAGATATTTGGTCCCGTAAGGGACTGGGAATGTCATTGCGGGAAATACAAGCGCATTCGTTACAAGGGAATCATCTGCGACCGGTGCGGCGTCGAGGTGACTCAGAAGAGTGTCCGCCGTGAGAGAATGGGACATATAGCGCTCGCAGTCCCGATCGTGCATATCTGGTATTTCCGTTCTCTCCCGACCAAGATCGGTTACGTCCTCGGGATGACGACGAAGGACCTTGAGAAAGTCATTTATTATGAATCGTACATCGTGGTCAATCCCGGCGGCACAGGGCTCCAGAAGAAGGATCTGATCTCTGAGGATCAGTACTTTGAGATCCTCGCCGGTCTTCCTGAGAACAATGATGATCTTGAGCCTACCGACAAGCGAAGATTTGTCGCAAAGATCGGTGGCGAAGCGATCAAGGACCTGTTGAAACAGGTCGAAGTCCCAACTCTTGCAGGGGAGCTGAGGGAACAGATCCGTGAGGAGACCTCCGTTCAGAAAAAGCAGGATGCACTGAAGCGCCTGCGAGTAGTCGAGGCGTTTCGGGAAAGGGAAGACTCCCCGGTAAACAGACCGGAGTGGATGGTGCTGGATATCATTCCGGTTATTCCACCGGAGTTGCGTCCGCTCGTCCCGCTCGAGGGTGGGCGGTTCGCGACATCGGATTTAAACGATCTCTATCGTCGTGTGATCATTCGTAATAATCGTCTGAAGAGACTCATCGACATCAAAGCGCCTGATGTTATTCTCCGCAACGAGAAGAGGATGCTTCAGGAGGCGGTTGACTCGCTGTTCGACAATTCTCGACGGGTTAACGCCGTCCGCAGCGACAATAATCGCGCACTTAAGTCCCTCTCCGACATGTTGAAGGGAAAGCAGGGGAGGTTCCGCCAGAACCTGCTCGGCAAGCGTGTAGACTATTCGGGCCGTTCTGTTATTGTGGTCGGCCCAGAACTCAAACTGCACGAATGCGGTCTCCCGAAGGATATGGCGGTTGAGCTCTTCAAGCCATTTATCATCAGGAAGCTCATCGAGCGTGGTGTGGTAAAGACAGTCAAGAGCGCCAAGAAGATGGTGGACAAGAAAGGCCCGGAGGTATGGGAGATTCTTGAGAACATCATTGATGGGCACCCGGTTCTGCTGAATCGTGCCCCTACTCTTCACAGGCTTGGCATCCAGGCTTTCCAACCCGTTCTTGTCGAAGGGAAAGCGATCCGGATCCACCCGATGGTATGTACAGCGTTCAATGCCGACTTCGACGGCGATCAGATGGCAGTGCACGTTCCGCTCTCGTTCGATGCACAGCTTGAAGCACGCATCCTGATGCTCTCGAGCCATAACATCCTGTCTCCGGCAAACGGGGCACCAATTGTTACCCCTACACAGGACCAGGTGCTCGGATGTTACTACCTGACGAAGTCAAAGCCAGCAGATGTGGGAGAAGGGCTCCTGTTCTCGAGCCAGGGTGAGGTGATTGTTGCCTACAATTTCGGGAAGGTCGGTCTGCATGCTCGCATCAAGGTCAGGGTTGGAGGCAAGATGGTCGAGACCACGACGGGGCGGGTTCTGTTCAACCAGATCGTTCCCCGCGAGATCGGCTTCATCAATGAGCTTCTGAACAAGAAGCGCCTCGTGCAGATTATTGCAACGGCATTCAGGAAGGTTGGGAACCTCAAGACCGCTGAGTTTCTCGATCGGTTGAAGGAAACAGGATTCCGCTACGCGACAGCAGGTGGGTTATCGGTCAGCCTGGATGATGTTCGAATCCCGAAGGAGAAGGAAGATCTGATAACGAAGGCTCAGAAGAATGTCGACGAGGTGTATAACCAATACACACGCGGATTTATCACGAATGGCGAGCGGTACAACAAAGTGATTGACATCTGGACGCGGGCAACGACGCGAGTAGCTGAGAAGTTGTTCGAGTCGCTGCAGCACGATCGTGATGGATTCAACTCGTTGTATATGATGGTTGACTCCGGCGCCCGTGGTTCGAAGGAGCAGGTCAGGCAGCTTGCAGGGATGCGCGGACTAATGGCCAAGCCGCAAAAGAGCCTGTCGGGTGCGACAGGGGAGTTGATCGAAAACCCGATCATTGCAAACTTCCGCGAGGGGCTTTCTATCCTCGAGTACTTCATTTCCACGCACGGGGCGCGCAAGGGATTGGCAGATACGGCCCTGAAGACTGCCGACGCGGGGTATTTGACGCGGCGACTTGTTGACGTGGCTCAGGACGCAATCATAACGATGGAAGACTGCGGCACCATTCGTGGGGTGGTGACGGGTGCTCTGAAGGAAGGTGAGGATATTAAAGAGCCGCTTGCAGAGCGACTCCTCGGTCGCGTGACCGTGCACGATGTTGTTGACCCGATGACTGGTCAAGTCATCGTGAGATCGGGCGAAATCATTGATGAAGAGAAGGCAAACCGCATTACGGAAACATCGATTGAAACGGTCGAGATCCGGTCAGTGCTCACCTGCGAGGCAAAGCGCGGCATCTGCGCGTTCTGCTACGGAAGAAACCTGACGACGGGAAAGCTCATTCAGCCCGGTGAGACGGTCGGCATTATCGCCGCCCAGTCCATCGGCGAGCCGGGGACACAGCTTACGCTGAGGACCTTCCACACAGGAGGTACGGCAAGCCTTATCGCGTCGCAATCCCAGGTGCAATCAAAGTTCGACGGCAAACTGCAATATGAGGGAATCAAGTATATCGAAGTGATGGATGATGCCGGGCCGAAGATCATCGTCTCAGGTCGGAGCGGTATTGTCAACGTGCTTGATCAGGACAACCGGATGTTGACGAAGTATGACGTTCCCTACGGTGCAGTTCTTCTTTTGAAGAATGGTGCAAAGGTATCCAAAGGAGAGATCATCTACGAGTGGGATCCGTACAACGCCGTGATAATCTCGGAACATACTGGGACAGTGAAGTACCAGGATCTGAAAGAGAACGCAACGTACCGCGAAGAGCCGGACGAACAGACCGGTCACATCCAGAAGGTTGTTATCGATTCACGGGACCGCACGCTCAGTCCGACCATTCTCATCACGAACAAGAAGGGGCAGAAGATCGCGAGCTATATCATTCCTACGCGAGCACATCTTGTTGTCGATGATGGTCAGGAGATTGCGGCGGGAACAATCCTGGTGAAAATACCGAGAGACATCGGCAAAACACGCGATATCACCGGGGGCCTTCCTCGCGTCACCGAGCTTTTCGAAGCCCGCAGCCCGAACGATCCTGCGATCGTGTCTGAGATCGACGGTGTTGTGAGTTTTGGTGCACAGAAACGCGGGTCACGTGAGGTCATCGTAAAGAGCCATGACGGCAAAGATACTCGCAGGTATCCCATTCCGCTCGGCAAGCACGTCCTTGTACAGGAGAACGATGTGGTGAGGGCGGGTGAACGACTTTCAGATGGAGCCATCGATCCGCACGATATCCTTCGCATCAAAGGTGTTGGTGCAGTGCAAGAGTACCTGGTGAACGAAATCCAGGAGGTCTACCGCATTCAGGGTGTGAAAATCAATGACAAGCACATCGAGATCATCGTTCGCCAGATGATGCAGAAGATGCGGGTTGTAGATTCAGGTGATACGAAGTTCCTGGAAGGCGATTACGTGGATAAGCTGAAGTTTGAGGAGGAGAACGAAGGTCTCCGGGACAAAGTAGTCATCGCAAACAAGGGAGACTCGAAGTTCAAGAACGGACAGGTTGTGTCCAAGAAGAAGGTGCGTGAGACGAATGGTGAGCTCCGGAAGAAGGCAAAGAAGGTCGCAGAGTACCGGGACGCCGAACCTGCAACATCAGAGCCATTACTGCTCGGAATAACGTCAGCGGCACTTTCGACTGACAGCTTCATTTCTGCCGCTTCGTTCCAGGAGACAACGAAGGTGCTTACGGACGCTGCAATTGAAGGGAAGGTCGACTATCTGCTCGGACTCAAAGAAAATGTCATCATGGGTCATCTGATTCCGGCAGGCACAGGGCTGAAGCACTTCAAGGATATCATCATTGAAGGAGAGCAACAGGCTGTCGAAGAGGCGGAAGCGGTTGAGGAGGAGCCTGAGGGGAGGAAGGGAAGGACGCGGGAAAGGCTCACCACGGCGGAGTAGAAGTTGCACGAATGGACTGAGCCGTTTCTTGACAAACTACATTGTTTTGCTTATCTTATCAAGCTTTCGGAATCTTCCAAACACCTCAGCAGTACGGAGTAAGCGTTGCCTACGATCAACCAGTTGGTTCGCGCCGGCAGACATAGAGTGACCTGGAAAAGCAAGGCCCCGGCGATGGATGGAAGCCCCCAAAAAAGGGGCGTGTGCACTCGTGTGTATACCACAACACCCAAGAAACCGAATTCGGCCCTGCGGAAGGTTGCCCGCGTACGGCTGACAAACGGAATCGAGGTTACGGCGTATATTCCCGGTGAGGGACACAACCTGCAGGAACATTCCATCGTGATGATCCGCGGAGGTAGGGTGAAGGATTTACCTGGTGTCCGGTACCACATCATTCGTGGTACACTGGATACCGCGGGAGTTGCTGACCGCAAGCAGGGCCGCTCCAAGTACGGCACGAAACGATCAAAGTAAGAACCTAGGACACAATCCTCTGTGAGAAAGAAGAGAGCGATCCAAAGGGTCACGGATCCAGACCCGAAGTATAATGACACGCTTGTGTCAGAGTTTATTAATTGTGTCATGAAGGACGGAAAGAAACACCTTGCCCGCCGCATTGTGTATGATGCATTCTCGATTATCGAGGAACGCATGAAGGGCAACGGCGTTGATGTGTTCAAGAAGGCGGTGAACAACGCCCGTCCTGTGCTTGAAGTGAAAGCGCGTCGTGTTGGTGGAGCGACCTATCAGGTGCCGACCGAAGTTCGCGGGGAACGGAGTACAGCGCTTGCGATCCGGTGGCTCATTGGTTACGCAAGCGAGCGAAAAGACAGGTCTCTGTCCCAAAAGCTGGCGGCGGAGTTTATGGCTGCGGCCAACGGTGAAGGGAATGCAATAAAGAAGAAGGAAGACACACACAAGATGGCCGAAGCAAACAAGGCGTTTGCTCATTTCAAGTGGTGACCCCGGGTTGAGGAGTTAGAGTAGGTATGCCAAGACAGTATCCTTTAGAACGTACACGTAACATAGGAATCAGTGCCCACATCGACGCGGGCAAGACGACCACAACAGAACGCATTCTGTTTTACACGGGTGTCCTGCACCGCATGGGTGAAGTGCATGATGGCGCAGCAACCATGGACTGGATGGAACAGGAGAAGGAACGTGGTATTACCATCACTTCTGCAGCGACAACATGCTTCTGGAAAAACCACCGGATCAATATCATAGATACACCTGGTCACGTAGACTTCACCGTCGAGGTCGAACGATCGTTGAGAGTCCTCGACGGTGCAATTGCCTTATTCTGCTCCGTGGGTGGTGTTGAGCCCCAGTCTGAGACAGTCTGGCGCCAGATGGATAAGTACGGTGTTCCCCGTCTTGCATTTGTGAACAAGATGGACAGGGTCGGGGCCGACTTTCTCGGTGTTGTCAACATGATTCGAGAGCGACTTAGTGCCAATGCAGTTCCGGTCCAGCTCCCGGTCGGCGAAGGCGATTTGTTCTCGGGGATTATTGACCTTGTCACCATGAAGGCCCGGATGTACAAAGAATCCTCGCTCGGGACGGATTGGGAGGATATCGACATTCCTCACGATATGCTGGCACGCGCCCAGGAGTACCGGACGAAGATGCTCGAAGCAGTCTCCGATGAAGACGATACATTGCTCGAGAAATATCTCGAAGGGAAGGAAATCACCCCGCAGGAGATCATGAACGTTCTGCGTCGGGCCACGCTGAAGGTGAGCATCATCCCGGTCCTGTGCGGCTCGTCGTTCAAGAACAAGGGCGTTCAGATGTTGCTTGACTCCGTCATCAGCTTTCTGCCGTCACCGTTGGATATGAATGAAGGAAAAGTGCAGGGCCACCACATAAACATGTCTGATCATATCATCAGAAATGTCGATGACAAGGAGAAGTTTACGGCCCTTGCATTCAAGATCATGACCGACCCCTTTGTCGGCAAACTGACGTACTTCCGCGTGTATTCGGGTACATTGGAAGCGGGTTCGTATGTTTACAACCCGGTCTCGGATAGGAAGGAACGCATCAGCCGGATCCTTCGTATGCATGCAAATACAAGGGAAGATGTGGAGGAGGCGTATGCCGGGGATATTGCTGCTGCCGTGGGTCTCAAACACACAAGAACCGGCGATACCCTTTGTGATGAGTCGGATCCAATCATCCTTGAGAAGATGACGTTCCCTGATCCTGTAATCCACGTTGCAATCGAACCCAAGACCAAGGCTGATCAAGAGAAGATGTCCGAGGCGATGACCAAGCTCGCAGAAGAGGATCCGACCTTCCGCATTTCAACGAATGAAGAAACTGGTCAGACAATTATCAGCGGAATGGGTGAGTTGCATCTTGAAATCATCATCGACCGGATGAAGCGGGAATTTCGCGTCGAAGCGAACATCGGAAAGCCGCAGGTAGCGTACAAGGAAACCATCCGCAAGAAGGTGCAGGCGGAAGGCAAGTTCATTCGTCAATCGGGTGGGCGCGGTCAGTATGGCCACGTTTGGATTGAGATTGAGCCCAACGAGAAGGGAAAAGGGTTTGAGTTCGAGAATGCTATTGTCGGCGGCGTGGTTCCAAGAGAGTATATCAGACCAACCGAACAGGGGATTGTTGAAGCGATGAAGAACGGGGTCCTTGCTGGTTATCCTGTGGAAGACGTAAAGGTGAGGCTGTTTGATGGATCGTTCCATCCGGTTGATTCATCGGAAATGGCTTTCAAGGTTGCCGGCTCGATTGCGTTCAAGGAGGCTGCCCGCAAAGCCCATCCGGTAATCCTCGAGCCGATTATGGGCGTCGAGGTTGTAACACCTGAGGAGTACATGGGGGACGTCATTGGAGACCTCAACTCCCGCCGTGGAAAGATTGAAGGCATGACACCGCGAAAGGATGCACAGGTCATTAAGGCCAAGGTGCCTCTTTCAGAAATGTTCGGCTACTCGACTATCATGCGTTCAATGACGCAAGGACGCGCTATCTACTCGATGGAGCTATCGCACTATGACGAGACACCGAAGAGTGTAGCTGACCAGCTTATCGAGAAGCTCAAGGGCAAAGAAGCCGTAACGGCGTAAAAGCAGCACTATATCTAACATCCCCTTTTATTTAGAGGAGAGAAGACAAATGGCAAAAGAGAAGTTTACTCGCGATAAACCACACGTCAATGTCGGAACGATCGGCCACGTTGACCATGGGAAGACCACACTTACGGCAGCGATTACGATGGTGCTTGCAAAGAAAGGTCTATCTCAGGTTCGAACATTCGACAGTATTGATAATGCCCCTGAGGAGCGCGAGCGCGGTATTACCATTGCGACCGCACACGTCGAATATGCGACCGAGAAACGTCACTATGCGCACGTAGACTGTCCCGGCCACGCCGACTATGTGAAGAACATGATCACGGGTGCTGCCCAGATGGACGGCGCGATTTTGGTGGTCGCTGCGACGGATGGTCCGATGCCGCAGACACGTGAACATATCCTTCTTGCGCGACAGGTTGGCGTTCCCCGAATTGTCGTGTTTATGAACAAGGTCGACGCAGTGGACGACCCCGAACTGCTCGATCTGGTCGAGCTGGAGCTGCGGGACCTATTGAAAAAGTATGAATTCCCCGGTGATGAGATTCCCATCGTTCGTGGCAGTGCGCTCAAGGCGATGGAAGCCGCGATCAAGGCAGATTCCAAACCAGACGACCCGGCGTTCAAGTGCATCATGGAGCTGATGAACGCAGTGGACAGCTATGTGCCGGTCCCCAAGCGGGATGTCGACAAGCCATTCCTGATGCCAGTCGAGGACGTGTTCTCCATTACGGGACGTGGCACGGTTGGTACAGGCCGTGTAGAACGCGGGAAGGCAAAGGTCGGCGACGAGGTTGAGGTAATCGGCCTTGGAGCTCACATGAAGACAGTGATTACCGGTGCAGAGATGTTCCGAAAAGAACTTGATGAAGTGCAGGCTGGTGACAACGCGGGACTGCTTCTCCGCGGTGTTGATAAGAAGGACCTCGAACGCGGGATGGTGATTGCAAAACCGGGTTCGATAACACCACACAAGAAATTTACTGCACAGGTCTACGTGTTGAAGAAAGAGGAAGGTGGACGCCACACGCCGTTTTTCACCGGCTACCGTCCTCAGTTCTACTTCAGAACAACAGACGTAACGGGTGTGGCGACATTGCCGTCTGGCACAGAAATGATCATGCCAGGTGACAACGTTGATGGGATGTCCGTTGAGCTCATCATGCCCATCGCCATGGAGGAAGGACTTCGCTTCGCTATCCGGGAAGGCGGCCACACAGTGGGCGCAGGTGTTGTCACAAAGATCGTTGAGTAATCAGTCCACTTAATCGGAGTTTGTTAAAACGTGGCCGGGCAAAAGATACGCATAAAGCTGAAATCGTACGATCACAACCTGATCGACAAGTCTGCGGAAAAGATCATCAAGACGGTGAAGTCAACAGGCGCTGTGGTCTCAGGCCCGATTCCGTTACCCACGAAGCGTACGGTCTATACTGTGCTTCGGTCACCTCACGTTGACAAGAAGTCGAGGGAGCAATTCGAGACGCGCGCACACAAGCGCCTGATCGATATTCTCAACTCGACGAACAAGACAGTCGACTCCTTGATGAAGCTCGATCTGCCCGCGGGAGTCGATGTCGAGATCAAAGTGTAATCCGCGATCTTCACAACGATGGTGTGAGAATTCCGCAGGCAGGTGTCAGACTTCCTGCTGAGGGAATACGCGCAACACAGGACCGGAAGCCTCCGGTGGTTGACCGCGAGAGGGTTGTATTCTTATGGATGCTACTATGACAGGATTATTGGGCAAGAAACTCGGAATGACCAGCATATTCGATGAGGGTGGGCAAGTCATCCCCTGTACGGTGATTGAGGCAGGCCCGTGCTTCGTCACGCAGATCAAGACCAGGGAGCATGATGGCTACGAAGCGGTGCAGCTTGGTTTCGATGAAAAGAAAGAACGGCTCGTGAAGAAGCCACTCCGGGGCCATTTTGGAAAAGCAAAGGTGAAGCCGACTCGAATTGTGCGCGAGTTCCGCGGTAATGGCGTATCCGACATCCAGCCCGGCGCAGAGATCAAGGTGGATAGGGTGTTCAACAAAGGCGACATTGTTTCCATTGTTGGAACCTCGAAGGGTCGGGGCTTTCAGGGTGTAGTCAAACGCCATCATTTCGGCGGCGGCTTCAGGACGCACGGACAAAGTGACCGTGAGAGAGCGCCCGGTTCCATCGGCTCATCATCGTTCCCTTCGCGGGTGTTCAAGGGAATGCGGATGGCTGGCCGGATGGGGGGTGAACGGGTGACAGTTCGTAATCTCAAAGTCGTCGGCATTATTGCCGATTCAAACATCCTTTTGGTAAAAGGATCCGTTCCCGGCGCCATCAACGGATACCTTGAGATCCACAAGGGCGCAGCACAATTGTGAAAGACGTGACAATGGAACTGGAAGTCTACAAGAAAGACGGGACCAAGAGCGGAGAGAAAGTGAAGCTCTCTCCAGATATTTTCGGCATAGAGCCCAGCCAGAATGCGATCTATCGTGCAGTGCGTTCGTATCTGGACAACCAGCGTCAGGGTACGTCGAAGGTAAAGACCCGTGAAGAGGTTCGTGGAGGCGGCAAGAAACCGTTCAAGCAGAAACACACAGGACAGGCGCGCCAGGGTTCATCCCGTTCTCCTGTCATGGTGGGTGGTGGTTCTATTTTTGGTCCGAAGCCGAGAGACTACACCACCAAACTGCCCGCACAGCTGCGGAAGCTTGCCCGGAGGTCTGCCCTTTCCTTGAAAGCGAAAGAAGGACAGATCAAAGTTGTGGAGGACTTTTCGTTCAACGCGCCGAAGACAAAGAACATGGTTGCGATCCTTAAAGCTTTGCAGGTGGACTCAGCAAAGACGTTGCTGCTCGTCCCCAAGAGCGATGCGAATGTTGTGAAGTCAGGCCGTAATCTCGCTCGGTTGAACGTCCTGGAAGCGGACAAGGCCTCGACGTATGACCTTGTTAACAACACGGTGCTTTTGTTCCAAAAGAGCGCGGTTGAGGTTCTGCAAAACACGTTCAAGAATTAAGAACGATAGGACACAATGGCCGGTGTATTGAAACGCCCGATCGTAACAGAGAAAATGACTGCCCTTCAGGAGAAGGGTCACTACGCGTTTGAAGTGGAACGCGACGCGAACAAGCTTGAGATTGCGCGTGCTGTGGAAAAGAAATTCAATGTCACGGTAATGAGTGTGCGAACAAGTCGGCATAAGGGAAAGGCGAAATCGCAGTTGACAAGGCGGGGAAGGTTCGCGGGCCGTACACCAGAATGGAAGAAAGCCATTGTCCGGCTGAAGGAAGGCGATAAGATTGAATTCTTCCAGAACGTGTAACAACACCCTGCAGCAACAGCGACAAGCATAAGAGAGAGTACAGAGAATGGCTATTAGAAAGTTCAGACCGGTTACGCCCGGCACACGGTGGATGTCGGTCTCGACATTCGACGACGTTACGAAAACGCGGCCGGAACGAAAGCTGATCGAACCATTGCACAAGACTGGCGGCCGCAACAACACGGGTCGTATCACTTCACGTCACCGTGGGGGCGGGCACAAACGTTTCTACCGCATCATCGATTTCAAGCGGAATAAGTTCGGGATGGATGCGCGTGTAACCGCGATTGAGTATGATCCGAATCGTTCAGCACGTATTGCGCTGCTTCAGTATATGGACGGAGAACGACGGTACATCGTTGCACCGGATGGAGTGAAGGTTGGGGAAATCCTGCGTTCGGGTCAAGACGCAGAGATTAAGGTGGGGAATGCGCTCCCACTGGCAGGCATCCCAGCAGGCACGTTCGTTCACAACATTGAGATGCGTCCTGGCAAAGGAGCCCAGATGGCACGTAGTGCTGGGACCTCAGTGCAATTGATGGCCAAGGAAGGAAAATATGCCCAGCTCCGTCTCCCGTCGGGCGAGGTGCGGAATGTGCCGGTCGAGTGCCTTGCAACGATCGGGACGGTCGGAAACACTGACCACGAGAACATCAGTGTTGGAAAGGCGGGTCGATCGCGCTGGCTCGGAATCCGTCCGCAGTCGCGTGGAGTGGTCATGAACCCTGTCGACCACCCGCACGGAGGCGGCGAAGGGAAGTCCCCCCAGGGGAATCCGCATCCTGTTTCCCCGTGGGGATGGCATACGAAAGGAAAGAAAACGCGGTGGAGAAAGAAGCCATCCAGCAAGTATATCGTGAAACGCAGGAAATAACCTGCAGAAGTAAGGGACGAAGTGTATGAGCCGTTCGCTAAAAAAAGGTCCGCACGTTTCGAGTCGCCTGCTTGAGCAGGTTCAGGCGCTGAACAAGACAAACCAGAAGAAAGTCCTCAAGACATGGTCTCGTTCGTGCACTGTCACGCCGGAATTTGTCGGGCATACCTTCGCTGTACATAACGGGAACAAATTCATTCCCGTATACATCCACGAAGGCATGGTAGGACACAAGCTTGGCGAGTTTGCACCGACGCGGACGTTTCGCGTCCACCCCGGCATCAAGAAAGAAGAAACCACGGCGCCGGCGTAACACAAGAAAGCGATATCCATGGAAGCACGAGCAATTCACAGGTACATCGGAACTTCTCCCCGCAAAATGCGGCTGGTGATCGACCTTATTCGTGGTAAGTCGGCGGAGGAGGCACTGCGTATTTTGCACTTCTCGCCGAAGCACGCGTCGAAGACCGCAGAAAAGGTATTGCGATCCGCGATTTCCAATTTGCAGAACAAGGATGACGCGGGAAGGGTAGACCCCGCGACGATGCTTGTGAAGGAAGCGTACGTCAATGCCGGCATGATCATGAAACGGATCAGTCCTGCACCGATGGGGCGCGCATTCAGGATACGTAAACGATCCAACCACGTCACGATCGTTGTCAAAGCAACTGAGGCCTCAAAAAAGGCCGCTCAGAAGTCAAGACTAGCATCCAAGGCGGAACCGAAGGTGAGGAAAAAGAAGGCCGTGGAAGCTGTCGCGAAATCATAGTTATCACATAAGGAGGGTCATTGGGACAAAAGGTTAATCCGATCGGTCTACGGTTGGGAATCATCCGTTCATGGGATTCAAACTGGTACGACGAGAAATCGTTTGCCGGAAAACTGGCGGAGGACATTACAATACGGGACTATGTCCACAACCGCTTGAAGAAGGCTGGCATCTCGAAGATCCTTATTGAGCGGACCCCAAAGCGCGCAGTGATCACGATTAACACGTCCCGCCCTGGCATTGTTATCGGACGAAGTGGGAAGGAGATCTCCCAGCTTGAAGAGGAGCTCAAGAAGATCACGAACAAGGAAGTGAAGATACTCATTAATGAGATCAAGCGGCCGGAGCTGGATTCGTATCTTGTGGCGGAAACTGTTGCCCAACAACTTGAGGGCAGAATAGCCTTTCGTCGCGCGATGAAGAACGCCATCACTGCCGCGATGCGCATGGGAGCGGAAGGCGTTCGCGTTATGACATCCGGCAGGTTGGGTGGAGCTGAAATGGCCCGGCGTGAGCAATACAAAGAGGGTCGCATCCCGCTGCATACATTGCGGGCCGATATCGACTATGCGACGGCGACTGCTCGGACAGTGTATGGCGCCATCGGTGTCAAAGTCTGGATTTGCAAAGGCGAGGTTCTCGGCACAGCACAAGGCCGCGAGCCACGTGAGACTCCAGGCCGCCGCGGTGAACGTTAATCCGAATCAGGAGCGGTCGTTATGTTAATGCCTAAGAGGGTGAAATACAGAAAAGCGCAGCGCGGAAGGATGCGAGGGAAAGCAACCCGTGGATCGAATGTTGACTTCGGCGATTTCGGCCTCAAGGCTCTGGAGCCCGGCTGGATCACCCAGCGGCAGATCGAGGCAGCCCGGGTCACCCTCACTCGTATGATGAAGCGGGAAGGAAGGGTGTGGATCCGGATTTTCCCAGACAAGCCGGTCACGAAGAAGCCCGCGGAAACTCGCATGGGAAAGGGGAAAGGCGCGCCTGAGTATTGGGTGGCGGTAGTGAAACCCGGAAGAGTCATGTTCGAAGTCGGAGGCATTAGCAAACAAGCCGCGGTTGAGGCGCTCTCGCTGGCATCGCATAAGCTGCCGGTAAAGACAAAGATCAGCGTCCGGCCCGATTACGAGTCGGCACACTAATCACATTGGTTGGAAGTATGAAAGCATTGGAAATACGGGATCTCTCGATTGAGGAACTGAAGAAGCGCCTTGCAGACGAACAAGAAAGCCTTGCCAATCTCCGTTTCCATCTGGCGACGAGCCAGGTTGAGAGTCCGATCAAGATACGCACTGTGAGAAGGGATATCGCTCGCATCAAAACAATGTTGCGGCTGAAAGAGCTGGCACAGCAACAACCAGTGAAGGTGAAGACATCATGAATGCCGCAGATCTGAAGAACGCCCCCGCTGTAAGGACGGCACGAAGGAAGATCCGTGTCGGCAAGGTTGTCAGTAACAAGATGGAGAAAAGCATTGTGGTGAGCATCGAGCGCCAGGTGCCTCATCCCATCTACAAGAAGTACTTCAAGCGGACCTCGAAATTGATGGCGCACGACGAGAAGCATGAAGCGGGGATCGGTGACACGGTGAAAATCATGGAGACGCGTCCTCTCAGCAAATTCAAGCGTTGGCGGTTGGTCGAGATCCTCGAAAAAGCAAAATAGGAAGTAGAGCTCAGTCATGATACAGGAAGAAACCAACCTCGTTGTTGCCGATAATTCAGGGGCAAAGAAAGTTCGTTGCATCCGTGTACTCGGAGGTTCAGATCGGCGGTATGCGGGTCTGGGTGACCTGGTCGTGGTTTCAGTGAAAACCGCCATTCCGGGTGCAACCGTTAAGAAGGGTGAGGTCGCAAGAGCAGTTATCGTCAGGACCAAAAAGGAGACTCGCCGGAAGGATGGCTCGTTCATCCGGTTTGATGAGAACGCAGCAGTTCTCGTGAACGAACAGGGGGAGCCCCGGGGAAGTCGTATTTTTGGGCCTGTAGCGAGGGAGTTGCGCGAGAAGCAATACATGAAGATCGTGTCTCTGGCACCGGAAGTCCTCTAAGCGAAGAAGGAATCAGCATGAAGATCCGCAAGAACGACAATGTGATCGTGATCTCCGGTAATGCCAGAGGGAAATCGGGGAAGGTTCTCAAGGTATTTCCGGAAAAGAACCGGATCATTGTGGAAGGAGTGAACATCATCAAGCGTCATTCGCGTCCCAGCCAGAAGAATCCTCAGGGCGGGATCGTGCAGCGGGAGGGGACCATTCACATCTCCAACGTAATGCTGCTGGACCCGAAGACCAACGCTCCAACTCGTGTAGGGATGAAGGAAGTGAAAGACGAAACAACCGGGAAGAGGCGACGCATGCGAGTTGCCAAGGGAACCGGCGAGATGTTTTAGGATTGTCATTTGATCAGACGAGTCGATCGGTATGAGTGAAGAGAAACCCAAAGAAGAAAAGCCTAAGAAAGAAAAGTCCGGCGGACAGAAGTCGGAGAAGTCCAAGGCGGCACAGGCACCGGACAGACCGGCGAAAGCGAGACGGGAAGAACGAATTCCAGCGCGCCTCCTTGAAACGTATCGGAAAGAAATTATCCCAGCCCTCATGAAGCGCTTTAGCTATAAGAACGTCATGCAGGTGCCGAGGCTGGAAAAGATTGCCATCAACATCGGTGTGGGACAGGCCACCCAGGATCCGAAGCTCGTGGAGGCCGCGGTTCGGGATCTCGAAGCGATCACCGGACAGAAAGTGGTCATCACTCGGGCAAAGAAATCGATCTCGAATTTCAAACTCCGTGAGAAGATGCCGATTGGTTGCCGTGTCACCCTGCGCCAGGCGAGGATGTACGAGTTTCTCGACCGTTTTATCAGCGTAGCGGTGCCCCGCATCCGTGACTTCAGAGGACTCTCGGACAAGTCGTTTGACGGTCGCGGGAACTACACCATCGGGATCAAGGAGCATACGGTGTTCCCTGAGATCGATGTTGACAAGATCACCAAAGTCATCGGGATGGATGTAACGTTTGTAACGACGGCCAGGACGGACGAAGAGTCCTATGAACTCTTGAAGGGGTTCGGTATGCCGTTCGTCAAGCGGCAGGAAGTTTTGCAGACACAACAGGCATAACCTACAAAGGACTACGGAAAAATGGCGAAGACAAGCTCGATTGCACGCGAAGCAAAGCGCCGGCGACTGGTGGCTAAGTATGCAGCTCTCCGGAAGGAACTAAAGGAGAAAGGCGACTACGCGGGGCTGCAGAAGCTGCCTCGCAATGCCAACCCGACACGCCTCCATAATCGCTGCAGTCTCACGGGGCGCCCGCGCGGGTTCATGAAGAAGTTCGGGCTTTCCCGCATAGCGTTCCGGCAGCTTGCACTCGATGGGAAGATCCCCGGGATTACGAAAGCCAGCTGGTGATGGTCGGCAAAAACACATTTGAAGAAGGAGTTCCAGCAACATGACAATGACCGATCCGGTTGCAGACTACCTGACACGTCTTCGCAACGCTCTGCAGGCGGGCCATAAGAAGCTCGATATTCCGGCCTCGAACTTGAGGCGCGAACTCACGAAGCTGCTGGTGGAACACAAGTTCATTTCCGGCTACACCGAGGCAAAGGATGGTCCGCAGGGGACGATCCGGATTCAGCTCAAATACCATGATGGCCGACCGGTGATTGCAGGGCTGCAGCGCGTAAGCAGGCCGGGACTTCGCAAATACGTTGATGCAACAAGCATCCCCCGGGTGCTCGGTGGGCTTGGAATTGCGGTGATATCCACATCGAGGGGTTTGATGACGGATAAGCAGGCGCGGTTAGCGAAGGTGGGTGGAGAAGTCCTTTGTGAAATCTGGTAAGAGTTTGAAGTAAGGAGAAGACAAAACGTGTCACGAGTAGGAAGGAAGCCGATACAGATCGTATCGGGAGTGAAAGTTCAGCACAAGGATCATGAGATCAGCGTCAGCGGACCCAAAGGGAATCTCTCGGCGACGGTGCATCCGGAAATCGGCGTCGAGGTCAAGGACAACCAGGTCGTTGTCAAGCGGGTCTCAGACAGCAAGGAACACCGCTCCCTCCATGGGCTGTGGAGGGCGCTGGTTCAGAACATGATTAACGGCGTGACAACGGGCTACTCGAGAAAGCTTGAGTTGGTGGGCGTTGGTTACCGTGCCGAACTAAAAGGGAAGAAGCTGCAAATGCAGCTCGGCTATTCTCATCCGATCCTCTTTGCACCACCTGAGGGGATCAAGATTGAGACGCCAACCCAGACTAATATAACTGTGAGCGGAATAGACAAACAGCTGGTAGGTCAGGTTGCTGCCAAGCTCCGGTCCTTCCGCTTGCCAGAGCCATACAAGGGAAAAGGCGTGAAGTACGAAGGAGAGTATATCCGTCGGAAAGCCGGTAAAGCAGCGGCAGCCAGTGGAGCAAAGACATAACGTTGCATTCGATCCAAGGAAAGAGGTCATGATTACCAAGAGGACAGTTGAGAAACGCAAGCGATTGAAGCACCATATCCGCCTGCGGATCACAGGGACCGCGGAGCGACCGCGCTTCACAATCTTCAGGAGCTTGAAACATGTCTACGCGCAAATCGTCGATGACAGCTCTGGTAAGACCCTCGTTACGGTCTCCGATATGTCCAAGGATTTCAAGGAGCAATTCAAGTCGGTGAAAGGGCAGATGGCGTCCAGCAAGCTTGTGGGAAAACTTGCCGCTAAAGCAGCGAAGGAAAGGAATATCAACCAGGTTGTGTTCGACAGGAATGGCTACCTCTATCATGGTGTTGTGAAAGCGGCTGCGGATGGTGCCAGGGAAGGCGGGCTGAAGTTCTAACCGCAGGGTTCACTCAGAGCCGCACCCCGCGAGTATTTGTCGGGTCGTCCAATGGCAGGACAGCGGCCTTTGGAGCCGTTAATAGAGGTTCGAATCCTCTCCCGACAGCGAACAAATTGTAACATAGTCAGAGAACAGAACGGCAAATAGCGAGGTACGCGTTTGGCACGAATCAGGGCAAGTGAGCTTGAGCTTAAGGACAAGCTGGTACATATCAACCGAGTTGCAAAAGTCGTAAAGGGTGGTCGCCGCTTCAGCTTTAACGCGATCGTCGTTGTCGGTGACGGCAAAGGGCACGTGGGGATTGGACTTGGAAAGGCGAACGAAGTTGCAGATGCCATAGCCAAGGGCATCGATGACGCGAAGAAGAATGTCGTTCTGGTGCCGATTGTGAAGGGAACCATCCCCCACCCGGTGGTCGGCAAGTTTGGTGCGGGTAAGGTGCTGCTGAAACCTGCTTCGCCCGGTACCGGACTCATCGCCGGAGGTGGTGTGCGCGCAGTGTTGGAGTCGGCTGGTGTGCGTGACGTACTAACAAAGTCGATGGGATCATCCAATCCTCATAACGCCGTGAAGGCGACGATGTCTGCGTTGTTGAGTCTATCTGATGCGAACACTGTGGCAGCCCGACGCGGCATGGAGTTATCGGAGTTGTTTGGTCCCGCGGAAGTTCCGGTAGCGGGCTAATCAGAAAGAAGTGTTAGCGATGGCAAAGAAACTGAAAATCACGCAGATGCGCAGCATCATCGATCAGATCGAGCCACAGAAGCGCACGATCAAAGCCCTTGGTCTGGGCCGTCCGAATTATTCAGTGGTGCGGACAGACACACCGCAGATACGCGGGATGATACGAAAAATCATCCATCTTGTTCGAGTTGAAGAAATACAGTAATCGGTTTCCACAGGAAGGTATTCGATGGCTAAGGACATTCTGAGTAACCTCGCCCCCGCGGCAGGATCGCGTAGGAAACGCAAGCGAATCGGTCGGGGCCAGGGATCGGGTCATGGCGGGACCTCGACACGCGGCCACAAAGGTGCCGGCTCGCGTTCGGGGACGAGATACCGTGCCTGGTTCGAAGGCGGGCAAATGCCGCTTTCCCGGCGAATCCCGAAGCGAGGGTTCCATAGTCCGTTCAAGATT